>OASS01000047.1_pt1 | contig 108552 bp, 113 predicted proteins | sample 1475811 | NCBI WGS metagenome assembly OASS01 (sample SAMEA2579922, study PRJEB22360) | human gut metagenome | biome: human gut; feature: human-associated habitat; material: faeces | place: Denmark | collected 2008/2010 | reverse complement strand
GTGAGCAGGGCTGGCCCCCCCCCCCCACCGCGGCGGGGCCCGCCGACGTGTCCCACCCGGTGAAGCAGGGGCTGGTGCAGATGCTCTCCGTGTTCATCGACACCATCCTCATCTGCTCCACCACCGCCTTCATGCTGCTCCTCTCCGGTGTGCCCATCGACGCCTACTCCGAGGGCATGAACTTTGTCCAGGCGGCGGTGCACAGCCAGGTGGGCCCCTTCGGCCCCTTGTTCATCACTGTCTCCATCTTCCTGTTCGCCTTCAGCTCCCTGGTGGGCAACTACTACTACACCGAGTCCAACTTCCGTTTCATCCGGGACTCCAAGACCGGGCTGCTGGTGTTCCGGCTGACCTGTGTGGCCGCCATTTTCATTGGCGCGCAGATGAGCTTCTCCATGGTGTGGGATCTGGCCGATGTGCTGATGGGCCTGATGGCCCTGGTCAACCTGGTGGCCATCCTGCTGCTGGGCGGAAAGGCCATCCGGGTGCTCAGGGACTACCAGAAGCAGCGCAGGGCGGGGAAGAACCCCGTCTACCGCTACGACGAGGTGGGCGTGGGCAGCCCGGAGATCTGGAACGAAGCCCACGCCAAAAAGTGGGAGGACTGAACCGAACCCATCCCCGCTGAGCTGAAAGGAGCGCCCTATGGCCTTTTCCCTGACAAGTGAACAGCAGGCTACGGTGGACAACCGGGGCGGCGGGCTGCTGGTGTCCGCCGCCGCCGGCTCCGGCAAGACCCGGGTACTGGTGGAGCGGCTCCTGGCCCGGGTGGAGGGGGAGGGGCTGGACATCGACCGCTTCCTGGTCATTACCTACACCAAGGCCGCCGCCGCCGAGCTGCGGGGCCGCATCGTGGAGGAGCTGTCCGCCCGGCTGGCGGAGCGCCCCACCGACGCCCACCTGCGGCGGCAGGCCACCCTGGTCTATAAGGCCCAGATCTCCACCGTCCACGCCTTCTGCGCCCAGCTTTTGCGGGAGTGCGGCCACCTGCTGGAGCTGGATCCGGACTTCCGCCTGTGCGACGAGGGGGAGGCGGGCATCCTCATGCTCCGCGCCCTCAACGATGTGCTGGACCGGCGCTATGAGGACATCGCCGAGGGGAGTGATTTCGCCTGGCTGGTGGACACCATGTCCGCCGGGCGGGACGACAGCCGGCTCATGCAGATCGTGCTGGACATCCGGGGGCGGGTGCAGGCCCACCCCAATCCCGCCGCCTGGCTGGACGGGCAGGAGCGGGCCTTTGCCCTGGAGGGGGTAGACGACCCGGGGGAGACCCCCTGGGGCCGCCTGCTGCTGGACGACGCGGGGCGGCAGGGGGCCTACTGGCGGGACAAGATTGCCCAGGCCCTGGAGCTGTGCCCCTGCGACGCCAACCTGGACGCCAACTACGCCCCCAGTCTCTCCGCCACCCTGGCGGCCCTGGACGCCTTTGTGGAGGGGACGCGGCGGGGGTGGGACGCGGCCCGGGCCGCCCTGCCCATCCCCTTCCCGACGGCTGGGCGCAAGAAGATTGTGGACTGCCCCGACGCGGCGGAGCAGGTGAAGGCCATCCGGAGCACCTGCAAAAAGCGGATGGAGAAGCTGGGGGAGTGGTTCGAGGACTGCGGGGCGGATCTCCTGGAGGATCTCCGGGCGGTGCACCCGGCGGTGCGGGGGCTGTTCGCCCTGGTGAAGGATTTCGAGGGGGCCTATGCCGCCGAGAAGGCCCGCCGGGGCATGGTGGACTTCGCCGATCTGGAGCACATGGCGGTGCGCCTGCTGGTGGGGGAGGACGGAGCTCCCACCGAGCTGGCCCGCCAGTGGTCCGCCCGGTACGACGAGATCATGGTGGACGAGTACCAGGACACCAACGAGGTGCAGAACGCCATCTTCACCGCCCTGTCTCGGAACGGCACCAACCTCTTCCTGGTGGGGGATGTGAAGCAGTCCATCTACCGCTTCCGCCTGGCTGATCCCACCATCTTCCTGGGCAAGTACCGCGCCTTTGCCGACTACACCCGGGCGGCGGAGGGGGAGGAGCGGCGGCTCATCCTGTCCCGGAACTTCCGCTCCCGGCCGGAGGTGCTGGAGGGGGCCAACTTTGTGTTCCGCAACGTCATGTCCGCCGACTTCGGCGAGATGGACTACACCGCCGACGAGGCCCTCTACCCCGGCGCGCCCTTCCCGCCCGACGGCCGCTACGCCGTGGAGCTGGACGCGGTGGACGCCTCCGCCGAGGGGGAGGAGGAGAAGACCGCCCGGGATCTCATCGAGGCCCGCTTTGCGGCCAAGCGCATCCGGGCGCTGGTGGACGGGGGCTTTCCCGTCTCCGACGGCGAGGGCGGCGAGCGGCCCGTCCGCCCGGCAGACATCGTGATTTTACTCCGCTCCCCCAACACGGTGCTCCACCACTACGCCCGCGCCCTGGGGGAGCGGGGCATCCCCTGGGAGGCGGAGGGCGGCGGCGACTTCTTCGCCGCCACCGAGGTGAACGTGGCCCTCTCCCTGCTCCAGATCGTGGACAACCCAAGGCAGGACGTGCCCCTCATCTCCGTCCTCCGCTCCCCGGTGTACGGCTTCTCTGCCGCCCGGCTGGCGGAGCTCCGGGCCGCCAGTCCCGACACCGACTTCTACGCCGCCCTGGCCGCCGACGGGGGGGAGGACAGCCGGGCCTTTCTGGCCGAGCTGGACGAGCTGCGCTTCGGCGCGGGGGAGTTGAGCAGCCACGAGCTGCTCTGGCAGCTCTACGACCGCACCAATCTGCTGGGGGTGTTCGGCGCAATGGACCGGGGGGAGGAGCGGCAGTCCAATCTGCTCACCCTGGCGGAGCTGGCCCGCCGCTTCGAGGGCGCGGGCCACAAGGGCCTGTTCGGCTTTTTGTCCTACCTGACCCGGCTGCGGGAGAACGGGGCCAAGCTGGCCCTGCCCGCCCCCGGCCGGGAGGGGGGCGGCGTGCGCATCCTGAGCATCCACAAGTCGAAGGGGCTGGAGTTCCCCGTGGTGCTCCTCTGCGGGCTGGCGCGGAGGCTCAACCGGGAGGACATGAGCCGGCCCATCCTGTTCCACCCCAAGCTGGGGGTGGGCCCCAAGCGGCTGGACGTGGAGCGGGGGATGGAGTATCCCACCCTGGCCCGCCGGGCGGTGGCCCGGAAGCTGGAGCTGGAGATGATGGCCGAGGAGCTGCGGCTGCTCTATGTGGCCATGACCCGGGCCAAGGAGAAGCTGATTTTGTCGGTGGCCCTCACCGGCGGGGCGCGGGATCTGGAGAAGCTGGCCCCCGACGCGGCCTGTCCGGTGGAGCCCCAGGTGCTGGCCGGGTGCCAGAGCGTGGGGCAGTGGGTGCTGCTGCCCGCCCTGGCCCGGCCCGACGGGGAGGCCCTCCGCCGGGCCGCGGGGGTGCAGGTGCCCGTCCCGGCGGCGGACTTCGGCCCGGCCTGGGACATCCGCTTTGTGGACGGGGTGGAGTTCCAGGCGGAGCCGGAGGAGAGCGCCATTTCCCCAGCCGGTCCCCCGGACGGCGAGATGATTTCCGCGGGGGCGGGGGAGGAGACCGCCGCCCTGGCGGCCCGGCTGGCCTGGCATTATCCCCACGGAGCGGAGGTGGAGCTGCCCTCCAAGCTCACCGCCACCCAGCTCAAGGGGCGGGCGCTGGACGAGGAGGTGGCCGAGGCGGCGGTCCGGCCCCCCCGGCCCATCCGCCTGGGGCGGCCCCGGTTCGCCGCCGAGGAGTTCGGCCTCACCCCGGCCCAGAAGGGCACCGCCCTCCACCTGGTCATGCAGTACATCGACTTCGAGCGGACGGAGCGCGTGGAGCAGGTGCGGGCCGAGATCGCCCGGCTGGTGGAGCGGGCCTTCCTCACCCCCCAGCAGGGGGAGGCGGTGGACCCGGCCAAAATCGCGGCCTTTTTCGCCTCTCCCCTGGGGCGGGAGCTGATGGCCTCCACCTCCCTGCGGAGGGAGTTCAAGTTCTCCATCCTGGTTCCGGCGGCGGACTACTACCCCCAGGCCGGGGCGGAGGAGCAGGTGCTCCTCCAGGGCGTGGTGGACTGCTGCTTTGAGACTCTGGAGGGCATCACCGTGGTGGACTTCAAGACCGACCGGGTGGACCGGCGCTCTGTAGCGGCCCGGGCGGAGGAGTACCGGCCCCAGCTCGCGGCCTACAGCCGGGCGCTGGAGGAGATCACCGGGAAGCCGGTGATCCGCCGGTGCCTGTGGTTTTTCGCCTTGGATCAGGCGGTGGATGTGTGAAGGGCCGCTGGCAACTTGAAAAATTTCTCGAAAAAACAGTTGCAATTCCGGTTTTCCTGTGCTATACTATCCTAGCGTTTATAAGGCGTGGAGGTTTGCTGCGCCGCCTCATCCAGAACGAGAAAGAGGTGAACACACCATGAAGGAAGGCATCCATCCCAACTACGAACAGACCACGATCAAGTGTGCTTGCGGTAATGTGATCGAAACCGGATCTACCAAGAAGGACATTCGCGTGGAAGTCTGCTCCAAGTGTCACCCCTTCTTCACCGGCAAGCAGAAGATGGTGGATACTGGCGGACGCGTCAGCCGCTTCAACAAGAAGTTCGGCCTGGACAAGAAGTAAGTTCGTATGTAAGAGCCCGTACCGGTTTCGGTACGGGCTCTTTTGCATCGGAAGGATACCAGCCGCCGGAGCGGCATAAGAATAAGGAGGGAGACGGCTATGCGCAAGTGCCTGCGCTGCGGGACAGAGATGTTGGAGGGCTGGAACGTCAAGGAGGATGGGCATAAACATGAAATTTTCATCGACAATGGGGGAAGCTTCGTGCGCGGCGACGGACGGATGGGAATTCTGAAGGCCGCGGTCTGCCCCCAGTGCGGCGAGGTTTCGGTTTATGTGGACGATCCGGACACGGTGATCAACGGATGGAGGTAAGAGCGATGTTTAGCAGAATTGACCCCAAGGAGCTGGACCAGAACGTCTTTTCCATGATCGGCGAGCAGTGGATGCTGGTCACCGCCGGGACGGCGGAGCGGTGCAACACCATGACGGCCAGTTGGGGCGGCCTGGGCGTGCTGTGGGGAAAGCCGGTGGCCACGGTCTACATCCGCCCCCAGCGGTACACCCTGGAATTCGTGGAGCGGGAGAACTGCTTCACCCTCTCCTTCTTCGGGGAGGAATACCGGAAGGCCCTGGCCCTGTGCGGCTCCAAGAGCGGCCGGGACGTGGATAAGGTCAAGGAGTGCGGCTTCACGGTGGCCGGGGCGGCGTGCGGCGCGCCCTACTTTGAGGAGGCCGGGCTGGTGCTGGTGTGTAAAAAGGCGTACTGGCAGGACATGGACCCGACCCACTTCCTGGACGGAGAGCTGGACGGGAAGTGGTACCCCGAAAAGGATTACCACCGCATCTTCATCGGGGAGATTGTGGAAGTACTGAAGAAATACTGACGCCGGGGCTGCGGCCCGCGGCGCGGAGGACGGTATGACGGAAAACGAGACAAAGCAAGCGAAAAACCGGGCGGTGCTGGTGGGCCTGAATGCCCACTGCCTGTCGGCCGAGGAAAACGCCGACGACACCTCCATGGAGGAGCTGGCCGATCTGCTGGAGACTGCGGGGGGCGTGTGCGTGGGCACCGTGTTCCAGAACAAGGACGCCCCCGATCCCCGCACCTTCATCGGCGAGGGCAAGGCGGCTGAGGTGAAGGAGCTGGTGGGGGCCATGGGGGCGGACATGGTGGTGGTGGATAACCCCCTGTCCCCCTCCCAGCAGCGGGTGCTGTCGGAGGAGCTGGGCGTCCAGGTGCTGGACCGGGCGGCCCTGATCCTGGATATCTTCGCCCAGCGGGCCCGCACCCGGGAGGGACGGCTCCAGGTGGAGCTGGCCCAGTACCAGTATCTGCTGCCCCGGCTGCTGGGCATGTGGACCCACCTGGAGCGCCAGGAGGGCGCCATCGGCACCCGCGGCCCCGGCGAGACCCAGTTGGAGACCGACCGGCGGCACATCCGCCGCAAGATCCAGAAGCTGCGGGAGGAGCTGGAGCAGGTGCGGCGGGTGCGGGCCACCCAGCGCACCCGCCGGGAGAAGAACGAGGTGCCGGTGGTGGCCATCGTGGGCTATACCAACGCAGGCAAGTCCACCCTGCTCAACCGGCTGACCGGGGCGGACATCCCCGCCAACAACCGGCTGTTCGACACCCTGGACACCACCACCCGGACGTTGGAGATCAGCGACACCTGCACCGTGCTGCTCAGCGACACCGTGGGCTTCATCCGCAAGCTGCCCCACCATCTGGTGGAGGCCTTTAAGGCCACGCTGGAGGAGCTGAGCTACGCCGACCTGCTCCTCCATGTCATCGACGCCTCCAACCCCCTGTGGCGGGAGCAGGCGGCGGTGGTGGAGCAGCTCATCGTGGAGCTGGGGGCGGAGCAGACCCCCCGCATCGACGTGTTCAACAAGTGCGACAAATTTACCGGCGACATCCTTCCCCACGGGGCGGACATCGTGTCCATCTCGGCCAAGACCGGCCAGGGGCTGGACGAGCTGCTGGAGAAAATCGGCGGCCGCCTGGACACCGGCGCCTGCCGGGTGGTGCTCCGCCTGCCCTACGACCAGGGCGGCGTGGTGGACATGCTCCACCGGCAGGCTAAGGTGGAGCGGGTGGACTACGGCGAGGCCATCGAGGTGGAGGCGGTGTGCACCCCCGTCCAGCTTGGCCGCCTGAAGGACTATATCGTGTCGGGCTGGACGCCCCCCAAGGAGCCCTGGGAGGACTGAGAGGCGCCGTAAACGGCGTGATACCCCCTCCGCGCTCCGAGGGGGATCAATGCTTGCGATAGAAGGAGGAACCGCCATGCAGCTACTGGAGACTGACCGCCTGCTCCTGCGCCCCTTCACCCTGGACGATGCGGAGGGGCTGTACGCCTACGCCAGCCACCCGGAGGTGGGCCCCCCGGCGGGGTGGCCCCCCCACCGGAGCGTGGAGGAGAGCCGACAGGTCATCGAGAACATCTTCATCCCCTCGGATGCCCTGGCGGTACTCCGCAAGTCCGACGGCCGCCTGATCGGTTCGGCTGGCTTCGTGGACCGGCACCGCGCGGAGCTGGGGACGCCCAGCGAGGAGATCGGCTATTCCCTGGCCCGGGACTGCTGGGGCCAGGGGCTGATCCCCGAGGCGGTGAAGGAGATTATCCGCCACGCCTTCGCCGACCTGGGCTACCAGGCCCTGTGGGCGGCCTACTACGACGGCAACCGCAAGTCCAAGCGGGTCATGCAGAAGTGCGGCATGACCTACCGCCTCTCCCGTATTGAAGCGGTGGAGCAATTGGGCGAGACCCGGCTGGCCCACTACTTTGCCGTCACCCGAAGGGAGTGGGAGCGATGACCGAGTATTTCATCCCCACCGGAGCGTCCGAGACCGAGCTGGTGGAGAAGCGCTCCCGCTTTCTCGGCCGCGTCTGGCCGGTGGAGAGCGAGGAGGAGGCCAGGGCCCGCATAGAGGAGATCCGGAAAAAGCACTACGACGCCCGCCACCACTGCTGGTGCTACCGCATCCGGGAGGGGGGCGTGGAGCGCTACTCCGACGACGGGGAGCCTCAGGGCACGGCGGGCCAGCCCATGCTCAACGTCTTCCAGCGGGAGGGGGTCACCAACGTCTGCTGCGTGGTGACCCGCTACTTCGGCGGTATCCTGCTGGGGGCGGGGGGGCTGGTGCGGGCCTATACCCAGTCCGCCAAGGACGCCCTGGACGCGGCGGGCATCTCCGTGGTGCGCCGCTGGGTGGAGGTGGCCGTGCCCTGCCCCTACTCCTTCTTTGAGCGGCTCAAGCTGGAGCTGGAGGCCCACGGCGGGGTGCTGGGGGAGGTGGAGTACGCCGCCGACGTCACGGTGCACGCCCTGCTGCCCGAGGAGCGGGCGGAGGCCTTCTCCGCCTGGCTCACCGAGCTGGCCGCCGGCGGAGTGGCCGCCCAGGTGTGCGGCGAGTCCTTCCAGGCGGTGCCCCGGACACAAGTATGAACAAATCATGAATCTTTTGCAAAAAAGAAGGATTTTTCCGAGGAAAGAAGTATATAGTTACAGAGACTGCTGAGAGGTAGGTGGTATCTGTGACCCTGCGCGAACAGACCGAGGCGCTGGAGCGGGAGATGCTCTCCCCCTTTGCATGCCTGTCGTCCCAATCCCGGGGGCGGCAGACGCCGCTGGAGCCCTGTCCCACCCGCACCTGCTTCCAGCGGGACATCGACCGGATCATCCACTCCAAGGCCTTTCGGCGGCTCAAGCACAAGACCCAGGTCTTTCTGGAGCCGGAGGGGGACCACTACCGCACCCGCATGACCCACACCATCGAGGTCAGCCGCATCGCCCGCACCATTGCCCGGGGCCTGCGGCTCAACGAGGATCTGGCGGAGGCGGCGGCCTACGGCCACGATCTGGGCCACACCCCCTTCGGCCACGCCGGGGAGCGGGTGCTCAATGAAATCCTGCCCGGCGGCTTCGCCCACAATGAGCAGTCCCTGCGGGTGGTGGACCGGCTGGAAAAGGAGGGGGAGGGCCTCAACCTGACCTATGAGGTGCGGCGGGGCATCCTCTGCCACACCGGCCCCGACCGGGCGGAGACCCTGGAGGGCCAGCTCCTCCGGCTGGCCGACAAGATCGCCTACATCAACCACGACATTGACGACGCCATCCGGGGCAGGATCATCTACCCCATGGACATACCTCTGTCCATCTCCCAGGTGCTGGGCTTCACCCACTCGGAGCGGATCAACACCCTGACGGTGGACATCATCACCCAGAGCGCCGGGCGGGACGCAATTCTCCAGTCCCCCGCCTGCCGGGACGCTATGGGCGAGCTGCGGGCGTTCATGTTCGAGTTTGTCTACCGCAATCCGGTGGCCAAGGGGGAGGAGGGGAAGGCCCAGGAGCTGCTCCGCCGCCTGTTCGACTACTACCGGCGGGAGCCGGACAAGCTGCCACCGGAGTTTCAGGACATCAGGATGGAGGAGGGCGTGGAGCGGGCCGTCTGCGACTATATTGCGGGCATGACCGACGTCTACGCGGTGGAGTGCTTCAACGCGGCGTTCATTCCGAAATCCTGGAGCGTGAAGTAGGCGCGGACAGGCAGGCCGCGCGGGAGGGTATAAGCCTGGTATATTGTGGAAAACATAGTCGGAAGGAGGGCGCGGCGTGCCGATTCCCGAACAATTCATCGACGAGCTGGTGGCCCGGAGCGAGATCTCCGACGTGGTTTCCTCCTATGTCCACCTGACCCGGAAGGGAAACAACCTGTGGGGGCTGTGCCCCTTTCACAACGAAAAGACGCCCTCCTTCTCGGTTTCGCCGGATAAACAGATTTACCACTGCTTCGGCTGCGGCAAAGGGGGCGGGGTGATCTCCTTCATCATGGAGATCGAGAACCTGCCCTTTCCCGACGCGGTGCGCCTGCTGGCCCAGCGGGCGGGGCTGGAGGTGCCTGACACAGGCGCCGATGACGCCGGGCGCAAAAAGCGGGCCCGGGCCCTCGCGGCCAACCGGGACGCGGCCCGGTTTTACCACGACTACCTCAAGGGCCCCGGCGGCGCGCGGGTGCGGGACTATCTGGCCCAGCGGCAGATTGCGCCGCGCACCGCCACCCGCTTCGGCCTGGGGGCGGCTCCGGAGCAGTGGGACGCGCTGACCAGGGCGCTGACCGCCAAGGGATACAGCAAGATGGAGCTCATCGACGCCGGGCTGGCCGTGGCAGGCAAGAACGGCGGCGTGTACGACAAGTTTCGCGCCCGTCTCATGCTCCCCGTCATCGACGTGCGGGGGGAGGTGGCCGGCTTCACCAGCCGCATCCTGCCGGGGGAGGAGGGGGCCAAGTACCTCAACACCCCGGAGACCATTGCCTTCAAGAAGGGGCGGCTGATCTACGCCCTCAACTTTGCCAAGAGCACCAAGCGGCCCAATCTGGTGCTGGTGGAGGGCAACATCGACGTCATCACCCTCCACCAGGCGGGGTTTGACAACGTGGTGGCCACCATGGGCACCGCCCTCACCGAGGAGCACGCCCGGATACTGGCCCGCTACACCAAGGAGCTGGTGCTCTGCTACGACAACGATACGGCGGGTAAGCAGTCCACCGACCGGGTGCTCAACATCCTGAAAAACGCCAACCTGAACGTCCGGGTGCTCCAGCTCCCAAACGCCTACGACGCGGAGGGAAAGCCCATCAAGCAGGATCCGGACGACTTTGTGAAGAAATTCGGCCCGGCGGCCTTTGAGAAGTGCCTGAACGGCAGCGCGGGCCAGAACGACTACCGGCTGGAGACCCTCCAGCAGAAGCACAGCCTGGCCGACGAGGAGGGGCGCATGGCCTTTCTCAAGGAGGCGGTAGAGACGGTGGCGGCGCTCCAGAGCCCCATCGAGCGGGAGATCTACGGCAACAAGGCCGCGGCCGCCGCGGGCATTTCGGCCGGGGCCTTTGCCCAGGAGGTGGAGCGGTTCCGCAAGAACCGGGCATGGCAGGCCCGCAAGAAGCAGGCCCGCCGGGAGCTGACGCCGGCGGCCCAGCTCCAGCCCCGGGAGCGGGAGCTGCGGTATGAGAACCTCCGCTCCGCCCGGGCGGAGGAGGGGGTGGTGAGGCTGCTGCTGCTGGAGCCCGACCTGTTCCCCCAGGTGGAGGGGCTGGGGCCGGAGCAGTTTTCCGCCCCGGTGCTGGCCAAGATCTACGCCCTGCTGTGCCAGCGCCACCGGGAGGGGCGCTCCACCCAGTTGGCCGCCCTCGCCGGGGCGCTCTCCCCGGAGGAGATGAGCCACCTGGTGAGCGTGATGGATCAGCCGGAGGCCCTGGCGCACAGCGCCCAGGCCCTGCGGGATTACATAGAAATCATTGAGACCGAGGCCCTCAAGCGGGGCGGGGCGGGCGCAAGCGACCCCCTGCTGGCGGCACGGGAGAAGTTCAGAGAAAGAAAAGCGTATGGAGGATAACCGCATGAGTGAGAAGAAGACCACCAGCAAGAAGGTACACACCCTGACCCTGGAGGATCAGACCAAGCTGGCCCAGGCCAATGTGAAGAAAATGGAGCAGGGCAAGATCGAGGTCATGAAGGTCGTCGAGGGCGTCCAGGGGGCGGAAAAGCTGGCGGAGCTGATCGAGCGGGGCAAGAAAAACGGCAAGCTCTCGTCCAGTGAGCTCATGGATGTGCTGGAGAACCTGGATCTGGAGAGCGACCAGATGGACAAGATCTACGATACCCTGGAGAACCTGGGGATCGACACCGTGGGCGACGACTATCTGCCCGAGCTGGCTGACGATATCATGCCCCCCCTGGAGGAGCTCAACGAGATTGAGGAGCTCCCCGAGGAGGAGATGGTGGACCCCAATACGCTGGTGGACTCCTTCGGCATCGACGACCCTGTGCGGATGTACCTTAAGGAGATCGGCAAGGTGAATCTGCTCACTCCCGATGAGGAGATCCAGTTAGCCCAGGATATGGGGGCCGGCGACGCGGCCAAGGAGCAGATGGAGGAGCTGGAGCAGGCCCGGAAAAACGGCGAGGAAGTCTCCATCACCGAGGAGGAGGAGAAGGAACTGCGCCGCCTGGTGAAGCGGGGCGAGGCCGCCAAGCAGCGCCTGGCCGAGGCCAACCTCCGTCTGGTGGTGTCCATTGCCAAGCGGTACGTGGGCCGCGGCATGCTCTTTCTGGATCTGATTCAGGAGGGCAACCTGGGCCTCATCAAGGCGGTGGAGAAGTTCGACTACACCAAGGGCTACAAGTTCTCCACCTATGCCACCTGGTGGATCCGCCAGGCCATCACCCGGGCCATCGCCGACCAGGCCCGCACCATCCGTATCCCCGTCCACATGGTGGAGACCATCAACAAGGTCATCCGTGTCTCCCGCCAGCTCCTCCAGGAGCTGGGCCACGACCCCTCCCCCGAGGAGATCGCCGAGGAGATGAGCATGCCCGTGGACAAGGTGCGGGAGATTCTGAAAATTGCCCAGGAGCCGGTGAGCCTGGAGACCCCCATCGGTGAGGAGGAGGACTCCCATCTGGGCGACTTCATCCCCGACGAGGACGCCTCCGAGCCGTCGGAGGCCGCCTCCTTCACCCTGCTCAAGGAGCAGCTGGTGGACGTGCTGGGTACCCTGACCCCCAGGGAGGAGAAGGTGCTCAAGCTGCGCTTCGGCATTGAGGACGGCCGCACCCGCACCCTGGAGGAGGTGGGCAAGGAGTTCAACGTCACCCGTGAGCGCATCCGCCAGATCGAGGCCAAGGCCCTGAGAAAACTGCGCCACCCCAGCCGTTCCAAAAAGCTGAAGGACTTCCTGAACTGAGACAGTACAGCGACGAGACGAGGCCCGGAACTGTATGGTTCCGGGCCTCTGGCCTGTCAAAGACCTCCCGCAAAGGAAAGCCGCGCAGAGTTCCTGCGGCCGCAGCCGCAGGAATAAAGCAAAAATCCGTCGTTTCCGGGGACATGTGCCTCGGAAATGACACCTCTCATAGCAGAAGGGGCGACTATTTCGCTGGAAATCGAGTCCCTTCCGCCATGCTGTCTTTCTCGAAAAAGTTGCGCTGCCACTTTTTCGACACGCAGGCGGGGCCCGGAACCATACGGTTTCCGGCCCCGACCCGGCAGGGCCTCGTCGCGCCGGGGCGTGGGGCGCGCGCGCCCCCCGCCTGCGTCTCCTATGCCTCGGCTCCGGGGAGCGGGCCGCGCTCCCCGTCCTGGTAGGGGTTGACGTAATCCGGCGGGCAGAGGTGCGTTTCGCTCCACAGCAGCATGTGGTTCAGCACAGGCAGAAAGCTCTCGCCCATGGCCGTGAGGGTGTACTCCACCCGGGGCGGAACCTCGGGATAGACCTCCCGGTGGAGAAAGCCGTCGGCCTCCAGCTCACGGAGCTGCCGGGTCAGGGTGGACTGGGTGATGCCGTCCAGGCGGCGCAGCAGCGCCCCGAAGCGCTGTACCCGGTAGAAGGCCACATACCACAGGATCAGGATTTTCCACTTCCCGCTGAGCACCGCCTGCAGGCGGCTCATGGGAAGGCAGCGGGCCAGCGCCTCCGGCGTCTGGAATTTGTTGTCTGCCATTGCGTTCCCTCCCTGTCCTGACATTATAGCGGGAAACCGGAAAAAAGCAAGACAGGATCAAAAAAGATACCGGAGTGCAAAAAAGACCGTACTTGAAGAACGGGCGGGAGCGGGGTATGCTGAACGGAACAAACGACAAGGAGGCAAACTGCCATGCACTACACAGGCACCATCTGGCGTCCGCCCTATGAATCCGGCTCCCTGCTGCTGGAGGCGACCGCCGGCTGCACCCACCACCGCTGCAAGTTCTGCACGCTTTACGACGAGCTGCCCTTCCACTTCCGGCTCTCTCCCCTGGAGGACATTGAGGCGGATCTGGCCGAGGCCCAGGAGCTGCTCCGGGGACAGCTCGTACAGCGGGTCTTTCTGGTGGGGGCAAACCCCTTTGCGCTTCAGACAGAGCGGCTGAAGGCCATCGCGGGGCGCATCCGCAAGTACTTCCCGGAGTGCCGGACCATCGGCTGCTTCGCGCGGGTGACCGATGTGGGACGGAAAACCGATGAAGCGCTCCGGGAGCTCCGCCGCCTGGGGTACGACGGCCTGACCATCGGCGTGGAGACGGGATACGATCCGGCGCTGCTCTTCATGGACAAAGGCTATCAGGCGCGGGACATCGTGGAACAGGCGCACCGGCTGGACGAGGCGGGAATCGCCTATCACTTTTTCTATCTGGCTGGAATTGCCGGGGCCGGACGCGGAGAGGCGGCGGCCCTGGCCAGCGCGTCGGTGTTCAATCAGACCAGCCCCCGCATCCTGGGCAGCTCCATGCTGACGGTCTATCCCCAGTCCCGGCTTTTTTCGGAGATGCAGGCCGGCCGGTGGACGGAGGCCGGGGAAGTGGAGAAGCTGGAGGAGCTGAAAACCCTGGTGGAGCACCTGGAGCGGCCCCTCTATTTTGCGGCCCTGGGAGCGTCCAACGCGGTTTCGGTTCACGGCTTTCTGCCGGAGGAGCGGGACGCCGTGGCCGCCAAGCTGGCGCGGGCCTGCCGCCCGGAGCACGAGGACGCCCTGCGCCGTTACCGGGCCGGCCTGCGGCATCTCTAATCAAAACAAATACTTGAAAAACATATAGGAATAGTATAATATAGAAAAGGAAAGAAAGTGGGCATACTGGTTTCCAAAGGAGGCATGCAGGTTGAATAACATTCAGAAGGCGGCCGTCATCGGCTGCGGCTTTGTAGGCTCCAGCATTGCGTTCACGCTGATGCAGAGCGGCATCTTTTCCGAGCTGGTGCTCATCGACGCCAACCGGGACAAGGCGGAGGGGGAGGCCATGGATCTGTCCCACGGCCTGCCCTTCACCCACCCCATGGACATCCGGGCGGGGGACTACGATGACGTGGCCGACTGCGCCCTGGTGATCGTCACCGCCGGTGCGGGGCAGAAGCCGGGGGAGACCCGGCTGGATCTGGTGCACAAGAATGTGGCCATTTTCAGGAGTATCATCCCGGAGATCGCCCGGCGCAATAGGGACGCCATCCTGCTCATCGTGTCCAATCCCGTGGACGTGCTCACCTGGGCGGCGTGGAAGCTGTCCGGCTACCCGGCCAACCGGGTGCTGGGCTCGGGCACGGTGCTGGACACCGCCCGGCTCAAGTACCTGCTGGGGGAGCGCCTGGGGGTGGACAGCCGCAGCGTCCACGCCTTCATCATCGGCGAGCACGGCGACAGCGAGCTGGCGGTGTGGAGCGGGGCCAACGTGTCCGGCATCCCCCTGGACCACTTCTGCGAGCTGCGGGGCTACTACGAGCACGACAAGGCCGACGAGTGGCTCCAGCGGGAGGTGCGGGACAGCGCCTATGGGATCATCCGCCGCAAGGGGGCCACCTACTATGGCGTGGCCATGGCGGTGGAGCGCATCGTCCGCGCCATCGTGCGGGACGAGCACTCGGTGCTCCCGGTGTCCAACCTGCTCCAGGGCCAGTACGGCATCGACGGCCTGTGCATGAGCATACCCGCCGTGGTGGGCCGGAACGGGGTGGAGGACACCCTGGAGATCCCCCTCTCCCCGGCAGAGCGGGAGGCCCTGCGGGACTCCGCCGCCACCCTGCGGGGCGTGGTGGATAGCCTGGAGCTGTGAGAAAATGCGAAAACGGAGCCCGGCGCACAAAGCGCGCCGGGCTCCGTTTTTTGTCCGCCCGGCTCAGGGGATCACCAGCCAGGCTACCCGCTGGGCGTTGTCGGAGGGCCAGTTGTCATAGGCCGCGCTCATGGAGACCTGCCAGGCATCCTCAAACACAGCGTAGCAGGCGGCCAGCTTCCCGTCCTGGGCGGCGGGGGCTTCAAGCATCTCCACCGGCTGTCCGTCTACCAGAGCGGTGGTGCTGCCCGGCGTCAGAATGATGGTGACGCCCCGGTAGGTCATGGCGGCGGTCTGGGCCTCGTTGCTCCATACGCAGTCCACCCCCAGCCCTTCACACAGGGCCCGGACGGGGACGCTGTAGCCGCCGCCCTCCGACAGGCGGTCCATCAACGGGATCTGGAAGGGATAGAGGGCGGGATCTATCTCTACAGGCTCTGGCCTGCCGCCGTCCAGGGGATAGGCCATGCCGTTGAACACTACCGCATCCACCTGGGAGAGCTCCAGCACAGAGCGGAGCGGATGGGCGTAGTCGCAATGGATTGTGCCTCGATCGTTCCAGGAGGTGGGGCCAAGCAAATTGTCGCCCACGATCTGCCCCCAGCCGCACAGGGAGCCGTCGGTCATGCGGAAGAAAAGCAGGGGGAAAGCGTCGCCGTCCGCGTCGGCAAAGGAGTATTCCATCTGAATGGAGAGAGGAGACAGACTCACGGTTTCCAGGGTAACAGGGGCACCACCCTCAATGTGATCAAAGGTGCCGGAACCGGTACCCTCAGCGTTAACCTCCACGGTAACAGGCTCTACCAGCTCCACGGGAATCTCCACGTAGGCGCCCTCCTCCATAAGGCCCAGCCGGAGCTGCACGGCGTAGACGGCGGCATTCAGCTCATCGACTCTCATACTGTAGGTGCGGGAGGTCTCCGTGCGCAGCGCCTCCTTTTCCCCATAGCTGAATCCACCTGCCACGGGCATCTCGACGGCAGGGCCGTTTCCGGTAGGAGTGGGCTCCGGCTTGACGGCCTCGTTCTCCAGAGCACGGACAGAGAAGGTGTCCATGTTCTCGAAGTCATCCGCCATGAGGGCGGCGGCTGCCGCGTCGTTTTTGGCATCAATGGTGACCAGCAGATAGGCGGAGCTGGTGTCCGCCACCGAGCTGATCACCGACAGGGTGTAGTTGTCGTCACGGATGGAATATGTCTCATGGCTTACGTAGTCCTCAACCGGGGTATTGTCCCCCTCAAAGTAGAAGTCCAGCACGTTCCACCGGCTGGCTACGGCCAGGGCGGAGCCGGCCAGCAGGGCCGCGATGGCGGCCGCCGCCGCGGCAAATCGGATTTTATGTCTCATATAGGCTCTCCTTTCCGAGGGGACGGCGTTCAGCGCGGCGTTGACCCGCCGCTTGACCGCCGCCGGGTCAGCCTGGGGACAGGGCACGCCCACCGGTACTGCGCCGTCCCACAGCTCCTGCATCCGGTCTCTCACGCCTCCACTCCTCCTTTCGTCAATGTATCCCGCAGGGCCTTCCGCCCCCGGAATAGCCGCTGCTTGGCGGCGGTCTGGGTCAGGCCCAGGGCACGGGCGATGTCCTTGAGCTTGTCGCCGTAGTAGTAATAGCGCAGGAACAGGGTGCGGTCGGGCTCGTCCAGCCCCTCCACCGCGTCCCACAGCCGGGCCGCCCACTCCCGCCGCTCCGCCTCGGCCTGGGGGTCTGCGCCGCCGGGGGCGGCGGCGTCCTCCGGCAGGGGGGCGGCCTCTTTGTGGGTGCGCAGCCAGTCCGCCGCCCTGTTCCGGGCCACCGCCCCCAGCCAGGGCCGCAGGCCCTGCTCCGGGTTCAGCTCTCCGGCGTGGGCCCACAGGGCCAGGAATACGTCGGCGGTCAGCTCCTCCACGTCCTCCCGGGCGCCCCGCCCGGCCAGCACCCGCACCACGACGGCGCTCACATAGGGGGTGAAGCGGTCGATGGCCCGCTCCAAGGCCAGGCGGCTGCCCTGCCGGAGCTTCTTTGCCAGCGTGATCTCGTCCAGCTTGTCCCCCTCCTCTCCAAGAACCGGTTCTATCAGTATATACGAAGCGGGGGCGGTTTGGTTACGGAACAGGCAAAAAAATTCCCCGAGGCTTGGCCTCGGGGAAGAAAAGAAGCTCAGTGCAGGTCGGGCAGGGCGGCGAGCAGGCCGTCCACGTCCTCCTGGGAGGTCTGGAAGCAGGTGACGAAGCGCACCACGGTATGGCTCCCGTCGTAGGGGCACCAGTCCTCGTAATCGCACACCACGTCGAGCTGGGGCTTGAGGGCGTTGTCCACCACGGCGAACACCTGGTTGGTGGGGGAGTCCACCCACAGCGTCCACCCCTTGGCCCTCAGCCCGTCCTGGAGGCGGGCGGCCATCTCGTTGGCGTGGCGGGCCATGTGGAAGTAGAGGTCGTCGGTGAACAGGGCCTGGAACATGACGCCCTGAATCCACCCCTTCTCCATCACCGCGCCCATGCGCTTCTTCATGCGGAAGAAGCCGTCGGTCAGCTCGGGCCGGGTGATCACCAGGGCCTCGCCGAACATGGCGCCGTTCTTGGTGCCGCCGATGTAGAAGGCGTCGCACAGGTGGGCGAACTCAGGCAGGGTCAGATCGTTGGCCTTGGAGGTGAGGGCGGCCCCCAGACGGGCGCCGTCCACGAAGAGGAGCAGGCCGTTCTCCCGGCAGAAGGCGTACAGGGCGGTCAGCTCCGCCTTGGTGTACACCGCGCCGTTCTCGGTGGCATTGGAGATGTAGACCAGGCCCGGCTTGGTCAAATGGGGGTCCTGGTGGAGGGCCAGCAGGGGAGGCAGCATCTCCGGGGTGATCTTGCCGTCGCCGCCCACGGGCACGGGGAGGATCTTGTGGCCGGTGGCCTCAAACGCGCCCACCTCGTGGCCGTTCAGGTGGCCGGAGTCGGGGCAGATGGCCGCCTCCCACGGCTTGAGCAGGAAGGAGCAGGCCACCACGTTGGTCTGGGTGCCGCCGATGAGGAACTCCACCATGGCGTCGGGGCAGCCGCACACCTCCCGGATGCGCTCCTTGGCCCGGGCGGTGTACCCGTCGTCGCCGTAGCCGTGGTTGCCCTCCAGGTTGACGGCGCACACCGCCTCCAGAACCTTGGGGTGGGCGCCGAAGGAGTAGTCGTTGCGGAAGAGATACTTTTTCATCACGCATACCTCCAGTTGTTTTGCGAAAAAGGCGGGCGGCCGCAGGCCGGGGTGACCTGCGGTCGCCCGCCGCCGTTCTGTGGCTTAAAATTTGAAGGAGTCCTTGAGGCTCACCGAGCGGTTGAACACCAGATGGCCGGGGGCGCTGTCCTTGTTGTCCACGCAGAAGTAGCCCTGGCGCAGGAACTGGAAGGAGGCGGGGGCCTCCGCGCCGGCCAGGCCGGCCTCCACCTTGGCGTGGGGGAGCACCTCCAGGGAGCTGGGGTTGAGGCAGTCCAGGAAGTTCTTGTCCCCGGCGTCCGGCTCGGCGTCGGTGAACAGGTTGTCGTACAGCCGCACCTCGGCATCCACGGCGGTGGCGGCGTCCACCCAGTGGATGGTGGCCCCCTTCACCTTGCGGCCGTCGGCGGGGTCGCCCCCCCGGCTGTCCGGGTCGTACTCGGCCAGGATGGCGGTGACGTTGCCCGCCGCGTCAGTCTCATAGCCGGTGCACTTGATCACATAGGCGCCCTTGAGGCGGCACTCCGGCCCGTCGGGGTAGAGGCGCTTGTACTTGGGCACCGGCGCGGGGAGAAAGTCCTCCGCCTCGATATACAGCTCCCGGGAGAAGGTGACCTCCCGCGCGCCGTCCTCCGGGCGGTTGGGGTTGTTCTCCACGGAGAAGGTCTCGCTCTGCCCCTCGGGGTAGTTGGTGATGATGAGGCGTACCGGGCGGAGCACCGCCATGCGCCGCTGGGCGGTCTCGTTCAGGTCTTCCCGCAGGCAGTGCTCCAAAAAGGCGTACTCCACGGTGGAGGCCGCCTTGCTCACGCCGTTGCGCTCGGAGAAATTGCGGATGGCCCGGGGGGTGTAGCCCCGCCGGCGCAGGCCGCAGAGGGTGGGCATGCGGGGGTCGTCCCAGCCGGATACCCGGCCCTCCTCCACAAGCTGGCGGAGCTTGCGCTTGCTCATCACGGTGTAGTTGATACCCAGGCGGGCGAACTCGATCTGCCGGGGCCTGGCGGGGACGGGGCAGTTGGCGATCACCCAGTCGTAGAGGGGCCGGTGATCCTCAAACTCCAGGGAGCAGAGGGAGTGGGTAATCCCCTCCAGCGCGTCCTCCAGGGGGTGGGCGAAGTCGTACATGGGGTAGATGCACCACTTGTCCCCCTGGCGGTGGTGGTGCATGTGGTTGATGCGGTAGAGCACCGGGTCGCGCATGTTGAAGTTGCCGCTGGCCAGATCGATCTTGGCCCGCAGGGTCATGGCCCCGTTGGGGAACTCGCCGGCGCGCATCCGGGCGAAGAGATCCAGGGACTCCTCGATGGGCCGGTCGCGGAAGGGGGAGCGGGCGGGGGTGTTCACGTCGCCGCGGTACTCCTTGAACTGCTCGGGGGTCAGCTCGCACACGTAGGCCAGGCCCTTTTTGATGAGCTCCACGGCGTACTCGTACATCTTCTCGAAGTAGTCGGAGGCGAAGAAGAAGCGGCCGCCCCAGTCGTAGCCCAGCCAGTGGATGTCCTCCTGGATGGCCTCCACGTACTCCACGTCCTCCTTGGTGGGGTTGGTGTCATCCATACGCAGGTTGCACAGGCCGCCGTACTTCTCGGCGGTGCCGAAGTCCACGAAGATCGCCTTGGCATGGCCGATGTGCAGGTAGCCGTTGGGCTCCGGCGGGAACCGGGTGTGGACGGTCATGCCTTGGAACTGACCACCCTGGGCGATGTCCTCGTCAATGAAATCATGGATGAAGTTCTGCGTCATGGTGGGTTTCAGCTCTTCTGGCATGTAAATTCACTCCTTTATCTCGATACGAACTCTTATTTTACCCTGAACAGCGGGAAAAAGCAAGAGAGGGAGGACATTCCGGCATATTTTTTCCAGAAGGGCGGAGAAAATTGCATAAAAGGGGGCGTGGGAAGGGGGAGAGGGCCCGGATAGTTGTCACAAAGTGCGGAAAGGGAGGCCCAAAGCCCTTGACAGAGGGAGGCGGAACACGGTATACTTACGACAATCGTTGTGAACAAAGGCGTTCCGACCCCAAGGGCGGAGCGCCTTCATTTTTAAAGCGAAAGGGGCGGCAGACCATGGGGGTCTACAGCAAAGAGGACATCATCCGCATCGTCCGGGAAGAGGAAATCGAGTTCGTGCGCTTGCAGTTTACCGACATTTTCGGCATGCTCAAAAACGTTGCCATCACCGCGTCCCAGATTGAAAAGGCGGTCAGCAACCAGTGTATGTTCGACGGCTCCTCCATTGAGGGCTTCGTCCGCATTGACGAGTCTGACCAGTACCTCTACCCGGATCTGAAGAGCTTCCGGGTGTTTCCCTGGCGGCCCAGCCACGGTAAAGTGGCCCGGCTGATCTGCGACGTATACAACACCGATGGAACCCCCTTCGTGGGCGACCCCCGCTACGTGCTCAAGCGGGTGATCCAGAAGGCCAACGACATGGGCTACGACCGCTTCAATGTGGGCCCGGAGGCGGAGTTCTTCCTGTTCAAGACCGACGAGGAGGGCAAGCCCACCACCCAGACCAACGACGAGGCGGGCTACTTCGACCTGGGCCCCCTGGATCACGGGGAGTCCACCCGGCGGGAGATCTGCATGGCGCTGGAGCAGATGGACTTTGAGATCGAGGCCAGCCACCACGAGTGCGCCCAGGGCCAGCATGAGATCGACTTCAAGTACGCCGAAGCCCTCCACGCCGCCGACAACATCATGACCTTTAAGCTGGCGGTCAAGACCCTGGCCCAGCGCAACGGCCTCCACGCCACCTTCATGCCCAAGCCGATCTTCGGGATAGCGGGCTCCGGTATGCACACCAACATGTCCCTGTTCCGCAACGGCAAAAACGCCTTCTACGACCCCGACGATCCCCGCGGCCTGTCCAAAGAGGCGTACAGCTTCATCGCCGGACTGCTCCACCATGTGCGGGGCATGGCGGCGGTGACCAACCCCCTGGTCAACTCCTACAAGCGGCTGGTGCCCGGCTACGAGGCCCCCTGCTACCTGGCCTGGTCGGCGTCCAACCGCTCCGCCCTCATCCGCATCCCCGCCAGCCGGGGCCAGGGCACCCGGGTGGAGCTGCGCTCCCCCGACCCCTCCTGCAACCCCTACCTGGCCTTCGCTGTCTGCCTGGCCGCCGGCCTGGACGGCATCGAGAAGGGCATGACGCCCCCGGCGGAGATCACCGAGAACATCTACGCTATGGACGCCGCCGCCCGGAAGGCCCACGGCATCGAGAGCCTGCCCGGCTCCCTGGAGGAGGCCCTCCGCGCCCTGGAGGCCGACCAGTTGATTCTGGACACCCTGGGGGAGCACGTGGCCGCCAACTACCTGACGGGCAAGTGGCGTGAGTGGGACGAGTACCGCACCCGCGTGTCCTCCTGGGAGCGGGAGAAGTACATCATCAACTATTAAGGCCCCGTGGAGACGGTGGTCGTCGCCTTTGAGGGCGAGAAAAACGGCCGGAGACTCAAGGAGCTGCTGGAGAGCTCCGGGACGGCCGCCTGCCTGCTCTGCCGCACCGCGGACCAGGTCAAGCGCCTGGTCCGCCAGCAGCGGCTCACCAGCGTGGTGTGCGGCTATAAGTTCCCGGATGGGACGGCGGAGGAGCTGGCCGGGGAACTGCCCGGCTTCTGCACGGTGCTGCTGCTGGCCCCCCACGGCCTGCTGGAGCTGGTGCCGGAGCGCCCTGGACTCCTCCGCCTCTCCGCCCCCGCGGGCAGGCGGGAGCTGCTCGCCGCGGTGGAGGAGCTGCTTCGGCTGGGCGAGGAGGCCGGAGCCCTCCTGCCGCCCCGGCGGAGCCGTGAGGAGCGCGAGGTGGTGGAGCGGGCCAAGGAGCGGCTGATGGCGCGCAGCGGCATGACCGAGGAGGAGGCCCACCGGGCCCTCCGGCGGCGGAGCATGGACCGCCGCATCCCCCTGGCGGACGCGGCGCGGATGCTCTTGGACGAGGAGCGCCCCGCCCCTTGACAAAGGGGAAAAATTGGCGTAGTATGTCTTCCGACAACTTGATAGCATGGACAGTGCCGCCCTCCGGGGCGGGTAAAAGGGAATCGGGTGCAAATCCCGAACGATCCGGTCACTGTAAGCGGGGAGCCGGCCGCAGACGCCATTGTGGAGACACGAGAAGGCGCGGCCCGGCGGAGAGCCGTAAGTCAGGAAACCTGCTGTCTGTGCAGAAGGATAGGTGTCTTCCGCAGAAAGTAGCCTGTCTGTTTGCCGCCTTGTGGTCCGATTGTGCCCATGGCGATGAGCAGTCCCGCTTTCCGTCGGAAAGCGGGATTTTTCTGTCCACAGCACAAAAAAGGAGGATTATCATGAAAAAGCTCGTACCCCTGACCCTCGCCCTCGCCCTCGCCCTGGGCCTGACGGCCTGCGGCACCGCCGGCCAGAATCCGGCCCCGGCGGCCAGCCCCACCCCTGCGGGGGATGTCCAGGGCGCGGAAACCCCGGCAAACACCGAGGTATTTCCCTTTACCCTGACCACCAAGGACGGCGCGGAGGTCACATTTACCCACGTGCCCGAGAAGGTTCTCTGTACGAATGTGAACACGGGCGATCAACTGATGGCCCTGGGGCTGGGGGACAGGATCATTTACACAGCCAATAACAATACCCGCGTGGCACCCGAGTACCGTGCGGAATACGAGGTCATTCCCCAGATGGCGGATAAGCCGAGCCTGGAAACCATCCTGGCGCTGGAGCCCGACTTTGTCTACGGCCGCTCCAGTGCCTTCAGTGAGAAATATAACACGGAACATGACACCCTCTCCCGGTACGGAATTATGTCCCTGTCCTCCATCGAGGGCTACAAGCTGGGGGCTGATTTGGAGGACGTATATCAGGATTTCTATAACCTGGGACGCATCTTCCAAGTGGAAGAACAGGCGGAGGAGCTGGTGAATGACATGCAGGCCCAGATTGCCGCCGCCGAGGAGGCGGTGGCGGGCCAGGAGGCCATCCCGGTGTTCGTTTTTGACATGGCCCAGGAGGAGGGCGCCTACACCTGCGGCAACAACTTCACCTCCAAGCTCATCGAGCACGCGGGCGGCGTCAATATCTTCAACGATCTGGACACCACCTGGGCCACCGTGAGCTGGGAAACCGTGGTGGAGCGGGCCCCTGAGGTGATCGTCATCGACGACTACGGCGATACCTCTCTGGAGGAGAAGATTGCCCAGCTCAAGGAGAACCCTGCCTTGGCCACGGTGCCCGCCATCCAGAACGGCCGCATTATCTCCGTGACGCTGTGCGAGTCTTTTGCCAGTTCCATGACGGGCGACACGGTGGAGAAGTTTGCCCGGGCCTTCCACCCCGACTGCTTCGCGTAAGAGGGCGGTATGAAGCAGTTTTGCAGGCTGGTGAAGACTCACACCTTTCTGATCTGTCTGGTGCTGGCGGCGGCGCTCCTGGTGTCCATTGTCATCGGCATCGGCACCGGGCCGGTGGCCATCCCCTTTTCCGAGGTGTGGCGGGTGATGTTCCACCGGCTGGGCGGCCTGCTGACCGGCTCGGAGCTCCCCCTGGAGGGGGTGCGGGAGAGCACACAGAACATCGTCTGGTTCCTGCGGGCCCCGCGGGTTCTGCTGGGGGCCCTGGTGGGGGCGGCCCTCACCCTTTCCGGCGTGGGGATGCAGGCATTCACCAAGAATCCGCTGGCCGAGCCCTATGTGCTGGGCATTTCCTCCGGCGCATCACTAGGCGCGGTGCTGGCCATGCTGATGGGGGTGTCCCTGCCCGTGCTGGGCCGCCTGTCGGTGTCCGCCGGCGCCTTTGCCGGGGCGCTGGTGTCCATCCTCCTGGTGTACCTTCTGGCACGCACCCGGAATGCGGTGACGCCGATCCGGCTGATCCTGGTGGGAGTGGCGGTATCCGCCATGTTCCAGGCATTTACCAACTACATCGTCTATACCGCCCCGGACGACGCCGCCGTCCGGGAGGCCACCTTCTGGATGCTGGGAGGACTGGGCAGCGCGGAGTGGGCCGACGTGCCCCTGCTGGCCGGCCTAGTGCCTCCGGCCCTCCTGCTGATGCTGGCCCTGGCCAAGCCCCTCAACGCCATGATGATGGGGGATAGCTCCGCCGTCACCCTGGGAGTCAACCTGACGGTGGTGCGCAATGTGCTCATCGGCGTCACCGCCCTGCTGACCGCCTCCTCGGTGGCGGTCAGCGGCTGCATCGGCTTTGTGGGGCTGGTCATCCCCCACCTGGTTCGCTCGGTGGTGGGGCCGGATCACCGGAAGCTGGTTCCCCTGGCCGCTCTGTTCGGGGCCATCTTTCTCATCTGGGTAGACGTGGGAGCCCGGATCATCAAGCCGCCGGCGGAGATCCCCGTGGGAATCCTGACGGCGTTCCTGGGCGCACCCCTGTTCCTGTGGATGATCAAGGTGCGCCGCTATGAATTCCAGTAGGGGGGTCCGCGCCATGATAGAGGCAAAACAGGTCCGGTACGGCATCCGCAGCCGGGAGATCCTCCGGGGCGTGGATTTCCGGGTGGAGAAGGGGGAGTTCGTCGGGCTCATCGGCCCCAACGGCAGCGGCAAATCCACATTCCTCAAAAACGTCTACAAGGTGCTCCGCCCCCAGGCGGGGGAGCTGACCCTCATGGGGGACGATCTGCTGGCCATGAGCAACCGGGAGATGGCCCAGCGGCTTGCCGTCATGGTACAGGAGCAGGAGGCCGCCTTCGATTTCACGGTGGAGGAGGTGGTCATGATGGGGCGGCAGGCCCGCAAGCGGCTGCTGGAGACCGACAGCCGGGAGGACCGGGCGCTGGTAGGGGAGATCCTGGCGCGCACCGGGCTGGCCTCCCTGCGGGAGCAGGGGTTCTCCACCTTGTCCGGCGGGGAGAAGCAGCGGGTGCTTATCGCCCGGGCCCTGGCCCAGCAGACGGCGGTGCTGGTGCTGGACGAGCCGACCAACCACCTGGACATCAAGTACCAGCTCCAGCTCATGGAGCTGGTGCGGGGGAGCGGATGTACCGTAGTGGCCGCCATCCACGATCTCAATCTGGCCGCGGCCTACTGCCACCGGCTCTACGCATTGAAGGACGGGGTGATCGTGGGGGAGGGCGCGCCCAAAGAGCTCCTTACCCCCGCTTTTCTGCGGGAGGTGTACGAGGTGGAGGCGGAGGTGCTCACCGGACGGGACGGCTCCCTGCGGGTGTTCTTTTACCCGTCCCGCATATCATAAAAACGGCCCCCGGGCAGCGCCCGGGGGCCGTTTTATTCTGCCAGCCAGTCGAAAGCCAGGCGGGGGGTGCCGTCCTCCACATAGATGGTGCCGCAGGGGAGAAAGCCGTGCCTGGCGATCAGATGGCGCATGACGGCGTTGTTCTCGTGGGTGTCGATGCGCAGGTGGGACATGCGTCTCTTACAGAAGTCCATACAGGCGGCAAACAGGCCGTGAACCGTGCCGTCGCCGGCCACCCGGTGGATGGTGCCGTAGGGTGCGCCGGAGCGCCAGGCCCCCTCGATGACGCGGTAGTTGGGCTCATCCCCCAGGCGGAGGACAAAGGCCCCATGGATGACTCCGTCCTGGTCAAAGACGTACAGCTCACCCCGCTGCAGATCCGCCTCCAGATCCTCCGGGAGGGGGTAACGGTCGCTCCACTGGGTGGGGTTGCCGTGCTCGGCCATGAAGCGGCGGGCCGCGCCGTAGACGGGACCCAGAGCGGGCAGATCGTCGGGCCGCGCCGGCCGGATCATGGGTGCCGCCTCTGCGGACCCCGCGCCCGGCCCATCGGCACTCAAGAGGGCTTCCAGATGGACCTTTTGCGGCCTCAGACCGCAGGATTCGTAAAATTTTATGGCGGAGGGATTGCAGCTCCATACATTGAGCGTCAGATTATAGCACCCGCTTTTCCGGGCGAATTCCGCCGCGTAGGCATAGAGGGCCCCGCCGATGTGCTGTGCCCGAAGCGCCTCGTCCACACACAGATCATCAATGTAAAGAGTTTTTACATCCGTCAGGATGTTGTGATTGACATACTGCTCAAATTGACAGAAGACGTAGCCCAGCACCCGCTCCCCGCCGTCCACGGCCACAAAAATGGGTGCATTTTCATCGCTTATTTTCTGACTCAACTGGGCATCCGTGTACTTTCTGCCCCTGGCCCGGAAGAGATCCGGCCGCCCGGTGTGATGCACCTGAGCCACCTGAGCCAAAAGTTCATGGATGCGGGGGATGTCTCTCTCCTCTGCTCTGCGAATAAGCATAGGTACCTCCTTCCTAACCGCCCCAGAGGCGCCCCGGCGGAGCGGGGACCTCTGTCCTGTGTTCAGGAGCAAATCATACCACGTTCCGCCCCGGCTGACAAGGCCAGAGCCCCGGCTGGCGGTCCTTTTCCCGAACGGACCGGCCCGGGATCGCAAAATTTTGATTGCCTTTAGGCGCAAAGTGCCGTATGATGGAGGCTGGTGATGCCTTTTGAAAAAATTGCTTCGGGTACTGGGGCGGCTGTTTCTGGCGCTCCTGTTTTTAGCCGCCGCTGCGCTGGTTACCCTGGGCCTGCTGCGCTGGCGGGGCCTGATCCTTCTGCCCGACGAAGCGGACCCCGACGAGTGGGAGGTCTTCGGCGTGGACGTGTCCTCCTACCAGGGGGAGGTGGACTGGCCCGTTCTGGCGGAGCAGGGGGTGGACTTTGCATTCATTAAGGCCACGGAGGGCTCCCTCCTCCAGGACAGGCGGTTTGCCGCCAACTGGGCCGGGGCGGCGGCGGCCGGAGTGCGGGCGGGAGCCTATCACTTCCTCAGCTATGACAGCCCCGGCGAGACCCAGGCGGACAACTTTATCGCTGCGGTTCCGGTGACCGAGGGGGCCTTGCCCCCGGTGGTGGATATCGAGTTCTACGGGGAATATCTGGACACGCCGCCGGAGAAAGAGCGGGTGCGGGCCATTCTGGACCCCCTGCTGGAGCGGCTGGAGGCCCACTACGGCGTCAAGCCCATCCTCTACGTGACCTACCGCTCTTACTACCGCTATATCGCTGGGGGCGGCTACGGGGACTATCCCATCTGGTGCTCCAGCCCCACGGTGTTCCCGCTGGTGCCCGGCTGGGACTTCTGGCAGTACTCCCACTCCGCCGAGCTGGAGGGCTACTACGGGACCCAGCGGCGCATTGATCTGAACATCTTCCGGGGCGGCCGGGCGGAATTTGAGCGGTTTGGATAGACCGGACGGGGGCAGGCGAGAAAAAACGCCTGTCCTCTTCTATTTCCGCCGGAATTCTGGTATAATAATAAACCAATGTATTTTGCGTGTGGGAGGTCGCTATGGACCGATTTGAGAGACTGGCGGGTGCCCTGCGGCGGATACCCGGCCTGGAGGTGCGGGAAAACGAGCCCATGAAGAGGCACACCACGTTCCGCATCGGCGGCCCGGCCCGGCTGATGGCGCTGCCCAGGAGCCGGAAGGAGGCCGCCGCCGCCGTGCGGGCCGCCACAGAGGTTGGAATCGCCCCTTTTTTCCTGGGAAACGGCAGCAATCTGCTGGTGGCCGACCACGGCTATGAGGGCTTTGTGCTCAAGGCGTGCGGCCTGGATCAGGTGCGTGAGGTCAACTGCCGTCTGCGGGCGGAGAGCGGTATCACCCTGGCCCGGCTGGCCAACGCTGCCCTGGGCCGGGGGCTCACCGGCCTGGAGTTTGCCCACGGTATCCCCGGCACACTGGGCGGAGCCGTGGTGATGAACGCCGGGGCCTACGGCGGGGAGATGGTGCAGGTGCTCACCGCCGTCACCTACCTGGACGGGGCGGGGGAGGAGCACACCCTGCCCGCCGCCGCGTGCGCCCTGACCTACCGGCACAGCCGGTTCTCCGACCGCCCGGACTGGCTTGTCCTGGAGGCGGAGCTGGAGCTTCGGCCGGGAGATGGAGAGGCCATCCGGGCCCGCATGGACGAACTGGCCGCCAAGCGACGGGAGAAGCAGCCCCTGGAGTGGCCCAGCGGGGGCAGTACCTTCAAGCGGCCGGAGGGCCACTTCGCCGCCGCGCTGATCGAGGGGTGCGGCCTCAAGGGCGTGGGGATTGGTGGAGCCCAGGTGTCGGAGAAGCATGCAGGCTTCGTGGTCAACCGGGGCGGCGCCACGGCGGACGACGTGCGGCGGCTGATGGCGCTGGTTCAGGAGACGGTGCTGCGGGAGACCGGCGTGGCGCTGGAGCCGGAGGTCCGGCTGCTGGGGTTCTGACGGGGTGCGGAAAAAGGAGATTGCAATGGAATTTATCATTATATCCGGCCTGTCCGGTGCGGGAAAGAGTAAGGTGGCCTCCTTTCTGGAGGATATCGGGTTCTACGTGGTGGACAACATGCCCGCCCCGCTGATGCCCAAATTTGCCGAGCTGTGCATGGCCGGGCCGGGCCGCTATGACCGGGTGGCCCTGGTCACCGATATCCGGGGCGGCCAGACCTTCGATGGGCTGTTTGACGCCCTCCACGAGCTGCACCGCATGGGCTGTGCGTATAAAATCCTCTTTGTGGAGGCCAGCGTAGAGACCATCATCAAGCGCTACAAGGAGACCCGGCGGATGCACCCGCTGTCCTCGACCTCCCGCTCGCTGGACGAGGCGGTGCGGCAGGAGCGCACCGTCCTGGCCCCCGTCCGCCAGCGGGCGGAGTACATTATTGACACCTCGGCCCTCTCCACCGCCAAGCTGCGGGGGGAGGTGCTGCGGCTGTTCGGGGATGGGGGGAGTACCCCGGCCATGAGTGTCAGCGTCATCTCCTTCGGCTTCAAGTACGGCATCCCCATCGAGGCCGACCTGGTGTTCGACGTGCGCTTTCTGCCCAACCCCTACTACATCGCCGAGCTGCGCCATCAGACCGGGCTGGACGAGGGGGTATACAGCTTTGTCTTTGGCTATCAGCAGACCAAGGACTTCATGGCCCACCTGGAGAGCCTCATCGGCTTCCTCCTGCCCCAGTATGTGGAGGAGGGAAAGGCGGCGCTGGTCATCGGCATCGGCTGCACCGGCGGACAGCACCGCTCGGTGGCCATTACCAGGGCCCTGGCCGACTTCATCAAGCAGAAGGGCTATCAGGCCACGGAGAACCACCGGGACATGACGCGGGCGTAAGGAGGTGGACACTATGACGGAATGGAACGGCGGAGCGGGCCCCAGGATTGTGGCCATCGGAGGAGGCACCGGGCTGTCCACCATGCTGCGGGGGCTGAAAAGCCGCACCCGCAGCCTGACGGCCATCGTCACCGTGGCCGACGACGGCGGCGGCTCCGGCATGCTGCGGCAGGATCTGGGTATGCCCCCTCCGGGGGACATCCGCCACTGCATGGAGGCACTGGCCAACGCCGAGCCGGTGATGCAGCAGCTTCTGACCTACCGATTCCCGGAGGGCTCCGGCAACCTGACGGGGCAGTCCTTCGGCAACCTGATCCTGGCCGCCCTCAACGGCATCTCCGACTCCTTCGACCAGGCGGTGGCCCGCATGAGCGAGGTACTGGCCATCAGCGGCCGGGTGCTGCCTGTGACCAATGAGAACGTGGCGCTGGAGGCCACCTTCGAGAACGGCACCCGGGTGCTGGGGGAGTCCAAGATCAGCGCCTTCAAGAAGGAGCAGGACTGCCGCATTGAGAGCGTCCGCCTGCTGCCGGAGCACCCAAAGGCCCTGCCGGAGGCGGTGCGGGCCATCGGGGAGGCGGAGCTGATCCTCCTGGGCCCCGGCAGCCTTTACACCAGCGTCATCCCCAACCTGCTGGTGGACGGCATTGCCGACGCGGTGCGTGCCTCCGACGCGCTGAAGATCTACATCTGCAACATCATGACCCAGGACGGGGAGACCGAGGGCATGACCGCCTCTGACCACGTAAAGGCCCTGCTCGACCACTCCGGGCCGGGGCTGGTGGATCTGTGCCTGTGCAACTCCGCGCCGGTGCGCCCCGGCCTGGTGGAGCGGTACAGGGAGGAGGACGCCGCCCCCATCGTGGTGGACCGGGCGGCCATCGAGGCCCTGGGGGTGGAGGCCGTCACCCGGCCCCTGGCCTCCGAGACCCTTAACTACGCCCGCCACTCCTTTGCTCGCCTGGCCGAGGCGGTGATGGAGCTTTACAACGAGCGGGCCGACACCAAGATTTTTTGAGAAAGGGAGGGGGGCACTATGTCGTTTTCCTCTGAGGTCAAGGCGGAGCTGTGCCGGACGGCCCTCTCCCGCCGCTGCTGCGCCCAGGCGGAGGCCTACGGAGTGCTGCTCTACTGCAACCAGTTCACCGCCTCACAGGTGCGCATCAGCACCGAGTCCACCGCCTTTGCCGCCCGGCTGCCCGCCCTGTTCCACAGGGCCTTTCAGCTCTCCTTTGACCGCACGCCGGAGGAGGGGGCGGCCAAGCAGATTTTCTCCATCACAGAGCCGGACAAGCTGTCCGCCCTCTGGTCGGCGTTCGGCCATGAGCCGGCGGGCACCCTGGCCCATCATATTAACTTTGCCGTGCTGGAGGAGGAGCACTGCCGCCTGGCCTTTTTTCGGGGGGCCTTTCTGGCGGGCGGCTCGGTGACCGACCCGGCCAAGCGCTACCACCTGGAGCTGTCCACCCCCCATCTGAGTGTCAGCCGGGAGCTGCGGGCCCTCCTGCTGGAGTGTGGCTTCACCCCCAAGGAGACCACCCGCAAGGCCAACTCCATCACCTACTTCAAGCAGAGCGAGGCCATTGAGGACTTTCTCACCGCCATCGGCGCGCCCCTGGCGGCCATGGAGATCATGAACGCCAAGGCGGAGAAGGATCTCCGGGGGAGCATCAACCGCCGGGTCAACTGCGACGCGGCCAATCTGGACAAGGCGGTGGACGCCGCCCAGGGGCAGATCGAGGCCATCTACAGGCTGGAGGAGCGCGGCATGCTGGAGGAGCTGCCCGACAAGCTCAAGGAGGCGGTGGATCTGCGGGTGGCCCACCCGGAGCTCACCCTGGCCCAGCTTGCGGAGCTGTGCGAACCGCCCGTCTCCAAATCCGCGTTCAACCACCGCCTGCGCAAGCTGATGGAGATGGCCAGGGCGTAGGGCGGGAAAGAAAAGAAAGGGTAGATTGCCATGGAGAAGCAAGTGGTTCAAAAGCGCTGGAAGCTGATTTTCTGGGGCCTTACGGCGGCGGCTGTTGCGCTGCTGGTTCCGGGCCTGGTGCTGACGCTGGAGCCGGCGCTGTTTCTGGGGCTGGGCGTTCTGGCGGCTGTGGTATTCTGCACGGGTCTGTGTATTGCTGTGATCAAGCTCCGGTGTCCTGCCTGCGGCGGCTCGGTGTACCACCAGGCCATGCGGGCGCAGGAGGGCATCCCCTTTGCCTGCCCAAAGTGTGGCCGGAAGCTGGAGATGAAATGAGATGAAAAAGAGAAGAGACGCCTGAAAAACCAGGCGGGTGCTGCTACTGCCTACGGTACCCGCCTTCGCGCCCCGCTGTCCTCTCTGCGGGGCCATACTGAGGATAGGTATTGACCATTGCCACTACTGCGGAGCCATGCTCACCAAATAGAGAAAGAGGAGGTACTCCTAATGTCCTTTGTCCACCTGCATGTGCACACCGAATATTCCCTGCTGGACGGGGCCTGCCGCATTCCCCTGCTGGTCAAGCGGGTGAAGGAGCTGGGCCAGAGCGCCGTGGCCATCACCGACCACGGCGTCATGTACGGCGTGGTGGACTTCTACAAGGCGTGCAAGGCGGAGGGGATCAAGCCCATCATCGGCTGCGAGGTGTATGTGGCCCCCCGGAAGCGCACCGACAAGGTACACGAGTACGACGCGGCCATGTACCACCTGATTCTGCTGTGCCGCAACGAGGTGGGCTACCGCAACCTGTGCTTCCTGGACTCGGCGGCCTTTACGGAGGGCTTTTATATCAGGCCCCGCATTGACAAGGAGCTCTTGCGCCAGCACGCCGAGGGGCTCATCGCCCTGTCGGCCTGCCAGTCCGGCGAGGTGCCCCGCAAGCTGCTGGCCGGGGACTACGAGGGGGCCAAGGCGGCGGCGCTGGAGATGCGGGCGCTGTTCGGGGAGGACGGCTACTATCTGGAGCTCCAGGATCACAAGCTGCCCAACGATCCGGCCATCAACCAGGGGCTCATCCGCATCCACCAGGAGACGGGCATCCCCCTGGTGGTGACCAACGACGCCCACTATCTCCGCCGGGAGGACGCGGAGATGCAGGACACCCTCATGTGCATCCAGATGGGCAAGACGGTGGACGATCCCAACCGCCTGCGGATGGAGACCAGCGAGCTGTATGTCAAATCCACCGAGGAGATGGCCGCCCTGTTCCCCGACTACCCGGAGGCGGTGGAGAACACGGTCAAAATCGCGGAGCTGTGCAATATGGACTTCCGGTTCGGCGTCCACCACCTGCCCGAGTTCAAGCTGCCCGAGGGCTACACCGACGGGGACGCCTACTTCCAGAAGCTGTGCGAGGAGGGCTTCGCGCGCCGCTACCCCGGCGCCCCGGCGGAGTACCGGGAGCGGCTGGCCTACGAGATGGGGATTATCCGCCAGATGGGGTTTGTGGATTACTTCCTCATCGTCTCCGATTTCATTGGATACGCCAAGAGGCGGGGCATCCCCGTGGGCCCCGGCCGGGGCTCGGCGGCCGGCTCCATGGTGGCCTACTGCATGGACATCACCGACGTGGACCCGATGAAATACTCCCTCTACTTCGAGCGCTTCCTCAACCCCGAGCGGGTCACCATGCCGGATATTGACATCGACTTCTGCATCCGGCGGCGGCAGGAGGTCATTGAGTACGTCCAGAATAAATACGGTGCCGACCACGTGGCCCAGATCGTCACCTTCGGCACCATGGCCGCCCGGGGCGCCATCCGGGATGTGGGCCGGGCGCTGAACATACCCTATGCCGACGTGGATGTGGTGGCAAAGCAGGTGCCCAGCGGCCCGGGTGCACTCCATATCACCCTGGACGAGGCCCTCAAGCTGTCCAAGCCCCTCCGGGACGCCTATGAAGGGGACGAGCGGATCAGGACCCTCATCGACACCGCCAAGGCCATCGAAGGCATGCCCCGCCACGCCTCCACCCACGCCGCCGGCGTGGTCATCACCCGGAAGCCGGTGGTGGACTATGTGCCCCTGGCCAAGAACGATGAGTCGGTGGTCACCCAGTACGTCATGACCACCCTGGAGGAGCTGGGCCTCTTAAAGATGGACTTCCTTGGCCTGCGCAACCTGACCATCCTGGACGACACGGTGCGCCTGGTGCAGAAGAGCCGCCCCGGCTTCTCTCTGGCAGACATCCCGGACAACGACCCGGCGGTGTTCCAGATGCTCTCCGAGGGCAGGACCTCCGGCGTGTTCCAGATGGAGTCGGCGGGCATGACCGGCGTCTGCGTGGGCCTCAAGCCCCAGAACATCGAGGACATCACCGCCATCATCGCCCTCTACCGCCCCGGCCCCATGGACTCCATTCCCCGCTTCATCGCCTGCAAGCACAACCCGGACAAGGTGAAGTACAAGCACCCCATGCTGGAGCCCATCCTCTCGGTCACCTACGGCTGCATCGTCTACCAGGAGCAGGTCATCGAGATTTTCCGCAGGCTGGCGGGCTACACGCTGGGGCAGGCCGACATGGTGCGCCGGGCCATGAGCAAGAAGAAGGTCAAGGACATCGAGCGGGAGCGGCAGGCCTTCGTCTACGGCGACGCCGGGCGGGCCATTGCCGGCTGCATCGCCAACGGTGTCCCGGAGGACGTGGCAAAGGACATCTATGATGAAATCTATGCCTTTGCCAATTACGCCTTCAACAAGGCCCACGCGGTGGCCTACGCCATTGTGTGCTACCAGACGGCCTGGTTCAAGTGCCACTACACCAAGGAGTATATGGCCGCCCTGCTCACCTCCGTGCTGGACTCCAGCGAGAAGGTGGCTGAGTATATCGCCGAGTGCAGGGACTGCGGCATCCATCTGCTGCCCCCCGACATCAATGAGTCGGAGGCCGACTTCACCGTGTCCGGCGAGCACATCCGCTTCGGCCTGGTGGCCGTCAAGGGAGTGGGCCGGGGCTTTATCAACGCCGTGCTGGCTGAGCGGGGCAGGGGAGGGCCCTTTGTCTCCTTCCCTGATTTCTGCCAGCGGATGTTCGACGCGGAGCTGAACAAGCGTGTGCTGGAGAATCTGATCCGCTGCGGCGCCTTTGACAGTATGGGTATCTACCGCTCCCGGTTACTGGAGGCCTATGAGCAGCTTGTGGACTCCATCGCCCAGAACAAGCGCAAGAACCTGGCGGGCCAGTTCGATCTGTTCGGCGGCGGTGGGGATCAGACGCAGAGCGCCCCGGAGCTCCAGGTCAAAAATATCCCTGAGTTTACCCGGCACGAGCTCATGACCATGGAAAAGGAGACGACTGGACTCTACCTCACCGGCCACCCCATGGACGAATACCGGGACGTGGTCAAGCAGTGCAAGGCGGCCTCTATGGGGGCGATCCTGTCGGACTTCGCCCAGGAGGGGGGACCGGCCATTTACCACGACGAGCAGCGGGTCACCCTGGCGGGGGTCATCACCGCCTCCCGCACCAAGACCACCCGCAACAACAGCCTGATGGCCTATGTGACGTTGGAGGACGACACCGCCTCCATGGAGATGCTTGTGTTCGCACGGGTGCTGGGGGAGGCAGGCCCCTACCTGAAGGAGGGGGTGGCCGTCCTGGCTGAGGGACGCATCTCCGTTCGGGATGAAAAGGCGCCCCAGCTCATGTGCGACCGGGTACGCCCCTTGGATCAGGTGAAGGGAAACCTGCCTCCGGTGGAGGGGGAGGAGAGGGCCAAGAAGCTCTATATCCGCATACCCAGCCTGGACGACCCCCGCTGGGAGAGGATCAAGCTGGTGCTCACCATGTTTCCCGGCACGGAACAGATGGTGGTCAAGTGTGAGGATACCGGAAAGCGGCTGGGCACGGTCTGCCTGGTCCATCCCGCGCTGATCCAGGAGCTGAACGAGCTGCTGGGCGCGGAGAATGTGGTCGTGCGGTGAGGGGAGCCGATGATGAATATTAAAAAACTGGCCTCCCTGCTCTTTCAGCGGTCGGTGATTGTGGCCCTGCTGATCTTCCTCCAGGCTGCGATGCTGCTGCTCTATATGCTCTGGTTTTCCAGCGACTTCATTTATGTGTACTGGGGGTGTGTGGTGCTCTCCATTCTGGCGGTGCTGATTATCGTCAGCCGCCAGACCGACCCGGGGTATAAAATCGCCTGGATCATCCCCATTCTGCTGTTCCCGGCCTTTGGATGGCTGGTGTATCTGCTCTGCGGCGGCAACAAGCTCTCCGCCCGCAAGCGTCGGAAGATGCAGGGTATGGACCGCACCATGCTGGAGCAGTTGGAGCGGGACTACAAGGCGGAGGAGCTGAGGCCCTTTGGGGCCGACGCGGTGAACCAGGCCCGCTACCTGGAGCACTACGCCCGCTGCCCGGTCTATACCAACACCTATACCCACTATTTTCCCCTGGGGGATGATGTGTTTCCCGCCATGCTGGAGGAGCTGCGGAAGGCGGAAAAGTATATCTTCCTGGAATACTTCATTATTAGCCCCGGCATATTCTGGGATTCTATGGTGGAGATTTTGAAGGAGAAGCATGCCGCCGGGGTGGATGTGCGGGTGATCTACGACGATGTGGGCTCCCTGAACACCCTGCCTATGAACTACGCCAGAAAATTTGAGGCGGAAACCGGCATCCCCTGCTGCTGCTTCAACCGCTTCAAGCCGGTGATTTCCATCCGCATGAACAACCGGGACCACCGGAAGTTCTGTATCATCGACGGCCACACCGCCTTTACCGGCGGCATCAATCTGGCCGACGAGTATATCAACCAAAAGCTGCGGTATGGCCACTGGAAAGACACGGCCATTCTCCTCAAGGGGGAGGCGGTGTGGAGCATGACCGTCATGTTCCTGACCATGTGGGAGTACACCCGGGACGTGGAGGAGGACTACCGCCGCTTCCGGCCGGACAAGCTGCCGCCGGAGGCCGCGCAGGGAGCGGGGTACTATGTCCAGCCCTACGCGGATAACCCTCTGGACGAGGAGGCGGTGGGGGAGGCGGTCTACCTCAACCTTATCAACAAGGCTGAGCGCTATGTGTACGCCATGACGCCCTATCTGATCATCAGTGACAGCGTCAATACGGCCCTGTGCAACGCGGCCAAATCGGGGGTGGACGTGCGCATCATCACCCCGCATATCCCGGACAAGGCATTGGTTTTTGAGCTAACCCGTTCCCACTACGAGTCCCTGTTGGAGGCGGGCGTACAGATTTTTGAGTATACGCCCGGCTTTGTCCATGCCAAGGTCATGGTCACGGACGACTGCTGCGGAGTGGTAGGCTCTATCAATCTGGACTACCGCAGTATGTTCCTCCACTTTGAGGACGCGGTGCTGCTCTACCACGACCCCACGGTACTCGACATCAAGCGGGATTTCATCAACACGCAATTCCGCAGCCAGCCGGTGACGCTGGAGCAGTGCCTCGGCCACTCCTGGATACGCCGCCTCTTCCGCTCCATTCTGCGGGTGCTGGCCCCGCTGCTGTGACAAAATAAGGCCGCCCCCACAGGGGGCGGCCTTATTCCGCTTCAATCCTTCTCCTCGTGTTCCAGCAGTGCGGAGAGAACCTCATTGTAAATCCGCTCCGGCTCGGCCTTGAAGCTCTCCGCCAGGCGGTTGGCCTGCTCCTGGGAGCCGCAGAACAGCTCCAGGGTGAACAGATTGCCCCCGTCATCGTCCAGAAACATCCGGGCTGAGTACCCGCCCTCCGGCCGGGGCTCCGTCTCCGCACGTACTTGAGCATTGCGCCGCAGAATCCCGTTGAGTTTTACCAACTGGGCGCTACAGTTGCGCTTGACCGAGTAGGGGAGGCTGCTCTCACAGGCTGCGCCGTTTTCACGGCCTTTTTCCGTGATCGAATAGAGGCCGTCCTCCAGTGTCAGATGGCCGCTCTCCACCAATTCAGAAACCGCCTCGGCAAACTCAAAGTAGCCAATGCCGTCATCGCAGACCGTCAGCTCCGTCAGTGTCGGAAAGTCGATGGGCGCCGCGACCCGGGCCATAAAATAGAGGATCAAAAATTTAATGTCCAGCTTGTCGTGGATAAAGCCGTAGCGAGCCATCTGGGAACTCCTTTCCAATAGACGAGTCAAACATAATATGTATTTATTTATTATACCGAAAGGTTGAGAAAATCACAAGAGGTATTTTTGACTTGACGCTGGTCTAAAAATATGGTATTATCCTATACTGTCGGTAACAAATATATGCTGGAATAGCTCAGTCGGTAGAGCAGCTGATTCGTAATCAGCAGGTCGCGTGTTCAAGTCACGTTTCCAGCTCCATAAAGCCACACCAATCTGGATATTTTAAGCGGGACGCTTAGAGTATCAGAGGGTGCGGCTTTTTTATTTTCCTGAAATTTGTGTTCTAAAAAAGATATTTTCGAGGTATTCCGGGGCCTCGGAGGGGCCTTCCCCTGGCTTGCCCCAGTTTCCGAGCCCCCGACAGGGATCAGCGCCCTATTTGAACACAGTCAGGGCACAAAAATCCGAAAAAATGATATACAAAAATTAGTGCGCCGGTTTGTTGGTTTCGTCAACCAGCAGGCCGGCGCTTTTTTGCTGCCCGGCGAATTCAAAAAGGGCACACACTTTTATGTCCGCTTTGCTGAATAGCTTTTTCGTGGATAAGATGGCATGATGGCGTTCACAAGCAGCAGCTCAGGAGCGGCCATTGAAAAAAGGCGTTTTGCACGGAGAAGGAGGTAAAAGCGCATGACCAAAGAAACCTATTTTGAGGAGCTGTCCTGCGCCCTGCGGCGGCGGGAGCTGCTACCCCGGCCGGTGGAGGAGGACGGCCTGCTCCCAGTGGAGTGGAACGGCCGCGTCCTGTGCCGGGTCACGGAGGCGGCGGGGACGATAATGAAGTACATGAAGCTCCTGGAGACGGCCCCGCCGCTGAAGGCGGAGAGCCTGGCAGACGGCTACCGGGTGCTGGCAGAATTCAACGGTACGGTACTGGCCGGGAAAAAGACCCTGCTGGGGGCTCAATTCGTCACCTGGGCCTGGGACTATGACCGAAGAGGCGTCAGCAACGGCCACTACTACATGGAGGACTACCAAACCGCCAAGGAGGACTTCACCTTCCGCTCCGGGCTGATGGCCAGGGAGCAGGTTTTTGACCGGGAGCGGTTGGAGGAGCTGCGCCAGGCGGCACAGGGCTTCCTATGCGGCGAGGGCCCCGCCTCCTACCGGCAGGAATTCCGGTGCCAACGCATTCTGGACCAGATTCGATCCCAGTTACCCGAACCGAAGCAAAATCAAATACAAAAAGAGGGACCAAGCATTGAACAGTCTATGTGAAGGCGGCGCCGACAAAGGCGCCGCCTTTTACTATGCCCGGCATTTATTTGCCTCCTGTACCCACAAGCTGTACGCCCCGGATCATCCGGCGGACGCCCCGCCCGTGCCGGTGTGCACCCGCTCAGACCTGTGCCGGGGCTGCCCCTACCCAGCCCATGGCTTCCTCTGCTGGAGCACCGCCGGGGAATGCCTGCGGACTAGGATGAAAAAAATCCATACGGGAGGGAAAACGGATGATGCACGCAGTCCTGAGTAATTCGCGGCACCCGGAGTACGGCCAGCTCACAGTCCCTTTTCCCATCTCCCGGGGCGCCTATGACGACACGGTGGCAGCCCTGGCCTCTTTGGGTATCGGTGACCCGGTCGGCCGGGACTGCCGGGTGGATGAGCTCAACAGCAGTTTTCTCATCCTGAAGCGGCTGGAGAAGGTAGCGGTCAACGTGGACGAGCTGGACTATCTGGCCAAGCGGCTGGACAGCTCTGACATCAATGAAGCCGCCAAATTCCAGGCGATGACAGTGAAATGAGGCCTGTTCGAGATGACTGACCTAATCAACCTGACCTTCTGGTGTCAGCAGGCCACGATCATCACAGACTTTTCCGATTTGGAGGACATTGGCCGCCGGCACTATATGCCCCTGAACGGCGGGAGCTGCAGCACTGAGGAGCTGGAACGGCTGGATGCCCGCAAGGCGGCGCTGGATCTGATCCTCAACAGTGAAAGCACCTGCGTCACCCCCTACGGCGTGGTCTATGACAACGACATGAAGCTGGAACACCACTACGATGGCCAGCACTTCCCATGCTATCTCTGTCAGCCCGCCATGCTGGTGGTGGGTATTTTCCCGAAGAATGCGCCGGAGGGATCAAGCGAGACCACATGGCTGACCCTGACCTGTTCTGAGCAGTAGCTCAAGCGCGGCATACAGCAGTCCGGCCTGGACTTGGGCACGGCCAACATCCGGTATGAGGCTGTCATGCTTCCCTGGGAGGTGACGCAGGTGCTGGCCCCGGAAAGGGAAAGTCCCGTTGCCCTGAATATGGTCATTGCCCAGGACACCGAGTATGTCCTGCTGGACGAGCCCACCAACGACCTGGACATCTACCACGCCGCCAATCTCATGAAGACCGTCCGGCGGCTGTGCGACGAGCTGAGCAAGACGGTAATCCTGGTTCTCCACGAGATCAACTAGGCCGCCTTCTACTCCGACTACATCTGCGCTCTTCAGGACGGCAGGGTCGCCAAGTTCGGCACTGTGGAGGAGGTAATGACCAAAGAAACCCTGTCGGAGCTCTACCAGGTGGACTTCAAGATCATGACCATCGCGGGCCGGCCTCTGTCCATCTACTATTGAAGCCTCCGAGTTTTCAGTACTTTTGTCGAAAAAGAGGCCGGCCTGGAGGCCGTCATGGCCTGTGGCCCCGACGTGATCTTCATTGGGGGCTGGCTGGCCGGCAGCTACGACGCCCTCAGCCAGATCGCCCCGGTGGTCTATCTGGCCACCGACAGTGACCTGGGTGTGGTGGAGAGCGTACGGCAGAACACCAGGGCCATCGCCTCCCTGTTCGGCCTGGAGGACACGGCCGGGGAACTCATGACCGGCTTTGACAGCCGCGTGGCGGCCCTGGCCTCCTTTTCCGAAGGCCGAACCGCCATTGTGTGGGCCTGGTTACCAGCGGCGGCTTCAATGTGCTGGGCAACGACGGCCGCTGCTCCCTCATCGGCCGGGAAGCGGGCTTTGCCAACGTGGGGGCGGACGCCCAGCCCGGCACCTCCACCCACGGCAACGAGGCCAGCTTCGAGTTCCTCGTGGACAAGGACCCCGACTATCTCTTTGTTCTGGACCGGGATGCCGCCATTGGCACCGATGGGGCCAAGCTGGCCCAGGAAGTGGTGGAGAACGAGCTGATGAAGGGCACCGCCGCCTACCGGGACGGCAGGATCGTCTACCTGGCCCATCCCGCCGTGTGGTACACCGCCGAGGGCGGCATCACCGCGCTGGACCGGATGCTCCGGGATCTTGAGGATCCCCTGCTGAAGTAAATACCGCAGAGCGGACCGGGATGAGCGGCGCTCATCCCGGTCCGCTGCCGTTCCGCCTGCGGAATGCTTCCGGCTCCTGTTCCGTCTGTTTAAAACGGCTATTTATTCACTATATTATTCTTATAACGAATATATAAAAATTATTAACCGTTGTATCTCCAATATTACGAATATTTATACAGAATGACTATTGCATTTTTATACGGGTTGGATTATACTGGGAACACATTAGCTGGGCGGCCGGCCACGCCGCCCCACAGGAGGTCATCAACATGTCTGAGATCAAGAAAGTCGTCCTGGCCTACTCCGGCGGTCTGGATACGTCCATTATCATCCCCTGGCTGAAGGAGAACTACAACGACCCCGAGATCATCGCCGTCTCCGGCGACGTGGGACAGGGGGCCGAGCTGGACGGCCTGGAGGAGAAGGCCATCAAGACCGGTGCGTCCAAGCTGTACGTCGAGGACCTGACCGACCAGATGGTGGACGAGGTCATCATCCCCTCCATGATGATGGGGGCCAAGTACGAGGACTATCTGCTGGGCACCGCCTTTGCCCGGCCCATCATCGCCAAGCGGCTGGTGGAGATCGCCAAGCAGGAGGGCGCCGACGCCATCTGCCACGGCTGCACCGGAAAGGGTAACGATCAGGTCCGCTTCGAACTGGCCATCAAGCGCTTTGCCCCCGAAATGAAGATCATTGCCCCCTGGCGGGAGTGGGACATCAAGAGCCGGGACGAGGAGGTCGACTACGCCGAGGCCCATAACGTCCCCCTGAAGATCAGCCGGGAGACCAGCTACTCCAAGGACAAGAACCTGTGGCACCTGTCCCACGAGGGCCTGGACCTGGAGGACCCCGCCAACGAGCCCCAGTACGACAAGCCCGGCTTCCTGGAGATGGGGGTCTCCCCCGCCATGGCCCCCGACGCCCACGCCTATGTCACCATCGACTTTGAGAAGGGCTGGCCCGCGGCCGTGGACGGAGTGAAGATGAAGGCCAGCGACCTCATCCGCAGGCTCAACGAGCTGGGCGGCGCCAACGGCATCGGCCTGCTGGACATCGTGGAGAACCGGCTGGTAGGCATGAAGGACCGGGGCGTGTACGAGACCCCCGGCGGCACCATCCTCTACCGGGCCCACGAGGTGCTGGAGCAGATCACCCTGGACAAGGACACCAAGCACATGAAGCAGAAGCTGGCGGTAGACTTCGCCGACCTGGTCTACAACGGCAAGTGGTTCACCCCCCTGCGGGAGGCCCTCACCGCCTTCGCCACGGACACTCAGAAGTACGTCACCGGCACCGTGAAGCTCAAGCTCTACAAGGGCAACCTTATCACCGCCTCCATCTCCTCCCCCTGCACCCTGTACTCCGAGAATCTGGTCACCTTCGGGGAGAGCGACTACGACCAGACGGACTCCCAGGGCTTTATCAACCTGTGGGGCCTGCCCGACAAGGTCCAGGCCCTGCGGGAGCAGGGAAAGCTCTGAGCGGAGACCCTGTCTGATATCTTTTTCCGCCTGCGGACGGCAAAACTCCGCGAGGCAAAAGGAGCGATACTATGAAACTGTGGGCCGGACGGTTCCAAAAGGAGACGGATGCCCTGGTCAACGACTTCAACTCCTCCATTTCCTTTGACGCCCGGATGTACCGGGAGGACATCACCGGGTCCATCGCCCACGCGGCCATGCTGGGCAGGCAGGGGATCATCAAGGAGCACGAGGCCGAGAAGATCATTGACGGCCTCAAGGCCATCCTGGCCGACATTGAGGCCGGACAGGTGGAGTTCTCCCTGGAGAACGAGGATATCCACATGAATATCGAGACCATCCTCACCCAACGCATCGGGGACACGGGCAAGCGGCTGCACACCGCCCGCAGCCGGAACGATCAGGTGGCGGTGGACTTCCGGATGTACGTCCGCAAGGAGATCCAGGCCATCATCGGCCTGATCCTGGACCTGGAGAAGGTGCTGGTCAGGAAGGCCGAGGCCAATCTGGACACGGTCATGCCCGGCTACACCCACCTCCAGCGGGCCCAGCCCACCACCTTCGCCCACGCCATGATGGCCTACGCCAACATGTTCAAGCGGGACGTGACAAGGCTGGAGGACTGTCTGGCGCGGATGGACGAGTGCCCCCTGGGGGCGGGGGCCCTGGCTACCTCCACCTACCCGGTAGACCGGTTCCAGACCGCACAGGCTCTGGGCTTTTCCAAGCCCACCGACAACTCGCTGGACTCGGTGTCCGATCGGGATTTCGCCCTGGAGTTTCTCTCGGCCTGCTCCATTCTGATGATGCACCTGTCCCGGTTCTCCGAGGAGATCATTCTATGGTGCTCCTGGGAATTCAAGTTCGTGGAGCTGGACGACGCCTACTCCACCGGCTCGTCCATCATGCCCCAGAAGAAGAACCCCGATGTGGCCGAGCTGCTGCGGGGCAAGACGGGGCGGGTGTACGGCTCCCTCATCACCCTGCTCACCGTCATGAAGGGGCTCCCCCTGGCCTACAACAAGGACATGCAGGAGGACAAGGAGTGCGTCTTTGACGCCATCGACACGGTGGAGCTCTGCCTGCCTGTGTTCACCGCCATGCTGGACACCCTCACCGTGCGGAAGGAGAACATGCGCCGGGCGGCCGCCGGCGGCTTCATCAACGCCACCGACTGCGCTGACTACCTGGTGAAGAAGGGGATGCCCTTCCGGGAGGCCTACCTGATCGTGGGCCGACTGGTCAGCCAGTGCATCAGAGCCGGTGAGACCCTGGACACCCTGTCCCTCAAGGACTTCAAGGCCGTATCCAAGGTCTTTGACGAGGATGTGTACCAGGCCCTGGAGCTCAGGACCTGCGTCAACGGCCGCAAGGTCTGCGGCGGCCCGGCGGCGGACAGCGTCCGGGTGCAGATCGGACATATCAGGGAATTCGTGGAGACACGCAGACATGGATAAGCCGAAGGTCTTTATCGACGGCCGGGAGGGTACCACTGGCCTTCAGCTCTGGGAGCGGCTCTCCCGGCGGACCGATCTCGAACTGCTGCGCATCGGCGAGGCCAGGCGCAAGGACCCGGCGGAGCGGAAAAAATACCTCAACGCGGCCGACCTGGTGTTTCTCTGCCTGCCCGATGCCGCCGCAGTGGAGGCGTTGGAGCTCATTGAGAACGGACACACCCGGATCATTGATGCCTCCACCGCCCACCGCACCGCCTCCGGCTGGGTCTATGGCTTCCCGGAGCTGTACAAGGACCCAGAGCGCATCATCGGACAGGCCCGTCGGGTGGCCAATCCCGGCTGCCACGCCACCGGCTTCCTGGCCTCGGCAGCCCCCCTGTCCGCCCTCCATATTCTGCTCCGGGACTGCCCCCTCACCTGCTTCTCCCTCACTGGCTACTCCGGCGGAGGCAGAAAGATGATCGCCCAGTATGAGGCCCCCGACAAGCCGGCCGAGCTGTTCAGTCCCCGGCTCTACGGCACCGGCCTGCGCCACAAGCACCTGACCGAGATGCAGAAGGTGGCCGGGCTGGAGCAGCCCCCGGTGTTCTGCCCCGTGGTGGACGACTACTACAAGGGCATGGCTACCACCATCCAACTCCACAACCGCTATCTGCGGGGCCAGCCCACCGCCCGGGAGATCTGCCACATCCTGGCGGCCTACTACGCCGGCCAGCCCCTGGTCTCGGTGCGCTGGGGCGGGGATGCCCCCACCCTCCCCGCCAACGCTCTGGCGGGCACCGACCGGCTGGAGCTGGTGGTGTGCGGCCACGAGGAGCAGACCATCGTCACCGCCCTCTTCGATAACCTGGGCAAAGGCGCCTCTGGCGCGGCGGTGCAGAACATGAACCTGATGCTGGGCTTTGAGATGACGGCGGGCCTGGCCCTGGAAACCCCACCGGCGGGCAGTCCCGCCTCAGCAAGGAGTGAGCGAACATGAAGCAGATACCCGGCGGCGTCACCGCCCCCAAGGGCTTCCGGGCCTGGGGGGTCCACTGCGGCGTCAAGAGCAAAAAGGCAGACAAGAAGGACCTGACCCTCATCCTCTCCGACCAGGAGTGCGCGGCGGCGGCCGTGTACACCATGAACCGGGTCAAGGCCGCCCCTCTCTATGTCACCATGGAACACCTGGAGGACGGCACCGCCTGGGGCGTGGCGGCCAACAGCGGCAACGCCAACGCCTGCTGCCCCATGAGCCACGAGTACGCCGAGGAGATGGCCCGGCTGGCCGCCCGGGCCACCGGCCGCGCACCCGCCGACTTCGTGGTGGCCTCCACCGGCGTCATCGGCCAGACCCTCAACATCGCCGCCATCCGGGCGGGGATGCCGGAGGCGGCGGCGGGCCTCACCGCCGGGCCGGAAGGCTCCGACGCGGCGGCCCGCGCCATCATGACCACCGACACGGTGAAGAAGGAGCTTGCCCTCGCCTGCTCTATCGGCGGCAGGACCGTGACACTCGGCGCCATCGCCAAGGGCTCCGGCATGATCCATCCCAACATGGGCACCATGCTGTGCTTCGTCACCACCGACTGCGCCATCACCCGGGAGATGCTCTCCGAGGCCCTCCGCGAGGTGGTCCCCCGCACCTTCAACCGGGTGACGGTGGACGGGGACACCTCCACCAACGACATGTGCGCGGTGCTGGCCAACGGCATGGCGGGCAATCCCCTCATCGAGTGGAAGGATGACGGCTACACCGTCTTTCTGAAGGCCCTCCGCCAGCTCTGCCAGGAGCTGGCCCGGGCCATCGCCGGGGACGGCGAGGGGGCCAGCCGCCTCATCACCTGCGCCGTGCGGGAGGCCCGCAGCGAGGAGAGCGCCGAGCGCCTGGCCAAGGCGGTGGTGGGCTCCCCCCTGGTGAAGGCCGCCATGTTCGGCGCCGACGCAAACTGGGGCCGGGTGCTGTGTGCCATGGGCTACTCCAAGGCCCCCTTCCGCCCCGAGTATGTGGACATTTCCTTCTCCTCCGCCGTGGGTGCTGTGGCCGTCTGCCGGGGCGGCATGGGTCTGGACTTCGACGAGGAGGCCGCCCGGAGCATCCTCTCCCAGGACGAGGTGGTCATCGACGTCCACCTCCACGAGGGAGAGCACGAGGCCACCTGCTGGGGCTGCGACCTGACGTACGAATATGTGAAGATCAACGGCGATTACAGAACATGAGAGGCGCAGCCCGCGCCCCTCTCCCCAAGGAGGCGAACCCCATGTCCGACGTGACCCTGCGGGCCCAGGTGCTGGCCGAGGCCCTGCCCTACATCCAGAAGTATTACGGAAAGACCATCGTCATCAAATATGGCGGCAGCGCCATGATCTCCCGGGAGCTGCGGGAAGCCGTCATCGGCGACGTCATTCTCCTCAGCCTAGTGGGCATCCATGTGGTGGTGGTCCACGGCGGCGGGCCGGAGATCTCTGCCATGTTGAAGAAGCTGGGCAAGGAGTCCCGCTTCGTGGACGGCCTGCGCTGTACCGACACCGAGACCATGGACGTGGTGCAGCAGGTGCTCTGCGGCAAGGTGAACAAGAACCTGGCGGCCACCCTCAACCGCCGGGGCGGGCGGGCCATCGGCCTGTGCGGCTTGGACGCCGGTCTGTTCCAGGCCAGACTGCTGGACGCGAAGTACGGTCTGGTGGGCGAGCTCGCCAGGGTGGACCCCGCCCCGGTCCGGGACTGCCTGACGGCTGGCTACATCCCCGTGGTGTCCACCGTGGCTCAGGGGGTGGACGGCGAAAACGCCTACAACATCAACGCCGACACGGCTGCCGCCAGGCTGGCGGTGGCTCTGGGGGCAGAGAAGCTCATCCTCCTCACCGACGTGCACGGCCTGCTGCGGGATCCGGCGGACGAGAGCACCCTTCTCCAGAAGGTGGGCCTGTCCGAGGTGCCCCTGCTGGTGCGGGAGGGGGTCATCCAGGGAGGCATGATTCCCAAGGTGGAGTGCTGCGTGGAGGCGGTGCGCTCCGGCGTGGAGCGCACCCACATCCTGGACGGCCGCATCCCCCACTCCATTCTCATCGAGCTGCTCTCCGACGAGGGCATCGGCACCATGATCCTGTAAGGAGGCGCAGACATGACCTTTGACGAACTCAAGGCGCTGGACCACGCCCACACCCTCCAGACCTACGGCCGCTTCGACGTGGACGTGGACCACGGACAGGGGGCCACCCTCTGGGACCTGGCCGGCAGGACATACATCGACTTCACCTCGGGCATCGGGGTGTGCTCGGTGGGCTACGGGAACGAGAAGTGGGCCCGGGCCATCTACGACCAGGCCCTCACCCTGGGCCACATCTCCAACCTGTTCTACTCCCAGCCCTACGCCCGGCTGGCCGGCGCCCTCTGCGCCCGGTCGGGCATGGCGGCGGCCTTCTTCGGCAACTCGGGCGCGGAGGCCAACGAGGGGCTTCTCAAGCTGGCCCGCAAATACAGCCACGACAAGTACGGCGCCGGCCGCGGCACCATCCTGACCCTGCGCAACTCCTTTCACGGCCGCACCCTCGCCACCCTTGCCGCCACCGGCCAGGACGTGTTCCACCAACACTTCTTCCCCTTCCCGGAGGGCTTCCGCCACACCGGCGCCAACGATCTGGCCGACGTGGAGGCCCAGGCCGGGGAGGACGTGTGCGCCGTGCTGCTGGAGCTGGTCCAGGGCGAGGGCGGCGTGCTCCCTATGGACCGGGACTTCGTCCGCGCCCTGGCCGGCCTGTGCGAGCAGCGGGACTGGCTGCTGCTGGTGGACGAGGTGCAGACCGGCATCGGCCGCACCGGCACCCTCTTCGCCTTCCAGCAGTACGGCATCCGGCCCGATGCCGTCTCCTTTGCCAAGGGCATCGCCGGCGGCCTGCCCATGGGCGGCTTCCTTGTGAACGAGAAGTGCCGGCCGGTGCTGGGCCCCGGCAGCCACGCCTCCACCTTTGGGGGCAACCCCGTCTGCTCCGCAGCCGCTCTGGCGGTGCTGGACATCCTGGACGAGGCGGCCCTGAACCGGGTCAGGGAGAAGGGGGCCTATCTGCGTGAGCGCATCGAGGCTATGGGCAAGCGGTGCCTGGGCGCCACCCGGGGCCTGGGCCTCATGATCGGGGTGGAGGTCCGCCCCGGCTGGAGCAACAGGGAGCTGGTCGCCCGGCTGGCCGGACACGGCCTGCTGATGCTCACCGCCGGCCCCGCCCTGCGGCTGTTGCCCCCCCTGACCATCACGAAGGGCGAGATGGACCAGGGCCTGGCCATCCTGGACCGGGGCCTGGAGTGACCCCGGGGTGCGCCCGCCATTTTTGTATGAGGTGAACGAGATGAAAGACCTGCTGAAGCTGCTGGACCTCTCCAGAGAGGAGATCGTCCGCATCCTGGACGTGGCTGACCAGATGAAGTACGACCAGAAGCACCGCCTGCCCCACCCCCGCCTCCAGGGCAAGACCCTAGCCATGATCTTCGAGAAGAACTCCACCCGCACCCGGGTCTCCTTTGAGACCGGCATGTTCCAGCTAGGGGGCCACGCCCTCTTCCTCTCCGGCAGGGAGAGCCAGATCGGCCGGGGCGAGCCGGTGGAGGACACCGCCCGGGTGCTCTCCCGCTACTGCGACGGCATCATGATCCGCACCTACTCCCAGGAGGAGGTGGAGAAGCTGGCCCGGTATGCCGACATCCCCGTCATCAACGGCCTCACCGACTTCGCCCACCCCTGCCAGGTGCTGGCCGACCTCATGACCATCCGGGAGCGCAAGGCCAGGCTGGAGGGGCTGAAGATGTGCTTCATCGGCGACGGCAACAACATGGTCAACTCCCTCATCGTGGGCTGCCTGAAGGTGGGCATGGAGGTGTCCGTGGCCTGCCCCGAGGGCTATGACCCCCACCCCGATGTGCTGGCCTTCGCCCGGGAGGCGGGCCACGGGTTCTCCCTGGTGCGGGATCCCCTGGAGGCCGCGGCGGGGGTCGACGTGGTGTTCACCGACGTGTGGGCCTCCATGGGCCAGGAGGAGGAGGCCGCCCAGCGGCGGGCCGCCTTCCGGGGCTACCAGGTCAACGAGGCCCTGATGGCCGTTACCGATCCCAGCTGCATGGTGCAGCACTGCCTGCCCGCCCACCGGGGGGAGGAGATCACCGCCGAGGTCTTTGAGGCCCACGCCGGCGAGATCTTCGACGAGGCGGAGAACCGCCTCCACGCCCAGAAGGCCGTCCTCTGTCTCCTGATGGGCGAGGACGCCCGGTAAACGGCCGCCCCAGCCTGCGCAGCAGTTTGCTGAAAGAAATGCACGGGAGCTCTCATACTGAAAGACGGCCCCGGGCCGCGCTGTGCGCGGTCCGGGGCCGTCTCTGCGTCCGGGCTTGCGTTGTCAGTGGTCAGGCCGCACCTGTGCAGAAGCGCACCAGAATGGCGGCCGCCTGGGCCCGGGTCGCCCCACCGCCGGGCTTCAGGGCAGCGGGACCGGTCCCGCTGATGAGGCCGCCGGCATAGGCCCACGGCATAGGGGCTGATCTTCTCTGCATCCGCATAGGCGGACAAATCTGCCCTAGCTGACACATCGCGGCCCTGGCTGCGGGCGTAGCGGTAAAGGATGGCGGCCATCTGCTCCCGGGTGATGGTGTCCCCTGGTCCGAAACGCCCGTCTCCATACGGTGGAGGATGGTCACGATCATCCCCCGGGTGGTAGTCACCTCCGGGGAAAATCGTCCGTCGCCGGTGCCGGCCATGAGGCCCGCTTCGGCGGCGTAGCGCACTGCGCTCTCATACCAGGCCCCGGATACCACGTCCACAAAGAAGGGCTCCGCGCCGGGCTTGGTGAAGTATGCCACCACACTGTCGCCGGAGAGCTCGCACGTCTTGGCGGCGCTCCACTCCGCTGCTCCGGCGTCGGCCTTCACGCTCAGGGTATAGCTGCCGGTTAGTTCGGCGCCGGTGACCTTGATGATGATGACGGGGACGGAGGCACCTCGCTTCATGGTGATGGTAATGGTCCCGTCCTCCCACTTCTGGTCGTACAGGTCGGCACTGATGGTCTTGTCATAGGACACACGGACCTCATGCTACTGGCCTCAACACCCAGGTTGCCCAGCTTGTCTACGGGTACCACGCTATACCTATAGGTCAGGTTGTTGGCCGCGCCCAGATCATCCGTGTAGGTATCCGAGGTGGTAAAGCCGATGGCCTTGCCGTTACGGCGGATCTCATAGCCCAGCAGTTTTTCACTGTCGGCGTGCCTCATGGTCAGAGTCACCCTGGGTTACGGCGTATCACTTTCCACCCGGGGAGAAAGCCGTTCTCTTTATTTTATCCCCCCGCAGAATTTGGGCTAGTCATCTCTTTTCTGGCCCCGCCCCCGCTGTAATCCTTTGCCGCGGCGACGAAGTCCCGGAACAGGGGATGGGCCCTATTCGGCCGGGACTTGAACTCCGGGTGGAACTGGACGGCCAGGAACCAGGGATGATCCGGCAGCTCCACCATCTCCACTAGCTTCCCGTCGGGGGACAGGCCGGACAGGACCAACCCCTTCTCCGTCAGCAGGGAACGGAAGTCGTTGTTGAACTCATAGCGGTGGCGGTGGCGCTCGGAGATATCCTCCGCACCGTAGGCCTGATAGGCTCTGGTGTCATGCGTCGTGATATAACAGGGGTAAGCACCCAGACGCATGGTCCCGCCCTTGTCAGTGATGCCTTGCTGGTCGGGCATCAGGTCAATGACCGGATGGGCGGTGGCTGCCAGTTCACTGGAATGAGCATCGGCCAGACCGGCCACATGGCGGGCGAACTCCACCACCGCCATCTGCATCCCCAGGCAGATGCCGAGATAGGGAACCTGATTCTCGCGGGCCCAACAGACGGCGGAGATCATCCCCTCGATTCCCCGGTTCCCAAAACCGCCGGGCACGATGATCCCAGCGCACCCAGCCAGCAGTTCCGCGGCATTGCTGTCGTTGATGTCCTCGGAGTCCACCCAACGGACATCCACCTGCACCCCGTTTTCGATCCCACCGTGGGTCAGCGCCTCCACCACGGAGATATAGGCGTCGTGGAGGGCCACATATTTCCCCACCAGGGCGATCTCCAACCGGCCCGCCGGGCGTTTGGCTCGCTCCACCATGGCACGCCACTCCTCCAGGTGGGGCTTACTGACGGGAAGTCCCAATACCTCGCACACCGCTTTTGCCAACCCGGCCTCCTCCAGCATCAGCGGCACTTCGTAGAGGATGGGGGCGGTCTCGTTGGAGATGACCCGCTCCGGCGGCACATTGCAGAACAGGGCGATCTTGTCCCGCACCTTCTGGGACACCGGCCCGTCGCAGCGGCAGAGGATCACATCCGGCTGGATGCCCAGGCCCAGCAGCTCCTTTACAGAATGCTGGGTGGGCTTGCTCTTGGGCTCCCCGGTGCCGGGAATGGAGACGACGAGGGAGACGTGGAGGTAAAGCACATTCTGCCGCCCCACCTCAGCGGCCACCTGACGGATGGCCTCCAGGAAGGGCTGGGACTCGATGTCTCCCACCGTGCCGCCGATCTCGGTGATGACCACGTCCGCCTCCTCCCGGCGGCCAACCCGGTAGATGCGCTCCTTGATCTCACCGGTGATGTGTGGGATGACCTGGACCGTGCCCCCCAAGAAGGCCCCCTCACGCTCCCGGCTGAGGACGGACCAGTAGACCTTTCCGGAGGTGATGGAGGAGTCCACCGTCAAATCTTCGTCGGTGAACCTCTCGTAATGGCCCAAGTCCAGGTCGGTCTCCGCCCCGTCCTCGGTAACGAACACCTCCCCGTGCTGATAGGGGTTCATAGTGCCCGGGTCAATGTTCAGGTAGGGGTCGAACTTCTGGAGGGCCACCTTCAGCCCCCGGGCCTTCAGTAGCCGTCCCAGAGAGGCCGCCGCTATTCCTTTCCCCAGGCCGGATACCACCCCGCCGGTGATGAAGATATACTTTGCCATACCGATCCCTCCCTTGGGTAAGTTGGAAGTTCAAATTTTGACGCGTCAGAACCCGCTGGCCCCGTAATTTTTCAGTGCCCGGGCGGAGGGGTCATCCACGTTGCAGCCCTCCCAGGCCCGATTTGGCATCCAGAAGTCCTTGATCATCCGGGCCTGGCCGGGGTAGTACCGCTCGAACAGGTCCCGATAGAGCAGGCTCTCCCGGGTGAAGGGCGGGCGGTACTGGTATTGGGCGCAGCCCCGAGTGAAAGCCAGGTCGCTGTACTGCGCTCTGGCATATTCCTTCAGATCATCCACCATAGAGTGGCCCACCGCGTCGGAGAAGGCCGCCTTCTCCCGCCACAGGATCTCGTCAGGCAGCAGAGCATCGGACTGGAAGGCCCGGCGGAGCAGATACTTGCCCTTGCCGCAACGGTTGACCTTCAACGCCGGGTCCACCGACATGACATACTCCACAAAGTCCAGGTCCCCGAAGGGCACCCGGGCCTCCATGGACCAGCCGCTGATACACCGATCCGCCCGGAGCACATCGTACATGTAGAGCTCCTCCACCCGCTTTTCCGCCTCAGCCTGGAAGGCAGCGGGAGAGGGGGCAAAGTCGGTGTACTTATAGCCGAAGAGCTCGTCGGAGATCTCCCCGGTGAGGAGCACCCGGATGTCGGTAGTCTCGCGGATGGCCTTGCAGCACAGGTACATGCCTACGCTGGCCCGGATGGTAGTAATGTCCCAGGTGCCCAGGGCGGCCACCACTTTGGGAAGAGCGGCTATCACGTCGTCCCGGGTGATGATCACCTCCGTGTGGTCCGCCCCGATGAACTGCGCCGCCTTCCGAGCGTACTTCAGATCGATGGCGTCGGTGTCCATGCCGATAGCGAAGGTGCGGATAGGCTTTCCAAGCAGCCGGGCGGCGATGGCGCACACCAGGCTGGAGTCCAGTCCGCCAGAGAGAAGAAAGCCCAGGGGGGCATCGGCGTCCAGCCGCTTGTCCACCGCGGCGATAAGCTTGTCATGGATGTTCTGGCAGACGGTGTCCATGTCGTCGGACCGGCTGAGGCCGGGACGGGCGGGGTTGGCGTAGCGGACAAACCGTCCCCGGTACCAGTAGTGTCCCGGAGGGAAAGGGAGGATCTGCTCACACAGGCCCACCAGCTGCTTGGCCTCGCTGGCGAAGAGAATGCCGCCGTCAGGATCGCAGCCATAGAAGAGGGGCCGGATGCCAATGGGGTCCCGGGCGGCAACGTATTCGTCCGCCTCCCCATCGTAGAGGATCAGGGCGAACTCCGCGTCCAGCCGGGCAAACATGTCCAGCCCGTACTCCCGGTACATGGGCAGCAGGAGCTCGCAGTCGCTGCCGCTGCGGAAGGTGTAGCCCCTCTGCTCCAGCTCCGCGCGCTGCCTCCGCCAGCCGTAGAGCTCCCCGTTGCACACCACCTGGTCAGGCCCCAGGGCGAAGGGCTGCATCCCACGCTCGTCCAGCCCCATAATGGACAGACGGCGAAAGCCCAGCCAGCCGGAGGCGGTTTCCGCCACCCGGGCCATGTCAGGGCCCCTGGTATAGGCCCGGTCCAGACAGGCCAAGACCTCTTCCCGCCCCCTGGTCTTTTGGGTAAATCCCACGATCACGCACATAGAAAGCACCTCCAAAAATGTTTGCGCAGCCCTCGTCCTCTTGATTAGGACGAATGCTGCGCTCCGCGGTGCCACCTAATTTGCCGCCGGACGGCGGCCCCTTTTCCGGCTCTGACAAGTCGGCGCGATGTAACGGTCGCAGCCCGTTCCCCCTACTGGCGCGGTGCGTTCGGGTTTCCGCTCCGGAGCGTTCTTCCCGCGGCCTCCTGTGCGGGGCTTTCACCATCCCCCGCTCGCTGGGACTGAGTCCCCGCAGTACTCTTCTCCCTCATTGCGTTTAACGGTATTGCCTGAAAAAACGGACAAGGGCGCTGTGGTCCATGCCACAGCGCCCTTGCTGTTATGGGATATTATAGTGGCCGCCGCCCCCATTGTCAAGAAAAACTTTCGGCGGGCGTCCCCAATTTCCCTCAGAGGCGGATGGGATAGTTGCCAGTGAAGCATCCGTCGCAAAAGCCGCAGCCAGCGTCCGGGGCGATCTGATGCAGGACCTTCAGCGGCAGAAAGCCTAGGCTGTCCGCGCCGGTGAGGGCGCAAATCTCCTCCGGGGAGCGGTCATGAGCGATCAGGTGCTCACTGTCCGGAATGTCCGTCCCGAAGTAGCAGGGGGCGATGAAGGGCGGTGCGGAGATGCGCAGGTGGACCTGCACGGCGCCGGCCTCCCGCAGCAGGACTACGATCTGGCGGGAGGTGGTGCCCCGGACGATGGAGTCGTCGATCATCACCACCCGCCTCCCCTCCACACAGCTGCGCAGCGCCCCCAACTTAATGCGCACCGCCTGCTCCCGGCTGCGCTGATCCGGGGTAATGAAAGTGCAGCCGATATAGCGGTTTTTGACCAGACCCACTCCATAGGGGAATCCTCGACTCCTCCGCATAACCCATGGCTGCGTCCAGACCGGAATCTGGGATGCCGATGACTACATCCGCCTCCACCGGCCAGGTCTGAGCCAGCAGCCGGCCTGCCCGCCGCCGGGCCTCATAGACGGACTGACCGCAGAGCATGGAGTCCGGCCGGGCGAAATAAATGTGCCTGCCGCTCCTTTGTCAAGAGCTCCCCATACCGGCGGTGCAGATAGCTCATTTATGAAAGTCTATTTTATACTTCCTGCACAAATATGGAGAGCCGTCTGGCTATTTGTCTTAGTGGCGAAGCAAAATTGAGTTGAACTTGCAAAAACATCTTGACATGGAATTGCGGTTCGCGTATAATTTGCCCATAGTTTAGGACAAAGGCGTTCCGAACCAACAGGTCGGCCTGCCTTTGTCCTCTTTTTATTTTAACTTTACTTGAAAGAATGAGAGGAGTGTCCTGCATGTCGTACAGCAAGGAAGACATCATCCGTATGGTAAAAGAAGAGGATGTGGAGTTCATCCGCCTTCAATTCACCGACATTTTCGGTCAGCTCAAGAACGTGGCCATCACCGCATCTCAGATTGAGAAGGCGGTGAATGACCAGATCATGTTCGACGGCTCCTCCATCGAGGGTTTTGTCCGTATCGACGAGTCGGATCAGTACCTGTACCCCGACCTGGACTCCTTCGCCATCTTCCCCTGGCGGCCCAGCCACGGCAGGGTAGCCCGGCTCATCTGTGACGTCCATGACCCGGACGGAAAACCCTTCGTGGGCGACCCCCGGCACGTCCTCAAGCGGGCTCTGAAAAGGGCGGAGGAGATGGGCTTTGATGCCTTCAACGTAGGTCCAGAGGCGGAATTCTTCCTCTTCCAGACTGATGACGAGGGCAAGCCCACCACCCGTACCAACGACGAGGCGGGCTACTTCGATCTGGGCCCCCTGGACCACGGGGAGGGCACCCGGCGGGAGATCTGCATGGCCCTGGAGCAGATGGGCTTTGAGATCGAGGCCAGCCACCACGAGGTGGCCCAGGGCCAGCACGAGATCGACTTCAAGTACGCCGACGCCCTGCGTACCGCGGACAACATTATGACCTTCAAGCTGGCAGTCAAGACCCTAGCCCAGAAAAATGGCCTCCACGCCACCTTTATGCCCAAGCCCATCTTCGGCATCAATGGCTCGGGGATGCACACTAACATGTCCCTGTTCCAGGGCGGGAAAAATGCCTTCTACGACCCGGATGACCCAAAGGGCCTGTCTAAAGAGGCATATTCATTCATCGCCGGTCTGCTGGCCCACGTGAAGGGCATGGCGGCGGTGACCAACCCCCTGGTGAACTCCTATAAGCGGCTGGTGCCCGGCTACGAGGCTCCCTGCTACCTGGCCTGGTCTGCCTCCAACCGCTCCGCCCTCATCCGTATCCCCGCCGCCCGGGGGCAGTCCACCCGGGTGGAGCTCCGCTCTCCCGACCCGGCCTGCAACCCCTACCTGGAGCTGGCTCTCTGTCTGGCCGCCGGGCTGGACGGCATCGAGAAGGGCCTCACCCCGCCCCCGGAGGTCACCGAGAACATCTTCGACATGAATGCCGCCGCCCGAAAAGCTCACGGCATCGACTCTCTGCCCGACTCCCTGGAGGAGGCCATCCACGCTCTGGAGGCCGATCCCTTGGTGCTGGACACCCTGGGAGAGCATGTGGCAGCCAACTATATTGAGGGCAAGCGGAAGGAATGGGAGGAGTACCGCACCCGCGTCTCCTCCTGGGAACGGGAGAAGTACATCATCAATTATTAAAGCGATCCCATCCCAACAGGGGAGTGAACGCACATGGAAAAGATCATTGTGGCCTTTGAGAGCGAAAAGACCGCCCTGCGTGTAAAGGAACTGCTGGAGGGGGGCGGCGCGGCCGCCTGCTTGGTGTGCCGCACCGCCGACCAGGTGCGGCGGGCCATAAACAAGCTGCCAGTGCCGGCGGTGGTGTGCGGCTACAAGCTGGGGGATCAGACGGCGGAGCTGTTCTTTGAAGACCTGCCCCCCTCCTGCGCCATGCTGGTGCTGGCTCACCAGGACCGATTGGATCTTCTGGGGAATGACGACATCTTCCGCCTGCCATCCCCGGTAAGCCGTGGGGATCTGCTGGCTGCGGTGCGGCTGCTGCTGCAAGTGGGGCGCAGGCTGGAGCGGTACGGGCGCCCCTGTCACAGTGGGGAGGATCGGAGACTCATCGACCGGGCTAAGGCCCTGCTCATGGACCGCCATGGCATAACAGAGGAGCAGGCCCATTACTATTTGCAGAAAAAAAGTATGGACAGCAGGACAAAATTGGCCCAGACCGCCCGGCTGGTGCTGGACAGCAAAACGATGGAATAGAGGCGGAGACGAGGTGGTCTCACGGCGACGGTCGGGAGACGGACCGCCGCCGTTTTTATGGAAAGAGGCGAGACGCATGAGGGAAAAAGCGGCTGAAGGGAGAGGGCTGTACCGCCCGGAATTCGAGCATGACGCCTGCGGCATTGGCGCCGTGGTGGACATACAGGGCCGGGCCAGTCATGAGACAGTGGACGATGCCCTGAAGATCGTGGAGAAGCTGGAGCACCGGGCGGGCAAGGATGCCGAGGGTAAGACCGGCGACGGGGTGGGCATACTCACCCAGATCCCCCACGCGTTTTTTGCCAGGGCGGCGGCGGAGGCGAGCATCGCCCTGCCCGGACGGCGGGACTACGGCGTGGGCATGTTCTTCCTGCCTCGGGACGGTTTGAAACGCCGGCAGGCCCAGAGACAGTTCGAACTGGTGACCGAGAAGGAAGGCATGGCTTTCCTGGGCTGGCGGGAGGTGCCCGTGCACCCGGAGATTCTGGGCCAGCGAGCCAGGGACAAAATGCCTAGCATCTTCCAGGCTTTTGTGGCCAGGCCGGAGGAAACGGCTCCCGGCTTGGATTTTGACCGAAAGCTCTATGTAGCCCGGCGGGTATTCGAGCATCTGAGCGGGGACACCTACGTGGTCTCCCTGTCCAGTCGCACCGTGGTCTACAAGGGCATGTTCCTGGTTCACCAGTTGCGGGCCTTCTACCCCGACCTGCAAAGCATAAACTATACCTCCGCCTTGGCCATCGTCCACTCCCGGTTCTCGACCAACACCAACCCCTCCTGGGAGCGGGCCCACCCCAACCGGCTAATAGCCCACAACGGGGAGATCAACACCATCCGGGGCAACATGGACCGGATGCTGGCCCGGGAGGAGACCATGTTTTCCCCCCTGCTGGCAACGGATAGGGACAAGGTGCTGCCGGTGGTGAACGCCTCCGGCTCTGATTCCGCCATGCTGGACAACACCCTGGAGTTCCTGATGATGGCGGGGATGGACCTTCCCCTGGCGGTGATGGCCTGTATCCCTGAGCCCTGGCGGAATGACTGCACCCTCTCCCGCTCCCGCCGGGACCTATACCACTACTACGCCACCCTCATGGAGCCCTGGGATGGCCCGGCGGCCATCCTGTTCTCCGACGGGGACGTGGTGGGAGCGGTGCTGGACCGCAACGGCCTGCGCCCTGCCCGGTACTACCTCACCGACGACAGCCGGCTCATTCTCTCCTCCGAGGTGGGGGTGCTGGACATCCCACCGGAGCATATCGTGGAAAAGTCCCGGCTGCGGCCGGGCAAGATGCTGCTGGCGGACCTGAGGCAGGGGCGGATCATTGACGACCAGGAACTGAAGGAGGGCTACGCCGCCCGGCAGCCCTATGGAGAGTGGCTGGACACCAATCTGCTCCGTCTGGCCGACCTGCCGATCCCAAACCAGCGGGTGGAGCGGCACAGCCGGGAGGAACTTAGCCGCCTTCAGAAGGCCTTCGGCTACACCTATGAGGACGTGAACGACACCATCCTGCCCATGGCCCGCACCGGGGCGGAGCCCACCGCCGCCATGGGGGTGGATATCCCCCTGGCGGTGCTGGACAACAGGGATCGGCCCCTCTTCTCCTACTTCAAGCAGCTCTTCGCCCAGGTGACCAACCCACCCATGGATGCTATCCGGGAGGAGATCGTCACCGACACCACCGTCTACGCGGCCGATGACGGGAATCTGCTCCAGGAACAGCCGGACAACTGCCGGGTGCTCCAGATCCACAACCCCGTTCTCACCTCCACCGACCTGATGAAGATCAAGGCCATGAACCGACCTGGCTTCCACGCAGCCACCGTGTCCCTGCTCTATTACAAGGGCACCCACCTGGATCTGGTACTGGACCGGCTGGCGGTGGCGGTGGACAGGGCGTACCGGGAGGGGGCCAACATTGTCATCCTTTCCGACCGGGGGGTGGACGAGAACCACGCGGCCATCCCCTCTCTGCTGGCGGTGTCTGCCATGGAGCAGCACCTGGTTCGCACCGGGAAGCGCACCGCCGTATCTATCCTCCTGGAATCCGCTGAGCCCCGGGAGGTCCACCACTTCGCCGCCCTGCTGGGCTATGGCGCCCGGGCAGTGAACCCCTACTTGGCGGAGGAGACCATCGTGGATCTGATCGAGGAGGGCCTGCTGGACAAGGACTTCCACACCGCAGTGGCCGACTATACCGCCGCCGTCCTCCACGGGGTGGTGAAGATCGCCTCCAAAATGGGCATCTCCACCCTCCAGTCCTACCAGTCTGCCCAGATCTTCGAGGCGGTGGGCATACGGCAGGATGTAATCGACAAGTACTTTACCAACACCGTCTCACGGGTGGGGGGCATCGGCCTGGAGGAGATGGCCGCCGCAGTGGAGCGGAACCACGACCGCGCCTTCGACCCCTTGGGACAGGAGACTGACCTGACACTGGAGAGCCTGGGGGAGCACAAGGCCCGAGCCGGTGGGGAGGACCACCTCTATAATCCACAGACCATCCATCTGCTCCAGCAGGCCGTCCGCTGGGAGGATTACGGGCTCTTCAAGCAGTACACCGCCCTGGTGGACGATGAGACAAAGCCCCACACCCTCCGTGGCCTGATGGAGATGAAATATCTGGGCGAGCCCATCCCCTTAGAGGAGGTGGAGAGCGAGGATTCTATCGTCAAACGCTTCAAGACCGGGGCCATGAGCTACGGCTCCATCTCCCGTGAGGCCCACGAGTGCCTGGCCCAAGCCATGAACCTGCTGGGGGGCAAGTCCAACGCCGGCGAGGGGGGCGAGGAAGACGACCGGCTGGGGGATCCGGAGCGGTACTCCGCCATCAAGCAGGTGGCCTCCGGCCGCTTCGGGGTCACCAGCGCCTACCTGGTGAGCGCCAGAGAGATCCAGATCAAAATGGGGCAGGGGGCCAAGCCCGGCGAGGGCGGCCACCTGCCCGCCGGGAAAGTCTACCCATGGATCGCTTGGTGCCGCCACTCCACCCCCGGCGTCACCCTGATCTCTCCTCCGCCCCACCACGACATCTACTCCATCGAGGATCTGGCCCAACTGATCTATGATTTGAAGTGCGCCAACCGTCAGGCCCGCATCTCGGTGAAGCTGGTCAGCGAGGCGGGGGTGGGTACCATCGCTGCCGGGGTGGCCAAGGCAGGGGCCCAGGTGATCCTCATCTCCGGCCACGACGGAGGCACCGGCGCGGCCCCTCGTACCTCCATCCACAACGCCGGTCTGCCCTGGGAGCTGGGTCTGGCGGAGGCCCACCAGAACCTGATCCAAAACGGCCTGCGGTCCCATGTGGTGCTGGAGACTGACGGCAAGCTCATGAGCGGCCGGGACGTGGCTATCGCCTGTATGCTGGGAGCGGAGGAGTTCGGCTTCGCCACCGCCCCTCTGGTCACTCTTGGCTGCGTCATGATGCGGGTGTGTAACCTGGACACCTGCCCCGTGGGGGTGGCCACTCAGAACCCGGAGCTGCGGAAACGGTTCACAGGCAAGCCGGAGTACGTGGTCAACTTCATGCGCTTCGTCGCCCGGGAACTACGGGAGCATATGGCCCGGCTTGGGGTGCGCACGGTGGACCAGCTGGTAGGCCGCACCGACCTGCTGCGGGTACGGAAGCCCGCCGTCAACCAGCGGGCGGCCACGGTGGACTTGTCCGCCATTCTGGACAGTGCTTACGCCGGCTGGCCAAAGACCCGCTTTGATCCGGCGGACGCCTATGACTTCCATCTGGAGGACACAGTGGATCTGCGGGTACTGGAACAGAAGCTGGGCGTCGCCCTTGAGAAAGGCGACCATAGGCGGCTGGAACTGGCGGTGTCCTCCACCGACCGGGCAGTGGGGACTATCCTTGGTTCGGATATCACTCTCCTCCACGGGGAGGCACTCCCCGACGACACCTTTGTGGTAAAGTGTACCGGCGGGGGAGGCCAGTCCTTCGGCGCCTTCCTGCCCCGCGGCCTCACCCTGGAGCTGGAGGGGGACGCCAACGACTACCTGGGCAAGGGCCTCTCCGGAGGGAGGATCATCGTCTATCCGCCCAAGGACAGCCCCTTTGACCCGGCAGAGAACATTCTGGTGGGCAACGTGGCCCTCTATGGAGCCACCTCCGGCCAGGCCTTTCTCAACGGCGTGACCGGGGAGCGGTTCTGCGTGCGCAACTCCGGCGCCGACGCGGTGGTGGAGGGAGTGGGGGACCACGGATGCGAGTATATGACCGGGGGCCGGGTGGTAATCCTGGGCCCCACGGGCCGCAATTTCGCCGCCGGCATGAGCGGTGGGATAGCGTATGTGCTGGACGAGGACCATGACCTGTACCTGCGGCTGAACAAGGAACTGGTGTCCATGGGCCCGGTCACGGAAGAGGGAGATATAGAAGCGCTGCGAGGCCTGATCCAGGCTCACGCAGAGGCCACCGGCTCCCCCAAAGCCGGACGAATTTTGGCCAATTTCGGAGCCTGGTTGCCTAAATTCAAGAAGATTTTGCCCCACGACTACGACCGGATGTTGCGTACCATCGCCTGGTACGAGGCCCAGGGTATGGGCCGGGTCCAGGCAGAGACGGAGGCGTTCTATGTCAACGCCAGAGGAAAGGGGGACTGACCGTGGGAAAGCCCACTGGATTTCTGGAATATGCCCGGCAGGGCAATCACTGCCAGCCACCGCTGGAGCGGGTGGCGTACTGGAACGAATTCCATCCCCGGCTGGGCCGGGAGGAGCGGCAACGGCAGGGGGCCCGGTGCATGGCCTGCGGCGTGCCCTTCTGTCAGTCAGGGGCGGTGTTGAACGGTATGGTCTCCGGCTGCCCACTGCACAATCTGGTGCCCGAGTGGAACGACCTGGTGTACCGCAGAAAGCTTGGCCGCGCTTTGGAGCGGCTACTGAAAACCAACGACTTCCCAGAGTTCACCGGCCGGGTGTGCCCCGCCTTGTGTGAGGCGGCCTGCACCTGCGGCCTAAACGGCCAGCCGGTGACGGTGAAGGACAACGAGCTGGGGATCATCGAGGAGGCCTGGGAGCAGGGACTCATGTCCCCTCGGCCGCCCGAGACCCGCACCGGTAGGACCGTGGCGGTGGTGGGCTCCGGCCCCGCCGGGCTCTCCTGCGCTCAAAGGCTTAACCGCCGAGGTCACAGCGTCACCGTGTTCGAGCGGGCCGACCGACCCGGCGGCCTGCTGATGTACGGCATCCCCAACATGAAGCTGGAAAAGTCGGTGGTCCAGCGGCGGCTGGATCTGATGGCGGCGGAGGGGATAGCCTTCCGCACCGGTGTGGACGCGGGCCGGGACGTGGGTCAGGAGGAGCTGAGAGAACAGTTTGACGCGGTGGTTCTCTGCTGCGGCGCGGCCCAGCCCCGAGATCTGGACGTACCAGGTCGGGCGGGAGTGGACGTCTGGTTTGCAGTGGACTTCCTGACAGGGGCAACCCGTGCCCTGCTGGATGGGACTTACTGCCCCTCTGCACAGGGCAAGGATGTGGTCATCGTAGGGGGCGGCGACACGGGCAACGACTGCGTGGGCACCTGCATCCGCCAGGGCTGTAAAAGCGTTACCCAGTTGGAGATAATGTGTAAAGCCCTAGGCGCCCGCACCGCCAAGAACCCCTGGCCGGAGTGGCCGCGGGTGTGTAAAACAGACTACGGCCAAGAGGAGGCCATCGCCATCTTTGGTCATGACCCCAGGATCTACGAGACCACCGTCTCACACCTGCTTCGGGATGCGGAGGGGCACCTCACCGGGGTGGAGACCGTCCTGCTGGGGCCGGACCGCAAGCCTCTGACAGGAACGGAGAAACTGCTGCCCTGCCAACTGCTGCTTATCGCTGTCGGCTTCCTGGGCCCCCAGGACTATGTGCCGGAGGCCTTCGGACTGACGCGCACTCCCTGCTCCACTGTACAGACAGCGGAGGGGGGCTATTCCACGAACATCCCCGGCGTGTTCACCGCCGGGGACATGCGCCGGGGACAGTCCCTGGTGGTGTGGGCCATTCGGGAGGGCCGCGAAGCCGCCTGGGAAGTGGACAGGTACCTGATGGGACACGGCGAGTGGACCGAGCTCCCGCTGATTCAGACAGATTGAAAAACAGAAGGCTCGGTCGGTGCCCGCATTATGCAGCACTAGATAAGGATACATCGTGAACCAGGGGTTCATATCATTTTCTCTTAGCATAAGGCCACACCAATCTGGATATTTTAGGCGGAAAGCTTAGAGTACCAGGGGGTGTGGCTTTTCTATTTTCCCTAAAATTGACCAGATCAAAAAATAATATTTTCGAGGAATAAACACCCTTATAGAGGTTGTTTTCCAAAGTTTTGCGTGTTTTCCCGCTGTATTCCCTTTTAGTGCCCTATTTGCTCTCAAATAGGGCACTAAAATCTGAAAAATGATATACAAAAAGGAGAGCGCCGGTTTGTTGGTTTTGTCAACCATCAGGCCGGCGCTTTTTGTTGCCCGGGGAGTTCAAAAAGGGCATTTTCAATTTGCGCCGGAGAAGGATGACATAGCGCGCCAACTTTATTCGTACTGCCAAAAAAGGCACACACTTTTCCGTCTGATATGCTGAATAGATTTTTCGTGGAAAAGATGGCATGACGGAGTCCCCGAGAGTGGGACTCAAAAGGATGATTAAAAGGGGCATTTTGCCCGTAGTGAAGGAGGAGAACGCATATGACCAAAGAAACCTATTTCGAGGAACTGTCCTACGCCCTGCGGCGGCGGGAGCTGCTGCCCAGGCCGGTGGAGGAGGACGGCCTGCTCCCGGTGGAGTGGAACGGCTGCATCCTGTGCCGGGTCACGGAGAGCGGCGCCGTCCGGTATGACCCCACCTGGGTGGACACCAGCAGGGCAAAGGCCGCCCTGGCCCAGGTCACGGAGGCGGCGGGGACGGTGATGGAGTACATGACGCTTCTGGAGAATGCCCCACCTCTGAAGGCGGATGGCCTGGCGGACGGTTACCGGGTGCTGGCAGAGTTCAACGGCACAGTGCTAGCCGGGACAGAGACGCGGCTGGGGGCCCAGTTCGTCACGTGGGCCCGGGACTATGACCGGAGCGGGGTCAACAACGGCCACTACTACATGGAGGACTATCAGGGAGCCAAGGAGGACTTCGCCCTCCGCTCCGGCCTGGTGGCCAGGGAGCGGGTCTTTGACCAGGAGCAGCTGGAGGGGCTGCGCCAGGCGGTGCAGGGCTTCCTCTATGGAGAGGGCCCCGCCTCCTACCAGCAGGAGTTCCAATGCCGGCGCCTCCTGGATCAGATCACAGCCCAGCTGCCGGAAAGAACCCAGGATCAGATGCAGAGCGAAAGTCAGGAGCTTGGACAGTCCATGTGAGGGCGGCGCCAAATCAGGCGCCGCCTTTTTCTATGCCCAGATTTTATTTCATTTCTGCGCCCACAAGCCGTACGCCCCGGAGCACCCGGCGGAACCGCCGCCCAGGCCGGTATGCACCTGCTCCCCCCTCTGCGTGGGCTGCCCCTACCCCGCAAACGGCTTCCTCTGCTGGGGGAGGGATGGAAAGTGCCTGCGCTCGGAGATGCGGCGGCTCAATGCCCCGGACAGGCAGGTGGCACAAGAAGTGAAGGAGGAGTGATTTCGCGGTGAAACCAAATAGCAACTGCTTTTCCCTGCGGCCGGCCACCCGTGAGGAGGCCGGCCTGTTCTACTCAGATGACCAGGTGGACAGGACACTGGGACTGGACAGGCCGGTGGGCCGGGTGTCCTTTTCCAACGGCGAGCGCATGGAGTTCACAGCCCCGCAGGATTACCTCCGGACCATCCGGGAGGAGCTGCCCACAAAGGATGGGACCGGCTTCCGCTTTGAGACCCTGACGGATGACCCGGCGGTGCGCAAGGCGGTGGACGATATGGTCTATGACCTGTATGGGGAGGAGAACCCCAGGCCACTGGAGGATTACGTGCCCCGTCAGGGGCCGGAGATGGGAGGGCAGCAGATGTGACCACACAGAACAGACAGCCGGTGCTGCGCTGTGTCCTGAGCAACGCGGCGCACCCGGAGTATGGCCAGGTGACCATCCCCTTCCCCATCCCCGTCATGGAATATGAGCGCACCCTGGAACTTCTAGCCGCTATGGAACTGGGAGCCCGCCTGAAACGGGACTGCCGGGTGGACGAGCTGGAGAGCGGCTTCCCCATCCTCAAACGCCTGGAGAAGGTGGGCGCCAATCTGGACGAGCTGGACTACCTGGCCCGGCGGCTGGATAGCTTTGACGACTATGAGGCCGCCCAGTTCCAGGCTATAGCGGTCAGGCTGGGTACGTTTGATATGACGGACTTTATCAATCTTACCTTCTGCTGCCAGCAGGCCACAGTAATTACAAACTTCTCAGATCTAGAGGGCATCGGAAAGACGCACATCCTGACGATCAGCGGCGGCTGCTTGTATGTAGACGAGCAGGAACAGGTAGACGGCAGGGCGGAGGCCCTGAAGTTGATCCTCAACGAGCACGGTACCGTAACCCCCTATGGGGTGGTCTATGACAACGGTATGGAGCTGGAACAGCTCTACAAGGAGGGCGGCCCCTTCCCGGACTATCTTGACCGGGAGTTCGTCATACTCCTGGAGGCGTCCGCCGGCGAAGGGCAGAGCACCCTGCTGGTTCTGCCGGACAGCCCAGCCAGGCTGGAACGGCTCCTGTGCCGCACCGGTATACGGGACAGCCCCCAGGCACATTCCAGGGTAGTGGACAGCACCCTGCCCGGCGAGGTCATCCGCAGCATTCCATCGGAACATCTGTCCATCAATGGCCTCAACCGGCTGTGCCGGGCGGCGGAGCGGATTGCACCGGAGGATTTGAAAACCCTGGTACAACTGCTGGCCGACAAGGACCACCCCAGCCAGGGGCCGTCCATGGGCGGCAATTCCATGTGAAGTGGAGGGAAAGAAGATGCAGAAAACAGAATTTATCCGGCAGCTCAATGAGCTGGTCCCCAGTCCAGATCCCGTCACCACCGAGGCGCTGTACCGCTTTGACCGGGAGTGTGCGGAGACGGAGTACATCGATATGCTCACCGCCCTGCGAGTGGTGGCGCGGAATTTCAGTGAGGAGACGCTCCAGGGCGCCTATGAGATCATCCAGCACCAAAACGCCGCTCTACCCAGCGAGCTGTTCGCCGCCGCCGTCTACCTTCAGGCCGGGCGCACACCGGCAGAGGTGTCCGGTCTGGCCAAGGAGGGCCGGCTTATGGGTTTCTTTGGCCCGGAGCGGCCGGAGGAGCTCAGCCGGATTGCGACCTGCACCATTGTGGAGTCTGGGCAGGAGCAGCGGTTTTACACCATGGACTTCGGGAGGTTCAACCCACAGCATGCCTTGAAGCGGGCCATCACATACGGCCGGGAAACAGGTATATCCGCCACCCAGGCCATGGCCCGCCTCACCATGGATCAACCGGAGTTTGCCGAAAAGCCCGGCGGGCCCCGCTGTATCTTGGACGGCCTGGGCTCAGAGCTCACCAAGGCGTTGTTCCAGCTCTCGCCGGCCTGCCCTGCCGTGGCCGACCATATCACCTGCCGTGCGGATCTGGGTATCACAGAGATAGCTTATCATCCCCTGTGGCTGGAGCGAAGCCAGAGTCAGGCGGCCATCCAGCAGATGTGAAAAAACTGCTGGATATTACGGGCACACTGTGGTATGTTGTGTGCTTACCAGAAGAAAGGGCGGGAAAGAGCTATGAACCATCAGAGGAAACAGAGCATGCGCAAGAACCCCGTTGAAGGCCGGCTTCCATTTGGGGAGCTGGCCTTTTCTATTCAGATGATACTTGCGGCAAAATGAAGGGAGGCAGATCATCATGCAGGATGTATCGAAGGAGTGGCTGGATTTCCGGCGGAATCAGTTCCCCGCGGGCAGCCGGATCCAGACGTGGGAGCTGGATGATCCCAGGAACACGCTGAAGGAGGCCAGAAAGCTGGATTACATCGATGACTCGGGCCGGTTCCACGTCCGGCACAGCGACGGAGGTGAGTGCGTCCTGACCCTTGGGGAGGAGATGTTCTCCGTCCACCCGCCTGAGTCCACCCAGCTCAAGCTGTACATGCCCCTCACCGCCAGCTTCTATGACCGGAATGAGTGGGGAGATTGGGATGAGACGGGTGAGGAATGGGACGGCAGAACGCTTCTGGATTATGAGGACAGGATCCTGGGTTCATGGTGTGGAACCGGGTGCCGGAGGAGGCGGGGCGGGGCCTCATGCTCTGGTGCGACAAGGAGTTCCTGGACGTCAAGGTGCGCTCCGCCGTGTTTACGGCAGAGGCCAGAGGCGGCAGGCTGCGGGGCGTGGCGGAGTGCCAGGTCGTCGGCCAGCTCTCTCCGGAGGAGCTAACAAGCCTGAAGGACTATCTCACCGGCCAGGCTGCGGACGGCGTTGGCGAGGGCCTGGAGCAGCAGGCAATCCGTGTGGACGGCGGGGAGCTCTATGTCCACCTGTGGCAATCTGAGGGCTGGAGCATTCAGACAGAGGGGGAGCGGTTCGGGCCGCAGCAGGTCCAGGAGTCACCCGATGACGGGGTCCCCACCGAAGCCCAGCACAACAGGTTCGGTGGGGAGAGGAGTTCCGGCGAAATGAGTGAGCCTTGCCCACAGGGCGAGGCGAAGGGTATGGAGCGCGGAATGACGATGGGAGGGATGAGCTTGTGAGTGTTCCCGTGCTGACCCACCGCAGGGATCTGAGGAAAGGGGATCTTGTGTTTCCGGAGGAGATCCTGCCCATTGGCCACATGCTGGATGTTCAACTCGACTGTGTCAGCAAAGAAGTTCAGCAGGAGGTGTTTGGCCCGGAGTTGGATCCCAGTCCACTGTGTGACTGGCTGAACCTCCATACTGCCTATGATTTTCCGCTTCAGGATGTGGTGGACCATATAGAAATAACCCTCTGCCGGAATTTTGGAGAGGAGGAGCACCCATTCACGTATCCGCTCAACAGGGCGGAGCGGGATGTCCTGCGCGGGGAGATGGAGGCCTGCTGCCAGCTTCGTACCGGCCGCACACTGGCACAGCAGTACAACCATCTGCTGGTGCAGGAGGAGGTGGAGCCGCCGGAGCTCACGGCTGGGACGCGCCGCATCCCCGTGGACAAGGTGAGTTTTGCGGATGAGCTCTCAGAGTGCGATGGGTTGCTCCAGTTCTATATGCCGGTGACCTTTGACCCGGACGCGGTCTTTGGCACCCGCGTGGCGACCGCGGAAAACGACGACTGGCTCAACGTGTACGCCGCCTATGACCTGAACACCGGCAAGCCGTGCTCCGCACTGGATGTTATCCTGGTGTGCGGGGACAGCAGCGAGTTCGCCTTCCGGTATCCGCTGGCCAAGCAGGAGCAGGCCGCGCTGCTGGAGAAGATGGACGCCTACTGCCTGGAGCAGACCGGCATGGCGCTGGCGGATTTCCGGGCCCGGTATCTGGTGGAGGAACCGCAGCCCCGCCAGGCCCCCAGTCTGGCCCAGCTGTGAGCACGCCGTCGGCCCCGTGTGCGCCCTGTGTGACGGGTTCAGGCGGAGGGCGGGCCAGGGCCCCGCCCAGCCAGAAAACTGCCCCGTTGGGGCCAGTTTCGCCCCGGTTTGGGGTGTTCGATTTTAGTACGAGGATAAAGGGAGATGGTCGCAAGCGCCCACCTCCCGCCCACAAAGCCCCGCAGTGCGGGGCTTTCCCGGATTTCAGGCCAGGTGGTCGGAATTGGAGATTCTGGCCGTTTGGGGTGGTCGGGTTCAGGTAAACACCTACTGCGCCAGCGGGTTCCGCTGTGTCAGCCTGTTTTCTGGACAAAACAAACCCGCAGGCGGAGTGGGCACGCTCCGCCTGCGGGTTTTGTACCTGATTTAATTTTCGCTCTGGATACTCTGGAGCTCCTCCAGCAGTTTGGGCAGATCCATCTGGATCGTGTCCCAGACAATGTTCATATTGACGCCCGCATACCCGTGCACAATGCGGTTGCGCATGCCATACAGCTGCGGCCATGGGATGGCAGTAAGCTGTGCCTTTGCCTCGTCGCTGAGGGACACTTTTGCCGGTTCCCCAATCTGCATCAGATTAAATACCGTCGCCTCCACCAACATAGAGTCGCTCTGGAACTGCTGAAAATTGCGGACACCCTGGCAATAGCGCAGAATGGACTCGATGTGCTGCTGGATCTTTTTCAGAACGAGCTGATCTTTACTGCTCAAAGAGTGCCACCCCACTTTTTTGTATCTCGCGCGCGATCTCAGACCCGGTCTCCACTTGGGACACGTCGATCAAATCGACCGGGGTGTCCAACGCTTCCGTCACCTGCTCCAGGAGGCCGAAGAAAGCTAAGCCCCGCAGGCCGCTGTCCACCAACAGATCCACATCACTGCGTGCCGTTGCCACGCCTTTGGCGTAAGAGCCGAACAGCGTCGCCTTTCTTACCCCATTGGCGCGGAAGATCGGGGAAAGCACACTCTGAAGTTCGGGCACAGTATAGATTTTACTCACGGAAGTACACCTCCTAGAAAACGGGGATCCGGTAAGTCTATTTTACCCTACCAGTGGACTTGATTCAAGGTATTTCTGAAAGGGGAGATGATGATAGTGGCAGAGGAAAACAAAAAGCGCACCGCCGTCTGGCTGACACCCGGTGTGATCCGCCGGATGGACGGCTGGCTGGAGGAGGACAACTGCAAAACGCGCAGTGAATTTATTGAAAAGGCCCTGCGGTTCTACATGGGCTACCTGGCCGCGGAGGATACCTCGGAGTACCTCTCCCGCGCCCTGGTGGACACCCTGCGGGGTACATTGGCAGACAACGAAAATCGGCTGCGCACTTTGCTGTTCAAGCTCTGCGTGGAGGTGAACATGATGAGCCACACCGTTGCCGCCCACTTCCGCGCTGATCCGGTGAACCGCCGGGAGCTGCGGGCCTATGCGGTGGACGAGGTGCTGCGTACCAACGGGAAGATCAGCTTCGATGATGCGCTGGATCTCCAGCGCCAGGTCTACCCTGACGGATGAGCCGCGTCCGGTTCATGTCCCCCTACCTGAAGGGGGGCAGGGATACGGCCAAGCTGACCAACCGGGCCCGCTACATCGCCACCCGCCCCGGCGTGGAGGTGCTCAGGGGCGAGCACAGTGGCCAGCCCGCCACGAAGAAACAGCAGGCTTATATCCAGCGTCTTCTGCGGGACTTCCCCGGCGCGGAGGAATTGCTGGAATACGAGGACTACCAGAACGCGCCCACACAGGGGCACGCCAATGCCTTCATCCGCCAGGTGCAGGAGGACTTCGCGGAGCCCATGAGCCGGATGGAGAATTACCTGGACTAGGTGTCCCACCGCCCCGGCGTGCAGATGGACGGTGAGCACGGCCTGTGGTGCGCGAGAGGCAAGGTGCGCAATCTCTCCCAGGCCGTCCGGGGGGTGGCGGAGCACACCGGCAGCGTGTGGACGCCAGTGGTGGCCATCCGCAGGGAGGACGCGGAACGGCTGGGTTACAACGACGCGGAGAGCTGGCGGCTGCTGGTGTGCGCCTGCGCGCCGGAGATCGCCAGGGGGTACAAGATCCCGCTGGAGCATCTGCGGTGGTACGCCGCCTTCCACCGCAAGGAGGACAGCGTCCATATCCACATGGTGGTGTTCTCCTCCGATCCCAAGGAGGGCTACCTCACCAGGCAGGGTATCCAGCAGGTGAAGTCCGCCTTCGGCCGGCGGATTTTCCAACAGGATTTGCTCCACGTCTACGAACAGAAAACCGAATACCGGGACGCTCTGGGCCGGGATGCGGAGCGCACCATGGCAGAGCTGATCGCCCAGATGGAGACTGGCCAGATCCAAAATGAAAACCTGGAGCGGCTGGTGTTGGAGCTGGCCCAGCGGCTGCACAACACCCAGGGCAAAAAAGTCTACGGCTACCTGCCACCCAAAACCAAAGTATTGGTGGACGCCATCGTGGATGAGCTGGCAAAGGACCAGCGCGTAGCAGCCGCCTACAACCTGTGGAACCAGATGCGGGAGGAGGTATGCCGCACCTATTCTGAGCAGCTGCCGGAGCGCCTACCTCTTTCCAAACAGAAGGAGTTCAAGGCCGTGCGCAACATGGTCATACGGGAGACGCTCCGGCTGGGGCGATGTGAGCCGCCTACAACAGATGAGGTGGTACACGGGTTTACCCCATCTAGCACACCGCCTGCACAATCCGGTATGCCGCATGGGGTACATCACCCACAGCAGAAGGTCACGCACCACCAGCGTACACAGACACATCGGGCGGTATCCCACGCGGATACCGCCCGATGTGTCCTTCAGCTATTCCACAACATGGGCCGCATCTTCCGAGAGCAGTCCGCCTCCGATGCCATCCAGGCTTGCCTGCACATCGACAGGAAGCGCCGCCGGATGCTCCGGGAGAAGCGTATGGCCCTGGGACACAAGGCCGATGACCATGAGGAAATCCCCCAGCATTCTCAAAGATAAGATGGGGGACTGCCATTGAACTGGTAGTCCTCCGTGGTTTCTTCCGCTACTTCGGCTCCAGAAATCCTATGACCATATCTACCGCCTCTGAGGAGATATCCTCCGGAGCACGCTCCACAAAGGAGGCATGGCGGCTGTTCAAATCCAGCATCCGGGCCTGATCACACAGGATGACCCCGTCCGTCCTGGTACGCTCATCCAGCCGGAGGTGGAACGGGTGGCCCCGGTCTGTGTGGGTGATGGGGCAAACCATGGTCAGGCTGCTGACCCGGTTGAACAAGTTGTTGCTGATCACCAAGGCAGGACGGCGGCCATTCTGCTCATGGCCGGACTGGGGATCAAAGTCCAGATAGACGATATCACCCTGTTCAAAAATCGTCACCATGCCTCAGAGCCCTCCGCCTTCCCCCAATCCAGCTCTTCGGCCTCAATTCGGTCGATCTGGTCAATGGGCTTTCCGTAGAATGCGGTGAGGCGTTCCTCCAGGGTGCGGTGCGGGATGGAAGAGGCACGCCGGATGTTGATACCATCATCCATCTGCACCAGTTCCACCCGGTCGTGTTCTTTCAGACCAACTGCGTCCAGGAGGGCCTTGGGGATCCGCAGGCCCTGGCTGTTGCCCCATTTTTGGATCGTCGCGTACATGAACGACACCTGCCTTTCAAAGATAGTATATACAGAGTATAAACAAAAGTCAACCGTTTGATTCGAGGTGAGCCAGCATGGGAACCTATATCCATTTTACCGATGAACAGAAGGAGCGGGCCAACTCCGTTGATCTGGAGGAATTCCTGCGGCAGCGGGGGGAGAAACTGCTCCGCGCCGGGCGGGAGTCCCGGCTGGCTAGGGTGCACCATATCACCGTCCGGGGCAACGAATGGTACGACCATATTGCCCGGCAGGGCGGCCATGCGGTCAGCTTTGTCCAGTACTACTACGGCATGAGCTATCAGGAGGCCATGGAGCTCCTGTTGGGGAATGAATTGGGCGCGACATATCCCGCCGCAGAGCCAAAGCGGGAGGAGCCGCCTAAGCCCTTCGCCCTGCCTCCGCCCAACGCCGATATGCGCTGTGTGTACGCCTACCTGATGAAACAGCGCCGCGTTAGCCGGGAGGTGGTCACCCACTTCGCCCGGTCCGGCCTGCTGTACGAGGATGCTCAATACCACAACTGCATCTTTGTGGGCACGGACGAGCATGGTGTCCCCCGCCATGCCCACAAGAGGAGCACCAACAGCCAGGGCAAGTCCTTTAAGGTAAACGTGGAGGGCAGCAAGCCCCAGTACAGCTTCCACCACGTGGGGCAGGACGGCCTGCTCTATGTGTTCGAGGCCCCGATTGATCTGCTGAGCTTCCTCACGCTGTATCCGGACAGATGGCAGGAGCACAGCTATGTAGCCCTGTGCGGCACTGGCGGCCAGGCCGTGTGCTGGATGCTGGAGCAGCATCCCAGCCTCCAATCCGTTGTGCTCTGTCTGGATCACGACGAGCCTGGGCAGACGGCGGCCAGGCGCCTCCAGGAAGAGTTACAGGGAGCAGGATACCACAGCGGTATCCTGCTCCCTGTGCATAAGGACTGGAACGACGACCTGGTGCAAGGGCAGACCATGGCCGGCCTTGCAATGACCATGGGGCGGAGTATGTAGGACGCAGAGGCGCACCGCCCGCCAGGGGGGTGGTGTGCCCTGCCGCTGGACCGGGGGCCGGTTCATTTTGGCCCGCCCAGAAGGTCACACTGGAAGCAGATTTAAACGCAGAGAGCAGACAACGAAGGGATGATTGCAGTGAACAACGACACATGGATGCTGATCCTCCTGCTGGCGGTGGTATTCGGCGCCCTGGTCGCCATCACCACCTTTTCCGGCCGGGGCAGCCTGGACAGCATCAAGAGTAAAACCGTGGGCGACGGGCAGCACGGCACCGCCCGCTGGGCCACACCGGGGGAAATCAAGAAGACCTTCCGCTCCGTCCCCTTCCAGACCGCACTGTGGCGGAAGGGGGAGCGCCTCCCGGGCGCACAGGGGCTGGTGTTGGGCTGTACCGGAAAGAAAGGGCAGCTCACAGCCCTGGTGGATTCGGACGATATCCACTGCCTCATGATCGGCGCCTCCGGCGTGGGCAAGACCGCCTTCTTCCTATACCCCAATTTGGAATACGCCTGTGCCAGCGGCATGAGCTTCTTTGCTAGTGACACCAAGGGAAATCTGGCCCGGAACTATGGGGCCATCGCCCGGGACTGCTATGGCTACCAGGTGGCGGTGGTGGATCTTCGGAACCCCACCTGCTCAGATGGCGATAACCTGCTCACCCTGATCAATCGCTATATGGACGCGTGCCGGAGAGATCCGGCTGACCTGGCCGCCCGGGCCAAGTCTGAGAAGTACTCCAAGATCCTGTCCAAGACCATCATCACCCCGGATGGGGAGAACTTTGCACAAAATCAATATTTTTACGACGCGGCGGAGGGCGTGCTCACCGCCGTGATTCTGCTGCTAGCGGAGTACCAGATCGACGGAGTGCTGCGAGAGCGGAGGCACATCGTATCCGTGTTCAAGCTGGTGCAGGAGCTGCTGGCCCCCAGCATTCTGCCCGGCAAGAATGAGTTCCAGCTCCTCATGGACCGCTTACCGGAGGAACACAAGGCCAAGTGGTTCTCCGGCTCTGCCCTCACCGCCGCCGAGCAGTCTATGGCCTCCGTCATGTCCACCGTCCTCTCCCGGCTGAACACCTTCCTGGACTCGGAGCTGGAGCAAGTGCTGTGTTTCGACAGCACCATAGACGCCGAGAGCTTTGCCGCAAAGAAATCCGCCATCTTCCAGATACTTCCGAAGGAAGATCAGACCAAAAACTTCTTGGCTGGGCTGATGATCCCAACCCTGAGTCGGGAGCTTTTCTCTGTGGCGGATGAACACGACGGGAAGCTGCCCAACCGGGTGGTATTCTTCTGTGACGAGCTGGGTACCATGCCCGCCTTCGACATCCTGCCCCTGTTCTCGGCCGGCCGCTCCAGGCGGCTGACCCTGGTGCCCATCATCCAGAGCATTGCCCAAATTGAGAAAAACTACGGCAAGGAAGGGGCGGAGATCATCATGGACAATGTGCAGGACACCATCTTCGGCGGCTTTGCCCCCAACAGCCAGACCGCCGAAGTGATGTCCAAGGCTCTGGGCAGCCGCACCGTGATGAGCGGCTCCATCTCCAGGGGGAAGAACGACCCCAACCAGAGCATCCAGATGATCGAGCGGCCCCTCATGACCCCGGACGAGCTCAAGTCCATCCCCAAGGGGCACTTCATCGTCATGAAAACAGGCACCCACCCCATGCGCACCCGTCTGCGGCTGTTCCTGGAGTGGGGGATCACCTTTGGTGCGGCCTACCAGGTACCCCAGCAGGCCGCCCGAAAGGTCTACTACGCCAGCAAGGCAGAGCTGACCGATGCTATTTACTGGGCGTTTCCCGCGCCTGCCCGCCAGAACAACTATCGTACACCGAAAAATGAGGGAACCACGCCATGAGCTATTTTAGTGAGGTCTACGGCGATCCGGAGTTGAGCGCCAAGGCCAAGCTGGTGCTGGTGTACCTCCATGACCGGGCAAACAGGGACGGCAAGAGCTGGTACGCCATAGGCACCATGGCCAAAGACCTGAGTCTTTCCCGCTCAACGATAAAACGGGCCCTGGCGGAGTAACTCCGCCAGGGCCGAGTGGAGAAACAGGCAAGATTCCGGGAGAACAGAGGGTGTACTTCGAACTGTTATCAAATAAAGCAATTGATGCGCATCTAATGTGATAACTCAGTCAGTTAAGATATAAAGTGTTGTGGGGAGAATTTTTGCGTTTTATGAAATAGCCCATAGTATTCATGAAGGATTTAGATTGAGATAAAGTGTTATACGAAACATACCGCCTTCCTGCTTTATATCGAGCGTACCCCCGTATTTGTCTACAACCGACTGGACATTTTGTATTCCATATCCATGGAAAGAATGGCCGGAGTGTAGACGATGTTTACCGCCCTCAATATACGGGTTGGACATCTCATAGAGAAGAAGATTGTTATGGACTGAGATCTCTAATGAGATTTTCCTATGTTGGGCTGGAAGGGCTAGACATGCCTCTAAAGCGTTTTCAAAAGTGTTTCCAATAATAATGCTAAGGTCGAGTATATTGATGTTTAGAGTTTGGGGTACCCAGACAGATAAATCTAATGGTACAGTCAAATCATTAGCTTGCTGGGCATAGTGTTGCAGAATTGCGCCGACTTCCGGGTTCCCGACATCAACAACACTTCCGATTTTGCTGAGAGAGTCCTGTGCATCAAGGAACACCTGTTCCACAGACGATTTATCCCCGCTTACCGACACAGCTTTCATGGCAGTTAGGTATTTGCTCATATCGTGCCACATGGCGCGGGTTTGCTCCTGCTCTTTCCAAAGGCTGTCGTAATAGCTTAACTGTAGTTCAAGCTGTTGCTGTCGGAGATCGGCATTGTGCCGCTCTTCCTGCCGTGCTTTGACCACCTCTGCATAGACAATGATTATAATATTGAGATAGAGGATGCCTATTAAAATAATCGTCGATTCCACAGAGAGTTTTCGTCCTCCATTTTGCGTAAGGCGCAGAATTTCATCGCAGAAATAGACGCTGAATATCTGACACGCAAGAAGAGGCAGCAAGCTTTTCAGCTTCAGTAAAGAGTGCTCCCTGTGCATGAGTGGAACGGCGATTATGACCAACGCTAATTGGCACACTTTCGCTATGAGAATATAAATAGCCCGTTCATACCCCGGGGACATAACGTCCAGATACTCCCACCCCATAATTGCAAGCAGCTTTAAGCAAAGGAGCTCCGTAATCAAGGCCAACGCACAAAATACGGTAGCAACATAAACTGCATTAAGTGGTGCAGAGCGATAACAGACTTTACACAGCACAAGAATACCGAGCCAAGTGTAAATAGTTCGGACAATCGGCATAACAGGAACCACGTTCAAGGCCATGAGTCCTATTCCAAATATAATATAGGCAACCCACACTATCGCAGATGAACGTGAGTTCCGGGAAAGCAGCTTTTGCAGATAGAAAAAGATGAGGAATACTCCAAAAACAATGGTAGAAAGATGATAGATGAAATACATACAATCACCTTCTCAAAAAGTGAAACAGGGCTTCATCAAATAATTTCTTCCGATTTCTGCTGATGGGGATCTCTGTTCCGTCTGTTAAAAGAAGGTTGGCCTTTTGAATACGGTCTACAAAATCGAGGTTCACCAGGAAGCTGTTGTGGGGCCGTGCAAAGCCATTGCCCAACAAAGTCCCCTCAAATTCCTTGAGCGGAGTCCGCACCTGGTACTGTTCTTTGCTGGTATGGATTATCGTTTTATAGCTAAAGACCTCAATGTACGTAATGTCTCTGATCCTTACGAGAATTGGCCCGCGTTCCCCGGCCACAGGGATACTTTTTGGGGAGCACTTAGCCACTGCGGCAGATACTGCCCGCACAAAGTCCGAGTATTCGACCGGCTTTTTCAAATACCGAAAGGCAACCTCATAGCCCCGGATTATGTAGGCCCCACTCTGTGTAATGAAAATGATCAACGGAATATCGGGCAACCTGTTGAGTTCCTCAGCCGCCTGGTAGCCGTTCATACCCTCCATTTCTATATCCAGAAGTACGATATCGAAATAGTCCCGCCGAAAAGCCGCAAGCAGCTCCTCCGATGAGGCAAACCCCTTCCAGTTCGCTTGAGCGTTGTAGCGTAGCAAATAGTCCCGGATCTGCCGCAGTTCATTAGGGTTGTCGTCGCACAACGCGAATTTCATTTCTCTCCCTCAACTTGGTCATGAGTGCTTTTTGTGGAAAGCTGTACGGATACTGTCCTGAATAAATTTCTGTACAGGCTCGTCCAGTTCAGAGAGCATATTTTCCAGCTCGCTAAATTGATATTGATCTTGCTTCTCGTCATAGAAAATCTGATTTGCGTCCAGTGAAAGCACATTGACCAGCCGCTTTAGCGTGGGGATGCTCGCCATGGACAGGCCTCGCTCCAACTGCCCGATATAGCCGGCCGATTTCCCAATCAGTTCGGCAAGCTGCTCCTGCGTCAATCCGTGCTCTTCCCGTTTCATACGAATCAAGTCGCCAATCTACATAGCCATCACCCATGCCTTTAGCTGTAGTGTTGCTATTATTATTGCATAGCAAGTCGTCGGCATACAGATAGTGACACGATGATTTTATCATAGTTATACAAAAGAAACAACCAGATACTGCACAGGAATGACAGGATACAGCAGATCCATTGTATATTTTACACAAGAAGTTAAAATGTACTTATCAGTAGAAAAGAAGGAATGAACAATGATCAAGAAGGCGGCAGCCGGGTACGCCGGTTGGCTGTGTGCCAATGGGATTGTAGCGCCGGAAAAGAACAAAATATACGCCTACGGAATGGAACTGGTCCTATCCGGTTTGGTCAATGTCCTGTCTGTCTTGCTAATCTCAATTTTGCTTTTCCATCCGGTTGACGGCCTGATCTTCCTTGTGGCGTTCATTCCCCTGCGGACGACAGCGGGCGGATACCACGCAAATTCCCACTTGTCCTGTAACCTGGTTTTCCTCGGGACGTTTATCGTGTTGGAAGCTCTGGGATATTGGCTCCAGAAATACTGTACTATCCCCCTCTATCTGGCTACAGCAGTCATTTCGCTTGTGACACTGCTGATCCTATCCCCCAGTGAGGCAAAGAACAAGCCTTTGACCCTAGAGCAGCGACGGCGCAATCGCCGCAGAAGCCTCATTTTAGGCGGGCTGAACCTGGCAATCGGGATCTTCCTTATCTGGGGCCTTCAAGCGCCGGCCCCATGGTGCACAAGCTATTACTTAGGAGTCATCGCAGCATCAATTTCGATGTGGGCGGCTCAAATAAAAGAAAGGATGTGTGTGCAATGAAAGCGATGGTTGAACGTATTTTCCAGTGGTTTGGTGGAGTAGTGGCCGTGCTGGCGCGGCGTACAGCCACTGCGTCGGTAAACTCCACCTGCTTCTACACGGCCTATCAGCCGGATGTACCGGAGAATATTTAGTGGAGGTTGTTTGATATGAAAAAGATTATTGCATCATTGCTTGCAGTTCTACTTGTTTCGTCTACTATCAGTCCGGCAGTAGCTGCCAATATTGCCGATGTAAAGAGTTCGATCGCATTTTCAAAAATAGAAAATTATGTTACATCTGCATCTTCTCTCGATACGATTACATCCAATTTGACAGCGGCAGATGTTGAATTGGAAGCAACTATAGATCAAATCCTTCAGATAGATAAGAATGTTTCTGCCGATGAGATAAACCCAGGCATTAGTTTGACCCCCGAGACTTTGAATAGTAGTCCTTTTACTCTGTTAGAGGTTTATGAAGATGAAGATGAAAAAATTGTAACATATCAAATTTATAACAAACGAGTCAGCCTTCATTTCTATAAAGATAGAGATGATATTTCGAAATCAGTTACAATTTTCAACTCAGATGGAACATTATCTTTTGAGAATACCTACAACGATGAACTAAGGTCGAGCGTTGATAGCTTTTCTATTTATCCCATCACAGGAAAAACCGATGACGTTGAGGATTTAGAAGCAGGCACAGAGAGTTTGGCAAGCAAGGCCAATACTGTTGTTGTTGACCCACACGAATTCGATTTTAAGACGAATAGCTATGTTGCTAAATTTGAGGGGGCGAAATCCTTTACATTTCCGGCATTGAAAGATCTTGGCTTGGACTATACACAAACTGTTAAATTATATTCAAGTGCCATGGGCTTTGAAGAGGTGAAATCAGGTACAGTAGAGAAATTTTTTGAGGCAAAAAGTCATCTCGATTTGTTAGCTACTTTTTGGAATATTGGACCTTCTGTTGCGAAAGGATTCTTGGAAGCAGCTAACGTTTTTCTCAATTTAGCCAGTGAAATAACAAAGCAAGTGACTGCTATTAGAGAACACGAATATGTATTTTCAGGGGGCTTAGAGTCTACCGTATATGACCCTACATATGAGCATACAGACGTTGAGGTGTTAAATGAGTGGGATCAGGGAATATACACTCTAGGTTGGGATGCAGGCTTCGGTGAATTCGAGAATGCTGAATGGAAGGTTACGGCTATTCCGTTATTCCGTTCCCATGGGAGACTTCTGAATCAGAAGCACTTCAAAGGTCTGCAAACTTGTACAATGCACACATCGCTAACAATGGTAGATGGCTGTTAGGTGTCGGGCGTTTAGGGTATTAACAAAGATGAAATTGCGCAAACAATATATTATCGTTATTACCCCTATTATTCTGATTGCGATACTTGTACTCTATTCTATCGGAGTTTACTTTTTGTGTTTATATAGTAAACTAAATATGTGTCTCAACCGTGATGGCCCAATCTTCGCATTCGAAAATGGCGAAATGGAAGTGATTGAAACCTACAAAAACGGGGCTCTTTATAAGGATTCTGGGTTTCAAATTTTTGTGCGTGACCACAACATTACAATAAGTTCAGATTACAATTTAGGATACTCAAAATTCTATAAAAATGGAATTTTGGAATCAATTAGTATAAAGAACCCCTTACATGAAGCTATTAACTTATTAACTCCATTTGATGTAGAATCAGATATAACATTTAAACTTCGGACAGAAGATGAAGTAACTGCCATAAAAGAAGGCATTAAAGCAAATGGGGTTGCGTACTTAGAAGAACATAAGTTAAATTTTTATTACCTGGAACAGGGGTATTTAATTGTAAACTGAAATAGTTAGGAGAAGTCTTAGCGATATCCACAACTATCAGGCACCGGAGCAGCAAAGCTGTTCCGGTGCTTTTGATTCCAACTATGTAAAATAGGGACTGTTTAATGCAGTATTTAACAAAGGCCGTGACAAAGATGAGAAAATCTAAAAGTTTATGGACTCTAAAGTTTCGACACCGATCGTCCACGGGCGACCATTCCACGTCGGTGATTGTACATGGGTACCCTCACACAGATGTTCCTTTGTCCGGTATAATAGAGACAAATTTAAAGAAGGGGGTGCTTTTGTGTGGGAAGAACTAGTCGTAAAACGCTATCTTTGTGCAAAGACGGCTGGGCTGCTGACCTTGTAATATTATCTGCTGATAAGTCTATTTGCAGAAGACCTGGAGATTTACGGTGTCAAAATTGTTGAGTGGCAGAACAGCAACCAGCGCCCCGGCCTCACAATGAGCGGCCAGCAGATCTTTCGCCCGATTGCTCTGCTTTCCAAAGGGACTGTTGTGCCGACAAGCTTGGTGGTGGAATTTATAGGGGGCTGTCGTTTGTGTTGCCGGGGGACGGAGGACCTTCAATGAGCGTAGAACGTGGAGTGTCCCTTACTATTTACATTTCCACTTATAGTTTCTCTCCGTCCGAATAGAGTATTTGTCTCTCATGAAGAGCTCGTGTTGCTGTGGTCTGTGACTACAGCAACACGGGCTTTTCTCTTGATTAAACAAAACCGCATTGCGCATTATACATAGATTTTCACGCCCAAATGGAGCACAATGCTGATTTTACAGAAACCAGAGGAAAACTTTTTTTAACCGGAAAAGAACCTTCCGCTTTAACCTTTATACTTCAATCACAGGGCAAGACGAGAGCGGTGAGAGGAATGCCCCCGTCAGAGCGGAGAAGTGAAATCCTACGTCTGCTATGCAAGCGGAGGCACGAAACAGCCATAAATCTTGCGACAGAGTTTGGTGTCTCTGAGCGGACGATCCGAAATGATTTGGTGATTCTCTCCTGCTATTACCCGATCCAAGTTACACGGGGACGATATGGCGGAGGGGCTCATCTACCAGAATGGTTCCACCTAGAAAACCGGATGTTATCTCCGAAACAGGAAATACTTCTCCAAAAACTGAAAACAGCCTTAGATGGGGAGGAGCTCCAAGTCATGAATAGTATTCTAGCCCAGTTCGCCCTGTATTGGGAGTATCGGTAATTTACCGACTTCCGTCCTGATCCTTGCAAACAGAATATCCGGCAGCGGGATACGTCCACTGACGAGAGGCCCCTCCGGGAGGAGGGCTGAAGCGACGCTGGAGGATGCGCCAAGACCACCTGTGCGGGCTGTGATCCCGCATCAAAGACGGCCTAGGAAGGTGCAGAGCGGTGCCCATCCGTCCACAAAGCAGCCTGTGGCGGGCTGTTTCGCATTGCGGCTGGTTTACCCGGCCCGACCCTCGTCAGCCATCTGATAATGATACTCCTGTCCAGCCACAGCCCCGGGTGATACCGGGATCAAGCAATGGGGACAGCTCGGAGAGATCCTCGGAGGGGTGAGATTCCCGTGATGCGCGCCAGCGCAGTCCGTCTGCTGCCGCCCAGGGCCCGGGAAGTAGTGTCGAATAGGGCCAACCAGCGAAATGTATTTTTGAGAGAATTAGCGGGGGCCGTTCTGCGGCCATACGCCTCATAACGGCCCCCATTTGAAAATGGAGATATGAAATGAACCACAACATTAACTATATCGGGATGGTGAACCTCCTTCATCACCTCCAGAATGTCGGCCTTGTTAGTCGGAAGGAGGCCGGGAGGATCGCCGCCCGGCTCCGTGTAGAGACTGGAGCGGACGTCATATTTTCTCCCTAATTTTTGTTGCGTTTGGATATGGATATTTTGCAGATGTGCAGGTATTGTGTGTTGCTGACAGGAGGCGATTTTGTGGACGGGCAAAAGAAAACCAGTGGTTCCCTGGCATTGAACAGCACGCCCCGGGTGATCACCATCGCGCCCAGCACCCCGGTCAGGGATCGCAAGCTGCGTGTGGCGGCCTACGCCCGGGTGAGCTCCAGCTCGGAGGATCAGCTCAACTCCTTTGCCGCTCAGAACGCCCACTACACAGAGATCATCACTGCCAACCCGGAGTGGGAGCTCGTGGACGTGTACGCGGACAAGGGCATCACTGGCACCTCAGGGGAAATACAATACCTGCTTCGCCCCGTTTGGATACCAACTTGTGGGCGGAAAACTGGAGCTGATCCCTGAGCAGGCGCCGATTATCCGGTATATCTATGACGCCTACCTGGCAGGCAAGACGGCGGAGGACATCGCAGCGACGCTGAATCTGTTCTCTGATGACCGCCCTTGGAAGCCACAGCGGATCGACTACATCCTCACCAATGAGCGGTACAGCGGCAATGCCCTTCTGCGGAAGCGATACGCGACGGATACTATACCCCGCAAAGTGAAGCGCAACCGTGGAGAGAGGCCCATGTATTTTGTGGCAGGAATCAATGAAGCAGTGGTTTCGCAAGAGATATTCGATAAGGCGCAGGAACTGCGCAAAAAACGATGGGAAAACCGCCTTGTCGCCCCTGACATTTTTATATCCCGCCAAAACGAGCTGGCGGAACAGCTCCGCGCCGCAAAGCTGTAGAAGGAACGGTTCCTGAAGGCCGAGGAGGATCAGACGATCCAACAGACTCAGGAGCTGATTGAAGCCCTGGAGGCTGGGCCGGACTTCCTGGACGCCTTCGATGGGGAGCTGTTCCGCGAGCTCGTGGACAAGATTATCGTGGAGAGCAATGACCGTGTGCAGGTACGGCGGCAGGAGCGGACAACGCCCTGCAAAAAGAGCCCAGCCCAGAAGGAGCTTCGGAAGCTGTGCGGCGGCAGCCCACCGGCCTGGGTGGAACGGCAAGTACTGGGCCTTCTGAACCGCCTGATCCAGCACCCGGAGCGCATCACCTGCCCCGTGTTGGAGGATGAGCCACCGCCAGAGGTGAAGAAGCTGCGCCGGGGGCTGGACGAGCTCCTGCACCGCCCGCCGGTAGACGAGGCTCAGGCCAGAGATCTGGCCTTCCGGTTGGCCACCCTCCAGTTAAATGCCATCGGGCCGGAGGAGTATGAAACCCTCCGCCTTCGTAGGCTGTTTCAAAACCGCCGGCCTATGATGGAACTGGAGCAGGAACTGCTCCATGAGAGCGTCCGCCGCATCGCCGTCAGCAACGGGACAGTCACCGTCCTGCTGAAAAATAACCAGACCTTGGAAGGAGGAAATTACACATGAACGATACCGCGCCCAATGTCATCGTCATCCCAGCCAAAGTGGAAACACCCCAGGAACAGGATAAAAAGCGCCACCTGCGGGTGGCCGCCTACTGCCGGGTGTCTACGGACAGCGAGGAGCAGCTCTCCAGCTATGAAAACCAGCTCTCTTACTACACGGAGAAAATCATGAAGGAACCGGGCTAGACCATGGCCGGGGTATTCGCAGACGAGGGCATCACCGGCACATCCACCTGCAAGCGGAAGGCGTTCCTGCGGATGATCCGCCAGTACAGGCAGGGGAAGATCGACATGATCCTGGCTAAATCCGTCTCCCGCTTCGCCCGCAACACCGTGGACACCCTCAACTTCACCCGGGAGCTGCGGAGCCTGGGTATCCCAGTGGTCTTCGAGGAGCAGAACATCAACTCCATCTACCCGGAGAGCGAGTTTCTGATCACCCTGCACGGGGCTTTCGCCCAGGCCGAGAGCGAGAGCACCAGTAGCCGGGCGCGCTGGGGCAAGCGTCAGGCCATGAAATCCGGCCATGTCGCCATGCAGTACAAGCAGCTGCTGGGCTATGAGAAGGGCCCCGACGGCAAGCCAAGGATCGTGCCGGAGCAGGCGGAGACCGTCCGCTTCATCTATGACCGCTATCTGGCCGGGGACAGCATCCGGGAGATCAAGGCGGCCCTGGAGGGCCAGGGAATTCCCACGGTCTCCGGAAAAGCAGAGTGGATGGCATCCCATATCAGGAGCATCCTGACCAACGAGAAATACTGCGGGGACGTCCTGCTCCAGAAGAACTTCATCCAGGACTGCATCAGCAAGAAGGTGATCCCCAATACCGGACAGCTGCCCAAATACCTGATTCAAAACCACCATGAGGGCATCGTCAGCCGGGAGACCTTCGACGCCGTCCAGCTGGAAATGGCCCGGCGGAGCGCCAAGGCGGGCGCCACGCGAAAGAGCACCCCCACCGGCCGGGGCAAGTACAGCGGCAAGCATGTTCTCAGCAACCTGCTGTTCTGCGGGGAGTGCGGGACGGCCTACCGGCGGTGCGTGTGGACCCAGCGCGGAATCAAGCGCCCCGTGTGGCGGTGTGTCAGCCGCCTGGACTATGGGAAGAAGTTCTGTATCCAGTCCCCCACCCTGGACGAGGAACCGCTCCAGCAGGCCATCCTGGCCGCAGTCAATGCCGTCATGCTGGATCGCGACACCCTGGCCCGGCAGCTCACCGCCGTCATGGAGTGGGAGTTGGCCCCGGTGCTGGGTGAAAGCATGAGCCTGGCGGACATCGACCGGGCCCTGGAGGAACTGAGCAGCCAGTTCAACAGCCTGCTGGCTGAGGCGTCAGCCAACCCGGCAGAGGACTATACGGGGCGGTTCCGGAAGCTGTCCGAGTCCACCACCCGTCTCAAAGAACGGAAGGCACAGCTGGAGGGGGCCTGCCAGGAACAGGGTCGGCTCCAGAACCGCCTGCGGGCGGTCTCGGCCGCCATGGAGCATATGACGGCGGCGATGACAGAGTGGGACGAGGAGGTTATCCACCAGCTGCTGGAGAAGGTGACGGTGCTCTCCCGGGAGAAGATCCGGGTGACCTTCCGGGATGGCCGGGAGATCGAGCAGTATGTGGCACAGCCAAAAAGGAGGAAGCTTGCATGAAGATCTTCGCTACAGGCGATACCCACTGGAATTTTGAGCGGTTTCGCCCGGAATACTTCCCGGAGGGCCAAGAGCTCACCAAGAAAGATGTGGTACTCCAGCTGGGAGACTTCGTCGGCGTGTGGTTCGGGGATAAACGGGATGACGAGGCCCTGGACACCCTGCTGCAAACCGAACTGCCGGAGGCGGAATTGTACCTTGAGATTGGCAGGGCCATCTGTGCTCGCCCGGAGAAGGGCGCGGCGGTAATGGCCGCTGAGTATCTCCAGGCCAACTACCCCGAGTGCGGGGGCTTCTCCCCCAGAAACCTGCGCCGGATGAGGGAGTTCTACCGAGCCTACGCAGATAGCCGGGGACTGCGGGCGCTGGCCCTAAAGCTGGGCTGGACGCAGAATGTGGCCATTCTGGAGGGCTGTGAAGGCAGCCAGGAACGCACATGGTATCTCCGGGCCGCTCTGGAGCACCGCTGGACCAAGTCCGGGCTGCTGGAACAGATCCAGGCTGGGGCATGGCTGCAATCCACACTCGACGAACAGACGGATTCCTGCTATACTGAAGAAAATACAGAGAGTGTGGAGTGTCTGGAGCATGAAGAAAATCCTTTTTGTGTGTCACGGCAATATTTGTCGGAGCCCGATGGCCGAGTATGTCATGAAAGATCTGGTGAAAAAAGCGGGCCTGGAGGCCGAGTTTCAAATCGCCTCGGCGGCCACCAGCCGGGAGGAGATCGGCAACCCGGTCTACCCGCCGGCCCGGCGGAAGCTGGCGGAGCACGGCATATCCTGCGAAGGCCACGCCGCCCGGCAGCTCCGCAACCGCGACTACGAGGAGTACGACCTGCTCATTGGGATGGACAAGGCCAACCTCCACAATATGTTCCGCATCTGCGGCGGCGATTTCAACAACAAGATGCATCTCCTGCTGGAGTACGCCGGCCGACCGGATCAAGAGGTGGCGGACCCCTGGTATACGGGAGACTTTGATTCCACCTGGCAGGATGTGCTGGAGGGGTGTGAGGGACTTTTAGACAATTTAATGTAAAAAGGTTGAACCAAAGTCGATGAACTGATTGTCTGCGAAGCAAAAGTCGGTATCCAATGGAAAATGGAACGGGACAACTATGCCAGCCTGAGATATTGCAAATGTAAAACTATTTTTTACAAAGGCATAATGCCAAGTGAAAAGGTTTTAGATCTTCCAATGGATTGTAACACTCTCACTGGTAGCGTCAATTTGTGATATGAGAATATCAACCACCTTGCGCTTATCGTCAAAGCTCACGGACTCCCAATCATCCAGATAGCCCGTAATGCTGTCAATCTGTGAAGCGGAAACGGAATTAGCGGTGAGATCGGCCACCAGCTTTAACTGCTTTTGACGTTCTGCATCCAGTTCCTCAATACGGTTATTTGCGTATTGCAGGAGCAGTGGGTTAGCCCCGGACAAAGTGTCCAGAAGTTTCTCGATCTCGCTCTCTGTTTTTGCGAGGGCAACGCGGGCGGCGGTCAGCTTCGGGTTATAGCTTTGTTCCTTTCCGCCTTTCAGCGTGTGGAATTTCTGCATCTTCTTAACCATCTCGCCGTACACAAACGCCTCCATATTTTGCGCTGTCAGCGTACCAGCCCCCTCACAGCTCCCGTTTTCCGCCCGCTGTTTGCACCGCAGGTAGGTAACGCCATTTTGGGCTCTCAGAGCAGCCAGCGCATAGCCGCAGCGTCCGCACTTGATTTTCCCGGCCAGCCATGTATTATGGCATTTGCGGCCATTCTGGAAAGAGGTGTTCTGTGACAGCTTGCGCTGAACAGTCAGCCAGAGCTGGGAAGAAATGCGCCCCTGGTGCGGGGCAATCACAAGGATTTGCTCCTCGCCCTCGCGCCCTTGATAGAGATAGCAGCTATTGTCCCCTGTGAACATTTCCGGGGGACTTTCGATTTTTACGCCCTGGGCCTTGAAATATTCGTAGATGTCCATATCAGCCTGGACATAAACGGGATTTCTCAGCAGTTTGGAGATAAAGGCCCGTTGCAGCGCCTTGTCATAGACCTTGATGGAGTGTTTGACAAAGTACCGGGTTATATCGCCGTAGGAATTGCCCGGCTCCGCATACATTTGAAACATGAGCTCGGCAAAATCCATTTCCGCATTTTCCACCAGCTTCTTTGTCTTGATCCCGTCCATAACGATAGGCTCGGTATCAAAGCCGTATGGTGTCCGGCCACGCATATAGTAGCCTTTGGCACACCGGGAATAGAAAGCGTCCTGCACACGCATCTGGATGCTCTCACGTTCAAGCTGGGCAAAGACAATGCAGATATTGAGCATCGCCCGGCCCATCGGGGTGGAAGTATCAAATTTTTCCGTACAGGAAACAAACTCCACATCGTATTGCTTGAACAGCTCCATGAGCTTTGCAAAGTCTACAATGGAGCGGCTGATCCGATCCAGCTTGTAGACAATCACCCGCTTAATCAAGCCCAGCCGGATGTCCTGCAAGAGCCGCTGGAAGTCGGGGCGTTCAATGTTCTTGCCGGAATACCCTTTATCTTTGTATTCCTTACCCTCACCGCCTTTTAACTCATATCGGCAAAATTCAAATTGACTTTCAATGCTGATACTGTCCTTTTTGTCAATCGACTGCCGCCCGTAAATTGCATCAATTCTATTATCCATAATTAGCTCCCTTTCTGTTCGTTGGGAGCCAACCTACAAGTATATTATACCTCTGCCGCCCCCTTACAACAAGGATGACTCCGGCCTACCCCCGCTGCCCGGCATACTTGCGGAACACGTCAAACAGCCGCCGCTCGATCTCGCGGTTGTGCTTTTCCAGCTCCTGCGGGGAAAAAACGGGGGTGAGATTTTTGACGGTGATCGTCCGATCTCCGAGAACAGCCGTTTTGATTTCACTTTCATATTTGACCTGCGCCTGCATAAAATCCCTCCCATACAATGATAAAATGTGTTGAAACATGGCAAAGGCCAGCACCGCGAAGTGCTGGCCTTTGGCCGGATATGTACCTCTGGACACTTTGTCCAGAAGTCAGTAAGGGCTTTCCTCAAAGTGCTGCTGGGCCTCTTCCAGACTGCGGAAGTCGAAAACCTCATAGAGCTCCGCCACCACGCGCCGGATGTCGTTGGGAGAAAAACCGCAGTTCTCCATCGCGTAGATGACATAGCCACGGCAGGCATTGTTGCTCCACGGCTGGGACAGCATAGCAGCCAACATAGGATCATAGTCCATTCAGTTATCCCTCACTTTCATAAATAGCGGGGAGCGCCGCGCTCATTTTCTTGCCCCGTCATAAGACAGCCATACTCGGCAGCGACGCTCCCCCACAAAGGGTGCGGCAGCCTGTGGCCCCCGCCCCTCCTTTGTGGAGAGAAAACCTCCTCTCACATACCACCAGAAAAAGAGGGGTGAATGGAGATGGTAACTTAGAAATTTTCCTGCAAATATTTTTTCATGCGCTCAATCCCGCATTTCACGGAGCAGCGAACGGCGCTCTTGTCCACACCCTCCTCGCGGGCGATCTGACGGTAGCTCTTTCCCAGGATCAAATGAGCGTCCACCCGGCGGCCCTGGATCTCCGGCAGGGAGTTGAGAGCGTTCCACAGCCGGAAAAACAGCTCCTTGCGATCCATGAGCTCCTGGGGGCTGGGCTCGTGCAGGCAGGCGGAGTATTCGATCCCATCGTCACAATCCAGGGAATAATAAGCCTTGTTGTAGCGCACCCGTTCCGCATGGGCGGCCTCGCGCCGCTTGCTGGCCATGAGCTCCTCAGCCACCTCGTCAGGCACCTCCACCAGCTCGTCCGTTAAGTACCAATAATAAAAATCTTTCAGATTGATCGTTGTCATAGCTTGTCCTCCATTTTGTTTCGGTTGATGGGTTGATCGAAAACAAAATGGAGAGCTGGCGGGGAGCGGCACCCTGGGGAGCCGCTCCGCACTTCTGGACAAAGTGTCCAGAAGTCGGACAAACAAAATGCGCCTGCGCGACACAAGGTCACGCAAGCGCATGAAATGACAATTTCATTTATGTACTGCCAAATTTCGCATCTGCCGCCGGACTGATCCTGCTGTGCGGGTGGGCTTTTTTTGACAGGTTAGGGGGATGGAAAAAGAAAAAGGACACGGCGATACCTCCTGGACACCGCCGTATCCTTAAAAAAGGGCGACTTTAACACCCCACGTATTCTTGTTCTTCAAAAAAGAAAACGGCGGCCTTAATTTCTCAAAACCGCCGCTGGTTATGTAAAATAAGCGCACAAAATTGACCTGCCCGGCAACGGTTTTTTTCTTTTCCCCGTCGGGCGGGGCAGGCCGTTATCGTTGGTTATAAAGCAAAACAGAGCCGATAGCATCTGAGTTTTTACCTCAGTGTTATCGGCTCTGCGTCTTAGCGTCTGGCTCTTTAATAACTAAAATATTTTGTTGTCGTGCGCTGATTAGTGTTTCTTGCTTACATTTCGGGCAATACAGCGGAAACCGTTCAAGCACCGTGTCATATCGAATACGCAGTCGTGTTTTACTGCCACACACAGGACACATAATCCATTGAGTTTCATCCATGCCGAACCCTCAAAACAAATCAATACTTGAAAAGATTTTTTTGGATACAAACATAGAGAAAAGCCAAAGTGCGCCCCCGATCACCCAGAGCACGATGTACATTACACTGGGAACGGCGGAGAACGATTGGGTAAATGTTGCTGGTACTACGATAGAATTAGCTACACTCATAAGTACAGGGCCAGCAACAACCAGCAGCATCGCCAACAGCTTTGTTTTTTCATATCCGAATCGGTATTGAATGGGAAGGAATATGCCCATGCAAATAACCTGAATCCAAAAAACAATGACAGCAGAGCGCACGAAATCAACAGCAGCCAGTTGGGGAATAACTTGCATTTCGATACGGAATACCACACAGCAATAAAGGTAAATTAAAAAGTAGAGCAGATACTTTTCCTCTACGAGTTTCCCTCTGTTATAAGGGGTGGCACAAAGCAACGCTGTTGCTTTCGGGTACATATTTTCCTTTTCGGAAACCGCAAGATTGAACGCAACAGAAGAAATAAAGACAGCTCCCGGAAGTGCAAAAACTTCAAGCATTTGAGGTTGTTTCCAGACTAAGAGCACCGGCAGGCCAACTCCAATGAGAATAACCGCAGCCACATAATTCTTTGCAATAATGCAATCCTTTTTCAATAGTTGTAAAATCATGCGGGTTCACCCTCCTTCATGTGAGAAAGCATGATGTCCTCGACTGTCACTCGTTCAAATACAGCATCCGGGAATATCTTCCGTGCTTCTTCCACTTGGTTGGTAACACCCGTAAAACCGTATTTCGTTTGCTCCACCTTCAAAAACAGTTTTTTGGTTTCGGCGGGCAACAGGCCCTTTCCTTTCACGAGCCGATGTGTTTCCAACAGCATATCTTTATCTTCTTCAAACAGAATTTTGCCATTGTCGATCATCACCAGCATATCCGCAGCTTTATCCAAATCAGAAGTGTTGTGCGTGGAATAGAATACAGCCTTTCCGCCCTGATCCATAAACCCTTTCAAAATTTCAATGAATTGCTTTCTCACCAGAGGATCAAGGCCGCTTGTGGGTTCGTCCATAATTAGTAGCTCTGCATGATGGGATAGTGCCAATGCCAATGAGAACTTCATTTTCATACCACGAGAGAGAGAAGAAATTGTCTGATCGGGCCTAAGAGAGAAAGCATCTAAGTAATGCGTATATGCTCCGTTGTCCCAATGGGAATAGGAAGAAGCAATCAGGTTCTTCATCTGTGTCAAGGTTAATTCATCATAGAAGAATCCCTCGTCAAAGACGACTCCAATAGAATCTTTGAAAGATTTTTCTGTTTTTGATATGTCTTTACCCTTAAATTTTATGGTGCCAGCCTCAGGTGAGATTAGGTGAAGAATGGAGCGTATGGTAGTAGTTTTTCCAGCGCCATTTGCACCGATAAAACCCGTGATACAATCTTCATAAATTGAAAAGGACACCCCATTCAGTTGAAAACCGGAATATGTCTTTTTAAGACCTTCCACCTCTAAAAGCGGTTGCATAATTAGACCTCCTCGTACAAAATGTCCATCATCATGTTCAGTTCTTCTTTTGTGATTTTAAGTGATTTCGCTGTTTGAATCATATCCTGCATCTTCTGTTCCACAAGTCGACGTTTGCTATCCCGTAATAGTTCAAGATTGCTCGTTGATATGAATGTTCCTATGCCGACTTGACTGATTACGAATCCCTCTTGTTCCAGTTCCTCATAAACCCGTCGTATAGTTAGAACACTTACAGACAGGTCATTTGCAAAGGTACGGATGGACGGAAGCGGATCACCCTCTACCAATTCCTCTTTCAAAATGGCATCTTTAATTTGATCCTTGATTTGCTGATATAAGGGTGTATCAGAAGTATTGGAGATTACGATCTTCACAGGATTATCACCTCCTGTTCTGGTGTGCTGTTCCATAATACACACTATACACTATCATCACAATAAAGTCAAGGATGTTCACTTTGAGAAGCCCTTTATATGAAATAAAAAACTACATAAAATAAAATTGTATTTCGTTCTCATAAACTTACCCGAAATGTAGAATGATATAGGGTGATATGAGAATGTACCAATACGACAAACATCTTGATTTTCACGCCCTGGGCCGTGAGATCAAACGCAAACGGGAGGAAAAGGGCTGGACACAGGAATACTTGGCCCAACTTGTGGATCGTACTCCGCGTTCCATCATGTATATGGAAAACCGGGGGCAGAAACCAAGCCTCAATGTTTTTTACCAGCTTGTCACCCTGCTGGAGATTTCCGTGGATCAATTCTTTTTCCCGGACAAGCTCAACGGAGAGAGCACTTGCCGGAAACAGATAGATGTCATGCTCAACACAATGGACCAAAAAGAGCTAACCGTAATGAAATACACAGCAGAGGGACTGCAAAGAGCCCGTGAAACGGAGGATGCGTAAGAGAAGCACGCGCCTCCGTTTTTTCAAGCCACGTTGCGGGGGTGCGCGTTTTGGCAAGCAATTCGGGTGTGGCCACACTCCGAAATTTTCACAGGCCGCAGGCCCGTGAAAATGCTTGTTGGGGAGCTCCCCAAACCCGCTGAACTTCTGGACACTTTGTCCAGAAGTCCCGGCGCAAACGCCTGTTGTCGGCGGCCCGGAGCTAACGCTCCTGGGCCTTATTTTTTTGCTCGTCCGCGTGGCCGAGCAGGTGATCGATATTTGCCTTGACTGCCACGGCCTGCCGCATATCCGCCTGGGCCTTGCGGTATTCCGCATAGAGGGCCTTTTTCTTTTCAGAGAGCTCCCGGTGCTGCTTTTTCAGCGTGTCCATTTTGGGGAGCTTTGCCCCGCCCAAAAGCTCACTCATAGCCGTCTTTGCCGCCCGGTAGTCTGCCAGCTCCGCCTCATGCTGGGCCAGATATTTTCTGCTATACCGGGCCGCCTTGTAGCCGTCAAACACAGGCCGCGTCTTTGCATACTGCACCACCGCGCCCATGAGCTCGGAGGTTTTGGAAAGGGCGGCCTCCGTGTCCCGCAGCTCTCCGGCCAGCTTGTGAGCCAGATCCACCGCCGCCTCGGTGCTTGTCACAAGAGCCTCGTAATCGGAAAGCCCATGCTCCCGGAGATACAGGAGCGCGGCGGCCATCTGCTTTATGTTATAGACTTTGGCCCACCGCTCATAGGCCGGGCCCTTGCCCTGGGCCATGCGTTCTTGAATGTCGATGATCAGATCGACGCGCCGGGCCGGGGCCGGGCTGTCCTGGGGAAGCTCTGGGATGGGCCGCTCCCCGGCAATCGCGGCCCGGATGTCACCGGGATCAAAACCGGGGCCCAGGGTAGAAGCCCGCAGGCGGGTGTACTTATCCTGCCCAGGGGCCAGGAACGAGATCGCGCCGCCCCGCCCATGCTTCACTTGAAAGCCGGACTCCTCCATGAGCCGCAGAAACGCCGGGAAGTCGGCGGGCTTTTGCTCCAGAGCCGCCACGATCCCCAGCCGCACCCGCTGCTGGGCCGAGGGCGGCTTTTCTCCGATCCATTGTCCATAGTGGAGAAAGCGGCCCTTGCTGTGCTGCTTCGGATTTTGAATGACAGACAGCTCGTGCTCAATGCACACCCGGTCAGAAAGCCGCCGCACCGCAAAGCTGGAGCCGATGAAGTTATGGAATTTCCGGGAACAGTCCTGGGCGGTGGAGTTGTAATAGATGTGGTTGTGAATGTGGCCCTTGTCAATGTGGGTGCAGACAAAGAACTGATACTTGCCCTTTGTCCAGCGCATGGCCGTTTCATAGCCGATTTTGTTTGCCTCCTCCGGCGTGACCTCGCCGGGCGGGAACGCCTGCCGGATCTGAAAGAACAGGGCCCCGCGCTCCACGGCCCGGCCCGTTTCCGCCTGGTACTGGCTTTTCAGCAGCAGGAACTCGGCGGGGGCGGATGCCGGATCACAAAGATAGGCAGACACGGCCCCCAGTTTTTTCGGATTGAGCCCATAGGCAAACCGCTCCTCCATCGTCTGGATGGCCGTTTTCCCAGCGGCTACCTTATAGGGCCGGATGTAGGTTGTAGCGATAGCCGCACCTCCTTTCCCAGCAGAAAAAACGGGCGGCGGTCTGTTCCACCCGCCGCCCGGAACTTCTGGACAAAGTGTCCAGAAGTATCAGCTTGCCATAAAGTCCATCGCCGCATACTTCACACCATACAGGCGCTCCACCAGCCAGCCGCCCAGGGCCGGGAGCCCAAAGGGGGAAACCAGGAACGCCAGCACCAGAGCCGCGATACACCCGGTATGCAGCCCTGCAAAAAAGGCGCAGGCCGCCAGCAGGACGAAAACTGTACACGCCAGCCAGCACACCGCCCCCGCTATGCAGCAGAGGAACGAGAGCACCGCCACAATGAGCATCAGCGCCAGAACAAAGGGGGCCGCGATGATTTTCAAAACGATACGCATGGTTCATACCTCCTACAAAAGTTTGATACTTGCCTCTATATGTATATTATAACTCCGCAGGAGGGGGCCAACAAGGATGACTCCGGCCCGGCATTTACTGGCCTATATTCTGATTTCCCGCACCTCCCGTCCTATGGAATGAGCATACCGCATGGTGAACAATGTCCCGCCGCGCTCTCGTCCGTCATACACGGCGATCACCCGCTGGGACTCCCCGGCCATGTAGCGGTTTCGCTCTAAAAAGCAAGAGGGGGCATATTCCTGGCATACTATTTTAATCCCGCCACAGGCCCGCAGCAGTTCATGGAACTGCTTATTTTTTGTTTTCAAGCGGCCCGCATAGGGTATAGCCGCCTCCAGGAACAGATCTGGGCGGTGCTCCATCTGTTCCGCCACGATAGTCGCAAATATGAGATCGACCCCCTCCGCAAAACCGGAAATAAATCGGGTATATCCCTCCGCAATCGCCTCTTCCACTTCATGTCGGAGTTCCTGCTCCACATAGGCGATCCGATCCTCTGGAATATCCCGGTGCCCTGTAACACAACAAGTTTTTTCAGCCATAAAAAGCCTCTCCTTTCCGCAATATTAAAGCCTGTGTGTATTCCAAAGATAAAGGATTTAATATCGTATGTCAAGGAACACGCAGGATAATATATCGTATTTTGGTGATATACACGATATACAATAATGCGAGAAGGGAGGGTTGTTCCCGTGTACGAGGAATTTACACAAAACCGCATCGCACAGTTACGGATGCAGAAGAATGTTTCGGCCCGTGATATGTCATTGTCGCTGGGCCAAAACAACAGCTATATCAATCAGATCGAGAACAAGAAAGCCCTGCCGTCTTTACAAGGTCTGTTCTATATCTGTGAATACTTCGGTATCACGCCACAGCAATTTTTTGACGATGGCAGCGCCTATCCCGCCCAGCTTGCCGATCTGGTTGAGGATATGAAAAAGCTGGACGCCGCCTCGCTGGAGCATATCGCGGCGATTGTGAAAGAAATGGTAGGCAATAAATAATCTCATGTGCGATGCAAGAAAACAGGGACAAAACGGAGAGTAGCCGTTCTCCGTCTTGTCCTCATTTTTTTGCCCATCTCTGGACAAAGTGTCCAGAAGTCGAGATAGCCGGGGAACGGCGCAGGGCCGCTCCCCGGCAGGTCAGAGCCGCACAATGGCGGAGAGCTTTTCCAGAAGATCGGACAGGGGCCGCCACAGCTTTTCATAGTCCCGCTGCAACGCCTTGATCTCCTCCGGGTAGATACCGCCGTAGGTGTTTGCCTGGATCGCCACCTGGTTTAAGTTGTTGGAGCACCGCCGCTGGAGCGACACCAGCTCCTGGACGGGTGACAGGTCAACATGGAGCACATAGCCATTGAGGGCCATTTTCCGCATATAGGCCCCCATGTTGCGGATGCCCGCCTCGGCCATGCGCTCCTGGATCAGCGCCAGCTCCTCCTCGGACACCATCACATGAAGATGGATGGGGCGGCGGCGTTTCTTTGTCACCGCTCCTCCCGTTCCAGGCTCCGGCTGGTACGGGGCGGCTCCTTTACCTTGTCCAGCGCCTTGTCACGCTCCGGGGGCAGCGCGGGGAGCGGCGTACCAAACACCCCACAAAGCCGCTTTACTTCCAGATCGGCAAAATCCTGTTCACGCTTCTTGTCCATAATCGTCCTCCTATCTGTCGCCCCGGTCAGGGGCTTTCTTTTTGGGTGCGTCCGGGGCCCGCTGCTCCTGGGCTTCCCGTTGGGCTGTTTTCAGTTGTTCGGCAATCGGGGGCTGGTGTTTGGCCTCCTTATGAGCCCGCGCCGCCTCCTGGCGTTCAATGCTGTGGACACGAACGGCCAGTTGCTCCGGGGTGATGTATTCTTTCACCACATAACTGCCGAAGTCAGGGTAAAACCATGTCAGCCGTTTCTGATCCGGGACACGGTGAGCATCCTCCCATTTCCCCACCACCTGGGCCTGGGCATCCATCTGCCGCCGAATGTCTAAGTTTTCACGGGCGGGCCGAAGCTCATAGTCCTGCATTTCCCGCTCTGTCAGGGGATGGGCATAGATGATGGCTCCCCACGCCTGGAACGACTCACCGGGCACTTGCTGTCGGGTAAAGTACAAATCCATGTGGACAGGGCGGTTAAAGTAGCTGTTCGGGTAAGTGCCGATGTCAATAGGCCGCTGGGTGGAGTAGTATTTGTAGGTTTCCTTGTCCGGGGCCTGCTCTACCTCAAACACATGATAGCGCCGCTGATAATCCTCGGCCCGGTTGTGCAAATCCCGTTCCGCCATGCCCGGCTCGTTGTGGTAGTGGCCCCAAAAGAAGTCCCGGTGTCCGTCCTGCTCGTTGAATTGCCATGTCACATAGGGGTTAGGGGCTTTAGGGTTTTCCCCCAGCACAAAGCCGCATTTGTTATCAAACAGGATCGTGCGGCGGATCACATAGCCTTGATTTTCTTCCAGAATAACACCTCCTTGATGTTGACAGCATCGGGGCCAAACAGGGGCAGGCCATAGAAACATACGGCCTGCCCCAAAAGCGGCCCCGGAAAGCCTTGTAATCAGCGGGGTTTCGAGGGCCTAATTGTCAACGCTCCAGCCCCGTTTTTTCCGCATATATTCCCGCTGTTGGCGGCGGTGGGCTTTCTTTGCACAGGCCGCCGAGCAGTAAGCCTGCCGCCGATCCGGGGCAACGGGCCCGCCGCAGATAGGGCAAATCTTAAAATCCGGCCTGGGCCCCTCGGTCAAGAGAGCGGCCTCCAGCGCCGGATCGAGGGGCAGCACCGCCTCCCGAAAGTAGCGGCACAGCGCCCCCGTCCAGCATTTCCCCAGCATATAGCACTCACAGTCCAGGGGCAGGCAGCCGCACTCCCGGTCATAGTTGGCACACCATTTTGTCACCAGGGCGCGGATCGCCCGTTTTTCCTCGCGTGTCAGTTCACGGGCCAAGCCGTCACCTCCCGCCAGCCGGGGCCATAAGCTCCCGGTAGCAGGACACGCAGCCGATCCCGCGCCAGTAGGGACACCCGGAACACCGGGAGCCCCTGGGCGGCTTTGCCGGGGCCGGAGCCTGGGGGCGGGGCTTCTGCTGCATCATCTTTTCATAGGGGCTGTTGGTAAACCTCATTTGTCCGCCTCCTCTCCGTCATCGTCCTCCTCGTCCCAGGGCGGGCCGTCATCGTCCTCGTCCCCGTAGCCGTCCGGCTCGTCATAGTCCGTGAGCTCGTCGCCGTAGTCCTCCTGGGGCGCGGCGGCTTTCTGCTGTTTGGGGCGCAGCACCTTGAAATAGAACGCCGCTCCGCCGCCCACCAGGGCCACGGCCAGCACCGCCAGGAGCATCCCTGTGTTGCTACCCGTTTCCGGCTCGGCCTCCTCCGGGGCGGGCTCCTCGGTTTCCGTGGGCTCCGGCTCCGGCTCAACGCCCACGCACTTACTCATATTGACAGAGCAGACGGCGCAATCCGTATTGACGGCCCCCGCCTCGCATTTTTCAGAGCAGGAGCACACCGCCTGTTCCACGCCAGCGGCCTCCGCCGCAGCCAGCAGATCAGCCTCATCCACAACGCTGAAAAAGTAGGTTTCGTACTGTTCGCCCTCTTCGTCCACGGGCTTGTCATAGTCAATGACGATATAGAACGTATTGCCGCCGCTGGTCTGGACGGTAATAAACTGCTTGTTGGTGTGCTCGTCATAGAGCAGATCGCGGGTCACAAGGTTGCCCTCTTCGGAAAAGCCCTCGTCGGACTCAATGGTGGGCTCCGGGGCGGGAGTTTCCTCCGTCATGGTGGGATCGCCGTAGTCCGCGCCCTCGCCGCCGTCCGCGTAGGCATACGCCGGGACACTAAAGCCGCATAAAAGAACGACGGCGCAGAGCGCCGCCGCCATCACCCGAAAGCGTTTCATCTTCAATTTTCCTCCTTTCCGCCGTCCTCGGACTTCTGGACACTTTGTCCAGAGGTGCCGCCATCCCGGAGCCGCTGGAGCACCAGGGGCAGCTCCTCCAGGGAAACGCTCATGCCCCGCACGATGTCCACGATCTCCTCGTTTTCCGCCTCCCGGTGCTTTTGCTCCAGCTCTTTCAGCCGGGCCTGCTGTTCACTGATTTTGGCCTTGACCTTATCAATCTCGGCCTGGATTTTTTGGCTCTTACTTGCCGCCATAAATAACCTCCTTGTCAGGGTAAACGCCCGTAGGCGTAGAAATGAGATTGCCAGTAGCTTGTATTCAGGTTTGCATATTGGATGGGATCGCCACAATGGATCATCATCCCGTCCCCCACATAGATGCCACAATGGGACACGCCCGCTGTGTCATAGGTGCCTACAAAGAACACCAGATCGCCGGGGCGGGGTGCGCTGGTAGGGGTGCAGATGTTATAGAGCCCCTGGGCTCCCAGGCGGCCCACATTCCAGCCGGAGTGATTGATCACCCAGGACACAAAGCCGGAGCAGTCAAAGGACATGGCCGGAGAGCTGCCGCCCCACACATAGGGATAGCCCAGGTATTTCTCCGCCTCGCCCAAAATGGCCGCAAAGGTTTCATCGTCCAGATATTCCTCCGGCACGTCATAGTCAGCGGGCGGGTTGGTGATGTATTTCCCCACATAGGCCGACTCCGGGAACAGGTCAGGCCGGTTCCCCAGGGTGGACATATAGAGGGAATAACGGGCCATTTGTTCCTCACCCATGATTTCCAGGGGCAGATGGGAAAGGTTTTTGTTTTCCAGCGTGACATAGCAGATGTACCAGGAGTAGGGATCGCCGTCGCTGTCATACCGGGTTTCCCGCACCACGCGCTCCGTCAGGATATACTGGCGGTCAAAGAGGGTTTCCAGGGTGCCCTGCACCTCGTCCGCCGTCCATTCCCCCTCGTGGAGCACACAGAGGATAGAGATCAGCACATAGGGATCGTGCTCGATCTCGTCCAGGTCAAAATGGTATTCGTCATAGCTGTGGGTGGCGGTATAGGTGTCCAGGTAGTTTTGCAGCTCGGCCTCCATGCCGGAATAGGCTGCCTCCGCCGCCAGGATCTCCCCGTCCTCCGAGGGGTAGGTGGTAGCGCCCACGGCCCCCGCGCCGGAATTTCCCAGCATCACCAGGGAAGAAGAACAGGACTGCATCATAAAGAGCAGGAGCACACAGGCCAGAGCCAGCAGCACCCCCACGGGATGCCGCTTCACAAAGCCCGCGATCTTCGCTCCGGCCTTTTCCGTGGCGGCGGCGGTCTTTTTGGCCGCGCTTGCCGCTCCCGTCTTTGCCGCCTCCCGCGCCCGCTTTTGATACTGCTTTTTCAAGCGGTGCTTGCGCCACATCCGGGAAACGGGGTTGCCGGACATTTCCGGGTGTTCCTGGACGGCCATGCGGAAATGATAGTCTGCCGTCGCCTTAACATACTTGGACTTGGCCCGCTGGACAGCCTTTGCCGGGTGCTGCCTGATCTTCTTTTGCACAAACCGCTTGCCATGCCGCAGGCCGGACTCGCCCACCAGCTCGGAGCGGTGGGCCCCCTCGATACCCACGTTTTCCTGTTCATTCTCATAAATCTTGCCATGCACAAAACCGTGGGCGGCCCCGCCAGCAGCCCCGCCTATCCGCCGCACCGGGCCGGGCTTTTTGGGCGGCTTCTGTTTTGCCAGCTTATCCTTTGCCCGTTCCAGCTTTTCCCCGCGCTCCTCCATGCGGAGCTTGGACGCGGCGGCCTGCTCCTGTTTGCTTTTCTGCCTGAACTTTGACTTGTGGACACTTTGTCCAGAAGTGCTGCTGTCCGCAGCCCCGGCACAACCTGGGGAGCCGCCCCCAGCGGCCCCGCCAGGATCGGCGGCGCTCTCCCAGGAGCCGGGGCGCTCCCTGGGCTCCTGTTTGGGCTTATTCGGTTTTCGCTTCATTCTTCAAATCCTCCGGGCGGGTAGTCAGCAGGTTATAGATTTCTCCACGGGGGAACCGATCCACAAAGGGGATCGTCACATCCCCATAGAACAGCAGGCCCTCGCCGGAATTGCTGTGGGTGATGTAGGAGAGCTGGTGCTCCGAAATGCCGAGCTGCTTTGCCAGAATTGCCCGGTCACTTTGGGCCTGGGACAGCAGAATCATAAAATCCGTGTTGTCCAGAATGGCCTCAATCTCCCGGCTGGCCAAAAGGTCTTTGACGTTCTGCGTCAGGGCTGAGGGGACACAGCCTTTCTTTCTCAGCATCTTCCACACGGCCACAAAGTAGCTGGCGGTAAGCGCGTCCCGGAGCAGGATATGGAACTCGTCAAAATAGCACCAGGTAGAAACGCCGCTGTGAAAATTCACATTGACCGCCGAAGTTACAAAGTCGTTGGTAACGTGCATGGCAATCTTGCGGAGGTTTTCTCCCAGCCCTTTGAGAACGATGCACACGATATGGGACGTGAGCTTTACGTTGGTCTGGTGGTTGAACAGGTTAAGGGAGCCGGTGCAGTAGAGCTCCAGGGCGGTTGCCACACGGCGGGCCTCCGGCTCCGGCTGCTTCAAAAGCTCCTCGTACAAGTCCTGGAGCAAGGGCGGCTTGCCGTCCCCGATCCCCAGGGCCATATCCCGGTAGATCAGCCGCACACAGCGGTCAATCACCGTCTTTTCGATGGGCTGCAAGCCGTCCTTGCCGCCCACCACCAGCTCACACAGGGACAACAAAAAATCCGCTTTCATGGAAAGCGGGCTTTCGTCATCGTCCAGGTCAAGCTGGATGTCCATAGGGTTGATATGGCTGGGAGAGCCGGGGGCGATCTCCACCACCTGGCCGTCCAGCCGCCGCACCAGCGGGGCATATTCGCCCATCGGATCGACAATGATAATGCGATCCTTTGGGATAGTGAGAAACACGTTGATGATCTCACGCTTTGCGGCAAAGGATTTTCCCGATCCGGTTGAGCCAAGATACAGGCCGTTGGCTGATTTCAGTTTTTTGCGGTCAGCCATGATGACGTTATGGGAAAGGGCGTTCATGCCGTAGTAGAGGGACGGCCCGGCCATGCGGAGCTCCCTGGTCATAAAGGGAATGAAAATCGCCGTGGAGCTGGTTGTCATGCCCCGCTGGATTTCCACCTCGTTATAGCCCAGGGCCAGAGAGGACACAAACGCCTGCTCCTGCTGCCAGTCCAAACGCTTCAAGGCACAGTTATATTTCTGCGCGATACCGCCCACCGTAAACACATCGTTTTCCAACCGCTGCCGGGTGGGGGCGATATTGATGACCGTGAACGTGAGCAGGAACATCCGCTCGTTGCGGGACTGGAGATCGGCAAGGAGCTCCGCCGCGTCCTTGCTGAACGTGATCAGGTCAGGGGGCAGAATGTCGGGATCGTACCCGGCCCGCACCGCCTTGCGCTGTTCCTCCACTTTCATTTTGCCAATGTCGGAGAGCTTTCCCTTGATGGTCTTAATGGCTTTGAGCTGATCCACCGTCTGAATGTGCATGGTAACGGTCATTTCCGCATCCAGCTCCAGAATTTCCGCCAGGAGCTTGTCAGAGAGCTCGGACGCCAAAATCTGCAAGTAGGATGCAGCGCCCCAATACTGACCGATGCGGAATGTCCGGGATTGCCGGAAGTCGAAGCTGTCCGGGGCAATAAAGTCCTTTGTCCCCATGCCCGTCCGGGGAATGTCCTGCCAGGAGAAGCGGAACGGCTCCCGGCTGCCGGGGTGCATCTGACTGTGAAGCAGCGCCAGCCGTTCCTGCCCGTCCATCGGAGCAGAGGGAACGCCCAGCCGTTTCAGATTGCCTGTCACATCGGCCTCCACCCGTTCCAGGCGGGGCCGGGCCTCCGCGATCCCCTCGGCGGGCAGCCCAAACGTGATATATTTAGACCGCTCGATGCCGTTGTTGCTTTTGGCAATCTGATTTTTCAGCATACTTGTGAACTCGGCCCGGATGCTGTCAAAGTCATCCTGTGCCGGGGGAATATTGACCTTGTACTTGCTCCGGGAACGGGAGCGGCGGTTGATAAAGGAGAGCTGAAACGGCAGGGAGCTGTCAAAGTAATTGAGGAACGAGCTCCACCCGCTGAAAATCGCCGTCTGATCCTCGGTAGAAGCCACGGAATAATTGATGTCCTCATATTCCACGGTTTTCGTGTAGAGCCCACCGGGGAGCTGGCACACCCCGTCCGGGTGCATCACCAGATAAGGGATCGTCTGCTGGGCAGACAACGCAGCTTTCCGGTTAGCGGCCTTTCCGGGGCCGCGCTTTGGGCTGTTTGCTTTTTGCAATCGCATCCTCCTTTCTCACAGCGCCCCGCTGGGTAAACGGGGCATAGATATTTTCCGTCTGGTAGGGCCTCACCCCAGGCCGCAGGAAACGGGCCCGCAGGATGTTCCGCACCACCTTTTCAAAGGGGAGCCCGTCTTTTTCGTACATCGCCAGCAGGAACGCCGGGAGCGCCACCGCCATCATCAGGAACATGGCTCCTGTGTTGCCGATGGAGCTCCGGGCCAGCAGATAGGACGGGATGCCCACCGCCGCCGCGATCCCGAAACACACAAGCTGGCGTTTCGTCAGGTTAAAGGCCAGTTTGGTCTTGATTTTGGATAAGTCGTTGGGAACATTCACATAGGGCATGGATCAACCTCCTTTCGCGCCCACCTCTGGACACTTTGTCCAGAAGTCCGGGACGGTGCTTTCCACCTCGTTCCCCCACACATCCCAGCCGGACGGGGACTGCCGGGCGAACAGCTCCACCCTGGGCACATCGCCCATGAGGGCCACGATCTTATCACGGGCCTCGTCCGGCTTTCGGCTGTGCTCCTGGATCGGGGCAATAATGAATTGATGGACGTTTGCCGCCTGCCGTTTCGGGTGTCCCCGTGTCGCCAGCAGGCAAACCTCCGCGTTGCCCCTCGTCCAAAAGCCCAGGCCATAAAACCAGCTCTCGGACTTTCGGTTTTTCTTCAGCCACACAAACGCCACGCTTTTGTAAGTAAAGCCCCACGCCTTGATCAGCCGCAGGGCCTCCGGGAGCTGTGGGAACGTAGCCCACAAAAAAAGCACGCTGTCCGGGGCCGCCAGATCAGCCACCGGGAGCGCGCATATCTCGTCAATCCCCATTGTGGGGTAATGCTTCTCCGCCGCACCCTGCAAGCCCTTTTGCGTGTAGCGCCAGGGGGGATCGGCATAGATCACAGAATACTGTCCGATAGTTACACTCCTTTCTCCCCGGCCTCCAACGCTGCCCGCGCCAGACGGATGCGCTCTGTGGCGGCGGCGTAATAGGCGGGGACTGTTTCAAAACAGATGAAGCGGCGGCCCGTGTTGAGGGCGGCAACCGCTGTTGTGGCAGAGCCCGCGCAGATGTCCGCCACCACCTCGCCGGGCCGGGTGTAGGTTTTGATGAAATACTCGCACAGGGCCACCGGCTTCTGCGTGGGGTGAACGGTGCGCTGGACAGCTGGAAAGGTCAGCACATTTCCGGGAAAGCGCAGGCCGTCCTCCGATCCGCTGCCGGAACGGGTAAATTTTCCGTAGTTAGTGCTGTTCCCGTTATTGCCCGCAATTTTCTTGTAGGGTTTGCCCTGCTCAAACTGCGGATTGTAAAGCGGGAGCTTCTGATAGAACACCAGAATATTCTCCGTCTTTTTCAGCGGAGCGCGGCGGGCGTTGAGAAAGCCTGTGCAGCGGCTTTTGTACCATACCCACTCATAGCGGAACATGGACAGGTTGGATGCCCCCAGCACCTTGTCATAGGGGCATTGTGCAAAGAACAGTACAGCGCCGTCCGGCTTGACTGCCCACTTGACCGCCTCCCACAGCTCCGGGAGCGGTAGGGGCACATCCCAAAAGTTCCGGGTGGTGCCGTAAGGCGGATCGGTCAAGAGCATATCCACAGAATGACGGGGCAGGGAGCGCAGGCCCTCAATGCCATCCATAAGGAATAGGCCCTCCGGGAGCGCCGGGGACTTCTGGACACTTTGTCCAGAGGTGCCCTTATCGGTCATCCCTGGCCTCCTTGCTCTTTGCCGGGGCGGGCCGGGCGGCGTTTTCACGGGCGGCCTGCGCCCGCCCCTCGGCTAACTGCTGGGCAATCTTCTTCGCGTCATCCCTGCCGCCCAGCAATTCCTGCTTTTGCAAAACGGACTCTGTTTCCGCCATAAAGCGGTAAACATCGGCCTGGTTGAAGTCCTCCGGCGCTTTCCCGTTCCACAGGCGCGACCCGTCGGGCCCATATCTTCTCGGCATATAACACCCCTTTCTCAATGTGCGCTAAAGATACTTCGCGCAATCGTCCCGGTTTTGAACAGCATGAAGCAGAGCAAAACCGTATAGCCCACGGTGCCCCAAATCGCCCCAATGGGATCTCCGCCCGTGGCAATTCCCTGGATCAGCACCGCATAAATCGCAACACACACCAGAATGAGCAGCCCCTGGAAGCCTACGGCAAACAGGGAGCGCAGATAGTTCTGCCCGATCTGTCCCACCTCCCGATGGGAGATCGTTGCCATAGGGATGGGGGCCAAACTGGTAAGCAAATAAATTTCCAACATTCTGCCATACACCAAAACAAAAATGACGATGCCCAGCGCCCACATGGTAACGCCAATAATGGAGGACTGGAGCCACAGGCCCAAAAGCGGCCCTAAATCCATCCCCTCCAGGGTGGTTTCCAGCTCTGCCATCATATCCGGCGTGATGTCCGTGGAGCCCTGGATCAGACCGCCCGCCTGGGCGATTACCGTCTGCGACACGTCAAACACGGCCATCACAATGTTAAATGTGTTTGAGAGAATGAAGATGGCACAAGCCGTTTTGAATATCCATTTGTAGATATTCGCCACGTCAAACTCGTGCATATTGTTTTTTTCCAAAAGCATCTGAATGAGCTCATAGGTGGCAACAAAGGTCAGCACCAGCCCGGCAATCGGCAAGATCACCGTTTCGGAAAGCTGGCGGATAAGGGAAAATACCCCGGCGTTCCACGCCGCCGGGGTAGTCCCCACCTGTACCGCAATCTCTCCGACTTGGGTATTGACGTAATCAAAGAGCCCCTCCAGGTTCCCCATGATCCCGCCAATCAGCAGCTCTTTGAGCCAGTCCGTGAGCCAGTCGGTGAGAAAATCCATAAGCCGCTACCTTAAAACAGGCCGGACAGCAGAGGGATCAGGGTGGTGCCCAACAGGATGATGCCGCCGCCCGCCATGAGCTGCTTCATGCCCTGGCTTTTGGAGCCGGGATTATCGCTGCCGTACCCCTCCAGAAGATTAACAACGCCCCACACGCCAAGGCCAGCGCCGAGAGCCACAACAAGGGTCTGCAAAGTATCAATAGCGGAAGAAAAGAACTGCATATAGCCTCCATTTCTCCGGGGGTTTCCCCGGCCATGAAAAAAGCCGCCCATATAGGCGGCAGGTTACGACCTCTGGACACTTTGTCCAGAAGTGCTTTATACATAGGCATCCGGATCGTCCACATCGTCGTAGTTGAGGATGTCCTCGTCCTCGCTTACGGGCCCCGTATCCGATACGTCTACCTCGTACACCTCACAAGCCTCGTTCAGCCCAGGCCGCCTGCGGCGGTTAATGAGCTTATCCAGGTCAAAGGCGTTTTTTTGTTTGTCAGCCTCCGATGTATATTTGTAGTTCGGGTGCTGCTTCAAATCGTATTTGGGCGAAAAGAACGGGGGCAGGCCCCGCAGCTGCAAAATGCACTTATCGCCCGGCATGGTAGCCAGCTCGCTGGGGGTCATCAGCTCCCGGCCCAGCCGCTGGGTGTTTTGGTTGTAGCTTTCCGACTGCCCACGGGAGCGGCCCTCGGTCTGCATGGAGATCGTGGCCTTTCCCAGCCAGTTCTCGGAAATTTCCTTGATGGTGGAGCTTTCCCGCCCGCCCAGGAAAATCACGCTGTCCATGTTTCCCAGGATTGTTTCGGCGTTGTCCTTGTATATGGCCTTGCATTGGGCGTACTGCTGGTAGAACAGGCACAGGCTTACCTCACGGGAACGGATGACGGCCACCAGCTTCTCCAGCGAGGGCACCTGGCCCGTGTTGGCCGCCTCGTCCCACAGCACCCGCACATGATGGGGCAGGCGGCCCCCGTGAACATTGTCCGCCCGTTCACACAGGAGATTGAACATCTGCGAAAAGGCCAGGGCAACAATGAAGTTATAAGTGGGGGTTGTGTCGGAAATCGTGAAGAAAACCGCCGTTTTCCGATCACCGATGCGGTCAAGCTCCAGCTCGTCATAGCTCATGATCTCCCGGAGCTGGGGGATGTCAAAGGGGGCCAGCCGGGAGCCGCAGGAAATCAAAATGCTTTTCGCGGTCTTGCCGCTTGCCAGCTTATATTTCTTGTACTGCTTCACGGCAAAACAATCCGGCTTGCGCTTTTCCAGGCCCTTAAACATATAGTCTACCGCGTTCATATAGGACTCATCATCTTCTTTCACATCCATGCCGGAAATCATATCCACCAGGGTATTGATGTTCCGATCCTCGGCGGGTGCCTCGAAAATGATATAGGCAATCAGGGCGCAGTACAAAAGCGTTTCCGCTTTCGTCCAAAATGGATCGCCCTCCTTGCCCTCGCCTTTGGTGTTGGCTATGAGGGTGTCCACGAATTTGAGGATGTCCGCCTCGTTGTGGATGTAGGACAGCGGATTGTAGTGCATGGATTTTGAAAAATCTATGCTGTTGAACACTTTGACCTGATACCCCTGGCGTTGCAGGAAAGCCCCCACCTGGGAGAGCACCCCGCCTTTCGGATCGACGCACACATAAGAGCTGTGCGCCTGGAGCAGCTGGGGCGTGAGCCAGAATCGGGTTTTGCCGGAGCCGGACGAGCCGATGATACAGGCGTTGAGGTTGCGGGCGTTGGCGGGATTTTTGGGCCGGGTGTTCATAGTGAGAAACTCTGTCTTTGTCAAAATGACGTTGTTCTCAAACTTTGGATCGACAAAGGGCTTGATGTCTTTTTCGGTGCCCCAGCGGGCCGACCCGTATTCCTCATCCCGCCGAAATTTCTTTGCGTTCTTGCTTTTGAAGTAGATCAGCAGGCGAAAGCCCACCGCGCCCACAATACCGATGAGCCAGTCAAAGGGGGCCAGCCCCGGCGCAAAGTCGGCAAAGGCCGGGCCGATGCTCTGCCCCAGGCCCATGAGCTTGTGAGCAAAGTCTGCTCCAGGGGCCAGGCGGTAGGCCGTCCCCAGCTTTAGGCAGGCCCACAGAATAAACAGATACGGGATATTGGGTATCACATACTTTTTGACGCTATCTGTCCTCATGTACCGCCTCCCTTGCACGCTCTTTCTTGTGGGACGGCTGGCGGGCCAGTTCAGCGGCAGCCCGTTTGAGCTGTTCCCGGATGGGAACACGCTGGGACTTGGAACGCTTCAACACGCGCCGGGAATATTCCGAAAAGCAAGCGGTGATGGCATCGGCCTGCCCGCTCTTGAAAAACAACAGGTATTTGTCCGGCCCGGTCTTATAAAAGGCATAGTCCACATTCCAGCGCCGGGCCACCCGGTCAAAATCCTTTGGGGACTCCACCTCGATGCTGTTTGTGGTGGCCCCGTGGCCCATGAGCTGGTGCACAGTCTGTTTTCCGTGGGGTGTCTGGCGGGCCCGGTACATTTTCTTGATCTTCCGGCCCACCGCCAGACACGCCTGGGCCAGCACCCGGCCCGTGAGCTTTGTCGCCTTGATCGAAACTGCTATGGTACGTCTGGAAACGTCCTCGTCAATCAGCCGTATTCCTCCTTTCCATGAAAAAAGCACCTCTGGACAAAACGTCCAGAAGTGCCGTTATCGTTCCTCGTGTTCCTTTGCGGCAATCTTCCGATAGCCCTCCAGGGAGGAACCGTCAATAATTTCTTTGTAGGCCGCCATCTGCTCCCGCACCGTGAGCTGGGGAAAGGCAAAGACTTTGTGCTCGACGGGAATGTCCTCAATCCCGTGATAGTGCTCGATAAATTGGCCGCCATTGTTCAGCACATAGCCGCCAGGGGCAAAGTGGCCGTCCTCTTCAAGCCGAATATCCCGCCCGTATGCCTCATAGTCAAAATAATTCAGCAGGTGCTCCGGCACGTCAATGGTCTCCATGTCCTCCACATAGATGCGGCCCAGGGTTTCATCGTCCTCGACACCAGGATAAAACTCGTAGCAATCCAGGTTTTGCGCCAGATTGATGAGATCGGCCACGCTGGACGTATGTTCACCGCTGTCAATGACGGCCTCAAATTTCTCTAACTCACCTTGATCCAGCTCGGAGAGCAGGTGGGCCAGATGATTGAGCTCGTCCAGGTTTTCATATTCTGTGAGATAGTCGTAGAGCCCCAGCACATCACCGTCAAAGCTGGTTATGAAAAATTCCTCATAACGTACCCCGTCCACACCAATCCGCTTCAAAAGGGCCTGTACTTCTTCGGTAGTTGTGGGGAATTTCAGCGTTTCGCCAACCAGCTCACCCTCGTTGTACTTTCCCAGGTTGGTGATGTAGGCTTCAAACAGGGACGCCATCAGCGGCGGCCCTGGCCCTTGACGGTCAGGATGCCCTCAAGGGTAGTCGCGGTAATCCCCAGGCGCTGGGCCACGGCAATATCATTTTTCATGGCCTCGGTCACGGAATGGCCGCACACCACCAGCACACGGGAGCGCCGGAGCAGATCGCGGCCCATGTCGATGCCGTTCTTGTGCTCCTCCGGCACCGCGTCATTGAGGAACAGCGGCAGATAGAGCATGGGGCAGATGGGGGAATAGCCCGCATCATAGACCACGCGGCAGTAATGCGCCGCCTGCTCCATATCCACCGCAGGATCACCGCGCCACGCAGCGGTGATATAAGCAAGGGATCGTTTCATTGTCAACACCTCCGATATTTATATAGGTAGTTCAACCCTATCCCCCCGCCCTTTCCCATTCATGGGAAAGGGGGCGGCTCTGGAGGATATACCCCCGCCGCCTTGCCGGAAATAGCACAGCCGGGCCAGGCCGTCAAGGGCAAGCCGCCGCAAACGGCGGGCGGGTCGCCCCCTGGCCCCCCGCTCCCCGCGACTGCTGAA
>OASS01000046.1_pt1 | contig 109085 bp, 98 predicted proteins | sample 1475811 | NCBI WGS metagenome assembly OASS01 (sample SAMEA2579922, study PRJEB22360) | human gut metagenome | biome: human gut; feature: human-associated habitat; material: faeces | place: Denmark | collected 2008/2010 | reverse complement strand
CCATGCTGTTTGATTATGTGAAAATTCGTTTTCCTACGCTGGATATACAGCACATTATCAAAGATATATTAAAACTGAATATCAATTATATGCTCCATGAAGATTACGGACATTACAGTTATACGGAGCATTATTCATTAGGGGACATCTTTATCTATACGTCGGCTGACGAAGAAAAAGGTGTCCTTTTAGAGTTAAAGGGGCGTGGTTGCAGGCAGTTTGAAAGTTACCTGCTGGCACAGCAAAGAAGCTGGTATGACTTTCTTATGGACGCACTCATAGACGGAGGCATTATGAAGCGTATCGACCTTGCTATCAACGACCATACGGGCATTTTGGATATTCCAGAGCTTGCGGAGAAATGCAGGAAACGGGAATATATCGGAAAGTCCAGAAGCTATAAGTATTACCAGTCGGGCGAGCTTATCAAGCACAGAGAGGACGACAGAGAATATATGGGGAGTACCCTTTATCTTGGTTCGCTGAAATCAGATGTGTATTTCTGTATCTATGAAAAGGACTATGAGCAGTATGTCAAATTAGGTACACCTCTGGAAGAAGCCGACATTATCAACCGTTTTGAGATACGGCTTAGAAATGAACGTGCTTACTATGCAGTACGAGATTTGCTGACCTACTATGACGCAGAGCAGACCGCTTTTTCTATCATCAACCAGTATGTGCGGTTTATTGATGAAGAACCAGACAAGCGGAAAAATGACTGGAAACTCAATGACCGCTGGGCTTGGTTTATTGGCGATAATCGGCAAAGTCTGAAACTGACGACAAAACCAGAACCTTACACCTTAGACCGTACATTGCGGTGGGTACAAAGACAGGTAGCACCGACCTTGAAAATGCTGAAAAAGATTGATAAGGGAAACGGTACAGACTACATGGAAACGATTGAAAAGCAGGCAATCTTGAGTGAAAAGCATGAAATGATAATCAAACAGCAGACGACCCCTGCAAAAGATTTGGTGGAAAGTTAGGAGTGATAAAAATGTGGGAATTAGTAAAAGACATCCTGCTGGTATCTGTGGGAACGGGTATGGGCGTAGTCTTGATGTGCATTTTGAGTGTCGGCAAAGAAGCTGACTATGAAATGAAGAAATTAAAAGAAAGTGAGGACAATTAAATGAATTTTGGACAAAATTTATACACATGGTTTTTAAGCAATGCACAGAGCTTAGTGCTTATGGCGATTGTGGTTATTGGTATCTACTTGGGATTTAAGCGTGAGTTTTCAAAACTTATCGGCTTCTTGGTAGTTGCCTTGATTGCTGTTGGCTTGGTATTCAATGCTGGCGGTGTGAAAGACGTGTTGCTGGAACTGTTCAATAAGATTATCGGTGCATAAAACATTGTAAGAGGCGGTTTTTCTTTCGGGATTGACTGCTTTTTTCTTACCTAAATTTAAGATTGGAGTGATGAAATGAGCGATATTTTTAAGGATATGCAGGCAAAAGTTGGCTGTGAAACCATTTCCGACCTGCCCTCTTACAAACGTAAAGTGTGGCATGAAATGAAACGTCTGACCCCTGCCGATTATGAAGAAAGACAGTTAGAAGATTTTTCAAAGTATGTGTTTGGTATGTCATACCAGACCTTAAAAGATGTGATGAAACAACAGAAAGGACGTGAGGAACAATGCAGGAAACAAGGGTACTGGTGGAAACGGGAAGAACAAATGGCGAAGAAACAACATCATACTGGTTTGACTTACCGATAGATGTTGCAGAGTTTGAAGAAAAGTTAGGTGTCGGTGCAGAAAGTCAAGATTACCGCATTATCGAAAAGGTGTTGCCTTATGCTGATGAAGTCCACGAACACACCAGCGTGTACCAGCTTAACGAATTAGATTTTATGTACCGCCAGCTATCAGCCGATATGCAGGAAGAATATGTAGAACTTCTTACCGTGTTTGAGAACTTAGAAGCACTTTATATTTGCAGGAACGTGATTACCGTTTATCACGACTGTAAAAGCATGATAGATTTTGCAAGGCAAAAGCTGATGAACGACCCGACATTCAAACATTTATCCGAGGACTGTCAAGCATACTATTTCGATTTTGAAGCCTACGCTTCTCACTTACTTGAAAACAAACGCTATCTTGTAACGGAAAACAGTATCTTTGAACTGCCAGAATAGGAAATGAGGTGGTGCTTATGATTGATGATATGGCGGTTTATATTGCTAATCTTGGCAGATACAATGAGGGATATTTAGTCGGTGCGTGGTTCACTTTCCCTATTGACGAGGAAGATGTAAAAGAAAAAATCGGCTTGAATGAACAGTACGAAGAATACGCTGTCCATGATACCGACAACTTTCCTATCGACATAGGGGAATATGTTTCCATTGAAGAACTCAATGAAATGTATGAAATGATAGAGGAACTTCCCGACTATATCGTAGAGTGTCTGGACGAATTTATCAGCCACTATGGGACGCTGGAAGAAGTCGTGGAACATAAGGACGATATTTATTTTTATCCCGATTGTGAAACCATGACAGATGTTGCCTACTACTACATAGACGAATTGAACGCACTTGGGGACATTCCAGCTAACTTACAGAACTATATTGACTATGAAGCCTACGGGCGAGATTTGGATATGGGTGGTCGATTCATTGAAACAAGCCGAGGTATCTGTGAGATACCATATTAACGCTGGAAGATCAGCAACAAGCATTGTTGCTACTGACAGCGTATTTCTCTTTAAGGGACAGTCTGAAAATGGCTGTCCTTTTCTCTTTGAAGAACTTACGAAAGGGGCTGAAAGAACTTGAAAAAGATTAAAAGCTACACGGGTATCTGGAACGTGGAAAAAGTCTTATATGCAATCAATGACTTTAACTTACCCTTTCCCGTTACCTTTACACAGATTACATGGTTTGTGATTACGGAATTTATCATCATTCTGTTTGGGGATATGCCCCCACTTTCCATGATTGAGGGAGCATTTTTAAAATACTTCGGTATTCCCGTTGCTCTCACTTGGTTTATGTCGCAGAAAACCTTTGACGGAAAGAAGCCGTACAGCTTTTTGAAATCACAGATAACCTATGCCTTGCGACCTAAAATCACTTATGCAGGAAAAGCCGTAAAACTGCATAAGCAGATATTGAATGAAACAATCACGGCAGTAAGGAGTGTGAACTATGTTCCCGATAAAATATATTGACAATAACCTTGTCTGGAACAAGGACAATGAGGTGTTCGCCTACTATGAGCTGATACCGTACAACTATTCTTTTCTATCCGCAGAGCAGAAATTTATCGTGCATGACAGTTTTCGACAGCTAATCGCACAGTCCCGTGAGGGAAAAATTCATGCGTTGCAGATTGCCACAGAAAGCTCCATTAGAAGTATGCAGGAGCAGTCAAAGAAACTGGTAACGGGCAAACTTCGTGAGGTGGCAGTCCAAAAAATAGACGAACAGACCGAAGCGTTAGTATCAATGATTGGGGACAATCAAGTGGACTACCGCTTTTTTCTTGGCTTTAAGCTCATGGTTACGGAAGAACAGCTCAATCTGAAGAACATCAAAAAATCGGCATGGCTGACGTTCAAGGAATTTCTTCATGAAGTGAACCACACGCTGATGAATGATTTTGTTTCCATGCCGAATGATGAAATCAACCGTTACATGAAAATGGAAAAGTTATTGGAAAATAAAATCTCCCGTCGCTTTAAGGTGCGTCGCTTGGAAATCCATGATTTTGGGTATCTCATGGAACATCTTTACGGCAGGGACGGTATCGCCTATGAAGATTATGAGTACCAGCTACCAAAGAAGAAATTGAAGAAAGAAACGCTGATAAAATACTACGACCTTATCCGTCCGACAAGGTGTGTGATTGAGGAAAGCCAGCGGTATTTACGATTGGAACATGAGGACAAGGAAAGCTATGTGTCCTATTTTACCGTCAATGTAATTGTCGGGGAGTTGGATTTTCCGTCCTCTGAAATCTTCTATTTCCAGCAACAGCAATTCACATTCCCCGTTGATACTTCTATGAATGTAGAAATCGTGGAGAACCGTAAGGCATTAACGACAGTCCGCAACAAGAAAAAGGAATTGAAAGATTTGGATAATCACGCCTATCAAGCAGGAAGTGAAACCAGCTCAAATGTGGTGGACGCTTTAGACAGCGTGGACGAGCTGGAAACCGATTTAGACCAGAGCAAAGAAAGTATGTATAAGTTAAGCTACGTCATACGGGTGTCTGCACCCGATCTTGACGAGCTGAAACGCCGTTGTGATGAAGTCAAGGACTTTTACGACGACCTCAATGTAAAACTGGTGCGTCCTGCTGGCGATATGTTGGGACTTCATTCTGAATTTTTACCTGCCAGCAAGCGATATATCAATGACTATGTGCAGTATGTAAAGTCAGACTTCTTGGCTGGGCTTGGTTTTGGTGCGACCCAGCAGTTAGGGGAAAACACGGGTATCTATATGGGCTATTCCGTTGATACGGGAAGAAATGTGTACCTGCAACCGTCTTTAGCTTCGCAGGGAGTAAAAGGCACAGTTACTAATGCCCTTGCTTCTGCTTTTGTGGGAAGTCTTGGCGGTGGAAAGTCATTCTGCAACAATCTACTTGTATATTATGCGGTGCTGTTTGGCGGTCAAGCACTTCTGTTAGACCCTAAAAGTGAGCGTGGCAACTGGAAAGAAACGCTCCCAGAGATAGCCCATGAAATCAATATCGTAAACCTTACCAGCGACAAGGACAATGCAGGACTTCTTGACCCATTTGTGATTATGAAGAATGTGAAAGACGCTGAAAGTCTGGCAATCGACATCTTAACATTCCTTACGGGTATTTCCTCTAGGGACGGCGAAAAATTCCCCGTGTTACGAAAAGCGGTGCGTTCTGTTACCCAGAGTGAAAATAGAGGACTGTTACACGTTATTGAGGAATTGAGAAAAGAAGATACCGCTATCTCACGCAATATCGCAGACCATATCGACAGCTTCACGGACTACGACTTTGCACACCTGCTGTTTTCAGACGGGACGGTAGAAAATGCTATAAGCCTTGATAACCAGCTCAATATCATTCAAGTAGCAGACCTTGTACTGCCAGATAAAGATACCACTTTTGAGGAATACACGACCATTGAATTATTGTCGGTGTCTATGCTGATTGTGATTAGTACCTTTGCCCTTGATTTTATCCATTCGGACAGAAGCATTTTTAAGATTGTAGATTTGGACGAAGCGTGGGCGTTCTTAAATGTGGCACAAGGCGAAACCCTATCAAATAAGCTGGTTCGTGCTGGACGAGCTATGCAGGCAGGCGTTTATTTCGTTACCCAGTCTGCCTATGACGTGTCAAAGGAAAGTCTGAAAAACAATATCGGTTTGAAGTTTGCATTTCGTTCTACTGACATCAACGAGATAAAGCAGACCTTAGAATTTTTCGGTATCGACAAGGACGACGAAAACAACCAGAAACGCTTGCGTGATTTGGAGAACGGACAATGTTTATTGCAGGACTTATACGGGCGTGTCGGTGTGGTGCAGATACACCCAGTCTTTGAAGAACTGCTACACGCCTTTGATACCAGACCGCCTGTACAGAGAAATGAGGTGGAGTGATGAAAGAAAGGATAAAAGGTGCGTTCACAAAAAAGAAGATTTTCCACTTTCTCAAAAAGGCTCTCTTTGTCGTGGCACTTTCCCTTATCCTGCTTTCACTTCTTGGGACGGTGGCTCATGCGACGGGGCTTGTGGACGATACCATAAACGCAGAAAATCTATATTCAAAATATCCGCTTTCCAACTACCAGCTTGATTTTTTCGTCGATAATAGCTGGTCGTGGCTTCCGTGGAACTGGCTGGACGGTATCGGAAAATCGGTACAGTACGGGCTTTACTGCATTACCAACTTTGTCTGGACGATAAGCCTTTATTTAAGCAATGCAACTGGCTATGTGGTGCAGGAAGCCTATAAACTTGATTTTATTAACGATATGGCAGACAGTATCGGAAAAAGCATACAGACCCTTGCAGGCGTTACCGAGAACGGCTTTTCTTCTACGGGCTTCTATGTTGGTTTCCTGCTTCTTATTATCTTAGTGGTGGGAATGTATGTTGCCTATACGGGACTGATAAAACGGGAAACCAGCAAGGCACTTCACGCTGTTATCAACTTTGTGGTGGTGTTCGTGCTGTCCGCTTCGTTTATTGCCTACGCTCCCGACTACATCAAGAAGATAAATGAATTTTCATCAGACATCAGTACCGCTTCGCTTGATTTGGGAACAAAAATCATGCTCCCCAACTCTGACAGCGAGGGCAAGGACAGCGTAGACTTGATACGGGACAGCCTATTTTCTATTCAAGTACAACAGCCGTGGCTACTCTTACAGTTTGGAAACAGCAACGCAGAGGAAATCGGGACAGACCGTGTCGAAGCTCTCGTATCGGCAAGTCCAGAGGACGAGGACGGAAAGACCAGAGAAGAAGTCGTGAAAACAGAAATCGAGGACAACGACAACAACAATCTGACGATACCGCAGGTGATAAACCGTTTAGGTATGGTGTTCTTCCTCTTGTTCTTTAATCTTGGTATTACGATATTTGTATTCTTGCTTACGGGTATGATGTTGTTCAGCCAGATACTTTTTATTATCTTCGCTATGTTTTTACCTATCAGCTTTCTACTTTCCATGATACCGAGCTATGAAAGCATGGCAAAGCAGGCAATCGTGAGGGTATTTAATACCATAATGACACGGGCAGGAATAACGCTCATTGTAACGGTTGCGTTTAGCATTTCCAGTATGTTTTATAACATATCCACGGACTATCCGTTTTTCATGGTGGCGTTCTTGCAGATAGTATGTTTCGCTGGTATCTATATGAAGCTGGGCGACTTAATGAGTATGTTTTCTCTCAACGCTGGCGACAGTCAAAGCATGGGACGCAGGATATTCCGCAGACCGTATCTGTTCATGCGACATCGGGCTAGGCGTATGGAACACCGTATTGCAAGGGCTGTAAGTGCTGGCGGTATTTCGGGCGGTGTGGCTGGTGCGGTAGTTGGAAGTGCCGTTGCTGGCAAGAGAGCCGAAAGAAAAAATACGGCTTCTAAAGAAAATCGGGGCAATACCACTTCCAGTATGGGACAGCGTGCAGGCTCAAAGGTGGGTGCTGTCTTAGATACGAAAAATAAAGTGAAAGACAAGGCAAACGCTGTCAAAGAGAATATCAAGGATATGCCCACACAGACCGCTTATGCGGTGTATTCCGCAAAGGAAAAGGCAAAGTCCAGCGTGTCTGATTTCAAGCGTGGTATGGTGCAGGAACAGCAGTCCAGACAGACGGGACGCTTGGAAAAGCAGGAACAGCATAAGAAAAGTATCGCTGTCAAGCGTATGGAGCTTCAAAAGGCACAAGAAGCAAGGCAGGCACAGCGAAAGGCTGACGGATCAGCGACAACGGGAGCTACCCGTCCCCATGAGCGACCAGCCACAGCTTCAACCGTTTCAAAGACGGGTGCGGAAAAAATGCAGGAAGTCAAACGCCCTGCCACAACTCCGACTACGAAAGCAAGCGAACCAGTTAAGACAAGCGGTGTCAAAGAACGTCCGCTATCTTCTAGTACTCCTGACGGGAAAGCGACCCAATCGACATATAGGCAGAATGTAGAAAAAGTTACCGTGTCAAAGGAAACACGCCAGAATTACACCAAAGACCGTAGGACAAAGGTTCAGCAGACCCAGACTGTCCAGAAGAACCAGCAGACCACAGAGAAAATCCGTAATCTTGTAACGAAGAAAGGACAGAAGAAAAAATGAAACTGAAACATATCGCTATCATTGGAAGTCTGTTTCCTATTCTCTTTTCTCTGGTGCTTTTCTTTGGGGTGCTGATTAGTGCGGACAGCGACGACGAAAACAGCAACTTTTCTTCTGGCATTACGGGTATGAACTTATCCGCAGAAGTTTTGAAACATCAGCCTATGGTAGAAAAATACGCCAGAGAAAACGGTATCTCCGAGTACGTCAATGTACTACTGGCTATCATTCAAGTAGAAAGTGGCGGTACGGCAGAAGATGTTATGCAGAGTTCAGAAAGTCTTGGTTTACCGCCTAGTTCCTTAGATACGGAAAGCTCAATCAAGCAGGGGTGTAAGTATTTTGCGTCCCTGCTTTCTTCCTGCAAAAATCAAGATATCGACGATTTGAATGTAGCGATACAGTCCTATAACTATGGCGGTGGCTATGTGGGCTATGTGGCAGGAAACGGAAAGAAACACACTTTTAATCTTGCAGAGAGCTTCGCCCGTGAGAAATCGGGTGGAAAGAAAGTAACCTATACCAACCCGATAGCCGTTGCGAAGAACGGAGGCTGGCGGTATGGCTATGGAAATATGTTCTATGTGGAATTAGTCAATCAGTATTTAACTGTTCCGCAGGTATCGGGAGAGCTGGCACAAAAGGTAATGAATGAAGCGTTGAAATATCAAGGGTGGAAATATGTGTTTGGTGGTTCTTCTCCAACCACTTCCTTTGACTGTTCGGGACTGACGCAATGGTGCTATGGAAAAGCTGGTATCTCCTTACCGAGAACGGCACAAGCCCAGTATGACGCTACCCAACATCTTCCACTCTCGCAGGCAAAGGCTGGCGATTTGGTATTTTTCCATTCCACCTATAACGCTGGTTCGTATGTAACCCACGTCGGTATCTATGTGGGAAATAATCAGATGTACCATGCAGGCGACCCGATAGGATATACAGACCTAAGTAGTAGTTACTGGCAACAGCACTTAATCGGTGCAGGACGAGTAAAACAATAGAAAGGACTTGAAAAATATGTTTAAGAAGAATAAGAAACAGACAGAAAATGTCAAAGAAAAAAAGGTACGTACTGTCAAGGTAGGCACACATAAGAAAACCGTGATTGCATTGTGGGTGGTGCTTATTGCAAGCGTGAGCTTTGGAGTATATAAGAATTTTACCGCTATTGACCAGCACACGACCCATGAAAAAGAAGTGATTGAGCTTCGCTTGCAGGACACCAACGGGATAGAAAATTTCGTGAAGAATTTTGTAAAGTCCTATTACACATGGAGTAACAGCAAAGAAGCGATTGACGCAAGGACGCAGGCAATCAGCGGTTATCTGACAAAGGAATTGCAGGACTTGAATATGGATACCATTAGAACGGATATACCGACCAGCTCTGCCATTACAGATGTGATTGTATGGAGCATTGAACAGTCTGGAACGGACACTTTTTCCGCTACCTACGAAGTAGATCAGCAGATAAAAGAGGGGGAACAGACAACAGCGGTTAAGGCAACCTATACCGTAAAAGTTCATGTGGACGCTGGCGGGAATATGGTAATTATTCAGAACCCTACCCTTGCACCAGCAATCGAGAAATCAGACTATGAACCAAAGACACCAGAAGCAGACGCAAGTGTAGACGCGGATACCATAAATGACGCTACTGCATTTCTGGAAACTTTCTTTAAGCTATACCCAACAGCCACAGAAAAGGAGCTTGCTTACTATGTGTCTGGAAATGTGCTTGAGTCTATCGGCAGGGACTACCTCTATTCTGAATTGGTAAACCCTATCTTTACGGTTGATGGGGACAATGTGAAAGTCAAGGTTGCCGTGAAATTCATTGATAATCAGACAAAGGCAACACAGGTATCGCAGTTTGAATTAGTGCTACATAAGGAGAGCAATTGGAAGATTATAGGATAATTATTGAAAGCGTGCATTTCTTTAGGAATTTGCACGCTTTTGTTAAGAGCATTATTCTTTATATTTATGAAAGACATCTTAAACAAAGTATTAATGGCTTCGCAAAATTTTTTTCTTAATATATTTGGATTAGAAAAAGCGCATCTTAATTGTAGACTTACTATACATATGAATTATGCCAGTCAACGTATTTAAAATTTATGTTGTTTTATTTTGTTGTAAATCGCAAGAATAGATAAGAGTAATCAATGGTGAAGGGGAATTATTAAAAATACTATTGGTTTCTTCTGTCCCGTTCCAATTTGCGCATTGTATTTTTTCATAAATTACAGAGTGGTCAATTATGTAGTTCAGATATTCCATACAAACTAATTGTATTGTTTTTACACTCGGTTTCCATACTGCCACTTTTGTCATTCTATCACTCATAATACAAATATTATTATGAGCAACTTTTCTAAGTAGTTCATTTAAATTTGATACATGGTCAAGGTGAAAACCAAGAAGAAGTTTGTCAGCACTCATATGTGTCAAGGGGAAATGCCTATTTATGTGCGAGAGCGCTATGAGAAAATGCTTGCCGTATCCATCCGTGCTCCAAATTTAGAAGGAATGGTTGAAAACTTTGATAAGGATTTATCTCGCCCTAACGAGACGGATTTGATCGAGCTGAAAAATGCCATATCAAAGTAAATTGCAAGAAAAAAGCAAGAATATAAATATAGCATTTTCAGAACACTGTGTTAAAATGTTATTACTTATACTTATAAAGGAGGGGATGTTTCGTGTCAAAAGCAACACTATTTGATAGTCGTATCAAAAAATACGCATACTGTAGAACATCAGAAATTTATCGAGACATTGGCTCATCTCCGGATGGTTTATCCATTGAGCAAATCGGTTCAATGCGGGAGAAATACGGAGCGAACAGCTTCAATGGGCGGAAAAATGATACGACGATGCAACGGTTGAGACGGGCATTTATTAACCCGTTTCATGTGATTCTTTTTGTTCTGGGCATTGTTTCTCTTGTTACGGATGTTTTCGTAGCATCCAATTTTGCGAGAAATGCTACTACCGCCATTATCATCTTTTCCATGATCGTAATTAGTGGCGTAATTCGTCTGATTCAGGAGCTGCGAGCAAAGAGCGCTGCTGCTCAGCTTGATCGCCTAGTTCATGAAAGCGTAACAGTGAGGCGTGATGGAAAGTTAATAGAGATTCCTGGCGAAGAATTAGTGGTAGGGGATATTGTACTATTCTCTGCAGGTGATCGTGTTCCGGCGGATATCAGATTGACGAAGATTACGGATCTCTTTATCTCTCAGGCTGCGATTACTGGCGAGAGCGCCATCATTGAAAAGAGCTGCCGAAAACTCAGTTACGGAGAGCAGGATACACTGACTCAGCTTGAAAACCTCGCTTTTATGGCAACCACAGTCATCAGTGGAAAAGGGGAAGGCATTGTACTGGCAGTAGGCAAAGATACCCTGTATGGAGGATTTACCAAACCGGATTCTGATGATAAAAATTCCTTTAAAAAAGGAGCCGATTCCATCGCCTGGGTGATGATACGTTTTATGGCGATATTAGTTCCCATTGTATTTATATTACTGGGGATTACTGATGGAAAATGGATGGAATCTTTTGCTTTCGCCCTGTCAGTTGCTGTAGGTCTGATGCCGGAAATGCTTCCTATGGTTATTACAGCCTGCCTTGCCAAAGGAAGTCTTGCTATGAGCAAAAAGCAGACCATTATCAAGGATATTAATGCCATGCAGAGCTTTGGTAGCATGGATGTGCTTTGTATGGATAAAACAGGAACACTTACCAATGAAAGCATCCTGCTGGAATATTATATGGATATTTTTGGAAATGAAAATGCAGAGGTTCTTGATCTTGCTTATCTGAATAGCTGCTATCATTCTGGTGTCTGCAATACCATTGATAATGCCATTCTTGCCTGCAATACCATGCCAGGGCGGGAAGCCCATTACGCAAATCTTCTGACAAAATTCCAAAAAGCTGATGAAATTCCCTTTGACTATGCTCGTAAGTTTGTCAGTACACTTGTACAGGATAGCAATGGGAATAGTCAGCTTATTATGAAAGGTGATATTGAACATATATTCTCACGCTGCAACCATGTAGAATATCGTGGAAAACTTCTCCCCATGGGGCAGGATGCGAGACAGAGTGTATCTTCTGTAGTAGGTGAAATGTTACAGGACGGAATGAAGGTCATTGCGGTGGCACGAAAAAATGTGGGAGCGCAAAAGAAAATAACTCCTGATGACGAATGGGGCATGACTCTAGTTGGCTATCTATCCTTCTTTGATGCACCAAAGCAGACAGCAAAGGAGTCTGTAACTGCACTCAAAAGATTAAAAGTTATCCCTAAGATTCTGACAGGGGACCAGGCAGCGATTGCTGTGTCTGTTTGCCGCCGGGTGGGTATTTATACAGAGCGTATCTTAACTGGTACTCAACTGGATGAAATGACAGACTGTGAACTTAAAAAGGCTGTGGAACATACTCATGTTTTTGCAGAGCTTACTCCGGGACATAAGGTGCGTCTTGTCTCTGCTATGCAGGATAATGGTCATTCCGTGGGATTTCTTGGTGATGGAGTCAACGACATTCCGGCACTGAATGAAGCAAATGTGGGAATCTCTGTAGATACGGCAGTGGACGCAGCAAAAGATGCTGCCGATGTGGTTTTGCTGCAAAAGGACTTGAATGTTTTGGAGCAAGGTGTAATGGAGGGGCGAAAAACTTTTACCAATATGCTGAAATATATTAAAATCACCGCTAGCTCTAACTTTGGAAATATTTTTTCCATCATTTGTGCCAGTGCCTTTTTACCGTTCCTGCCTATGACTTCAATTCAGATTCTGCTTTTGAATCTGCTGTATGATACGTTGTGTATTGTGCTTCCTTGGGACAATGTAGATGAGGAAGAGATGCTGTCCCCAAGAGACTGGTCCGGCAAAACACTGAGACAGTTTATGCTGTCTTTCGGACCGATCAGTTCTCTGTTTGATATTGTCACCTTCCTATTTTTGTATTATTTCCTATGTCCGATGCTATGTGGAGGGGCAACCTATCTGCAGCTTACAGATCCTTCCCTGCAACTTCAGTATGTAGCACTGTTTCAGACTGGATGGTTTTTGGAATCTATGTGGACACAGGTTTTGATTTTACATTTTCTGCGAACTTCCAAGATTCCTTTTTTCCAGAGCAGGGCATCTGCACCGGTCATTTCTATAACTCTAGTGGGGATTATTGCTTTTACTTCCCTTACATTTGTCGGCGGTGCGTCGTTGTTTGGACTGACGAAATTACCTCTTTGGTATTTCGTATTTTTACTGCTGGTGGTATCTCTCTATATGCTGCTGAATTCAGTAGCCAAATATTTTTATAAGAAAAAATATCAAGAGTTGATTTAAGAGGAGGCATTCATGATGAAAAAGAATATTAGTTATATTCCGATGGATTCGGCTCTTGAAATCTGGCTATTAGAAAAACTACTAAGAGATCCACCGGACAGTGATTGTGCGAAGGATTTACTTTCTGGTATTCAGGAGATGATTCGTGGAGAGGTATCTTCGTTATTGTTAGGAGCATCAGAAGAAAGCGATTGGCCAGTGGGTACTCTGTCAGATAGAATCCTGGCAGGGGATCTGGAAATTTATCCAAGAGGCAGAAAAGTACTGATAAAAGGTTCTGAAGTCAACCTGACTCCAAAGGAATTTGATATTTTGTACTTTCTTGTCCAGAACAAAGGTGAAGTTTTTACAAAGGAACAGATTTATCGTGCCGTATGGGAGGAAGATTATATTCTGGATAACAGCAACATTATGGCTTTTATCCGGAAGTTGCGAAAAAAGATTGAACCTGCTCCGGATTGTCCCACATATATTTTGACCATCTGGGGTATTGGATACAAATTTAATGATCAGATATGACAAAGACGGACTAAGACCATTTTCGGTTTCAGTCCGTCTATTTTCTTACCAAATCGCAAGAAAATCGCAAGACTTTAGCCATAGGATTGTATTTGGATTTTTTATATACTGTTAGTAGTTAAAGGGAGGTGTTTCATATGTTTTACACAGATTTTATTTTGAGAATTGCCCTCTCCTTAACACTTGGATTTCTTATTGGATTAGAACGGCAATTGACTGGTCATCCTGCAGGTATTCGTATCAATGTGTTAATCTGCATGGGTACAAGTTTCTTTACCTTGTTTCCTATGCTCTACGGTTCGGATCAGGTATTCCGTGTCGGAAGCAGTATTATATCCGGTGTTGGTTTTTTATGCAGTGGTGTTATTTTCAAGGACAGAGGGACAGTACGTGGAATGAATACCGCTGCCACCTTATGGTGTACTGCAGCGATTGGAATTCTTGCAAGTACGGGAATGTATGCAATGGCGATCACCGCCGCTACTATTTTAATTGGTTCCAACCTGATTCTACGTCCCTTTGCAAGAAAGTTTCACCCAATTACTTCCAGTGATGAATCTGAAAAGCAGTATCGTATTTCGGTTACATGTCAGGAAAAGGCAGAGCAGGATATACGCTTATTGCTGATTAACAGCAATTCCTGTAAGACGCTCTTTTTGAACAATCTGGAAAGCGGTGATGTGGTTGGTGACAAGGTTGAGATTGTCGCAGAATACTGTTCTGTCGGAAAATCCAAAAACAATATTTTAGAAGGAATCGTTGGGCAGGTATTGGTAATTCCGGAAGTGATTAGTGCTGGTTGGGAGGTGTTGTGAGTGAGGAGAGAAATCGAAGATTTGAAACGAGCAATTCTTTTTGCTTTCTACCCTGTATTTACAATCTTATGTAGCTATTTGGGTTGGAATTTCTTTGAACAAAGAATGGTAATCTTTAAGATATGGTATCAGGTGAGTATTGTGATCTGGTTTATTCTTGCTGTTACTATTATTGTGCTCTTCATTAAACTTCTGAAGCTGACGAAACTAAGAAACAGGTTTAAGCATTGAAAGGAGGAACAAACGATGGATTTTACATGTATCTTTTTTGGAATTTTATTTACTCTTGCAGGCTTTTGGTTGGCCTTTGGAAAAGGATATCGTCATCTTTCCCTGTGGAAAAATATGCCGCAGGAGGAGAAAGATAAAATTAATATTGTCCCGCTTTGTCGTAATGTTGGAGAAATGATTGCGTTAAATGGGATTATATTCTTAATGAAAGGATTTTTGCCGGGATTTTCAAACCACTGGTTTGTATTTGCAATAATCGCATGGCTGATTGTTGCCGGCTTTGATGTCTGGTATATCGAAAAAAGTGTCCGCTATCGCAACCAATAATCCACATTGAGGTTTCACATAGATATTTTTTTAAGATTGTGAGGTGAAAGACATGGACTCTGATGTCAGTCCACGAAGGCAGAGAATATTATATGAGAATTTGGAGATTCCGTGTCGCTCATATAATATTCCTTGCCCCTATGAAAATTCAAGGAGGTAAGACCAATGAACAAAAAAGAAAATCGTATGGCTATTCGTCAGACTGTAGAAAAAGCAGTCATCCGTGACGAACAGAACCGCCGCATTCAATTTGCGGCAACCAATCCTATTAAAGAAGTTTTAAAAAAACTTCATACCACACTTCGTGGCTTAGAAGTAGATGAAGTATCCGTAAGTCGTGCTAAATATGGTACCAATAAAGTCACTCATGAAAAAAAGAAATCTCTGGCAAAACGACTGGTTGGCGCATTTATCAATCCATTTACCGCCATTTTATTTTGTCTGGCTTTAGTATCCACAATTACAGATATGATTTTTCCGTATTTTTCTCTGTTTGGCAGTGTGCCAGAGGACTTTGATTCCCTGACTGTTGTAATCATTTTAACAATGGTATTCATTTCCGGTACGCTTCGTTTTGTACAGGAATCCAGAAGCGGAAATGCAGCAGAGAAATTGTTAGCCATGATTACGACCACTTGTACAGTTACTCGTAGAAACTATGAAAAAAAAGAACTTCCTATGGATGATTTGGTGGTGGGAGATATTGTGCATCTTTCTGCTGGAGATATGATTCCGGCGGATGTTCGTATTTTGGATGCGAAGGATTTGTTTGTCAGTCAGGCAAGTCTTACTGGTGAGAGTGAACCTATTGAAAAAACACCCAATGTAAGTGCTCAGAAAGAAAGCGTGACTGATTACACAAACATTGCTTTTATGGGGAGTAATGTAATTTCTGGTAGCGCAACAGCTGTTGTTGTTTGTGTTGGCGATCATACTCTGTTTGGCTCTATGGCGTCCGCAGTTGCTGGAGAAGCGGTTGAAACAAGCTTTACCAAGGGTGTCAATGCCGTTTCTTGGGTATTGATTCGTTTTATGCTCATTATGGTTCCGCTGGTGTTCTTTGTCAATGGTATCACCAAGGGCGATTGGTTGGCGGCCTTCTTATTCGGCGTTTCTATTGCTGTTGGTTTGACACCAGAAATGTTGCCGATGATTGTAACAACCTGTCTTGCGAAAGGCGCTGTTTCCATGAGCAAGAAGCAGACAATCGTTAAAAACCTCAATTCCATTCAGAACTTCGGTGCTATTGATATTCTCTGTACTGACAAGACTGGCACGCTGACCCAGGATAAGGTTGTGCTGGAATACCATCTGAATGTAAATGGCGAGGACGATACGCGAGTACTGCGTCACGCTTACCTCAATAGTTACTTCCAGACTGGCTATAAAAACCTGATGGATTTGGCAATTATCCATAAGACGGAGGAAGAGGAAGCCGCAGATTCGCGTCTCATTGACCTGTCTGAAAACTATGTGAAAGTAGATGAGATTCCTTTTGACTTCACACGTCGTCGTCTGACTACAGTGGTACAGGATAATAAGGGTAAGACCCAGATGGTAACAAAAGGTGCTGTGGAAGAAATGCTCTCTATTTGTGCGTTTGCAGAGTGTAATGGAGGAGTGCAGCCTCTGACTGATGACGTTCGTTACAGAATTCTGGAGACAGTGGACAATCTTAACGATAAGGGATTCCGCGTACTAGCTATTGCACAGAAGAGTAATCCTTCCCCAATCGGCGCATTTGGTGTTAAAGATGAGTGTGATATGGTACTGATTGGATATCTGGCATTCCTTGATCCTCCAAAAGAATCTACTGCGGATGCTATTAAAGCTCTGAAAGACCATGGTGTTATAACCAAAATTTTGACAGGTGACAACGACAAAGTGACTCGAACTATCTGCAAGCAGGTGGGATTAGAGGTTCGCAATATGCTTCTCGGTTCTGATTTGGAACAAATGGGCGATGCAGAGCTTGCAAGAGTGGCAGAGTCTACAGATGTATTTGCAAAGCTAACCCCTGATCAGAAAGCCCGTGTGGTTTCTGTTCTCCGTGAAAATGGTCATACGGTCGGTTTCATGGGTGACGGTATTAATGATGCTGCAGCTATGAAAGCCGCCGATATTGGTATTTCGGTGGATACCGCCGTGGACGTGGCAAAAGAATCTGCTGACATTATTCTATTGGAAAAAGATCTGATGGTTTTGGAACAGGGTATTATTGAGGGACGAAAGACATATGCCAACATGATCAAGTACATTAAAATGACTGCTTCATCCAACTTCGGCAATATGTTCTCAGTGCTTGCTGCATCTGCTTTGCTACCTTTCTTACCAATGATGAGTGTTCATCTTATATTTCTAAACTTAATTTATGATTTATCCTGTACTGCAATTCCTTGGGATAATGTGGATGAGGAGTTTATTACAAAACCTCGTAAATGGGACGCTTCCAGTGTTGGAAGTTTTATGATCTGGATTGGACCAACCAGTTCTATCTTTGATTTTACAACCTATATTTTTATGTACTTTGTATTTTGTCCATTGTTCGTATCGAATGGTGTATTATTTAATGATTTGCCTGCTCATTTCAGCGGTGCAGAACTGGCAATGCTTCAGGCACAGTATATCGGGATGTTCCAAGCAGGGTGGTTCGTGGAATCTATGTGGAGCCAGACATTAGTCATTCACATGATTCGTACTCCAAAGCTACCTTTTGTTCAGAGTCGTGCATCAGCTCCGGTGACTTTGCTAACAATGACTGGAATTATAGTTCTGACCATTATTCCGTTTACTGTGTTTGGAACTATGCTTGGATTTGTTGCATTGCCTGCAGCATACTTTGCTTATCTGATTCCATGTATTCTGCTGTATATGACTTTGGCAACAAGTTTAAAAAAAGCCTATGTCCGTCATTTCGGAGAACTGCTTTAAGGAGGTGGAATGATGAACTGGAAAGAACTTTGGATGACCCTTTTTGGAACTACCGAATGGCTTGGTCTTAATATCGGCTTTTGGGTGGCTATGGCAGTTGTGTTGCTGATTGTTATTGTAATGAATGTAGTATTTTGGTCCATGAAACCAAAAAAAGACACAAAAGAGTCTTATAAATAAGATATCAGTATGAATGAATCAAGGGAGATGCACAGTTTTTTATTGTGGAATCTCCCTATCATATCAAGGCGCATTCAATTGTGGCAATTTAGTAGTAAAGTATGTGTTTTTTTATCATTGAATTACCTATAAATGCTGTATATAAGTGGATAATTGTAATTTCGATATAAAAATTATGGTACTTAAAAGAAATTTCGTTTTTTATTGTTTGTTTACGCGTCTATAACGAAATCGTGAAATAATATTCAAAGGTAGATTTTATTATGGAATGTATGTCTGTAGAAGAAGCTTCGATAAAATGAGGAGATATCTGAAAGAAGGATAAAAAAATTATGTAATGGAAACAGAATCCCAAATCTATTGTAACAACAATGACAGGTAATAAATGGTTACGTAGATTGATAATTCCTATTCAAATTATTATCTATCTTATATTGAGTGGTGTTTTGTAATTACATTTTTATAAAAAAAGAATATGTTGAAAGCACAATGATAAATATTTTGTATTCCCCAACTAATAGAATAAAGTTTTTGCTTGGAAAGTATGTTATATAGGCATTATGGTTTGTAATGATCACGTTGACAGATTATACCGCTATATATGAAGTCAAAGAACTTAAATCATTTACAAGTGAGATAATCTATCTAAGTCTAAAAAACTGGATTTCTCAATCTATTGTCAATGAGTCCATTACTTATTATTTGTGTTTTGCAAAGAAATGTTTTCTACTCTAGTTTACTTTTTAGTTACTAAATATCGGGAATTGGTTTTGTTGGACTATATTGATCTGAAAGTATACAAAATATTATTCCGTGGTCTGCTGTAACCCCTATAAGTTTATTAGATGCACAAGGATTGCTACCTTATATTTCAATTCTACTTTGTTATTTTGCAAGACTGATTATAAATACATACTGCTTTAGAGGGTTTAGTTTAGTTCTTTTTGAACTTTTGAATAAGACGACGGTTATATAGCCGCCGTTTTATTTTTGCCTAACGTTGGACAAATTACTGGATGGTCTTGTTTTATCGGCTCTAGGGATAGCCGTATGAAACACTTACATATTCAACAACTTTCGACCATCGGTAGTTCATTAAAAAAACATTTAAATTCTACGGAACATAATGCTCCTATATGTGGTTTTTTACAGCATATAACAGGAATAATTTGTTTAGCACAAGATCAGTACGTCTGTATTGCCCTTGTGCTTTTTTACTGCATAAAACTTTTTCAAAAAATTTTTGCGGTTGGGTATCAAATCCCACCTTTCATGGTGAGTGTTAGTGCGAAAAGAGGTAGAAGTCTTTTCGCTTTAGCAACTTTCGCTGGAAAGGGGGTGAGATTATGAAACCATCTTCTTTCGAGGGCGCTATCAGACTTCAATTTGATTGTCTAGCTCGCAAGGTTGTAGGACGAACTGTAAAGAACTATGACCGAGAGCTTGGCAGACGTGCAAGACGTGAAACGCCGTTCTGTGATTTATCTGAAATGGAGTTAAACCAGATCGGTGCCATGGACGAATATTGCGTTGAGTTTACGTCATTTGATGTATTTGGTTCAGAAGTCCATATCTATGATGAACGCTTATGTGAAGCTATCAAAGAATTAACAGAAAGCCGACGTAACATTCTGCTTATGTCCTACTTTCTTGAAATGACCGACGCTGAAATTGCAGAGGTTATGGAAATGGAACGATTTTCCGTATGTAGAAACAGGCTGCACACATTAAAGCTTATTAAGGATATGTACGAGGAGGAATAAAAACATGATGAAGTCTACAAAAAAGTGTCCATCATTCTCGACCATCAGTTCTGCAGCTGACGGTAACGAGGTGGCAATTGAAAAGATTTTGAACCATTATGACGCTTACATATCAAAAGCCAGCCTACGCCCGTTCTATGACGAACACGGGAATATGTATATCGTGCTTGATATGGAACTGAAAGGCAGGATACGGGCAGCGTTGATTAAAGTAATCTTAGGGTTTGAAGTCAAAGTGAAGTAAATATAACAGAGAGTATCTACCACCTCATTTTAACTCTTTTCCGTTCTTTGACAAGTGAATACAGTAATCAGATACGTTTGATATACGACGAGCCAGCGGACTGGAACGCCACGACCACTGAAATGGGGAAAGCAGCGAGCGATTATGCCAGTGAACCGCAAGCGATCTTTGGAAAGGTTGCTGCCATGACTCGTATATCTGAATAATGATACACCCGTATGACACGGTTCACCCATCAGAATGGGAATGGTGAAAGTCCAGTGGAGCTGCCGAAGCCGTCTGATTACTTCCATAAATAAAAAAGCAAGGAGGGTTTTAATGAATAATATAATTAGGTATAGTATGCAAATTGCTATGTTAAAACAACTGCTTGCCCGTAAACTGATTTCTGAAAAAGAATACACTCTTGTAAAACAAAGGCTGATGAAAGACTATAAGGTGCTTTCTGACATAACTGCTTGAATTGTGTTTTTTAAAGTAGTACAATAACAATATGAAAGGAACACAAAATAAGGAGGTGTACTATGCAGGAAGTTGAAGTAATAAAAGCAAAAAATGTTTTGGCAAGACAAGCCCGTGGAAAAGCCATTGAGCGTTTGCGTGTAGCTGCATATTGCCGTGTAAGTACAGATAGCGAAGATCAGTTAAACAGTTATAAATCACAAGTTCAGTATTATACTGACATGATTAAGAAAAACAAGGAATGGGTGTTAGCTGATATTTATGCTGATGAAGCAATTACGGGGACACAAGTAACAAAACGAGAAGATTTTCAGCGTATGATAAATGACTGTATGAATGGTGAAATTGACATGGTATTTACAAAATCCATATCAAGATTTGCCAGAAATACTTTAGACACATTGAAATATGTTCGTATGCTAAAAGAGAGAAATATCGCCGTTTATTTTGAAGATGAAAAAATCAATACACTTACAATGGATGGAGAGTTATTGCTTGTTGTTCTTAGTTCTGTTGCACAGCAGGAAGTCGAGAACATTTCAGCCAATGTAAAAAAAGGGTTGAAAATGAAAATGAAGCGCGGCGAGCTGGTAGGTTTTCAAGGTTGTATTGGATATGATTATCACCCAGAGGATAAGACAATAACTGTAAATCAAGAAGAAGCAGAGATTGTCAGATATATTTTCAACCGTTATGTTGATGGTGCTGGTGGTTCTGTTATTGGACAGGAGCTTGAAAGTCTAGGTTATAAAACGAAGTATGGGAGTTCCACATGGGCACCATCTACGGTTATTGGAATTATTAAGAATGAGAAATACAAGGGTGATATACTCTTAGGCAAAACTTTTACTGTTGATCCGATTTCCAAACGTCGCCTTGAAAACATGGGTGAAGAAGATAAATTTTATATGAAAGATCACCATGAGCCGATTATTAGTGAAGAAGTTTTTGAAAAAGCACAGGAAATTCTTAATCGGAGAAATAAGAACCGAACAACGGTAGGCAGCGGTAAGCGTGAGAAGTATAGCAGGAAATACGCATTTAGCTGTATGCTAGAATGTGGCTTTTGTGGTGGTACTTTAACAAGACGTAATTGGCACAGTGGCTCAAAATACAGCAAGGTTATATGGCAATGTGTAACGGCTACGAAGAAAGGAAAGAAATTTTGTAAACATAGCAAAGGTATTCCAGAAACAGCTATTGAAGAAGCATTTGTAGAAAGTTATCGTTTATTATGTGATGATAATAAAGATGTTCTGGAAGAATTTTTGCAGAGAATGGACGATACTCTTAGTAGTAGTGTGGTGTCAAAACAACTTGCAAAAGCGGAAAAGGAGATAGACGCATTAGAGAAGAAAAAAAGTAAACTTGTGGATATGCGTCTGGAAGAAATTATTGATAAGGAAACCTACGAAAGTAAATATGCTGATTTAGTAAGTAAACAAGAACAGCTTGTTGAAGAAAGACAAAAGTTACAAGAAACTTCTGATAATGAGAAAGACATAAAAAAACGTTTGAAAGAGTTTAAGAAAACTCTGGAACAGAATGAGGTTCTTGATAAATTTGACCGCTATGTGTTTGAAAGCATTGTTGAAAAAGTAATTGTAGGTGGACTTGATGAAAACGGAAATGTTGACCCTGCACAGTTGACCTTTGTTTATAAAACAGGCTTGAAGAATAGCGTAGATGGTGCTAAATTTAAAACACAAAGGAAAAATGCAAGAGGACGGCATAGGACTAATGAATTGTGTTCACATGACAGCAACGAGGTTGATAAAATGTGTTCCGATAGTAGTAACGACACACGTGGAGACGGTAGTACTTTTGTCCAAACTTAAAACAAAGAAACATATCAACATAGAATTGCGTACTGATGAGTTTGATTTAACTGCTTCAGAGAGTAAGGCAACTTATGCTAAAATCAAGCAGTATGTATTAGAAAAACATGGAATAAAGGTTTCCTCATTGAATATTGCTCAAATCAAGCAAAAATGTGGAATTAAGGAGAGAGATAACTATAACCTTTCTAAAAAAGAAAATGTGAAACAACCTCAATGTACAGTGGAAAAAGAAAAAGCAATTATGGATGCGTTTAGACATTTTCAAATGATTTAATTAAATATATTTTACATAGAGCGTTTGCTTATCTGACTTTAGATTTGTGAACGCTCTATTTTTTTGTTCCAAATATAGCTCAAGGACTGGAGGTGAATGAAATGGGTGGAACAAAATATAAGCATTTCTATGGTAATCAGAGTGAGCAGTTCACATTCTATAAAGTACCGAAGCAATTATTTGTAGATGAGAAATTCCATAATATTTCAGCAGAAGCTAAGCTGCTGTATGGAATATTGCTGGATCGCATGAGCTTATCTTCTGCCAATGGTTGGCGAGATGAAGATGGAAAAGTATATATCATCTTTACTGTTGAAGAAGTACAGACGAGTTTAGGATGTGCTGAGAAGAAAGCAATTAAGCTTTTGAACGAATTAGAAAGTAAGTGCGGATTGATTGATAAAGTAAGGCAAGGACTTGGAAAACCGAACATTATTTATGTGAGAAATTTCTTGGAAAGTGGTGTGGAAAACTATCTTGAAAGACAGTTCTTGAATTGTCAAAATGACAGTTCTGGAGCAGTCAAAAATACAGTTCAAGAACCGTCAAAAGGACAATGTAATAATACTGATATAAATAAGACTGATATTAGTTATACTGATCCTTCTTTCTATCCGGAAAATCTCGAAAGGAAAGACGAAGCGAGTGATTATTACAATCAATCTTTAATCGACCTTAAAGAAAAATTAGAGTACGACAGCCTAGCAATAAGCTATAGACATCATATCGGTATGCTTGATGAAATCTTTGAAATTTTGAATGATACTCTTACAAGCAATAACAAATTGATTCGTATCGGAGGAGATGATAAACCGGCAGAACTGGTAAAAAGTAAATTTAGAAAGCTAAACTACAGCCATATCCAGTTCGTTATGGAATGTATGTTAGAGAATACGAGCAAGGTGCGTAATATCAGGCAATATCTGTTGACGGCCTTGTATAACGCAACTCATACCATGGACAGCTATTACACGAGTCTAGTGAATCACGATATGTATGGCGATTATTAAAACGAAAGGAGTGTGAACGAATGAAAAATAATCCAACAGTAATTGCAGTGGTCAACCAAAAAGGAGGAACAGGAAAAACGACGACTTGCGAGAATCTAGGGATCGGAATTGCCCTAGAAGGCAAAAAAGTGCTGCTTATTGATACCGATCCGCAAGCGAGTCTGACAATCAGCTTGGGATTTCCTAACCCAGATGATTTATATCCTACACTTTCAGACTTATTAACGAAAGTGATCGAGGAAGAAACAATCAAGCCAAGAGAAGGAGTTATTCATCATAAAGAAGGTGTGGACTTGATACCAGCAAATATTGAGCTATCCGGTCTTGAGGTATCGCTAGTAAATGCCATGAGTCGAGAAACGATATTGAAGCAGTATGTAGATACGGTGAAAAGAGAATATGACTATGTACTGCTTGATTGTATGCCAAGCTTAGGTATGCTGACGATCAATGCCCTTGCAGCTGCTGATCATGTTTTAATTCCTGTACAGGCACAGTATCTTCCGGCAAAAGGTTTGGAGCAGTTGCTTCAGACAATCAATAAAGTCAGACGGCAGATCAATCCCAAATTAAGAATTGAGGGAGTGCTTTTGACGATGGTAGACAGCAGAACCAACTATGGAAAAGACATCAGCACATTAATCAGGGAAACCTATGGGGACAAACTAAAAGTTTTCAAGACGGATATTCCTCGTTCGGTTCGTGCAGAAGAAATCAGTGCAGAAGGAAAAAGCATTTTCTCCCATGATCCCAAAGGAAAAGTATCGGAAGCCTACAAGATACTGACAAAGGAGGTGCTGAAAGATGGCGAAAAAAGGCATAAACATCAGCTTGAAGGGGTACGATGATATTTTCTCAACTGAAGAAACCCGCACCGATGAAAAGTTAGAAAAGGTGCAGAATATCCCTTTATCAGAGCTTCACCCATTCAAGAACCACCCGTTTAAAGTCATTGATGATGAATCCATGTTACGAACCGTAGAAAGCGTAGCACAGTACGGGGTGCTAGCACCGGCAATCGCACGACCAAGAGAAGAAGGTGGCTATGAGCTAATTTCCGGTCATAGACGACATCATGCTTCAGAATTAGCGGGCAGAGAAACCATGCCGGTTATCGTCAGAAACCTTGATGATGACGCAGCTACGATTTTGATGGTAGATTCCAATCTACAAAGAGAAACGATACTGCCAAGTGAAAGAGCTTTTGCGTATAGAATGAAAAAAGAAGCTGTTGAAAGAACCTTGGGTAGACCTAATAAAAATGTGGGACAAGTTGTCCCAGATTATTTTGGGAAAAGAACTACAGAAATAATTGGCGAAGGAACTGGCGAAAGCTACAAACAAGTTCAACGATATATCCGATTGACGGAGCTGATACCGGAGCTTCTTTCTATGGTCGATGAAAAGAAAATCTCATTCAATCCTGCTGTGGAGCTTTCGTATCTGACGAAAGAAGAACAACAGGATTTTTTAGAAGCCATGGATATGGAGCAGAATACTCCTTCGTTATCTCAAGCTCAGCGATTGAAGAAGCTCAGCCAAGAAGGAAACTGCACATTGGAAGCAATGGCAGAGATTATGGCTGAAGTAAAAAAAGATGAACTTGATAAGGTTACGATCAAAAATGACGTGCTGAAGAAATATTTCCCGAAGTCCTATACGCCGAAACAAATGCAGGATATTATTATCAAACTTTTGGAAGGCTGGCATAAAAAAAGAACAAGAGATATGGAGAGGTAGATGAAATATGTTCAAAGAAAAGAAAATGATAAGGGCAATGAAATGGCTGTTTAGCTTGTATGCTATTGATGATTTTGATGGGTATGACGAAGAAACATATGGAGAAGATTTCGGACTTTGCTTAGAAGAAGTTGTACTGGCATTAAGGAACAATGCCCAGATCGTCCATGAATATGAAGTTGATGGCAGTATTGAATTTGCTTTCAAGTACAAGGGTAAGGAGCTGTTTGGTCAACGAGCAATTAAGCTTTGTTCCGAGATGGAAGTCGGAGCAAGCAGCAATCAGACTGATGTCAGCTATTATACGGAGTTGTGGCTGTTGGAGGATATGAGTTTTGCAGTAACCCACTGTATTGAGATGAGCCATGACGATGGTATTGTCTATGAAAGTAGATACCGTACCTTTGTTCAAAAAGTAAAAGGCAGAGAGGACTTGTTCTTCGCACCGGAAAAACTGATTGATACCTTGGAAGAGTTATGTGTCCCGATTTGGGAAAGCGAGGCGACGATTTATGAGCTGTAAGGTTTGTAGATGGTCGTTTTTTATTGGAACGGAGGTCAGTGATGAAAGAATATGAAGTGAAGATAACAGAAACATTGGAAAAGACAGTAACGGTTCAGGCAGCCAGCCGCTCAGAAGCAGAAGAAAAAGTGGAGGAAGCTTGGAATAATTCGGAGTATATCTTGGATAACGAGAATTTTGTTGGAGCTAAGTTTACAACGGAAAGCGAAAGAGCGTTGGAAAACAGTCTGATAGATGTTCTGCTTGTAGAGCCGGGGCAGTATCTAAAACAAATCAAAATTGGGAGTGACCTTGATGATTTAAGAGAAGCAGTAGATGGCGACATTGAATGTACCTACCCTTTTGAAGATGAAGTAGGAATTATTTTGAATGAATGTGGAAAATTGTTAGGACTTCCGCTGAATCGTGCAATGCGTACCAATGATGGAGAGGTCTATGACATCTATGCCGGTCCGTTTCTTGTTGTAGGTTTGACGGAAGATAATTTCGGTTCGCTTTCGCCGGAGTTGATGGAAAAGTTTGAAGCAAAGTTTCATCAGCCGGAAATGTTCGTAAAGTTGGGGAAAGGCATGATGGTACTCCCGATACTGGAAGAATCAATGAAAGCCAAGGAACAAAATAAAGGAATTGAGCCAAGGATAAAGAAATCCCCAGAAGTTGGGGATATGTAAAGGAGGAAAAAAAGTATGGCAAGACCTTTAGCATATATCACATCAGTTTGGAGCGATGAACCGCATGAAGCGAAAGAAGAAGCATTAAGATTTTCAAGACAGGTGTATGACGCAGGCTATTCACCTATCTGCCCTATGCTGATGTATGTGGGGTTATTAAAAGACAATATTCCAAAGGAATTTAAGGATAAACAGGATATGTCCCTTGAACTGCTTAGAAGATGTCGAATTTTGGTTGTATGCGGAAATGATACAGATGAAGCAATGAAAACGGATATTGCAATGGCAAAGAAATACCATATTGTAGCCACAACGCTAGATGGTATATTGACGGTCGAGGGAAAGAACAAAAAGAAATCTTAAATGTGATCAGCTTATGGAAAGGGGTGATGAACCATGCAGGAAGAAGTTGAAAACAGGGCGTTTAATCTCGCTATCAGCACTTCCAAGCTGACTGTACGAACATTAGCAAGAGCTTTTCAGATGTATTTAAGACATCGGAGGGAGCAAAAGTTCCACAAAGGTGCAAAGTCTAACATTGAGAAGAAATCAGTTGCGAATCTGTTGAAGGACAGTAAGAAGCTGACGAATATGGAAATATCGGAAACAGATATAGCAGGATTTGAAAAATATGCCAAGAAGTATCGTGTAGATTATGAAATCAAGATGGACGACAGCGTAACGCCACCAAAGTATCTCGTGTTCTTTAAGGCTGATGATGGAAAGGATATGACAAAAGCGTTCAAAGCGTATTTAGCTTCTGTCATGCAGAAAGAAAAGAAGCCAAGTGTATTGAAGCAGTTGTCGAAATTTAAGGAAAAAGTGAGAGTTATGCCAAAAAAGGTTCGCAACAAGGATAAGGAGCATAGCCTATGAAGATGACAAAGAAAGAACTGAAACGGTTGATTATTTTAAATATCCCTTATCTTGTCATCGGACTTGTGGCAACCAATATCGGAGAAGCATGGCGACTGGCAACAGGGTTTGATTCATCGGAAAAGATACTCTCGTTCATCACGACGCTTGGAACAGCGTTTCAAAATCCATTGCCATCACTTAATCCATTGGATTTATTGATTGGTTTATGCGTTGGTGCGGCAATCAGATTGGCAGTCTATGTTAAAGGTAAAAATGCCAAGAAGTTTCGTCATAAGGTGGAATATGGTTCAGCCAGATGGGGTACAGCAAAAGACATCGAGCCATTTGTTGCTCCAAACTTTAAGGACAATATCATATTGACCAAGACAGAAAAATTGATGATGAGCAATCGCCCGAAAGAGCCGAAGAATGCTAGAAACAAGAATGTGTTGATTATAGGTGGTTCTGGTTCCGGCAAGACAAGATTTTGGATCAAGCCGAATCTTTTGCAAATGCACTCAAGTTATGTTGTTACTGATCCAAAAGGAAGTATCGTCATCGAGTGTGGCAATGCCCTTTTGAAGAACCACTATAAGATTAAAATTTTCAATACGATTAATTTCAAGAAGTCTATGCACTACAATCCCTTTGCCTATATCCATTCAGAAAAGGATATATTGAAGCTTGTAACAACACTGATTACCAACACAAAGGGAGATGGCAAAGCCGGTGATGAATTTTGGACGAAAGCGGAAACGCTTCTTTACTGTGCTTTGATTGGATATATCCATTATGAAGCACCAATTGAGGAACAGAACTTTTCTACTCTGATTGAATTTATCAATGCGATGGAAGTAAGAGAGGACGACGAAGATTTTCAAAATCCTGTGGATCTGATGTTTGAAGCATTGGAAAAAGCAAAGCCGAACCACTTTGCAGTAAGGCAATATAAAAAATTCAAATTAGCCGCCGGTGTTGTATGCTCTAAAAGACTTCTTAATCAAGCGGTTGGGAAGTCTCTTAGAACACACAACCTAAAACCGAAGAAAGGAGCGCAAGCTATGAGAAAAAACGAGAAAATCACAGCTCTGTACGAACGATTGAGCCGTGATGACTTTGGCAAAGATGATGACCAACAGCGTGAGAGCAATTCCATATCCAATCAAAAGGCAATGTTGGAGGAATTCGCCGCACGGCAGGGCTTTACAAACATTGTCCATTTCACGGACGATGGCATTAGTGGTACTTGCTTTGACCGTCCCGGATTTTTAGCAATGATGAAAGAAGTGGAAGCCGGGAATGTGGAGTACCTGTGTATCAAGGACATGAGCCGCATGGGTCGTGACTATCTGAAAGTCGGTCAGATTATGGAAATCCTGCGTCAGCGTGGCGTTCGCCTTATCGCCATCAATGACGGCGTGGACAGTGCCAGAGGGGACGATGATTTTACCCCTTTCCGCAACATTATGAACGAGTATTACGCCAGAGACACCAGCCGAAAAATCCGTTCCACTTTCCAGTCCAAAGGCAAGTCCGGCAAGCACCTCACAGGCACGGTCATTTACGGCTATCTCTGGAACGAAGCCAGAGACCAATGGTTGGTTGACCCCGAAGCCGCCGAGGTGGTCAAGCGTATCTTTGCCATGACGATTGAGGGCTACGGTCCGTATCAGATCGCCAGCAAGATGAAAGAAGAAAAAGTCCTCATTCCGTCCGCTTACCTTGCCCGGCACGGCGAGGGCGTGAACAAAAACAAGACTTTCAAAGATGTGTACGGCTGGGGTTCTTCCACCATCTGCAACATTCTTGAAAAGCGTGAGTATCTGGGACACACCATCAATTTCAAGACCCGAAAGCACTTCAAGGACAAGAAAAGCCATTATGTTCCGGAGGACGAATGGACAATTTTCGAGAATACCCATGATCCTATCATTGACCAGCAGACCTTTGACCTTGTGCAGAAAATCCGTGGGAATGTCAGACGCTACCCAGACGGCTGGGGTGAAGCAGCTCCCCTCACAGGCTTGCTTTATTGTGCCGATTGCGGCGGCAAGATGTATGTCCACCGCACCAACAACGGCAAGCGCATTTCTCAATACACCTGCTCACAGTACACCAAAGTTCCTTGCGGAACGCTCTGCAAGACCCAGCACCGTATCAATGAAGATGTGGTATTGTCTCTTATTTCCGAAATGCTCAAAGCCATTGCAGAGTATGCCAAGCATGACCGAGCCGAGTTTGTCCGTGTGGTGCAGGAAGCGCAGTCCAGCCAGCAGACCACAGAGGTAAGAAAACAGCGGACACGCCTTGCCACAGCAAAGCAGAGAGTTTCCGAGCTGGAAGTCCTGCTCTGCAAAATCTATGAGGACAACATTTTAGGCAAGCTGTCCGACAGCAGATACGCCACTCTGGACGCTCAATATGAAAAGGAGCAGACCGAGCTTACCGCTGAAATCTCTGTTCTGGAAAAGGCTGTCAAGAGCTATGAGAAGCACGAAAAGGACGCTGACCGTTTTATCGCTCTGATTGACAAGTACGAGAACTTCGACAAGCTGACCATTGCCATGCTCAACGAGTTTATCGAGAAAATCCTTGTGCATGAGCGTGACCGCAAGGGCAGTATACAGACCACACAGGAGGTCGAGATTTACTTCAATTTTGTCGGGCGATTTGTTCCCCCGACGTTTGGAGAAGTGGAGCTGACCCCGGAGGAATTAGAGGAAATCCGCAAACGTGAGGAACGCAAGGACAGGCTTCATCAGAACTACTTGAAGCGGAAAGCCAGCGGAGCACAGAAGCGATACGAGGACAAAATCAAGAAGCGGAAAAAGGCAGAAATCGAAGCCAAGAAAGCCGCCATTCGTGCGGAGGACATTGCAAAGGGCGTGTTCGTCCCTGTCAGCAGTTTACCGCAGAGAGAGCCGATGAAAGGAGTACAAACAGCATGAATATCACTTACACACAGAACGGAGATTATCTTATCCCGAACATCGTTATCCGCAAGACCAACCCCCTCGGACACTACGGCAGACTTCGCAAGGCGTATCTGGAAATGCACCGTCCGATACTGTTCAATGAGCTGGTACTATCCGACAAACTCTTTGAGCATTGCGCCGAAATTGACGCAACAGCACGAAACCGCATGGAGCTGATCGTGCGGTCACTGGCAGAGCAAAACGGCGTGACCGAGCATCTGAAAGCCGAAAACCAAATGGAATGGGTGCGTCAGATGAACGCTTGCAAGGCACAGGCAGAGGAAGTTGTGAAAGCGGAATTGATTTATGATTGAGCGAGGAAGTCCGGGCAGAAAACTGTTCGGACTTTTCTCATATCTCACAAAAGTTGAGGTAGAATTGTTCACAAGTTTTATGGTATAATTTGAATACGAAATTGAGCAACAAATTTATAAAGGAGAATATGGATGAAGCTGTTTTTATGTTCGCACTTTTCAAGTGTAGGAAGTTTGATAAAAGAAGAAATTGATAACAAAAAAGTCGCATTTATTCCAACAGCATCGCTGCGTGAAGGCTACACCGGTTATGTCGGCTCGGCTCGAAAGCTATTTAATAAACTGGGAGCAACCGTAACTGAAATTGATATTTCAACGGAGGCTTATTCAACGATACAATCTGTCTTTGAAGATACGGATGTGATATATTTTACTGGTGGAAATTCGTTCTTCCTTATGGACCAGCTACGTAAAACGGGAACGGATGAGCTATTGAAGAAGGAATTGGCAAAGGGAAAACTGATGATTGGTGAATCGGCGGGTGCGATTATATGCGCTCCAACTATCCAATATATTGAACAAATGGATGAAAAGCCGGAGGACTACTCACAAGAAGATGATGCAGGGCTTGATTTGATTGATTTCTATGTTCTTCCGCATTATCTTACAGCACCATTTAAGAAGGTTACTGAGAAAATAATGACTGAATTTTCGGATTTGAATCTATGCCCAATTAACAACCATCAGGGAATTGTAATTGATGGTGAAGGTTCAAAGGTTGTTTGCAAAGACTAATTTGAAAATTCAAGTTTGTCGAACTGATAAAATCCCTTTAGGAACTAAAGGGCGCACTTCTATACTCTCCTATCGGGAGTATGTGCGTCCTGCGGAGCTTCACTCCCGGTCGGCAGAAGAAAACTGCCCGACCGTGAATGTTTCGTCACTTCGTTCCGTCAAGGTGGCTACACCCCCTTGCGCCGCTAAAGCGGCTATCCCCTGTGGACTTGCCGTCCGCAAACGGTTTTGACAAACCGTTCGCCGCCAGCAAGTTTGAAAAAACCGAATACCGAAAATCAGACCGTTGACTGGTCGCACTATGCGAAAAGTTGACGGTCTTTTTTTATCCCTAAAATCAAAAAAGGAGGTCAATCACAATGACAAAACCGAAAACCCTTGAACAGCTCCGAACCGAAAAGGAACGAGCCGAGACGCAGCTTGCGCAGGAACAGCACAAACTGGAGCGTCTGGAGAACAGAAAGAAAGATATGGAGAAAGGCGAAAGGCAGAAACGCACCCATCGTCTTTGCAATCTGGGCGGCACGATTGAGAGCCTTGCCCCGGAGGTCAAAGATCTCACACGCACCGAAATGACAGAGCTGATGGAGTACATCTTTTCTCTGGCAGAAGTCCAGCGAGCCGTCCGCCATATGGCGATTACCCACATCAGCCAAGCAAACAGAGAAAAGGAGTTGAACGTCGATGGCACTATTTCATCTGAGCGTCACGCAGACTAAACGAAGCGCAGGACAGTCCGCTATTGCTTCTGCCGCCTACCGAGCCGGGGAGCGATTGTATAGCGAGTATTACGGCGAATACAGCGACTACACACGCAAGGGCGGCGTGATCTGCTCTGACATTCTCCTGCCGTCCCATGCACCGCCCGAATACGCAGACCGCCAGACGCTATGGAACGCCGTGGAAAAAGCCGAGCGTGGAAAGAACGCCCAGCTTGCATACAGCTTTGACATTGCCTTGCAGAATGAATTTTCCCTTGAGGAAAACATCGCTCTTGCAAGGCAATTTTTGTTGGAGAACTTTGTGAGCCGGGGCATGGTGGTTGACTTCGCCGTACACCAGCCAGACCGGGAGGACGGCGGCATACCAAATCCGCATTTTCATGTGCTTTGCCCCATCCGCCCCATCGAGCAGAACGGCAAATGGGGGCTAAAGCAACGCCGGGTGTACGAGCTGGACGAGGACGGCAACCGTATCCGGGACGCAGACGGAAAGTTTGTGTTCAACGCCGTTCCCACTACCGACTGGGGCAGTCCCGAAACGCTGGAATACTGGCGGCAGACATGGGCGGAGCTATGCAACGCCAAGTTTGCGGAAAAGGGGCTTGACGTTCGTATCGACCACCGAAGCTATGAGCGTCAGGGCGTGGAGCTTCTTCCCACCGTCCATGAGGGCGCAACCGTCCGGGCAATGGAGAAGAAAGGCATACGCACCGAGAAAGGCGAGTTCAACCGCTGGATCAGAGCCACCAACGCCGTTATCCGGGACATCAAGAAGAAAATCGCTCTCCTGTTTGATTGGATTGCCGAAGCAAAAGCGGAGCTTGCCAAGCCGCAGGCACCCGACCTTGTTTCTCTGCTGAACGCCTATTACACCCAGCGCAGAGCCGGGGCGTATTCGCAGAAAGGCAAGGTCAGCAATCTAAAGGAGATGAACGAGACTTTCAATTATCTCCGGGCAAACGACATTTACTCCCTTGAAGATTTGGAACACCGTGTCAGCGAACACAGTGCTGCCACAGAGAGCTTGAAGAAAACGCTGGACGAACAGACCGCCCGAATGAAAGCAATTAAGCAGCTCTATGACAGCTCCGCTGCTTTCCAGAGCTTGAAGCCTGTCTATGACGGCTTGCAGAAAATCAAGTTTGAGAAGCCCAGAGCCAAGTACAAGGCAGAGCATGAAGCGGAACTGAAACAGTTCTACGCCGCCAGACGAAAGCTGACCGGAGAGTTCCCGGACGGTAAGGTGGATATGAAAAAGCTGTCCGCAGAGTATGACGCTCTGGAACAGGCGCATGAAACCACCTACGGCGAGTTTAAGACCGTCAGAGACGATTTACACCGTCTTTGGAAGGTCAAGTCATGCGTAGATACTGCCGCCCGATTTAACGAGCGTACAGAGGAACAAATGCTCCAAAATCGACCCCAAACACGACAGAAAAAGGAGGAACTATCCCGATGAATTACACCCAAGCACAGATTGACCGGGCAAATGCCGTCAGTCTGGAAGGTTTTCTCCGTACACAGGGAGAGACACTAATCAAAAGCGGACGGGAATACCGCTGGAAAGAACATGACAGCTTGACCGTCCGTGGAAACAAGTGGTTTCGCCACAGCCAGAGTAAGGGCGGCTATCCCATTGATTTTGTCATGGAGTTTTACGGAAAGTCCTTTCCCGAAGCTGTCCAGCTCTTAACCGGCGAAAGCGGCGAGGGACAGAGCGAAGCCAGCACAACACCGCCCACAGCGTTTCGGGACAGCCCCACAACAAGGGTGCTTATCCATGAGAAAAGCTCCCTTGCGCCGCCCGGACAGTCCCTTGCCTTTTCTCTGGGAGACGAGAAAGGCTTTGAATGGATAGGAGCTTATGACATTACCGCTGACGAGCTTCTTGCCGGGACAGACACCGCCAAGACCGAAAGCAAGACCGCACAGGCGCAAATGCTCATTCTGGAACTGCTTGCGGACGGAAAGCGTATGCCAAGCGCAGAGCTGGAAAAGGCAGTCAATGAGCGTGGGATTTCCTCACGCACCATGAGAACGGCAAAGAGCCGTATCGGGGAGAGACTTGTGACCGAGAAAGACGGCACAGCATGGGTCTGCTATCTCCGAGACTGACAACAGGAACACGGCAAGCGTGGCAAAGACGGCAAGGTTTTTATAGACACCTTAATATTGCCGCCTTGCCTTGCTCCCTCATACCGACACCGCCCGATGATGAACAGTCACCGGGCATTTTTCATTTACAGGAGGATTTTGAATGAACAATACCGCAACCAACACCGCCACTTGCCCGACTGTCAGAAAGCAGATCGGCAAAACAACCTATATCGTCCGTGTGCATTTCAGCCAGACCGCAAAAGAGACAATGGAGGACAAAATCAAGCGTCTGCTTCGTGAGGAAGTCCGCAAAATGTGACTTCTTTTTGAATTTGATGAAAAAGTCCTTGACTTTTCGTCTCTGGCAAGACTTCAAAATCGATCCTTATTTCATGCGGAGCAAGGCTTGCACCGTTTGATATTGAAGAACTAAGAGAGATAACTGCTTATGATGAACTGGAACTGGATACCCTTGGAGATAGGAAAACAGCATTGTTTTTGATTATGTCCGATACTGACGGAACCTTTAACTTTCTGATTTCCATGATCTATACCCAGCTTTTCAATCTGCTGTGCGAAAAAGCAGATGATGTATATGGTGGAAGGCTTCCTGTTCATGTAAGGTGCTTGATTGATGAAGCTGCTAACATCGGTCAGATACCCAATTTGGAAAAATTAGTAGCAACAATCCGAAGTCGTGAAATCTCGGCTTGCTTGGTGCTTCAGGCACAGTCGCAGCTGAAAGCAATCTATAAAGATAATGCGGATACGATTATCGGAAATATGGATTCAAGAGTGTTCTTAGGAGGAGCTGAACCTACAACGCTAAAGGAGCTGAATCAAGCTCTTGGCAAGGAAACAATCGACACCTACAACACATCAGATACCAGAGGAAACAGTCCATCTTTTGGGACGAATTATCAAAAGCTCGGTAAGGATCTGATGACGGTTGATGAGCTGTCGGTACTTGATGGCTCTAAGTGTATCTTGCAGCTTAGGGGCGTTAGACCGTTTCTATCGGATAAATATGATCTGACGCAGCACCCGAACTACAAGCTCACATCGGACTATGACAAGAAGAACACATTCGATATTGAGAAATTCTTGAATCGAAAATTAAAACTGAATCAAGAAGATGTCTATGAAGTCATAGAGATCGATAAAGAAACCTAAACCTATCCTCTGCCGGTGCAGAAAAACGATAGGTTTATTTTTATGCCAAAATGCTCTGCACAGGACAAGCTGACATGGCAAATGAAGTGAAAAGAAAGGTCGCAAGGTGCGGACATAGGCGAACACACACTAAATAAAAGTTAAAAATATGGAGGAAATGGACTATGGAATTTTTTAACAGTGCAGTTGAAGTATTACAGACTTTAGTAGTAGCTCTTGGAGCAGGACTTGGCGTATGGGGAGCAATCAATTTACTTGAAGGTTACGGTAACGATAATCCGGGTGCGAAATCACAGGGGATGAAACAGCTTATGGCTGGTGGCGGTGTTGCCCTTATCGGGATTACTCTTATTCCGCTTCTTTCTGGATTATTCTAAGAGATGGAGGGTTAGCATTTGGAAGGCATACTCGAACAGATAACCAATTGGTTAAAGGAAATGCTCGTTGGCGGCATTATGGACAATCTGTCGGGGATGTTTGATTCCGTCAATCAACAGGTTGGCGAAATTGCGGTAGAAGTGGGAATGACTCCGGAAGCTTTTTCACCCGGAGTCTTTTCCATGATTCGTAATGTATCCGAATCAGTCATTATCCCGATTGCAGGATTGATTTTGACTTTTATCGCCTGTTACGAGCTGATACAGATGATTATTGACCACAATAATCTCAATAATTTTGAAACATGGATTTTTTTCAAGTGGATCTTCAAGACCTATGTGGCTGTTGTGCTGATAACCAACACTTTCAATATCACGATGGCTGTTTTTGATATAGCAAATCATGTGATAGAAGCAAGCGGAGGTATCATTGCCGGCGATACAGCGATAGATCCGGGAACGCTGGATGCTCTTGAAGAAACGCTGATGGAAATGGAAGTCGGACCGCTTCTTGGTCTGTTCCTACAGTCGCTGATTGTGCAGATTACGATGTCGGTATTGTCGATTGTAATTTTCATCATCGTCTATGGAAGAATGATTGAGATTTATTTAATGACGAGCTTGGCTCCTATTCCGTTATCAACATTCGGAAACAGAGAACAAAGCCAAGTCGGACAGAACTATTTGAGGTCGCTTTTTGCATTAGGTTTTCAAGGTTTCTTGATCATGATATGTGTCGGTATCTATGCGGTACTGATCAGTGAGCTGGCATTAAGCGATGACATCATCATGTCGATATGGGGAATCATGGGTTACACCGTTCTGCTATGCTTTACGCTGTTTAAGACAGGAAGCTTGGCAAAGAGCGTATTCAATGCCCATTAAGGAGGTCGCAGATGAACAAATACAATGTAATCTATGCCGATCCCCCTTGGAGCTATCGTGTATGGAGCGACAAAGGAAAAGGACGCTCTGCGGAAAGCCATTATTCGACGATGAGCATTGAGGATATTAAGAAGCTGCCCATAGGAAAGCTGGCAGATAAGGATTGTGCTTTGTTTATGTGGATCACATTCCCTCTGCTTGAAGAAATGGGCGAGGTATTGAAGGCATGGGGATTCAAATACAAGACGGTGGCTTTCGTATGGATCAAGCAGAACAAGAAATCGGATTCTTTGTTTTGGGGAATGGGATATTGGACAAGAGCCAATGCAGAAATCTGCGTTTTGGCGACAAAAGGAAGTCCGAAACGATATTCCAAAGGGATTCATCAAGTCATCGTTTCCCATATTGAAAGGCACAGCAAAAAGCCTGAGGAAGCAAGAAAGCGTATAGAGCAGTTGATGGGCGATGTTCCTAAGATTGAACTTTTTGCAAGGGAAAAAGCAGATGGTTGGGATACTTGGGGGAATGAAGCACCTGATGGCATATCTATACCGGAATTGGAGGTGGTTTAAATGGCAGCGTATGTTCCAGTTCCTCGTGATCTGACACGAGTGAAATCGAAGATATTTTTTAATTTGACGAAAAGGCAGCTGCTTTGTTTCGGTGCAGCAGCAATGATTGGTTTGCCGGTTTTCTTTCTGTTAAGAATGAGTGGCAATGTCAGCTTGGCTGTCATCGGTATGATGATCGTCATGCTTCCGCTGTTTTTTCTTGCAATGTATGAAAAAGATGGACAGCCACTTGAAGTTATAGCAAAGCATTTTATCGAAAGCAAATTTATTCGTCCGAAGGAAAGACCATATAAGACGGACAACTATTATGCGGCATTGATGAGGCAGTGCCGGTTAGACAAGGAGGTAGAGGCGATTGTTTTCAATTCTAAAAAAGAAAAGATCGGCAGATATCAAACTGCCAAGCAATCTGAAAAAAAAAGAAAAAAAAGAAATTAGAAAGCTGATAGAAAGTGCAAAAAGATATGACGGGATTCCAAGAACTGCACAGCAGTCAATTCCTTTTCAAAGAATGTTTCCCGATGGCATTTGCAGAGTAAGGGACAATTATTATACAAAGACTTTGCAGTTTCAGGACATCAATTATCAGCTTGCCCAACAGGAAGATCAAAAGGCAATCTTTGAGGAATGGTGCAGTTTCCTTAATTTCTTTGACAGCTCGATTCATTTTGAGCTGTCTTTTATGAATATGAGTACGGACGCTGAAAGCTTTGAAAAGAATATCCGTATTCCTCATCAGAAAGATGAGTTCAATCCGGTACGAAACGAGTACACGCAGATGTTGAAGTCGCAGCTTGCCCAAGGAAACAACGGACTTACAAAAGCCAAGTATCTGACTTTTGGTATTGAAGCAGAATCCATGAAGCAGGCGAAGCCAAGACTGGAGCATGTGCAGACGGATTTATTGAACAATTATCGAAGATTGGGCGTTAGTGCAAAGGTGTTGAACGGAAAGGAACGACTGCAACTTATGCACTCCATTTTTCACATGGGAGATTTGGAGAAGTTTATGTTTGAATGGGACTGGCTAGTAGAATCAGGATTGTCGGTAAAGGATTTTATTGCACCGACTTCTTTCGGCTTTCATGGGAACCGAGTGTTTCAGATGGGAGAAGTCTATGGAGCAATGTCTTATCTTGCGATTACCGCTTCTGATTTAAGCGACCAGATGTTGAAAGATTTCTTGGATATGGATTCTTCGCAGATCGTTACCATGCACATTCAGTCGGTGGATCAGACTTCAGCTATCAAGAAAGTGAAGCATACAATTACGGAGCTTGATCGTTCCAAGATTGAGGAGCAGAAAAAAGCAGTACGCTCAGGTTATGACATGGACATCATTCCATCAGATTTGGCGACTTATGGAAAAGACGCAAAGGCACTCTTGAAAGAGTTGCAGAGCCAGAACGAGCGAATGTTCTTATTGACATTTCTTGTTATGAATATCGGTAAGACGAAACAGGAACTTGAAAACAATGTGTTTCAAGCAAAATCTATTGCTCAGAAGCACAACTGTATTCTAAGAAGACTAGATTACCAACAGGAGAATGCTTTGATGAGCAGCCTTCCTTTAGCAAATAATCTCATTGAGATTCAAAGAGGACTGACAACATCAAGTACAGCAATCTTCGTTCCTTTTACCACACAGGAGCTTTTCCAAAGCGGCAATGAATCTCTTTACTATGGACTGAACGCTCTTTCCAACAATCTAATCATGGTAGACCGCAAGAAATTAAAGAACCCGAACGGGTTGGTATTAGGAACGCCGGGTTCTGGTAAAAGTTTCAGTGCGAAAAGAGAAATTGCCAACTGCTTTTTGGCAACCGATGATGACATCATTATCTGTGATCCGGAGTCGGAATATACAGCACTTGTATATAAGTTTAAAGGACAGGTAGTAAAGATCAGTCCGAGCAGTACGCAGTTCATTAACCCGATGGACATCAATGCCAATTATTCGGAAGAAGATAATCCGATTGCATTGAAAGCTGATTTCATCTTGTCCTTATGCGAGCTTATCGTTGGTGGGAAAGATGGACTACAACCGATTGAAAAGACAGTCATTGACCGTTGCGTTCATCAAATCTATCAGCGATATTTTGAAAATCCGATGCCGGAAAATATGCCACTTTTAGAAGATTTATATCATGCACTGCTTTCACAGGAAGAAAAAGAAGCTCATCATGTAGCGACAGCACTTGAAATCTATGTCAAAGGCTCGTTGAACTTGTTCAATCACAGAACGAATGTAGATATCAATAACCGTTTGGTGTGCTATGACATCAAAGAGCTTGGAAAGCAGTTGAAAAAGATTGGAATGCTTGTGGTACAGGATCAGGTATGGGGACGAGTAACCGCAAACCGTAATGCCGGCAAAGCGACACGCTATTATATGGACGAGTTTCACTTGCTTCTAAAGGAAGAACAGACAGCAGCGTATTCGGTTGAAATCTGGAAAAGATTTCGTAAATGGGGAGGTATCCCGACAGGAATCACTCAGAATGTAAAGGATCTTCTGTCGAGCCGAGAAGTCGAGAATATCTTTGAAAACTCCGACTTCATCTATATGCTGAACCAAGCGTCCGGCGATAGGCAGATTTTAGCCAATCAGCTGAATATCTCTCCTCACCAGCTTTCTTATGTAACGCATTCCGGCGAGGGCGAAGGCTTGCTGTTTTATGGCAATGTAATTCTTCCATTTGTAGACAGGTTTCCGACTGACCTTGAGTTATATCGTATTATGACGACAAAATTATCCGAGGTATGCGAGAAAGCTGAGGTGTAGCTGATGAAGAAAAAGACGACACGCTTAACATTTATGGAAGAAGATTTTCGTGATGATAAGGTGGTGAAAGCGCATGAGAAAGCAGAAAAAATCGCAGACAGGTCGGACAAGGCAAAAAGCAAGATTATTACTGACAAGGAAAAGGCAGCAACTCGTTCTGAAAAACTGAGATTTGCTAATGCTGAGGTGGCAACGGATAATATTAAGAGTCCATCAAAGCTGAAGCGAGCAGCCACGCTTGGAGGCAGTGCGGTGGTTTCTAAAGGCGTGCATGAGGTTTTTTCCAAGAATGAAGATGAAAATGCCGGTGTTGATTCAGCTAGGCAAAGCGGAAGTTTGGCAGAAACTTCGGTTCGCAGTTTGGAACAGGCTCATTACAGCCACAAGATGAAAAAATACAGTAAAGCAGAACGATTGGAAAAGAAGGCGGACAAAGCCAATATCAATACGCTTTATGAAAAGCAAAAAAGCGTAGAGCCTTCTTCCAATCCTTTTTCACGATGGAAACATAAACAAGACATCAAGAAAGAATATGCAGTAGCTAAGACGGGGAAAGGAGCAAAAGAAACTGCCGGTACGACAAAGACAGCAACTAAGAATACGAAAAAATTTACTGAAAAGATCGGTGGATTTATATCAAAGCATTCTCATACAATTTTGCTCGTATTGGGATTCGGACTTGTTCTTACGCTGCTTCTTGGAGCATTTTCTTCCTGTTCCGTCATGTTTCATGGTGGTATGAATACGGTGCTTGGAACTTCTTATACAGCAGAAGATGAGGACATCATTGGAGCAAATGATGATTACAAAGCACTGGAAGCCGGTTTGCAGTCAAAAATCAATAATATTGAAAGCACCCACTCCGGCTATGATGAGTACCGATACCATTTGGACGAAATCAACCACAATCCTTATGAGCTGACTTCCTATCTGACGGTTAAGTTTGAGGATTATACCAGAGCAGAGGTGCAGGATACTTTAAGAGAACTGTTTGACCGTCAATATGAGCTTTCTATAAGGGAAGAAATTGAGATAAGAACGAGAACGGAAACAAGGACTGGAACAAGAGAAGTTACTGATCCCGAAACAGGAGAAACAACAACGGAAGAATATGAATATGAGGTTGAAGTCGAATATGAGTATCGTATTCTTCATGTAACGCTGAAAAACAAAGGACTTGGAACAGTCATTGCTGGTATGGGTATGAGTGATGATGAGATGGAGCGGTATGCAGTATTGCTTCAGACACGAGGTAATCGAGCATATTTGTTTGAAGATGATATTTACTCCAATCCGACCGGACCTTATACAGACTATGATATTCCGGGAGAGGCGCTGACCGATGAAAAATTTGCCAAGATGATCAAGGAAGCAGAAAAATATCTCGGTTATCCTTATGTGTGGGGTGGTTCTTCTCCGTCAACAAGTTTTGACTGCTCCGGATTTGTTTCATGGGTAATCAATAACTGCGGTAATGGTTGGAATGTTGGTAGGCAGACTGCTGAGAGTTTACGAAGAATGTGCGATATTATCCCACCAAGTGAAGCAAAGCCGGGAGATCTTATCTTCTTTCAAGGAACTTATGAAACAAGTGGAGCTTCGCATATCGGTATCTATGTAGGAAACGGTATGATGATTCATTGTGGAAATCCGATTTCTTATGCTTCGATTGAAGTACCATACTGGCAACAGCATTTTTATTGTTATGGAAGATTGCGTTAAGGAGGACATGATGATAACGAAATTAGACAAAATCAAAGCAGACTTAAACAAAGCAAGAACTAAGCGTGATGAGTGGGAACAGCGAGTAAAAGACCTTGAGAAGAAATACAAGGAAACGGAAAACACCATGATTCACGATATGGTTCATGCAGCAAACATTACACCGGAACAGTTGGCAGAGCTTATTCAAAAAGCAAATACCACTGTTCCTTTTAAAATTACGGAGGATATTGAAAATGACGATTAAAAGAAGATTTGTATTGCTGGTTCTCATGGCAGTAATGATTATGGGACTTTTAGTGCCGACAACAGCTTATGCTAAAGCAAGTGAGCAGCCGCTGGCGGAAACAACGGAAGAAAAGAAAGAAGAACCAAAGCCGCAGAAACCTTTGACACCGGACGGGAATCTTACACTCGTCGATGATGTAGGAGCTGAATCAAGCGTAGGCAAGCAGTTTGTAACTTTGGTATCGAAAAACGGTAACTATTTCTATTTGATTATTGACCGAGATGATAAGGGCAACAGTACTGTCCATTTCTTGAATCAGGTTGATGAGATAGATTTAATGTCGCTTATGGAAAAAGAGGACGCAGAAAAGCTTCAAGCAGAGCTGAATCAGAAAGAAGAACCAAAAGTTGAGGAAACACAGCCGGAAGAAAAAGTTGAGGTTATAGAAGAACATGAACCGGAAAAGCCGATAAACTTGCTTCCAATCGTGGTGCTTGTGATTGTAATGATTGGTGGAGGTGTCTTTGCGTTTATGAAGATTAAGGAAAAGAAAAAAGCAGAAGAAACTAAACCAGATCCGGACGCTGATTACAGTGATGATGAGCTTGATGACGAAGTTGACGAGCTTGAATATTTTGAAATCGCCGAGGAAGAGGAAGAAACAGAGGGAAAAGTATAGTAAAAAGGCAGTCGTAAAGGCTGCCGATACATAAAATAGAAAAAATAGAAAAATGTATTGACTTGCCCTTAGGACAAAGTTTTATAATGTGATTAAGGAGGTGGTAACTTGGGGTACAAAGTTAAATGGGTTGAAGAAAACTTAGGAGTTTCACGAAAAGCTTTAAGAAATTTTGAGGCTAAAGGTCTTATGCCAAAGAATAACGGTGAGTATCGAGATTATTCTGATGCGGATATAGATCGGATATGGACAATAAGAGTGCTTCAAGGAATGGGTTATACATTAACTGAGATTATAAAAATGGCAAATGATGAAAACTTTGATTTCGATTCTTCTATTCAAATTAAAGTAAAAGAGTTAGAAGAAAAAAAAGAAAAAGTTGATAAACATCTCGGTTATGCAAAAACAATAAAAGCAACAGGAAGATTTCCATCAAGACCTAAGAATATGGGAAGTATAAAGTTTGATGAGTTTTACGAAAAATCATTAAATGAATGGAATATAGACAATACTGAAGAAGATAAGGTATTTCTGGAAATTGCCGATAAATATTTAAATTTATCGCCTGAAGAGTTTAATAAAAGCGACTTAGGAAAGGTTTTTAATCTATTAGAGAAGTTGCAGAATTATCCAGACTTATTAGTTGAGGCATATCTATTTCCAAGAGAAATTGTGAAAAGGAAAGAACTAGGTGCCAATCACCCTGAAGTACAGCTCCTAGTTAAAATGATGTACGAAAGTAAATTAGAAATTATACCTGAATATAGTGAAATGACGCTGAATCAATTTGTAAGATTTGAATCTTCAAGTTTTAAAAGTGGCGATGTTGCACGAATGAATAAGCAAAATTTTGGTGAAGAAGGGTGTGATTTTATCGCTGATGCAATTGCTATATTTGGGGGATACAAAAATTATGATGAGGTAAAAGATTAAGGAGGCAGGAAAAAATGAAAGAAAAATGGGATTATGCAGAATTATCAAAGACAGCTAAAGACTTTGGAGGTCCGGAAAAATATATTGATTTTTTAGAGATAGCCAATAGACAAAAAGGAAGAAGCGAAATGTTGCCTAGGATTGGAGTAACAGCTTTAGGAGCTTCATTATTAACGGTAGGTACTATCAAAATAGTCAATATAATAAAATCACGAAGAGGTAAGAAAGAGGAGGAAATCGAAGAAATCAAAAGAGAGTTAATTGAAGGAGTTAAAGAATGCGAAGCTAAAAACAATGAAGTAGCAACAGGAGGTGAGAAAAATGAGTGAGAGATTTCCTAACATTGATTGGTATTGTGATAGGTGTAATGCTTATTTAAATGATCAGCCGGGGTTTGATGACCATAAATATACATGGAAATGTACTGAATGTGGTCATAAAAACAGTATTTCTTCAGATGATATTTACGAGTCTGAAGAGGATTTTAGAAATGTCAGCGAATAAAGGAGGAAAAGATTATGCAGATGTGTCCATTTTGCGACAAGGTATATGATGAATCAGAATATGCTCATTGTCCTTATTGTTCTGGAGAATTAGAAGAAGCTGACGAAGAAATCCGTCCATGTCCTGAATGTGGTGGGTGTTTACATTTTGATGGATATGATCGTTGGGAATGTTCTAATTGCGACTATTCAGAAGAAGATTAAAACAAGTTGGTCAAATGTTTTACATAGCAGTCTTGTGCTAATTGCAGTATGAGGCTGCTTTTATTTTTCCCTAAAAATGAAAGGAGTCGATGAAAATGAAATTAGTATTAGCGGAAAAGCCATCTGTTGCTCAGAGTATCGCTAAAGTAATCGGTGCTGCAAGCAGAAAAGACGGATACCTTGAAGGCAACGGATATATTGTCAGTTGGTGTGTCGGTCATCTGGTGGAATTAGCAGAACCGGAAACCTATGATGAAAAGTACAAGAAATGGACTTATGTTGATTTACCCATCATGCCAAGCAAGTGGAAATATGAAGTATCTCCTGCAACAAGAAAACAGTTTGGCGTATTGAAGAATCTGATGAAGCGAGAAGATGTTGACAGCCTTATCTGTGCAACGGATGCCGGGCGTGAGGGAGAGCTGATTTTCCGACTTGTCTATCATCAGTGCCACTGTACCAAGCCATTTGAAAGACTTTGGATTTCATCAATGGAAGATAGTGCGATCAAAGACGGATTTGAAAACTTAAAACCTTCTTCAGTTTATGACAGGCTGTATGAAGCTGCATTATGTCGAGAGCGAGCCGACTGGTTAGTTGGTATCAATGCTACTCGACTTTTTTCTTGTCTATATAAGCAGTCTTTAAGCGTTGGGCGAGTGATGACACCGACGCTTGCGATGACGGTGCAAAGAGAAGCTGCTATCTCAGCTTTTAAGGAAGAAAGCTTTTATACGGTGGAGATTGGTTGTGATGGCTTTACTGCAAACAGTGAGCGTTATCAAGAAAAAGAAGAAGCTGAAGCAGACAGAAAGAAATGTGAAGCGAATGGAGCGATTGAGGTTATCAAGGTACAGACTAAGGAGAAATCAGAAAAAGCACTGGCTTTATATGACCTTACAAGTCTGCAAAGGGATTCCAACAGACTGCTTGGATATACAGCAAAGCAGACGCTTGATTATGCTCAAAGCCTGTATGAAAAGAAGTTGATCACCTACCCTCGTACCGATAGCCGATTCATTACTGAAGATATGGGAAACGGTTTGTCAGAGCTGCTTAAATCGACACAAAAGTTCATCAAGAAAGAGCTTATTGAGGTTGAAACGAAGCAGATTATCAACAACAAGAAAGTAACAGATCACCATGCCATTCTACCGACAAAAGAGATTGCCGGTATCAATATATCAGAACTTCCGAGTGGCGAGTTATCGATCTTGAATCTGATTTGTCAGAGATTACTGGTATCTGTCAGCAAGCCTTATATCTTTGAAGAAACAACGGTGGAGCTTGCTTGTGGTGGCTTGCCTTTCAAATCCAAAGGAAAAACAGTTTTAAGCAAGGGTTGGAAAGCGTTGAATCCAAAGGAAGAAAAAGAGAAGAATCAGATTCCTAAGCTTAACGACGGAGATGTTTTGAATATTCAAAAGGCAGAAGTCAAAGAAGGAAAGACATCACCACCGAAACATTTTACAGAGGACACTTTGCTGTCAGCTATGGAGAATGCCAGTGCTGATGAAATGCCAAAAGAAGCAGAACGAAAAGGAATCGGAACACCTGCAACAAGAGCCGGAATTATCGAAAAACTGGTGCAGAAAGGCTATGTCAAACGAGTTGGCGATAAAAAGACAAAGAACCTCATTCCTACTGATGTTGGGGTTGCTCTTGTAACGGTTATGCCGGAGCAGATCCAATCGCCGACCATGACAGCGGAATGGGAAGAAAAACTTATCGGAATTGAAAAAGGAGAAATGGAGGGAGAAGCGTTTATGGAAGATATTCAAACAATGGTTAGAGATTTAGTAGGAACATACGAAGTTGTGAAAGGAGTAGATGTTATTATGCCAAATAAAAATCATGTAGTAGGTCGTTGCCCTCATTGTGGTAGTGAAGTAATCGAGCGTCAGAAAGGCTGGTTCTGCGACAATAAGCAGTGCAGATTCGTGTTATGGAAAGACAATGCGTTCTTTACCTATATCGGTAAGAAAATCAATCCTCATATTGTCGATCAGCTGCTTCGTGATGGAAAAGCAAGGCTCAAGGATTGTAAGTCCAAGAAAACAGGTAAGAGCTACAATGCCGATGTGCTGTTAAGTACGGAAGCAGATGGCAGAGCAAAGTTTTCGCTGTCCTTTGAGCAGAAAGGAAAAGGTAAGCTATGAGTAAAGAAATTCGATTTATTAACAGTAAATATGATGATTTGTTTCGTATTCCGGACGGAGCAACAATCCAGATTGAGTTTTCTAATGAGCCGGTTATCAAGACTTGCAAATATATTGATGATTATCATACCAAGATTGGAAGCGAGCTTTTTCACATCTGTCAGTTTGCAGAGATGATGGAGCGTGTCGGAGCAAAGTATTATCCGGAAGATGAGATTATGGACGAACAGACAGCATGGAAAGTCGGTCAGAATCATTATCTTGCCTTGCAGACTTCGGAAGATGGATATGACTACACTCTTTATGACAAGAACTTCAATGAGATTGATGGCGGTCAGCTTGATGATCCGGAGCTTACCATAAAAGAAGCCAGAAAAGAAATCTTAAATGACTTTAAGCTTGGCAGAAAGGATTTGGTGGCAATCGACTATGATGATTTGCTTGAAAAAGTGGAACAGATAGAAACCAAACAGATTTCTTCGGTGCTTGAGAAGCTCAAGAGCCATAAGCAATCCATTTTAGAGAATAAACAGTCATCAGAGACGTTCTTTGGTGAGGAAAGATAGAGGTAGCTACGATGAAAATAGAAAAATGGGACGAAATCAACGGAGCCAGCCATGAGAAAAAGTTAGGGGCATTTATCGAATCGACCAATGACTGCTATGCCATTATGCAGCTGAAAAGAACGGAAGAAACAGCAATGGAGAGATTTGCTTCGATGACTGAGCTGAACTATTTGGGAAAGACGCCACAGATTGATCATTATGAAATCGTCTATGTTGCACCAGTGGAATCAGCTGAACCGCAGAGTATTCTGCTTGAAAGCTTATACGAAAAATTCAATCTTTATCACCCAGAGGATTTTCGAGGACACAGCTTATCGGTAAGCGACATCGTGGCATTGAAAGCGAATGATGTGGTATCTTGCCATTATGTTGATATGATTGGTTTTAAAGAACTGACGGACTTTATGAAGCCTGAGAACTATTTGAAAAATGCAGAAATGTCGATGGAAGATGATTATGGAATGATTGACGGTGTCATCAACAACGGAAAAGGCATGGATAGTCTGGAGAAACCATCGGTTTTAGAAAAACTGAAAGAACCGTCAGTCATAGGAGAAATCAAAAAGCCTTCCAAAGCACATTTGGAAAGAGAGTTAGAATGATGGAATTTACGCATGATGAAAAAATGCTGATACTGATTTATCAAACAGGAACAAGAAAAGATTTGATTAAAACACTAGAACAGATGAAAGCACAGCTTGACAATGATGAAACAGAGCTAAAGGAAATGAGTGAATCGCTTCTTTTGAAGCTGAACAAGATGAGCGACAAGGAATTTGACAGTCTGTGCTTTTATCCGGATTTTTAAGGACGGGAGGTTAGCAGATGAATCAAAAAGAAAAATACTATGCCGGCGTAGCTGCAAGAGCAATTAGAGAGATCTCAAGCAGCGTGGAATCATGGACTTCGTTTCTTACAACGATGGGAAAGAACTATGATTTCAATTATCCGGATCAAGTGATGATCCATGCCCAGCGACCGAATGCGACGTTATGTATGGAATTTGACCAGTGGAAAGAAGAAAAGTACCGATATGTAAAGCGTGGTTCAAAAGGAATCGCCTTATTCGTTACGGACAGCGAAAGACCATATTTGAGGTATGTATTTGATGTTGCAGATACCGGCAGCCGAAGAAATTCTCGTGAGCTTGAAAAACTGTGGAAATTTGATGACAGTCATCGTATTCCGATTCAGGAAGCTATGGAGAAAGCCTTCGGAGCGAAAAAAGAATGGAATATGGAAATGCAGCTTCAAAATGTTGCAGAAAAGCTTGCAGAGGAATATTTCAGCGACAGAAGAAATGAGATGGCTGACATCGTTGCGGAATCTTTCTTGGAAGGTTATGATGAACTTAACCTAGAAGTAGCCTTTACAAGAGCAGTATCGACAAGCGTTGCCTACAGTCTTTATTCAAGACTGACGGATAATGCCGAAGTCTACTTCGATGAGGAAGATTTCAGAAACATCTTTGAATTTAACACAAGAAAAAGCGTCAATGCTTTGGGTACAGCGGTCAGCACGATCAGTACCGAGATGTTTCTTGAAATTGAAAAGACAGTGATTGCATTTGAACAACAAAAAGAGGTCGAAAGGAGCGAACGATATGACGACACAGATGAACTACAGCAAGGATGGGGAATATTTGATCCCAGAGATTCAGTTACAGAATACAGAAGCGAAGCCATTAGGGAAGTACGCACGAATGAGGAGAGCGTTCCTCAAGGAGAACAGACCGATGACTTACAACGACATGATTTTGACGGAAACACTGTTTCCACACCTTTGGGAAGTGGACGAAACAGCGAACAAGAGAATGGAAGTGCTGATGAACCAGTTATTGGAGAAGAATCTGGCACCGAGCAAGAAAGAGAACCAGATGTCTTGGGTGCAGCATATGAACGCACTAAAGGTACAAGCCGAAGAAGTGATTATGACGGAGTTAATCAACAATTAACTTTAGACCTGTTCCTTAGTGAGCAGGAGCAGATCAAATGGATAGATGAAGCGGAGAGCGTAGAAACCAATACGACCTTCGCTTTTTCTTTTGCCCAAGAGGATATTGATACTATTCTGATTCATGGAAGCAATACCGATAATGCCAGAATGATGATTGCGACAGAATTTATGAAGCAGAAATCAGCCAATGAAATCGCTGAAAGATTGAAAACAATCTATCGTGGAGGATACGGACTTAAAACAAGCAGAGGTGCGGTTTCTGCTTGGTATGGAGAAGATGGTATTCACATGGCTAAGGGAAATACAGCAAGATATTCTAATACGAATATCATCACTTGGAACGAGGTGGCTGAGCGTATCGGTGAGCTGCTTGAAAACGGGCAGTTTGCAACTAATGTGGAGCTTGTTGAAGTGGCGAGCTTTGAAAAAACACGGATTGCTCAAAGGCTTTGGTATCTGATCCACGATTTTAGTGATGAAAGCAAGGAACTCCATCTTTTCCCAAGTCTTTCAGAAATTAAAGGATATGGGTTTCCAAGCGAAACACAAGCACTTGCAGAAAGACTGAATGATTTAAGTTTTTGCAGTCAAATAGCTGCCGAATATGAAGATTTTATTGATAAGTATGAAGCAGACAGAAGCATTCTTCGTTTTCATTATCATCGGGTGTATGAATTGCATAAATCTGTAAAAGAACTGTTCCTTGACAGAAGAACTTATGAAACGGAAATCTTTGACCTTCCGGAAAGCAAGCCTTTTATTACGGACGATGAAATCAATGCAGATCTTGCCAGAGGAAGTGGTATTTCCGGTGGAAAAGAAAGAATCTATGATTATTTTACAGAAAGCCATGACACTAAAAGTAAAGCAGACTTTTTGAAAAATGAGTTTGGTACCGGTGGTCATTCCCATGCCTTATCTGGTGCGACTCATAGCGGACAGGATCATAGTGCCAAAGGAATCATCTATAAAAAAGAAGGTTGTGAAACAGTCAATCTGAATTGGACTCAGGTGGCAAACCGTATCGGTGAGCTAATAAGAAAAGATCGCTATCTGACAGCTGAGGAAGTTTTGGAAGATATTGCTGCTGAAGAAGAATTAGAGGACTATCCTTATGAGGTTGGTCAAAAGGTATTCCTTGAGGGTACGGAGTTTGAGATTACAGAAATCAGGGAGCATGAAGTTCAGCTTCTTGATCCGTCCTTGCTCTACCCTATTTTTCGTGTAGAAAGCAAAGCTAATTTTGAACGCTTGGTTGAGCATGATACAAAAAATGCGGAAGCCAAAGAAGAAAGCGTTGAGATACCGGCAGTCAACTACACCATCAGTAACGAGCATTTAGGTGAAGGTGGTCCGAAACAGAAGTTTGCAAGAAATGTTGAAGCGATAAAGCTGCTTTATGACTTGGAAAAAGATGACCGTAATGCGACTTTTGAAGAACAGGAGGTTTTGTCGAACTATGTCGGCTGGGGCGGTCTTTCTGACGCATTTGACAGCAATAAATCGAACTGGTCAAGCGAATATCAAGAGTTGAAGAATTTGTTGCCGGAAAAGGAATATGAGATGGCACGAGCTTCTACACTGAATGCCCACTATACAAGTCCGGTAGTCATCAAGGCAATGTATGAAGCGTTGTCCCAGATGGGATTTAAGACGGGAAATATCTTGGAACCATCTATGGGCATTGGTAACTTCTTTGGACTTCTTCCGGAATCTATGCGAGGAAGCAATTTTTATGGAGTTGAGCTTGATTCTATCTCCGGTCGAATTGCTCAGAAACTTTACCCGAATGCTGATATTAAAATCAGCGGATTTGAAAAAACTGACAGAAGGGATTTCTACGATATATCTATCGGCAATGTGCCTTTCGGAAATTATAAAGTCAGTGATAAACCATACGACAAGCTTGGCTTTTCAATTCACAACTATTTCTTCGCTAAGGCTCTGGATCAAGTAAGACCGGGCGGTATCGTTGCTTTTATTACAAGCCGATATACGATGGATCAGCAAAGCCCAGATGTTAGAAAATATCTTGCTCAAAGAGCTGAACTTCTTGGTGCGGTCAGACTTCCTAACAACGCATTTAAAGCCAATGCGAGAACCGATGTTGTGTCCGATATTATCTTCTTGCAGAAACGGGATCACCCGATTGATATTGAACCGGATTGGGTGCATTTGGGACAGAGCGAAGATGGATTTTCTATCAACAGCTACTTTGTCGAAAATCCTCAGATGGTGTTGGGAAAGCTCGAAAGCCAGTCTACACAGTACGGTAAGGAAGAATGTACGGTTGCTCCGATTGAGGGTACAGAATTATCAGAGCTTTTAAGCAATGCAATCAAGAATATCAACGGAAGCTATGTTGAAGCAGAGGTATCGGAACAGCCGCTTGTGGGAGCTGCAGAAACCATACCGGCAACACCAGATGTAAAGAACTTCTCCTATGCTGTGGTTGATGATGAAATCTATTTCAGAGAAAACTCAGTAATGAGGCTTTGTGATTTCAATGATACTGCCAAAGGCAGAATCAAAGGTATGGTAGAGCTGAGAAGAATCGTCAATGAACTGATTGACTATCAGTTGAATGATTACTCCGACGAGGACATCAAAACGAAGCAGAAAGAGTTGGATATAGCTTATGATGAATTTTCGTCTAAGTATGGCTTGCTTAATTCAAGAGCCAACTCAATGGCATTTGCCGATGATTCTTCTTACTATCTTTTATGTTCCCTTGAGAACATTGATGAAAACGGAAATCTTGAAAGCAAGGCGGATATGTTTAGCAAAAGAACGATTCGACCGGAAGTTAATATCACAAGCGTGGATACACCGATTGAAGCGTTGGCAATATCTATTGGGGAAAGAGGTATGGTAGATCTTCCGTATATGGCTGAGCTTGTAGGTACGCCAGATGAATTTGAGGATATTATAAGCGAACTAAACGGTATCATTTTCAAAAATCCTTTGGCTTCAGACGAGGCTTTTGACGGGTGGCAGACTGCTGATGAGTATTTGTCCGGCAATGTGCGTGAGAAGCTTAAAATCGCCCGTCTGGCAGCTCAAAACGATAACAGATATACTTCAAATGTAGAAGCACTGGAAAAGGCACAGCCGAAAGATTTGGACGCTTCTGAGATTGATGTAAGAATCGGTGCAACATGGATCGACAAGGATTATATCCAGCAGTTCATGGAAGAAACTTTTGAAACACCATTCTATATGAGAAGAAGCATTGAAGTAAAATATGCTCCTTTGACAGCTGAGTGGCGGATTACAGGTAAATCCGTACCGGGCAGACATGATGTCAATGCGTATGTAACCTATGGTACGGACAGAGCCAATGCTTACCGTATTTTAGAGGATTCCTTAAATCTGAAAGATGTGCGTATTTATGATACGATTGAAGATCCGGACGGAAAGCAGAAACGAGTGTTGAATAAAAAGGAAACGACGCTTGCCCAACAGAAACAGCAGGCAATCAAGGACGCTTTCCAAGATTGGATATGGAAAGATCCAAAAAGAAGGCAGGAACTTGTTGCAAAGTATAATGAGATGTTCAACTCTACCCGTCCTCGTGAGTTTGATGGTTCCCATATTCGCTTTGGTGGCATGAACCCAGATATTAAGCTGAGGGAACATCAGAAAAACGCGATTGCCCATGTTCTTTATGGTGGCAATACGCTTCTTGCTCATGAGGTAGGTGCGGGAAAGACTTTTGAGATGGCTGCTTCTGCGATGGAAGCAAAACGATTAGGATTGTGTCAGAAATCACTCTTTGTCGTACCGAACCATTTGACGCTTCAATGGGCAAATGAGTTTCTAAGGCTTTATCCAAGTGCCAAGCTGCTTGTAGCAAGCAAGAAAGATTTTGAAACAGCCAATCGAAAGAAGTTTTGTGCAAGGATTGCCACTGGCGATTATGACGCTGTGATTATCGGTCATTCGCAGTTTGAAAAGATACCGATTTCAGCAGAAAGACAAGAAAAGCTACTAAGGGAGCAGATTGAGGAAATTGAAAATGCCTTAGCAGAGATGAAATACCAAAGAGGTGAAAACTTTTCTATCAAGCAGATGGAAAAGACAAGAAAGTCGTTGCAGACAAGACTGGATAAGCTGCTTGCCAACGATAAGAAAGATGATGTCATTACCTTTGAGCAGCTTGGTGTTGATCGTCTGTTCGTTGATGAAAGTCATAGCTTCAAGAATTTGTTCCTTTATACAAAAATGAGGAATGTAGCCGGCTTATCAACATCAGAGGCTCAGAAGTCATCAGATATGTTTATGAAGTGTCGCTATATGGATGAACTGACAGATGGAAAAGGTGTTATCTTTGCGACGGGAACTCCCGTCAGCAATTCAATGACGGAGCTTTATACGGTTATGAGATATTTGCAGTACGGAACACTTCAGCAGAAGAATTTGACGCATTTTGACTGCTGGGCTTCGACATTTGGAGAAACAGCAACAGCAATAGAACTTGCTCCAGAAGGAACGGGTTACAGAGCAAGGACGAGGTTTTCTAAATTCTTTAATCTGCCGGAGCTGATGAATATGTTCAAGGAAGTCGCTGACATCAAGACAAGCGATCAGCTTAATTTGCCGGTTCCGGAAGCAGAATTTGAAACAGTAGTCGTAAAGCCATCGGATATTCAAAAAGAGATGGTATCATCACTATCAGAGCGAGCTGCACTTGTGCATGGCGGTACAGTTGATCCATCAGTCGATAATATGCTAAAGATAACATCGGACGGAAGAAAAATCGGTCTTGATCAAAGATTGATGAATCCATTGCTTCCAGATGATCCAAGCAGCAAGCTCAATGCCTGTGTCAATAAAGTTTTTGATATTTGGCAATACGGAAAGGAGGACAAACTGACACAGTTGTTGTTCTGTGATTTATCAACACCGAAAAATGACGGAACATTCAATGTCTATGATGATATTAAGAATAAGCTCGTGGAGCGTGGTGTTCCAACTGATGAAGTAGCTTTTATCCATGACGCAGATTCAGAAGCAAAGAAAAAAGAATTGTTTTCCAAAGTGAGAAACGGTCAAGTCAGAGTTCTGCTTGGCAGTACGCAAAAGATGGGAGCTGGTACCAATGTCCAAGACAAGCTTGTTGCAGTTCATCACTTAGATGTCGGCTGGCGACCATCGGATATGACGCAGAGAAATGGTCGTATCATTCGTCAAGGCAATCAGAACAAAAAGGTTCATGTGTTCCAGTATGTAACGGAAGGAACCTTTGACGCTTATCTTTACCAGACGCTTGAAAATAAGCAGAAGTTTATATCGCAGATTATGACGAGCAAATCGCCGGTAAGATCTTGCGATGATGTTGACGAACAGGCGTTGTCTTATGCAGAAATCAAAGCTCTGTGTGCTGGTAATCCGATGATAAAAGAAAAGATGGATCTTGATATTGAGGTCGCAAGATTGAAAGTGCTGAAGGCAGACCACCAAAGCAAGCAATATCGTCTTGAAGATCAGCTCTTGACTTATTATCCGGCGGAGATTGAAAAGTTCAAAGGTTTCATCAAAGGCTTTGAAAAAGATATTGAAACAGTAGAAAGAAATCCAATACCGAAAGAAGATTTTGTCGGTATGAAGATAGGCACAAAAACCTTTACTGATAAGGAAATGGCGGGTGAAGCACTTCTTGCTACTTGCAAGAACTATAAAGGCAATGAAGCGATGATGATCGGTGAGTATCGTGAATTTAAGATGGAGCTATCCTTCGATTCTTTTAAACAGGAATATGAGCTGACACTCAAAGGAAAGATGAGTCATAGGTTTTCGCTTGGTACAGATGCCAGAGGTAACATTACCAGAATGGATAATACCCTTGCCGGTATTTCTAATCGTTTGGAAAAAGCAAGGACACAGCTTGATAATCTTTATCATCAAGAAGAAGCTGCAAGACTTGAAGTCGGAAAACCATTCCCACAAGAAGCAGAACTTAGCCAAAAGAGTGCAAGGTTGGCAGAGCTTGACGCAGCACTGAACATGGACGACAATCGTTCATCAGAAGAAATCAATGAAGAAAAGCCATCAGTGATTGCAGAACTGAAGAAACATTCCAGTACCATTGTTCCAGATAAAAATCGTTCAGATGATGAGGTGTCCCTATGATTGAAAAGCGTGATCAGAATATGATTATCCGTTTATCTAGTAGTGAACTTGAAAGAATTCGATTGAAAATGTCAGAAGTGGAAGTAGTCAGTTTAAGTTCCTATATTCGTAAAATGGCACTTGACGGATATTGCGTAAAGCTTGATCTGCAAGATGTAAAAGAAATGGTTTCACTGCTCAGAAGATGTAGCAATAACATAAATCAGTATGCTAAAAGAGCCAACGAAACAGGCAGCATTTATGCTGAAGATATTAAAGACTTGCAGAACAGATTTGAAGAAATCTGGAATGTTGCAAAAGAAATCATGGCGAGATTATCGACAATCTAAAAAACGGATACAGTCAGAAATGGCTGTATCGGTACATAAAATATTTGACATCGTTGCAGACCTTTACATATTCATTTAGAATGTGATTAAGATAAGAAACGGAGGGATTGAGCGATGATGTTATTGAAGTTCTTGCTTAAAATAGTGGCGGTGGTATTGATAGTTCCGGTTGTGTTATTCATGCTTATGATGAAACTGTTAGTGAATCTTTCTTCGTATGTGTTGGGACCATTTATGTTGTTCTTGATAGGCTGCTCAATCTATACGATTTTCCAAAGTGCATGGAACCAGCTTTTGATTCTTGCGATTTTATTGCTTGCCTGCGTACTGGCGTTGTTCTGTGCTTCGTGGGTTATTGTAACATTGGAAGATGTAAATGACCGTTTGAGAAGTTATGTAAAAGCTTAAAAATTTGAAATGAGAAATATGTAAGATAGGCTGTTCCGAGTACGGTTCAGCTTTTTCTTTTGCCTAAAAATGATGGAGGTGGTAACTTGGCAGCTACAAAATTGATTGCGTTGCATATCAACAAAGGAAAAACTTTAGCAAAGACTTTGCTTGATAGATTAGAATACGCACAGAACCCAGAAAAGACTGAGGACGGAACCTATATCAGCTCTTACGAGTGTGATCCTAAAACAGTCCATGAAGAATTTCTTCTTACCAAGCGTGAGTATCAGCACAAAGTCGGTAGACAACAAAAGAATGATGTCATTGCTTATATGATAAGGCAGTCTTTTAAGCCGGGAGAAATCACACCGGAAGAAGCAAACCGAATCGGCTATGAATTGGGTATTCGATTTACTAAAGGCAAGCACGCTTTTATTGTTGATACTCATACGGACAAAGCTCACATTCATAATCATGTGATTTTCAATTCCACGAATCTGAAAGCCAACAAGAAGTTCAATAACTTTTGGTTTTCCGGTTTAGCAATTCAAAGACTGAGCGATATGATCTGCTTGGAGAATGGATTGTCGGTTATTGAAAAGAAGCCTTATAGAGAAAGGCAAAAACGAACGGAATATCCGAAAAGAGATTCTTTTAGAACTGGAATCTGTGTTGCGATTGATGACTGTCTTACGAAAAATCCAAAAGATTTTGAAGCTTTCCTATTGCTTATGGAGCAATCAGGATATGAGATAAAACGAGGAAAATATACAGCAGTCAGAGGCAAAGGACAAAAAAGATTTATTAGATTTCGTTCTTTAGGAGATGGCTATACTGAAGAAGATATTGTTGCTGCAATTCTTGGAAAAGATAAAAAACCAGAATTGATTAAGCCGCAGAAACTAAATCTTCTCATTGATATTCAAGAAAAGATTATCAGCAAAGGAGTTGCCTATGAAAGATGGGCAACGAATTTTAATCTAAAATCTATGTCAAAGACTTTGTTATTTTTAAGAGATCATAAAATAGAAACGGTTGAAGATTTAAAAGCTATGGAAGAAGAAGCAACAAATAAATTCAATGACCTATCTGCCGGCATTAAAGAAAAAGAAGCAAAGATGGCAGAAATGCTGGCATTGAAAAAGCAAATCTTCAATTATGCTGATACCAGAGAGATTTATATTCAATATCGTAAATCCGGTTACAGTAGGAAATTCTTTGAACAAAACCGTCAAGCAATCACTTTGCATAAGGCAGCGAAGCAAGCGTTCAATGAGTGCGGACTTGAGAAAATCCCTACGGTTAAGGAATTGAATGTGATGTACCATGAACAGATGAGTGAGAAAAAACAGATGTACTCAGAGTATCATCAGTTGAAAAATGAAATGCAAGAGCTTATGAAAGCTCGTAAAAATGTAGAACGCTTCTTATCTGATGAAGCTAAAAATGATGAAAGAGAAAAAGAAGCTATACGATAAAACTGGCAGGGTTCACAAATGTGAGCCTTGCTAAATTTTTTTGAAGAAAATAAATCAGCATTCGGAACGAATGCGTAGCCACCTACTGCAAGTTGGTGTTTCAAGGGGATTGGGGTACTCCCCAACAAGCAATTTTTGAAGATGGGAGTGAAACGAAACATTGAAAAAAATAGTGAATGTATATACATTTACACTGCTTGCTAATTTGTGAAATGCGTTTAAGTAGTACAAATGAATGTTTTGCTGTATTTGTTTTATTAATGCTAAAAAAACTTTGCTATAGCTAAATTTAATATTGAGAACACATCGTTGAAGTAGTATAATAATACTATTGAGTGAGCATGGCTTAAAAAGGACGGTGATCATAAATGGAAATAAGTTATAAGAAACTCTGGAAGCTTTTAATAGATAGAGATATGAAGAAAAAAGATTTAGCAGAAAAAGCAAATATCAGTACATACACTCTGAGCAAACTTGCAAAAGGAGAAAATGTAACGACTGATATATTACTGAAAATATGTAATGCGTTAGGCTGCTCTTTTGAAGATATTATGGAGATAGTGGATTCAGAAAAATAAATGTGATAAACGGAGGAAGAAGCAATGAATAAACAACAACTTGCAAATAAGATTTGGGAGTCAGCAAATAAAATGCGTTCCAAAATCGAAGCAAACGAATATAAGGATTATATTTTAGGTTTTATTTTCTATAAATATTTGTCAGACCAAGAAGTTAAGTTTCTAAAAGAGAAAGAGTTTACAGATGATGATATTAAAGAACTTGTAGAAGATGATTTGGAAACGCTTGAATATGTGCAAAGAAATATCGGCTACTTTATTTCTTATGAAAATTTATTTTCCACATGGATTTCAATGGGCAGAGATTTTGATGTATCAAATGTAAGGGACGCATTGTCTGCATTTAGCCGATTGATTTATCCAACTCATAAAAAAGTATTTGATAAGGTGTTCGATACACTTCAAACAGGACTTAGCAAATTAGGCGATAGCTCTAATGCACAAACAAAAGCAATTAGTGGATTGTTACAATTGATTAAAGACATTCCTATGGACGGAAAACAAGATTATGATGTGCTTGGGTTCATTTATGAGTTTTTAATTAGTCAGTTCGCTGCTAATGCCGGTAAAAAGGCTGGGGAGTTCTATACACCTCATGAAGTTTCTGTTTTGATGTCAGAGATTGTTGCTGATCACTTAAAAGGAAAAAGTGAAATTAAGATTTACGATCCAACAAGTGGTTCCGGCTCTTTGCTTATTAATATTGGTAAGAGCGTTTCAAAATATATGTCAGATGGAAACAATATAAAATACTATGCTCAAGAATTGAAAGAGAATACTTACAACCTTACTCGAATGAATTTAGTAATGAGAGGTATTAAACCAGACAACATTGTTACACGAAATGGAGATACTCTTGAGGAGGACTGGCCGTTTTTCGATGAAAACGATCCAGTCAACACATACAATCCGTTATATGTAGATGCGGTCGTATCAAATCCTCCGTATTCTCAAGCGTGGGATCCATCTAATAAAGAGCATGATCCAAGATACTCTCGCTTTGGTTTAGCACCTAAAGGAAAAGCTGACTATGCTTTCTTATTGCACGATTTATTCCACATCAAACCAGATGGAATTATGACGATTGTATTGCCTCATGGTGTGTTGTTCAGAGGTGGTGAAGAAGGTGAAATCCGAAAAAATCTAATTGAAAATAATCACATTGATACAATTGTTGGATTACCAGCGAACATCTTTTTCGGAACAGGTATTCCTACAATTATTATGGTTTTGAAGCAAAAAAGAGAAAATACAGACACTTTGATTATTGACGCTTCTAAAGGATTTATCAAAGAAGGTAAAAATAATAAATTGCGTGCTTCAGATATTAAGAGAATTGCGGATACAGTTATTAAACGAGAAAGCATTGATAAGTTTTCAAAGGTTGTAACAAGAGAAGAAATCAGAAACAACGATTACAATCTTAATATTCCACGCTATGTAGATTCATCTGAATCAGCAGAAAGTTGGGATATTTATGCTTCGATGTTTGGTGGTATTCCGGTGGTAGAAATCGAAGAACTGAAAGAATATTGGGAAGCATTTCCGACTTTAAAGAATGCGTTATTCACTGATAGCGACATTCCTTATGTTGAAGTTGCTACAGAAGATATTAAACAGACAATTAAAAAGCATGAAGATGTAGTATCTTTTGAAAAAGGTTTTGCTTGTGCATTTGAAGATTTCCATGCTTACTTGAAATCTGAATGGATTGATAAAATGTCTGAAGTTGAAGTTGGAAAAGCTGAGAATAAAGTCAGCGAAAATATTTTTGCTCGTTTAGAAAATATTGATTTAATAGACAAGTATGAAGCATATCAGCTTTTAGATAATGAATGGGGGAAAATTGCAGTAGATTTGGAAATGATTCAATCAGAAGGATTTTCTGCAACTAAGAAAGTTGATCCTAATCTGATTGTGAAAAAGAAAGATGGAAAGGAACAGGAAGTACAAGACGGTTGGATAGGTCATGTTATTCCATTTGAATTAGTACAAAGAGAAATTCTTTCTGAGCAATACAGCACTTTAAAAAATAAAGAAAACAGATTATCAGAGATACCATCACTTTATGAAGAAATCATTGATTCTTTAACGGAAGAAGAAAAAGAAAGCGAAGTATTGAATGATAATAACGATGCTTTTGTTGCTAAGGAAGTAACAAAGAAATTAAAAGAGTTAAGAAAAGAAGTTCCAACCGAAGAAGTGAAAGAATTTATTAGCAAGTTAGCTAAATTTGAAGAATTATCACAAGAAGAAAAGGAACTTAAAAAGGAAATCAAAAAAGAAACTGCGGAACTTCACATGCTGACAAAGGAAACGATTGAAAATTTATCAGACGAAACAGTATATGAATTGCTTGATAAAAAGTGGATTGGTAATTTAATTGAAAGTATCAGCAAGTTGCCGGATACGATCGTAAACAACCTTGTTTCTAAAATTCAAGCTCTACAGTCAAAGTATGCAACAACATATTTTGAAGTAGAAACAGAAATCAAAAAAACTGAACGCTTATTGTCTTCAATGATTGATGATTTAGAAGGAAATGAATTTGATATGAAAGGCTTAAGTGAGTTTAAATCACTTTTGAAGGGTGAATAATATGAATGATAAGCAGAAACCTTCAATTCGTTTCAAAGGATTTACAGAAGCTTGGGAACAGCGTAAGTTGGGGGAACTTGGTGAAATAGTAACAGGATCGACACCATCAACTACACATGCAGAGTATTATTCTGATGATGGTATCCCTTGGGTAACACCAACCGACATAAATGCAACTCTGATATTTGATACGCCGAAAAAATTGAGCGATTCAGGAGCTAAAATTGGTAGAGTTGTGCCAGCAAATACAATATTGTGTACTTGTATTGCAAGTATAGGAAAAAACGCTTTATTAACGGTAAAAGGAAGCTTTAATCAACAGATAAATGGACTTACTCCAAATAAAAAACATGATTCATATTTTCTTTTAACAGAGAGTGGATTATGGTCAAATATTATGAAGAGAATGGCGGCTTCAGGCACTATGCAAATTGTAAATAAAGCAGAGTTTTCTGAATTGCAAACAATGGTGCCAAGTTTATCAGAACAACAACAAATTGGCTCATTTTTTGCTAACCTTGATAACCTTATCACCCTTCATCAGCGAAAGTATGACAAGCTTGTGAATGTTAAAAAATCTATGCTTGAAAAAATGTTCCCTCGTGATGGAAAAAATGTTCCGGAAATAAGATTTTCGGGATTTACGGAAGCTTGGGAACAGCGTAAGTTCTCTGATTTAGTTCAAATTGAGCGTGGAGGTTCTCCAAGACCAATAGAAGATTATATTACCAATTCATCAGAAGGACTGAATTGGGTGAAGATTGGCGATGCACCAATACAAGGAAATTATATTACCAGAACTGCTGAAAAAATTCGCCCTGAAGGTTTATCGAAAACAAGAGAAGTTCATCCCGGAGATTTGATTTTATCGAACTCAATGAGCTTTGGAAAACCTTATATAATGGGCATTGACGGCTGTATTCACGATGGTTGGCTTTTGATTAGAGATATCCAAAAGGTATTTGATTTAACTTTTTTATGCCACTTGTTAGGTACTCCTCAAATGCTGGAACAGTATCGGTCATTTGCGGCAGGTAGTACGGTTAATAATCTTAATAAAGAACTTGTTGGAAATACAGTTGTAACGATTCCAAACATAAGTGAACAAAGATTATTGGGACAATATTTTGAACAGCTCGACCACCTTATCACCCTTCATCAGCGAGAGGTAGAAAAATTGCAGAATATAAAAAAATCATGTCTTGAAAAGATGTTTGCATAAGCGAAAAAAGTGATTTTAATATGATGTAGGGTAAATGACTTACTAAAACTGTAGAAAATGAGAGAGGTAAATCGAAAAAATAACTAAAAAAATAGATTTTGATTAAAACAGGAAAAAACGAAAATATGTAACCGAAGAAATATCTAAATTAACCGTTATTGATTAAAGCAAAAACTACGGATTTTTTCAGAAAAACTTTGAGAATTATTAAAATTTCAAAAGTTCTTGGGAACAGCGTAAGTTAAGTGAGATTGCTACTATGCATGCAAGAATTGGTTGGCAAAACCTACGAACTTCTGAGTTTTTAGATAGTGGAAATTATATGCTTATTACTGGTACGGACTTTGAAGATGGAGGAATTAATTTTGATACTTGCCACTATGTTGAACGGGAGCGATATGAGCAAGATAAACATATACAAATAAAGAATGGAAGTATTCTAATCACAAAAGACGGAACCTTAGGAAAAGTTGCTTATGTTCAGGGTTTATCAATGCCAGCAACACTTAATGCAGGTGTATTTAATGTAGAAATAAAAGATGAAACAAATGTTGATAACAAGTATCTTTTTCAATATCTAAAAGCACCATATTTAATGGATTATGTAGATAAAAAAGCAACTGGTGGAACAATAAAACACCTTAATCAAAATATACTTGTAGACTTCCCTGTTGATATGCCTTCGAGACAAGAACAAAGGCTAATTGGAGAGTATTTTTCTAACCTCGATAACCTTATCACCCTTCATCAGCAAAAGTTAAAATTGCTAAAGCAAATCAAAAAAGCGATGGTGAATTGCTTTTTTACAGAAAAATATACAGAAAAAAATAGAAAGGAGCCAGAAAATATGACTTTTAAATACGAATCTGACTTTGAAGAAGCACTTATAAAGGTGCTTTCCAATAAAGGGTGGGAAAAAGAAGTTATAAAATATCCTACAGAAAAGGATTTGTTAGAAAACTGGGCAAAAATCTTATTCGATAACAATCGAGGGATTGATAGATTGAATAACTATCCTCTAACAGATGGGGAAATGCAGCAAATTTTAGAGCAAATCAATTCTTTGCGTACACCTATTAAGTTAAATACATTCATCAATGGAAAAACAGTTTCGATAAAAAGAGATAACCCTAATGATGTAGAACACTTAGGAAAAGAAGTTAGCTTAAAAATATATGATAGACGAGAAATAGCAGCTGGACAAAGTAGATACCAAATCGTTCAGCAACCGGTGTTTCCAAGAAAATCAAAAATACTGAATGATCGTCGAGGTGATTTAATGCTTCTGATCAATGGAATGCCGGTTATTCATATTGAATTGAAAAGAAGTGGAGTATCGGTTAGTCAAGCTTACAATCAAATTGAAAAGTATTCAAAGGAAGGTGTTTTTACTGGCTTGTTTTCACTTGTTCAAGTTTTTGTAGCGATGACACCAACTGAAACAAGATATTATGCTAATCCGGGGGTAGATGGACAATTTAACCCAGATTACTATTTCCAATGGGCAGATTTTAACAACGAACCAATAAATGATTGGAAAGATATTGCTTCTTCTCTGCTTTCAATTCCAATGGCACATCAGCTGATTGGCTTTTATACCGTAGCTGATGAATCTGATGGAATACTAAAGGTTATGCGTAGCTACCAGTATTATGCTGCCAATGCAATCTCAGATAAAGTTGCTAAAACCAAATGGGACGAGAAGAATCAGCGAGGCGGATTTATTTGGCATACAACTGGTTCCGGTAAGACTATGACGAGTTTTAAATCAGCTCAGTTGATTGCAGATTCAAGGGACGCTGATAAAGTAGTTTTCTTAATGGATAGAATTGAGTTAGGAACGCAGTCATTAGGAGAATATCGTGGCTTTGCCGGTGAGTCTAAAGGAATAAGCAATGAGCAGTCCAGTGTAAAAGCAACGGAGAACACATATACACTTATTTCTAAACTAAAGAGTGACTCACATCTTGATACTTTGATTGTAACTTCTATACAGAAAATGAGTAGAATTAAAGATGAAGATGGAGGATTGAATGCATACGATATTGAAAAGATTAACAGTAAACGAATTGTGTTTATTGTCGATGAGGCTCATAGATCCACATTTGGGGATATGCTTCTAACTATAAAAAATACATTCCCAAATGCCATATTTTTCGGATTTACCGGTACTCCTATTCAAGAAGAAAATCAAAAGAAGATGAGTACAACGACTACAGTTTTTGGTAATGAGCTTCATAGATACAGTATTGCTGACGGAATTAGAGATAAAAATGTTTTAGGCTTCGATCCATACAGAGTTATGACTTATAAGGATAGTGATGTGCGTAGAGTTGTTGCACTTGAAAAAGCAAAGGCAAAAACGGTTGAAGAAGCTTTACAAGATCCTAAAAAGTCCGAGATTTACTATAAGTATATGGATTCATCTAAAGTAAAAATGGCTGGTTATATTGGCGATGATGGAAAATATGTGAAAGGAATCGAGGATTATATTCCTAATTCTCAGTATCAAACAGAAGAACATCAAAATAAAGTAGTTGAAGATATAGTAGATAAATGGGTTGATTTAAGCCATGCTTCAAAGTTTCATGCGATTTTTGCGACAAGCAGCATTCCAGAAGCGATTGAATACTATCGTTTATTAAAAGATAAGATGCCATCATTAAAGACAACATGCTTGTTCGATCCGAATATTGATAATGGCGGAGGTGTTCAATTCAAAGAAGAAGGATTGGTTGAAATTATAGATGATTATAATAAAAAATATGACCAAGAATTTTCTATTGGAACACATGCAGGATTCAAAAAAGATATTGCATTAAGATTGGCTCATAAAGAATATTATAAAACCGTTGATCGAGAACCGGAAAAACAACTTGATTTGTTAATTGTAGTAGATCAAATGCTAACTGGGTTCGATTCAAAATGGGTAAACACATTATATATGGATAAAATGCTGGAGTATGAAAATATAATACAGGCATTTTCGAGAACAAATAGATTATTCGGTCCTGACAAACCATTTGGAACAATCAGATATTATAGAAGACCTCATACAATGGAACGAAATATAAATGATGCTGTTAGTCTTTATTCCGGTAACAAGCCAATCGGTTTATTTGTAGATAAACTATATAAGAACCTCAAAAAAATGAATGAATTGTTTGGGGATATTAAAGATTTATACAAGAATGCCGGTGTAGAAGATTTTTCCAAACTTCCAGATGACAGAACTGTTGTCGCAAAGTTTGCTTCTTTGTTTAGAGAATTCAATGAGTATTTAGAGGCTGCTAAAATTCAAGGCTTCAAATGGAATGAGTTGTCATATAAGTTTGTAGATGAAGATGGCAAAAATGATGAAATAACAGTTGATTTTGATGAAACAACTTATCTTATTTTGGTTCAGAGATATAAAGAAATTCCGAGCGGAGATCCGATAGGACCGGGTGGAGATGATGTTCCGTATGATTTGGTAGGATACATTACCGAAATTGATACCGGAAGAATTGACGCCGACTATATGAACAGTCGATTTGAAAAATATCTAAAGGCACTTCATAGTGATGAAACCTCTGAAGATTTGAAAGAACTAGCATTAAATGAGCTACATAAGTCGTTTGCTACATTAAATCAAGAAGAACAAAAATATGCGAATATCTTCTTACATGATGTGCAACGGGGAGATGTTATCGTTGAAGAAGGAAAAACGCTGAGAGATTATATTACTGAGTATCAATTTAAGGCTAAAAATGATCAAATCCATCGTTTCGCAGATACCATAGGAATTGACGAGGACAAGCTTAGAGGTATTATGGGCTTAAAATTAACAGAAACGAATATCAATGAATTTGGAAGGTTAGACGAATTGAAGAATACAATTGATAAATCGAAAGCAAAAGCCTACTTTGAAAACAAGGAAGGTATAAAGCTTAATCCACCAAAAGTAAATATTAGAGTAGATAAGCTTGTACGAGAGTTTATCTTAAAAGGTGGCTTTGAGATTGATTAAGTAATTTCAAAAACAACCATAAATATCGAATCTAATGCTAATGGAGTCAAGGGTTTTCCTTGACTCTTTTACTTTAGCGTGGGAACAGCGTAAGTTAGGAAAAGTGCTGATTAGTCTGCAAAACAATACTTTTTCCAGAGCGGATTTATCATCTGAACAAGGGATTGCAAAGAATGTTCATTATGGGGATATTTTAGTAAAATTTGGTGAAGTAACAGATGTGAAAACTGAATTACTTCCTATGATTGCAGATGAAGCAGTTATAGTTAAATATAAGTCATCATTTTTACAAAACGGCGATGTTATTGTGGCAGATACTGCAGAGGACGAAACCGTTGGAAAATGTACAGAAATAGCGGGGTTAAGTAATGAAATCGTAATTTCAGGACTACATACAATACCTTACAGACCATTACAAAAATTCGCTTCAGGATACCTCGGATATTATATGAACTCGGCGTCTTTTCACCATCAATTATTACCTCTTATGCAGGGAATAAAGGTTACTTCGATTTCAAAAACAGCGTTGCAAAACACAGACATTTTATATCCAAAATCAGAGAATGAACAGGCAGCTATCGGCAAATATTTCCGACAGCTCGACCACCTTATCACCCTTCATCAACGTAAGCCATTTTGTATAAACAGGAGGCAAAAATGGAAACAAACAACAAAAATGCAGAATTATTCTGCGAATATTATGCAAAATGGATTTCAGTATATAAGGAAGGGGCGATAAGGGAGGTTACTTTGGGTAAATATAAGATGACTCAGAAGTGGTTAGAGAAGCTTGCACCAGATTTGAAGATGTCTGATTTGAATAGAATTTCATATCAGCAACTTTTAAATGATTATGCAGCGACACACGAGCGACAAACTACTATGGATTTTCATCATCAATTAAAGGGAGCAATCTTAGACGCTGTTGATGAAGGATCGATAGAAAGAGATCCTACCAGAAAAGCAATCATCAAAGGTAAGACACCGAGTAAAAATAAGAAAATTAAATACTTAAATCAGTTTGAGCTACATACGTTAATTTCAACACTGAATCTTTCGTCAGAAATTAATTGGGATTGGTTTATTTTACTTGTTGCTAAAACAGGTTTGCGTTTTTCTGAAGCTTTAGCTTTGACACCAAAGGACTTTGACTTTGCACGTCAGTCGATATCAGTAAGCAAGACTTGGAACTATAAAGGAAATGGAGGGTTCTTGCCAACCAAAAATAAATCATCAGTAAGAAAGGTTCAAATTGATTGGCAAATGGTTATTCAGTTTTCTGAGTTGATTAAAGGATTACCAGAAGATGAACCGGTTTTCATCAAAGGTAAAGTGTATAACTCAACTGTGAATGATATTCTGAGTAGGTATTGCAAAAAAGCAAATGTACCAGTGATTTCCGTACATGGCTTACGACATACTCATGCTTCAATTCTATTGTTTGCAGGAGTATCTATTGCAAGCGTTGCAAGAAGGCTCGGACATTCAAGTATGAATACGACACAAAAAACATATCTACATATTATTCAAGAATTGGAAAATAGAGATATAGATTTGGTAATGCGTTCGTTATCTGTATTAAACTAATAAAATTTAATGGCTTACGTTGATTAAAGTTGATAAGAACAGATGATGAATCAAAATTTGGGCTATCTTATGTGATAGCTCATTTTGTTTATTCAAAGTAATATATGGATATTCTAAATATTTTTTTAGAAATTAAAAGTATCAGTTGGAAACTATGAATAATGCTTTGTTCTAATCAACTCCAATATTTTTTAAAATATGTTTACGATACATACGGATGGAGGTGATTACATGCAAGATTTGACGGATCTTTCTGAAATAGAAATTGAACTAGACCTCGTAAAGATGGGCAAGCGTATCCAGAAAGTACGCAAGCTAAGAAGGCTAACCCAAAATGATCTTGCATCTATATGCAATTGTTCAAGTAATCATCTGAGTGCGATAGAAAATGGGATAAACAAACCATCGCTTGAGATGATGATGAAAATCAGTGTTGCACTTGATAAGAGCGTTGATTATTTTCTCATGGACTCATCACATGTTAGCAAAGCTTATCTGATTGATGACCAAATCATTGATCGGTTGAATAAATGTGATACAACGACATTACAGTTTATAGTTTCGTTCATTGACGATATTGTTATCTATAAAAAAGATGTCATCAGAAATTATAAAAAGCAAAATGAGTGATTCAAGAGAAAAAGCGAGATTAAGATTGCCTAAACTAATAGATTAGACAGTCCTCAAAACAGATAAAGCAGACCGTAAGACTGTCAATATTTGACTTTCTTTCGGTCTTTTTACATTTAAAGGAGTGTGAACAAAATGGAAATAAGAATTCCCACGCCGAGTGCGGGACAAGAAATTTTAGAAGATTGGAAAGACTTGGCTTATTCGTCAGAGTTTGTGGAAACATTATGCAAGTTGGAGTTTCAATCGCATGATCAAGACAATCCGGAGAAGATTGCAATGAATGCCTTGAATACTGTAGCTGAATTTTATGACGCAGACTGGTGTGGTGTCGTAGAAGCGGATTTGATTTTTCACGTATGGAACCCTATCTGGTGGACAAGCGGAAAAACACATAATGAGATCGTACGGAATTTTTTTGAAAAGGACAAGATTTTTCCGTCAGAGGAATGGATCAATGCCCTTCATCAAGGCAAGTGTATGATTATTGAGGATACTTCTGTTTATAAGAATACGAATCGGGAAGAGTATGCCAATTATAAGAATCTTGATATTGATTCTTTGATAGCGTATCCGTTTTGGAAGAACCCTGCCGGATTTTTGATTGTGCTGAACCCAAAGAAACATAAGAGAAAAATCAGTTTGATACAAGTGCTTTCTTTTGTAGTGTATTCAGCAATCAGCGAAGCAAGGCATACTGCCGGAAGTAATCGTGCGTTTACGGTTGATGAAATCCGTACTGATAAAGATATTGTAATCAATTTATTTGGTTCGTTTGAAATCCATACTTTAAAAAGCGTGTTAAGGAAGATGAAATCAACTCACCAAAGATTATTAGGATTTTGACTTATTTATTGCTTAATCCGAACCAACATTGCTCACCGAGAAGATTATGTGATGCGATTTGGCCTGATGAGATTATTGATAATCCAAGCAGCAAAATTAAATCGCTTATTTATAGGCTGCATATGCTTTTCAGCGATGTGCTAGATCATAAACTGATTATTTCGACTAGTCGAGGGTATCAGCTGAATCCGGAATTGAATATTGTTACAGATCTTCAGTTATTTGAAGATTATTGGTTATTATCACAAAAGACATTATCAAACAAAGCCAAAATTGAGATTTTGAAGAAGCTGACGAATATTTATCGAGGAAGCTTGCTTTCATCAGCAACCGGAGAACATTGGTTGATGAACTCGGAGATTGGCTTTCATCATAAATATATGGGAATTATCAATGATCTGCTGAAAGCATTCTTTGAAGCAGAGAACTATGATGACATTCAAGAGTATGCAAGCAAAGCATTGATAGTTGATAATGCCAACAAGGAAGTTTATTACTGGCTGATTAAAGCGATGTATAAACTTGGTGCAAATGGAATGGCTCGTGGAGAGCTTAGAAATGCCGAAAGACTTTTAACTGATGATGAATATCAAGTGCTGCTATCTGCACTAAATGGAGCAATATAGATCCATAACACCGCCATGCGACCGTTAAACGACTGTTGCAACACCTTAAATTTCTTATACGACCATCATGCGACCGGCACAACACCGTTCGCAACACCCTCACTTTGTAGATTTTTTGTGCAAGGACAAAGCACAGAAAGAAAAGTGAGGGTTTTTAATTGGAAAAAGCAGATAAATACAGAGCGATCGTCTTTGCAAGTAATTGTGAAGATGGTCGCTCTTTTTCTTTATCTACAGTTTTAGTTCGTAATCGTTCTCCTCCAAATCTTTGAATTTCAAATCTGCAAATTCAAGGAAAAACAGGAGGAAACAAAAATGTATTACGATCCAAAAGAATGTGGAAAAAGAATCAAGGAATTAAGAAATTTACATCAATTAACACAGAATCAGCTATCAGAACGATTGAATATCAGTTTGAGTATGATGAGCAAGCTAGAACAAGGAACTAAGAGCATATCGGTAGATCTTGCTATCGAAGTTTCTGAGTATTTCCATGTATCACTTGATTATCTGCTGCTTGGAAAAGGCATGAGGACTGACGAGCTGCAAAAGAAACTTCTTCAAGCAGAATCTTTAATTCGTGATGTTGCAACTTTGATATAAGTAGCACGATTGGTGCTATCAACTGGCACTATCAGTCCCTCCTAAAGTAATTCGGGAAAGGATAAAATTTGGGTGTAGTCAGAAATGAGCTACAGGATCTTTGAAAACTGAATATCATTCATCAGGTACATTCCTGTTGCTGGTGTGAGAACATCAGCCACATCAGTGATACGCCATGACTGTACGAAGTGAGTAAGAGAAGGTAAGGATTATTATTCATGGGATTGCACGAGCGAGTCTTATCAGCTTGTAAAAATAAGTTAGCTTCTTATTCGGCAATGAAAGCAACAGGGACAATGATACTTCTCTACGGAGCTGGCGGAGAACCCGGCGGAGGGCAGAAACCCTATGGAGCTGTTTCGCTGACAGCCATCTGATGATTTCCCGATACGATTTTACAGTCAATCCCTAGGGGCGTTTAGGACAAATATAGGGTTCACATATTCGCATGGGAAAGCTGCGATTGTCAAATATGATTGCAGCTTTTCGGTACATACCCAAGAAAAAGGAGGTCATTCAATATGATGAATAAAGATTGGGCGTATCGTAGAGGTGATATATATTATGCTGATTTGAACCCTGTATGCGGCTCAGAACAAGGAGGTTTGCGTCCGGTAGTGGTCATTCAGAATAATATCGGTAACAAACATGCACCGACCTTGATCGTAGCTATGGTAACAACAAAAGTAGGAAATAAACCAAGTTTGCCAACTCATTATTTTATTAGAAATAATGACGCATTAGCAGAGCCATCTATTGTTTTACTTGAACAAATTAGAACGATAGATAAAAAGCGTATTAAATCATACTTAGGAAAGACAACAAAAAGAGAATTATTGGGAATTGATAAAGCACTTCTTAGAAGTCTATCTTTGAATTATTTGATTTGTATTAAAGAGCCAAGAAATTAACGAGATAAATGCTAGGAAGATGAAATGTTTTCATAATTGAGAAGTTGACTTAAAACTTGTGGATCGTCTGTCTGTGAAAGCAGACAGACGATTTTCATAGGTGTATGGAATTGCTTTTAGTTTTACATATCATTTTGCAAAACCGGATATGTAGAACGGAGGCTTCCTATGAAAGATGAATGGACAGATTTAGCTAACTTTTTACAAGAGATGATTAAAAAGTATTATAGTTCCCTTGACCTTAGTAATGAAGAAATTGACATCGTTGCTAGAAAATAAGATTAAAAATAGAATGAAGATGGGTTGAGGAGTTTGTGTGAGAAAAACTCACACAAACATTTACATAACAAGCAAAGATAGACAAGTAGGAGGAAAGTTACATGGAAAAAGAAAAAGTATATACATATACACGAGTATCTACAGCAATGCAGATTGATGGGTATTCATTGGAAGCACAGAAAAATAGAATTAAAGCGTTTGCTGATTATAGTCAATTAAATATTGTTCATGAGTATGAAGATGCTGGAAAGTCAGGAAAATCTATTGATGGAAGAATTGAATTTCAAACAATGCTGAATGACATTATTTCAGGGAAAGATAAAATATCTTATGTATTGGTTTACAAATTATCAAGATTTGGAAGAAATGCTGCGGATGTACTTTCTACGCTTCAGATTATGCAAGACTATGGTGTCAATTTAATCTGTGTTGAAGATGGTATAGATTCTTCAAAAGACGCTGGTAAATTGATGATTTCTGTATTATCTGCTGTTGCAGAAATAGAACGTGAGAATATCAGAATTCAAACAATGGAAGGGCGTATTCAGAAAGCTCGAGATGGAAAGTGGAACGGTGGATTTGCTCCGTATGGATATAAGATAGTCGATGGTGTTTTGGAAATCAACGAAGAAGAAGCGGAAGCAATTAGAATGATTTTTGATATGTATGCTAATACTGACATGGGAGCAAATGGCGTTGCTAAGTACTTAGAAAATCACGGCATTAGAAAAATTGCTAGACAAAATGGAAAATATCCATTATTTTCTCCACATCTGATTAGACAAATTATAAATAATCCTGTATACAATGGAAAAATTGCTTATGGGAGAAGAAAAACGGAGAAAGTACATGGAACAAGAAATGAATATAAACAAGTTAAATCTGATGATTATCTTTTGGTAGATGGACTTCATGAAGCTCTTGTTGATGATGAGTTGTGGAATAAAACACAGCTTAAAATTGCTTCACAAGCTAAAAAATATGAAGTTGTTGATAGAGTTAAAAATCAGCAAAGACATTTATTGTCAGGACTAGTGAAATGTCCGATTTGTGGAACAGGGATGTATGGAAACAAATCAATTAAGCATAGGAAAGATGGCTCTAAATATAAAGATTTTTATTATTATGGATGTAAACATAGAAAGTTCATTAATGGAGAAAAGTGTACATATAACAAGCAGATAAATGAAGATGTTTTAAATAGCGCTGTGATAGAAATATTATCTAAAGCAGTCAATAATCCAAAGTTGATATCGATTATGGAAGATAAGATTAATACCAAAATTGATACTTCAGAAATTGACTTAGAAATCAAAAATTATGAAAAACAGTTAAGACAGTTCCAACTAATAAAGAATAACTTAATTAGTGAAATTGATATGCTTGATCCGGAAAACAAACATTACATATCAATAAAAAATGATTTGAATGAACGCTTGTATTCTATGTACGATAAGATTGAAGGTGTTAGAGAATTACTAAATGATGCAAATGCAAGAAAGTTAACAATCGAAGAAGAAAAGTTAACTAGTGAAAACATTTATAGAATTCTAATGCAATTTGATAAGCTATATAGTAAAATGAGTAATGACGAACAGCGAAAATTTGTAGAACTCATTATTGAAGAGATACATATTTATGAAGAAAGACAAGCTAATGGTCAATGGATAAAAAGTATCCATTTTAAACTTCCAATAGTTGAGGATCTTTTAAATGTAGGTTTGGACAAAAATTCGCAAGTCGAGTCCATTGTTCTGTTGCGAAAAAGATAAAAAATCAAATCAGTTTTATAGAGATGTAAGTTGTTGATGATAACTTGCATCTTTTTCATATGTTAAGATTGGAGTGATAAGGATGATAAAAAATGATACATGTAGTGAAGATACCAGTTAAAAATAAAACGAAAGAAGTAGTAAGAATTGCAGTATATTGTAGAGTAAGTAAAAATGTAGAAGAACAACGTTCAAGTTTAAATATTCAAATTGCATATTTTAAAGAACTTTCTAACAAAGTAATAGAAATCGATTAAGCTGAAGTGTATCACGATGTTGGAAGAAGCGGGTTAAGAAAGAATGGAAGAACAAGCTATAAAAAAATGATTGCAGATGGATTATAAGGAAAACTTGATTACATTATTACAAAATCAGTTAGTAGGTTTATTTACAAAGCATTGTAGTAAAATAAAAAAATATGATATATTTAGATTAGTGATAATAAAAAAAATAAGGAGCTAAAAAATGAGTTGTCATAGTATTGGGCATGGATTAAATTCAGTGTCTAAAAAGGTATTAGAGTTGTATGATGAAGGGAAAATTGAATTTAGTGTTGCGAAAGATTTATTATACACCACAAGAAATGCTGTACATTATTGTGATGGAAATACGTATGAAGCGATTGCATGTTTTGATGGATGTAGATGTGCTAGATGTTTAAAGAAAACAAATGAGTTATATGGTCTTTATGATGTATTAGATGAGTGTAGAGAGTATTATGATATTTTTAGCAATAAAGAAGATGGAGTATTATCTGGTGATCTTTGTAAGGATTGTTTTGATGAAATTTGTGAAAAACACCATTCGATTATCATAGAAGACGAAGTTGTATATTAAAAAAGTTTTACTCGATAATGGGTAAATCTTCAACTTTTAGCGGAATTATTAGCAGATAGTAATAATATACCTATGATATTTGTGAAGTTTAATCTTATATTTTCAATAAGGGATTACTATACACATTGCTTATCTCTTTTAATCTTTGATTCACGTTGAGAGTGTTGTCTTGATGTCAAGGGTTCAGAAGTAACATGTGAAAAAGGCTTGAAAATAGGTCATTTTAAAAATAGATTGTAATTTTTAAGTACATTGAAATCACGAAAATGCTTGTAAATCAGGGCATGGAAACATATCAATACGGACAGTGGAGTTGACAGAGTAGTAACCAAAATTGAAGGTGTGAACTGGTCTTTTAGCGATAAAATGTTTGTCTGCTTTATAAATGATTTAGAGATGTATAGTAAGTGGGAATATTCAGGTGAAAGTGAGTTGCTTATGTTGGAATATAAAGAGGGCATACTATCTTTTGATAATATAATGCAATTCTATTTAGATAAAATGATGCGGGATAAGGTTATTGATTCAATTCCTTCATTTTTTCAGCAGTTACTTAGAATCTGTAAAAAGTTTAAAGCATTAAAAGACATTAGTAACGCATTTGGAAGGGATAAATTAATCCAAGTAACTAAAGAAAATATTTTAATAATATTCCATCAAGTCTGGCAAATGTATTTATACAGGAAAAATATTTCTGTTTTCGAAACTATGGAAAATGAGCTGTATACAATTTTCGAAGGAATGAAATGGAACAGTTTTATGAATAAAATAAAAGTATTCGTTCAGAAGCCGGAAGTAAAATATACCAATCTGTAACCTTTGCAATGGTGGAAGCATATCGGAATAAGGATAAAAGTATTATAGATAAGCAGGGTTGAGAGGAAGAGTCTGAGTATGGACCAGATTAATAGTTGAACTATCTAAACATAAATTGGCAGATTTCGGAATAGAATTTACTATTGTAAATCTTTAAAATATACGTCAGTTTTATCTTGCTTTTCCAAAAACTACGTATTGTGTCGCGAATTGAGTTGGACACATTATCGCTTGCCTATGCGAGTGGAGAAACCCCGTGAATTTTAACGAATAAATTTACTCCACCATTATGTAATGAAAATACTTTTGTCATGGTGTATAAGGCCTTTATTTTACTGTATGTGGAGTCATAGCATTGCTATGTAGAGTTGAAAAGCCTGATAAACAAAGGCTTTCTTTTATTTATGTCTATTCAAAAATACTGCTTTCATTTGTATTTTAATAAAAAATTATGTTATGCTCGATATGGAATAAAAAACACATTTAAAATTGAATAGGAGAATGTCAAGATGAAGATTAATATAAGTACCATTATAGAGGCGATTGAAATGGCAGATGATAATTTTACTTTTTTTTTAGATTTAGAAACTGGAAAAAGTGTGCTGCTTGCTGATGAATTAAGTACCGGTATGGATAATGAGGGGTTGGAAAATGAAATTGAAGATAACCCTGAGCGTTTTTTTAGGCTTCCAACAAAATTTGAAATCCATGAGTATAATATTATGGAAGAGTTTATTCAGACATTAAAAGGTGAAGATGCTGATAAACTGGAACAAGTCATACAGGGACGTGGAGCGTTTCGAAGATTCAAGGATATGGTAAACAGAAGGGGAATTACTAAGCAATGGTATGATTTTCAGGCAGATTATTACAGAAATCTGGCAATTGCATGGTGCCAGGAGCATGGCATTGAATATGTGGAGAACTGCATGTAATTGCAAATCCATGTGGTAAAAGGCAGAAGACCATATATGTATGTACCCCTAGACTGTCTTTAAAAATCGGTTATGGGAAAACATGGCTTATGTCACTTACATAAAGGACTTAGGCCGTTTTCTCTTCTCCTGCAGAACCTTGTGTCTTCCATATGATGGATAAGATGTTCTGAAAACCAGCAATTTTCTCCTTGCACTGTTATAGTCGATATCATTTATGAAGCCTAAGACACCACTGTTACCGCATGTATTCTGTGAAATATCTCCCTCTTGATTTGCATATACTGCACTGAAGCATGCATTTTGTAAAGGGGGAATATCATGGAGACAAGTATCCGCGTTGAGCAGCTCTGTAAATCCTATCAGGGAACAACGGTTGTCAAAAACATCAGCTTTCAGGTGAATAAAGGGGAAATCTTTGCCTTTCTGGGTCCAAACGGCGCAGGAAAATCCACAACGATCTCCATTCTCAGCACCTTGCTGAAAAAGGACAGCGGGACGGTTATAATCAATGGCTTCCGTTTGGGACAGGAGGATGAACGTATTCGATCAGGTATCGGCATCGTCTTTCAGAACAGTGTCCTTGATGAGTTGCTGTCAGTCAAACAGAATCTGATTCTGCGCAGTGCCCTCTATCATCTGCCGTATAAACAGGCGTGCCGGCGTGTACAGAAGCTATGTGACATATGTGATCTGCACGATATTATGCATCAGCCGGTAGGAACCCTTTCCGGCGGTCAGCGAAGACGCTGCGATATAGCCAGAGCACTGATTCCGGAACCGGAAATACTCATATTGGATGAACCGAGCACCGGTCTTGACCCCAAGGCGAGAAAGCAGCTCTGGGACACAATCAGCGCATTGCATAAGGAACGTCATATGACCGTATTTATGACCACACATTATATGGAAGAGGCTGAAATTGCTGATCATTTATGTATTATCAAGCAGGGAAACATCATCTTTGATAAGCCTATGAAGGAGGTACATAAACAGTATGCCGCAGAGCAGCTGCTGCTTTATCCGGCCAGTAAAGCACAGCTGATTGCAGAACTAAACCGACACCATATACCATTTCATGAGCAAAACGAGGCTCTCTGCATACACACGGGAGGTATGCTGAAAACGATGTCTGTCCTGCGCCTCTGCGAACACTATATTCAGCGCTTTGAAAACCATCCCGGTAATATTGAAGAACTTTATCTGCAAATGCTTCAGGAGGAACAGGTATGATTTCTTTAATAAAACGGAATATGCTGCTGTTTTTCAAGGATAAGACTTCGGTATTTTTTTCCTTTATGGCAGTATTTGTTGTACTGGGACTGTATGTATGCTTTCTAGGTGACATGATGATCCAGCCGTTAAAGCAGGATTTCCCGGATACGGCAAGAGAACTGAGTGATACCTGGATCATGGCAGGAACTCTGGGAATTGTTTCGCTGACAACCTCTTTAAGTGTACTTGGAATTATTATTGAGGATAAAAGCAGGTCCATACTCAATGACTTTTATATTGCGCCCATTTCGCAAATGAAGGTCACCGGCGCCTATCTCCTCTCTACCATATGTATAACATTTCTGGTATCCGTTGTAACGTTGATAATCGGAGAGCTTTATATCGTTGCTTATGGAGGCTCCTTCTTAACACTGTCCGCACTGTTAAAGGTGCTTGCATGCATGGTGCTGTCTATCCTGGCCTGTACGGCAATGCTTTTTTTCTTCATGTCATTTTTTAAAAGTGCAACATCCTTCAGCAATGTCACGACCATTATCGGCACACTATCCGGATTTCTCATGGGGATTTATGTGCCGGTAGGAGCACTTCCCAAGCTGCTTCAAACCGTGATATCGCTGTTTCCACCGAGTCATTGTGCCGCGTTGTTTCGCAATATCATGATGGATGATGTCTTAACGAAAACCTTTCAGTCAATACCGCCGGAGCATCTGACTGCATTCAAAAAGCAGTTCGGCCTTGTCTACAGCTATGGCGGACATACGACCAATACACTGGATCATATCCTGATCATCGCAGGAATGGGACTGCTGTTTTTCCTATTGCAGTATGTAAGGCAGTCCAGGAGATAATGCATTCAATACGTTTATAAGAATTATGATTGCTATGCTTTCCATGATTCTTTATATATTTGCATGCCTTTTCCTCGCATCGACTTCTGTACTTTTCTATTAGAATCTGCTAAGCTTTTGAATATATGCGATAGATACCATAAAAAAAGGATGCATATTAGATAACAGATTTGAAATGAGGCTGAAGCTGTGCAATACAGCCAGGTATAAGAAAGGAGTCGGTGTATGGAAAGCAGAAATCATGTAAAGCTGCGTACATTTCAAGAAAAAGATTTTGCAGAGGTGCTGCGGCTGTTTTATGATACCGTGAGAAATATTAACAGCAGGGATTATACGACTGAACAGATTTCGGCCTGGGTACTGGGTGTCAAGGAGAAGCGAATGAAAAGTGCGCTGTTGGCGCATACCACTCTTGTTGCCACAAGCAATCAGAAAATGGTAGGATTTGCGGATATGGATGAAACCGGTTATCTGGATCACCTCTATGTTCACCATTAGCATCAGAAGCAGGGAATCGCCACGATGCTTTGCGATTTGCTGGAAACGGAAACCTCATCACCTACTCTTTCAGTGCATGCATCGATAACGGCAAGGAATTTTTTCCTGCAGCGTGGCTATCGGCTGATTTATGCACAGCAGGTGGAGCGTCAGGGACAGCTGTTGACAAATTTCTATATGATAAAAGAAAAATAGTGTCATTTCTTTTGGAATAGGACAGGCTGCTGTCATGTTTCTCATGATATCATGTGGGCATATAAAGGAGGACATATCATGGAAGAGAGATATTGTCAGTGCTGTGGAATGCCAATGGGAGATACAAAGGAGTTATATGGAACGGAAAAGGACGGATCAAGGTCTGTGGACTATTGTAAATACTGTTATGAACATGGTGCATTTACATCAGATTGTACAATGGAGGAAATGATTGAATTCTGTGTTCCTGTCATGGTTAAGGAAAATCCTGGGATGAGTGAAGATAAAGCCCGGGAAATGATGACAAAGTATTTTCCAACACTGAAGCGGTGGATGAAATAACTGACTATAAAATTCAGAATTTACCAAACGACAGTGCACAGCTGTCGTTTTCTGCATACGATATACAGAGGTGATGAATTTGAAACAAAACATAGGATTTATCGGATTTGGAAATATGGCACAGGCCATGGCAGATGGAATGCTTGCGAGTGGAATTGTAAAGGGAGAGCAGCTGTATGCCTGTGCCAGGCAATGGGATAAGCTGTGCAGAAATACAGAAGTGCGTGGGATGCATGCATGCAAACATGCAATTGATATGGTACGACAGTGTGACATCATCCTGCTCGCAGTGAAGCCTGCACAGATGAGTGAGGCGATTTCCACAGTGAAAGAGCACCTGCAGGGTAAAGCCGTAGTATCTATTGCGGCCGGTATGTTCTTTGAAACATATGAACAACTGCTTCCACCGCATACACAACATTTGAGCGTGATCCCCAATATGCCGGTATCCGTTTGTGAAGGTGTCATGTTATGGGAACAAAGAAATTCTCTGCAAACAGAGGAGGCTGCGGCCGTTGAACAGCTTTTCTCTGCGATTGCCTTCATAGAAAAGCTGGAAAGTGATCAAATGACAATTGGTGCAACCGTGGCAGGCTGCGGTCCTGCCTTTGCGGCAATGTTTATAGAAGCGCTGGGGGATGGCGCAGTGGCATATGGGCTTGGACGTGAGGCTGCTTACCGGCTTTGTGCGCAGATGATGGCTGGCACTGCAAAGCAGCTACTGGTTCATCCACAGCATCCGGGACAGCTGAAGGATCGCGTAAGCTCTCCGAAGGGAACGACGATTCAGGGAGTTGCAGAGCTGGAGCGTCTTGGTTTTCGCAATGCCCTGATTTCTGCAATCGAACGGATTGAGCAATTTCGGCTGAAGTAGCAGCTTCCTTTATCTGAACAAACAGGTGTTCTTATCGTATTTTTCTTACTTTCAGGCATTTACAAAGGGAGACTATGAATTCTGTTGATAAATATAAGTATGTTGAATTCTCCATAGTTTGAATTTACCACGGTTATGTAAGAATCTCCTTATCTTCCGCTGTCTATTTTTTGAAATATGCAATTAAACAAAGGCTACCAATGAATATTATGAATGTCAAAGTTACGTGTGCTTTGTTATTTGGTATGAATTCTCATAGCAGCTCTTTCTGTGTCTGTTCCTTCTGCCGATTGCTTGTCATTAAAAAGGAATCTGGTATAATATAGAGAATTATAGAAAAGAGGGAGATTATGCTGGAAACAAAACGACTTATCCTTCGACCATGGCAGGTTGAGGATGCGGAAAGCTGCTATCGGTATGCGAAAAATCCAAACATCGGGCCCAAAGCGGGATGGCCGGTGCATGAAAGTGTGGAAAACAGCCGGGAAATCATACGGACTGTGCTGTCTGCACCGAATACCTTTGCCGTTGTGCTGAAGCAGAATATGGAGCCCATTGGCAATATCAGTTTAATGATCGGAAAGCAGTGTAATCTGACAAATGCAGCTGATGAGGGTGAAATCGGCTACTGGCTGGGGGAACCGTACTGGGGACAGGGATTTATTCCGGAGGCAGTTCAATGTCTGATACGATATGCCTTTGAAGACTGCTGTTTGAAAAAACTGTGGTGCGGTTCCTTTGAAGGAAATCATAATTCCAGACGTGTACAGGAGAAATGCGGCTTTCATTATGCAGGGTCAGAGGTAAGAGAATGGCCGTTGCTTCAAAAAACACTTACCGGGCATATTATGAGTCTTACCATAGAGGAATGGAAACATTCTACCGGCACGGAAACTAATTAAGCATGCTTTATATATTGTTTAAAGAGAATATTTGACATTTTTCAAAGGGCTGTTCAGCAGCGGAATGGAATATGTCTTTATATTTATGGCAGGCTACAGGATTCAAATTGCTAGTAAAAACAGACCGCAATAGGTTTTCCTTATCTGCTTCGAAACGAGAGCCTTCATTTTCACAGTCTGAATGATTTTAATACCCGTGAAATTCTCAGAGAATAGCAGGCATCAGGACATGCTGTAACAGATATGCAGCGTATGCAGGCAATATAGGATAGAAGGCACCGGCTTTTGAATTCCTCGATTTTATGGAAGCTGCAGGTGTATCCTTGTTTTGCATGCGTTAGCGCTGAGCGATAACAAGCCCTGCTAATAGGCTTCGGAATCACCTAAAACAAAGGTACTGATTAAACAAAGCAGGAAGTGAAAAATTGATAGCGGAAATGAAGCTGAATATAGAAAAAGAATCCCACATCTGAATATATCCCTTGAAGGAAATTCTTATTTCCGCTCATTTCTTCCTATAAGTCATCTGAAAATATAGGAAGGTATCTCTTGCATGAATACATAATACAGATGGATGCGTAAGGGCTGTTGTATTGCCTTATTTTTCTTGCTAATAAAAGGATATTTGATATAATATAGAGAATTACAGAAAAGAGGGAGATTATGCTGGAAACAAAACGACTCATTCTTCGACCATGGCAGGTTGAGGATGCGGAAAGCTGCTATCGGTATGCGAAAAATCCAAACATCGGGCCCAAAGCGGGATGGCCGGTGCATGAAAGTGTGGAAAACAGCCGGGAAATCATACGGACTGTGCTGTCTGCGCCGAATACCTTTGCTGTTGTATTGAAGGAAACCATGGAGCCTGTGGGAAGCATCGGACTGATGATTGGTAAGCAGAGTAATCTGGCGATTGCGGATGATGAAGGAGAAATCGGCTATTGGATCGGAGAACCGTACTGGGGTCAGGGACTGATACCGGAAGCGGTGAAGGAGCTTATGCGCTTTGGATTTGAGGACTGTCAGTTAAAAACATTATGGTGCGGATATTTCGACGGTAATGAAAAATCCAAACGTGTACAGGAGAAATGCGGCTTCCATTATTTACGCAGTGAGGTAAGGGAATGGCCACTGATTCAGCAGACACTTACAGAGCATATCCTGTATGTCAGAAAAGCAGAATGGGAAAAAAGGCGCATAGCTTAATAATATAGCATACCTGCAACCAGATATCTTTTTGAAGAAGCATAACGGGATTTTGAACAGCCGAGAAATCAGCTGAAAAAATCTCTTTTTCTTTCCGCGTCATAAGGCCTTATCCCTTAATGCGTTCATGCCATATGATCTATATGTTTTTTTTCAGAGTCTAAGGCATTTCTATCATATGGGTTACAGAATCAAAACACTTTTTCATTTAGTCCTGAGAAAATCACTTTTGGGCTTGACAGTAAATTTATACGATACTAGAATAGAGAGGAATGGAGAGTGAGAAGATGAGCAAATAGATAAGAGACCCAGCAAACGAACTGTTTAAAATAAACTTTTTTCGTATGTGTCAATTATCTGCTTACAGCCTGCTTAAAAGGAGGCGATGCTCATGCTTATTCTAAAGCACCTTACTATCCGTGATAGTAAACATCACACACTGATTAACGATTTAAATTATTCCCTGGGAAATGACGATAAAGTAGGAATTATCGGCGAGGAAGGGAATGGAAAATCCACACTGCTAAAGGCGGTTTATAACCGAAATCTAATTGAAGACTATGCAGCTGTGAGTGGTGAAATTGATACAGATTATAAAGAAATCGGATATTTTGAACAGCAGCTTTCCAGTCAATGGGAGGATGCTTTTCTTTTTGATTATTTATTGAAGGAAAAAAGTGAAGATGAAATCCAGCCGGAACAATACAATGATCTGCAGGGCTGTGAAACACTGTGCGCACAGCTGGGTTTAAAAAATGAACTTTTGTATGGAGAACAGAGGATAGGAACATTAAGCGGTGGAGAGAAGGTGAAGCTGCAGCTGTTGAAGCTAATGCTGCGTAAGCCAAAGCTGCTTCTGCTGGATGAGCCAACCAATGATCTTGATATTCAAACTTTACAGTGGCTGGAGGATTTTTTGAAAAATCTGCACATTCCTGTATTGTTCATATCGCATGATGAAATTTTGCTGAGCAGGTGTGCAACTGTAATCCTGCATCTGGAGCAGCTGAATAAGAAAAACCAATGCCGTCATACAATTTTTCACGGGAATTATGAGGAATATGTTAAGCAGAGGTGCAGCCGGCTAAAAAAGGAAGCACAGGAGGCATCCGCACAGAGGCGGGAATACCGCAGGAAAAAAGAGAAGCTGAATGACTTTATGAATGCGGTGCATGATGCGCAGAACGATACGGTGCGCAGTCCGTTTTATGCGGCTGCCCTAAAGACAAAAATGAGAAATCTGAAGGCACAGGATCGCAGGCTGGAGAAGGAGGGCTATGCGTATGTGGACAGCGTGGAGGAGGCGATCGATGTTTTCTTCCAGTGTGAAGGCTTTCTGAAAAGCCGACGTATCCTTGAGTTTCATTTGGAGGAATTGAAAACAGATGTAAGTACGCTTCTGCAGGATATTCACATAACACTTTATGGTAGACAGAAGACGGTGATAGCCGGAGAAAACGGATGTGGAAAAAGTCTGTTGATGAAGGAAATTCATAAAGTATTGAAATCTCATACGGATATTCGTCTCGGCTATATGCCGCAGAATTATGCAGAAGCATTTTCAGCAAAGGACACACCGGTGACATTTTTGCTGGAAGCCTGTGACAGGGACGATATAACAAGAGCGCGGGAATTGCTCGGACGGATGAAGTTCACCAGAGAGGAGATGGAGCATTCCGTATATCAGCTGAGTGAAGGGCAAAAGGCGAAGCTGTATCTGCTGCGGTTCATTAAGCAGGGCTGCAATGTCCTTCTGCTGGATGAGCCGACACGGAATCTGTCTCCGCTGACAAGTCCTGTCATACGCCGTATTCTGAAGGACTTTCCAGGCTGTATTCTGGCTGTATCCCATGACCGGCTGTTTATACAGGAGGTGTTTGATTCTGTTTTGTATGTTGCACAGGGTGAGCTGCAGGAGCTGGAAACCGAACAATTTATGGAAGCACTGGGCTAACACGGATTATACAGGCTGTTCATGGTATGGCAATGCAAACGGGGAATGCCTCCCGCTGCGTCGATCTGTTGTTTTATGGAAAATGATCGCATACACAAAGCAAAGCCATTGCAGGATTAGCATTGACAGCCCCGTCATTTTGTGGTGTAATATTTTTGTACAAAAAATGGGGTGCCTACGTATGGCTGAGATCGGAGATCATCCGGGACCCAAGGAACCTGATACGGGTAATGCCGGCGTAGGGATTTTATAGGGAAGCACAGCAGGACGGAAGCTTATGCTGTTATCATCCGGAAAAAATCATAGAAGCTGACACCGTAGCGGGCGTACAGCTTTTTTTACATATAGGAGGATAACACAATGTACACTACACAAATGGATGCTGCCAGACAGCATATCATCACTGAGGAAATGAAGGCTGTCGCTGCCTATGAACAGATGGAGGAGGCAGAGGTTTGCCGGTTGGTCGCTGCCGGACAGCTGGTGATCCCGGCAAACAGACATCATACATGCCGGAAATCCTATGGAATCGGAAGCATGCTGAAGACAAAAATCAATGTGAATCTGGGGACGAGCAGAGATTGTCTTGATTTGGACATGGAGATGGAAAAGGTACGGCATGCCGTGCAAATGGGAGCTGAGGCCATTATGGATTTAAGCTCCTTTGGCGATACGCAGACATTCCGTAGAAAGCTGGTTGCGGAATGCCCGGCAATTCTTGGTACCGTGCCGATATATGATGCCCTGGTATATTACCATAAGGCATTGAAGGATATCACTGCACAGGAATGGCTGAATGTCTTTCGTATGCATGCAGAGGACGGTGTTGATTTTATGACAATTCACTGTGGAATCAACAGGCAGACTGCACAGCGCTTCAAACAACAGAAGCGAATTACGAACATCGTATCCCGCGGTGGCTCCATCATGTTTGCCTGGATGGAAATCACCGGGAATGAAAATCCGTTTTATGAGTATTTTGATGAAGTTTTAAGGATATGCAGAGAGCACGATGTCACGCTTTCGCTCGGAGATGCCTGCCGTCCGGGCTGCTTGGAGGATGCCGGGGATATTGCACAGATGGAGGAGCTTGTTACGCTGGGAGAACTGACGCAGCGTGCATGGGCACAGGATGTGCAGGTCATTATCGAGGGACCGGGACATATGCCGCTTCATCAGATTCAGGCGAATATGGAGCTGCAGAAAACAATCTGCAAGGGGGCACCGTTTTATGTGCTCGGTCCAATTGTTACCGATGTCGCACCGGGCTATGATCATATCACTGCGGCAATCGGCGGTGCATTGGCGGCAGCCTACGGAGCCAGCTTTTTATGCTATGTGACACCGGCAGAGCATTTGTCACTTCCTGATGTCGATGATGTTAAGGAAGGAATCATTGCAAGTAAAATTGCTGCACATGCGGCGGATATCGCCAAGGGAGTAAAGGGAGCTATGGATTGGGACCATCAAATGGCTGTAGCACGCGGTAATCTGGATTGGGAACGTATGTTCGCTTTAGCAATGGATCCGGATAAGGCCAGAGCATACCGTGCCCAGTCTGCACCGGAGCGTGAGGATACCTGCACCATGTGCGGGAAAATGTGTGCTATTCGCAATATGAACAAGCTTTTGCGCGGTGAAATCGTTGATATCATGGAAGAGGACTAGCAGTTTTACGCAGGAGCTGCTGCGGCTTTCCGGCAGGTTGATATCTTGTACGCATGTTCGTGAAATTATGTCAGTGTAAAAAATTATGAATAAGCGGCGAAGGAAAAGCAGGAACAAACGCCGAAAGGTAATGAAAGAAAGCGGTTTAGAAAACTTACTGTAACATACAATAGCTTTACCGATATACAGGGGAAGCTATCATACGCAAGAAACAGCATAAACATTACAGGATAACAAGAAGTAACAGGAAAAGCATTGACAGGCCCCTTGAATACTATATAATGAAGATGATAGGGATGTGGTCAAATGTCTGAATTTATTGTCAGTAAGCGGATGAAAGATGTGGTTGAGTTTGATAAAACCAACAAAAAGCTGAGATTCCTGCTGGATGAGGGAGATCAGGTATACTATTACAAGGACTTGGAGACGATCGGTATATCCTGCGAGTATCATCATAATCTGAAAAAAGCCCTTGCGCATAATCTGGTGTTTCCCACCTATGCGGAAGGGAGGCAGTTTGTGCGCGTTGGTATTCGTATGAAGGTGCGGATGGGACAGTCTGTTTTCGTACATGTATCTGAGGACATCGTGGATAAAGGTACCCTGCAGTATCATGAGGACATGCGTACAGCTCGGGAAATTGTAAGTTTACTGAAGAAGTGCCGTGCAAAGGCGTAGCATAGAAAGCATAAACAGGCCGGTAACCGAAAGGCAGTGATTCATGCTCAAATGCGGGTATATTCAAAACATGGAGGATTCCATACGATTGTATGTATCAATCGGAATTGAATTCTCCTTTTCGTAAACCCGCTAACGTAAGAAAGAATCCGGATCGTGCAGAGAGTACTTCATAATATACAGTGTGCTGTCGGTGCAGTTACCTGCAAAGGGAGAAAGGTTTCCTATCGCTTTCTGCTTCCCTGATGTTTTGCTTATGGTGATGCTTTGCCCTATCGGCAGCATCCGGATATCGGTATGGTTATCAGCAGCTCGCAGTTCATGAACGTAAAAAGAGAGGACAGAAAAGCATGCTTCTGATACGATGTATGCAGGCATGAAGCTGTGTGGGATGAAGAAACAGAGGTGCGTATTTCAAAATTGGTAAGACGATTTAAAATAGCATCCATGATAACATGCCCGCACGCGGCGAATGGAGGAACTATATATGTGTGGAGAATTTGATCTATTTGTGGATCGTGTGGATCCCCGCTATCAGAGCCATGTTTCGGAAATTCATTCAGAATTGATGAAGCGGGGATGCAGTCTTGAGATGAAGACAGCCAAAAGCGGTTTTGTTGTTTCCTATATACGTAAGGATACGAAAAGAACACTGGCTACCTTTGTTCAACGTAAATCAGGTATAAAGCTTCGAGTTTTCGCAGATCATATCACTGAGTTTCAGGAGCTTTTAAATGCATTTCCAAGAAGAATGAAAACGGAAATCCGTAAGGCCTCAGTATGTAAACGGCTGCTGGATCCAAATGACTGCAATCCAAGGTGCAGGATGGGCTACACCTTTGTAATGGAGCGTGAGCAGTATCAGAAATGCCGCTACATGGCGTTCCTTCTGACCTTAAATGAGGAAAGTCATCCGTATATTTTGCAGCTTTTACATAAGGAACTCGACCGTGTGGACAGCGAAAGCTGAGGATAGGAGAATGACCTTTACCGTTTGTCGGTGAATGATCGGCAGGGGAGGATGAAACAGTATCTATGATAAGAAGTCACAGCCACGGACATACCCGGCAGGCTGTGATTTTATCGTGCTACAGTGTCTATGCGCTTGTCTGTTCTTTTTTTTTGCTTATACATGGACAGGTTAAGGCGATACCTAAGCGCTGAATAGAATTTCAAAAATTTGAATAAGATATTGAAGAAAAATAAGAATAGTAATATAATGAGGGTGTAGGAAGGGGAAACCCGGAAAGGAGAAGGCGATGAATCCGAAATTTACTCCCAGTAAAACTGTTCGCGATGTTATTCAATTTGATAAGGAGCATAAGCAGTTACGTTTTCTGATGGATGAGGAGAAGATCATACCCTACAGCGAAATCAGCAGCTGTTCATTGAAAAATCAGTATTACAAGAAAAGCTCGGTATCTCAGCTTGCCAATCTGTTTACAATCAATGGGATCCTGGCAAGTGAAAATCAGGAGCTTCGGGTTTGCATTGAAGTGAAGCTGAAGGATGAAACCAGGGTATACGGGTATGTTTCCAGGGACATCATACGTCCCAATCTTACACCATATCATGAGGATGTAGCGACGGGGCGATATATTCTGAAGCTTATTCGCAAGGTCATCGCAAGAGAACAGCAGACAGCATCAGCCGCATGAAGCCATGCGGTTTTTTCTTTTTCGGCATGTGTCAGCTTGTGGAAAAGCCCTGCTTATCGGATTGGTCATATTTTATATAAATAGTTGCATGTGCAACTATTGTCTGCTATACTAAGGTAGTTGTTTTTTATGAGAGGTAGGACAATGGCACATATCAGTAAAAATGCTTCCATCGTATATCGCAGCTCACAGGCCTTTTTCGATGAAACGCTGGCGCCGTATCACATTGGCTGCGGCCAGCAGTTTTTTCTGATGCGAATTTATGAACAGCCGGGAATCAGTCAGTTTGAGCTGGCGGAAACCGGAAGCTTCGATAAGGGAACCTGTGCCAGAGCCGTAAAGAAGCTGGAGGAGCTCGGCTATCTTCGGCGGGAAACAAGAAGCAGTGACCGAAGAAGCGTGCAGCTGTACCTGACAGGGCAGGGAGAGCAGCTGGTACCGGTGATACAGGGTATGCTTCTGGAATGGAATGCAATCCTTTGCCGTACCCTGCAGGCGGATGAAAAGGAACAGGCAGAAAGGCTGCTGGATGAAATTGCAGGAAATGCAGCAGCATACATAAAACGATGAAAGGGAGTGCAGAATTATGGAACAGACCATGAAGGAAATAAGAACAAAGAATCCGCTGGGATATCAGCCGATTGGCAGACTGCTGATGAAATTTGCCATCCCGTCTGTGATTTCCATGCTGGTGAATGCAGTATATAATATCGTGGATCAGATATTCATCGGACAGGGAGTAGGCTATCTGGGGAATGCGGCTACAACGGTTGCATTTCCTATTGTTACGATTATACTGGCGGTAGGAACCATGCTGGGTGCAGGCGGAAGTGCCTATGCGGCAATCAAGCTGGGGGAAAAGAAGGAAGAGGAAGCGGAGAATACACTGGGAAATGTATTTATTCTGCTGGTGGGAATCGGGATTGTACTGACCGTGATCGGTTTGGTTTTTCTGGATCCGATTCTGACAATTTTCGGTGCAACGCCGAAGAATATGGGGTATGCGAAAGATTATGCGAGCATCATACTGCTTGGTACGGTTTTTAATCTGCTCGGTATCGGTCTCAGCAATATGGCGCGTTGTGATGGCAGTCCGAATGTTGCCATGTACAGCATGGTCGCAGGGGCATTGTTAAACTGTGTTCTGGACCCGATTTATATATTTGTATTTCACTGGGGTGTGCAGGGAGCTGCGATTGCGACCATCACCTCACAGATTATCGCAACAATAATCCTGCTGTATTATTTTACGCGAAAGGGAAATATGCGCCTGCGTCTGACACATACGCGGTTGAACCCGACCATTTGTAAAATGGCGTTTTCTCTGGGAATCTCCAGCTGTATCACACAGCTGTCCTCGACAATTCTGCAGATTGCCATGAATAATTCGCTGGTATATTATGGAAATCAGACAAGCGTCACTGGGGATGTTGCACTTTCCGCAATGGGCATCGTCATGAAGATATCCATGATCATCGTATCCATCTGTATTGGTATCGGTATCGGTGCACAGCCGATTTTGGGCTTTAACAGAGGAGCGAATCAGCCGAAGCGTATCAAGCGATGCTATCGGCTCGCAAGCAATATCGCAACAGCTGTCACAACGGTAGGCTGGGCGATGTTTATGCTGATTCCGCATATCATTCTGATGCTGTTTGGTAGTGCAGATGCCAATTTTACAGAATTCGCAATCAAGGCGATGCGTATCTTTGATCTGGGAGTATTCTGCGCAGGCTTTCAGGTAACCTCCACCTCCTATTTCCAGGCGACCGGACAGCCGATGAAGGCAAGCATACTGTCTTCTCTGCGACAGCTCGTACTGCTGATACCGCTGATTCTCCTTCTGCCGCTGCATTTCGGGCTGGACGGTATCCTGTATGCCGGACCGATTGCGGATATCACGAGTGCTGTCATCATTTTCTTCTTTATTCATCATGAAATGAAGAAGCTGGATGTGCAGATAGCACAGGAGAGCGGAGAAGAGCTTGGGGTATACAGTGAACCGATTGCATGATATAAGATAACTTACATATCTGGAAAAGACGCGGAATGCGTCTTTTTTAACAATCTAGGAGAAATCTAGTTGTTTTTATAGCTAACCATAGACGTGTTCGATACTTTAAAAATGATTTCTATGTATAATAAAGGATTTTATATCAATTATACTATAATTAAATAGCTATTATTACTCTTATTGATTTCTATTAAGAGTTTGTGAATCTTTCATTTCATACCTTTACTGCTAAGATATTTCACCAGAATAGTGTTTTATGTAGACGGTGTGATATAATAACAGTACAGGAACAGGAGCTGATAGAATGAAAGCTTTACCCATTGGAGTAGAAAATTTCAAAAAGCTGATAGACAAAGATTATTATTATGTGGATAAAACCAATTTTATAAAGGACGTTCTAAATGCAGAAGTCAGCCTGTATACAAGACCGCGCCGCTTTGGCAAAACATTGAATATGAGTATGCTGTACTATTTCTTTTCCATTCGGCAAAAGGAAAATGCTTATTTGTTCAATGACTTGGAGATTTTAAATGATCCAAATGCTCTGGCTCATCAGAATACGTATCCTGTTATTTTCTTATCGTTGAAGGATTTAAAAGATTCTTCCTTTCAGGATCAGCTAAATAATTATCAGATTATTATCCGCGAAATTATAAGTAAGAATGACGAATTATTGACAAGTGTGTATCTGGATGATATGGATAAGGAACTGTTGAGAGATTATAAAATGGGAACTGTGAATAAATCTCAATTACAGAATGGACTGCGATTTCTGAGCATATGTTTGGAAAAACACTGGCATAGAAAGGTTATTATATTGATCGACGAATATGATGTACCATTACAGAGTGCGTATTTAAACGGTTATTATGATGAAATGGTGGGATTTTTAAGAAATGTTTTCAGTGCTGCATTGAAAACAAACGATGCTTTGGAAAAAGGAGTATTAACAGGCTGTCTGCGGATTGCGAAAGAGAGTATTTTTACAGGTCTCAATAACTTCAAGGTTAATTCTTTTTTCGATGGCGAAGAAAACCAGCAATTTGGGTTCATGCAGAACGAAATTGATATATTACTTCAGAAATATGATGCTCTGGAGTATAGGGATAACATGAAGGAATGGTATGATGGTTATCAGTTTGGTGGTTGTGATGTGTATAATCCATGGAGTGTCCTGATGTATATGGATCGTTTAACCAACTCTAATGATAAATCACCTGCATCCTTCTGGGCAAATACCAGTGGTAATGATTTGATTTACCGTTATGTCCGGCAAGGTGGTATAGAAATGAAACAGGAGTTTGACAGACTTACCAGTGGTGGAAGAATAGAGAAAACGATTAAGCCTGAACTGACCTATCGGGAGATGGATGATACAGATAATATTTACAGTTTTATGTTATATACAGGATATTTGAAAATTACAAAGACGATTGACATGAATACGTATCAGCTCGCGATTCCCAATAAAGAAATTCATTATATCTACATTATGATATTTGAGGAATGGTTTGATCAGCAGATTAGAAATAATGAGGGAGCTTTCATAGAAGCACTGATGAAAGAGGATGTAGGTAAAGCGAATGAAATACTAAATACGGTATTATTTCAGTCGTTGAGCTATTTTGATTATGATGAGAAATATTACCATGGTTTTTTAAATGGAATGCTGCAGGGGTTGACTCTTAGCAGGATAGAATCTAATCAGGAAGCAGGGCTGGGAAGATATGATCTTGCGGTTCTTCCTGCATACAACAAAAAAAGAGGATTGTTATTTGAATTGAAGATTGCAAAAAGTGAAGAGTATATCGAAGAAACAGCCAGAGTGGCATGTCAACAGATTAAGGATATGAAATATATAGAAGGTCTGTATAAAAAAGGCTATACAGATATCATAGGTTACGGAATTGCTTTTTATAAAAAATCATGTGAAATTATAAAGGTGCAGTGAATGTTTTTCAATACTACATGGAAGTTTCGATGAAGAGACTTCCTTTTTTACATGTTATGCATTTTTTTAGATTTTAGTATATATAAGAACTGCAGACAGTAGTAAATGAGTGATAAAGTTGGAACATGTTTATCTTGTCAATACTATTCAGGATAGCGTTTTCATAGTATAATAACTATAATAAAATTCATGAAAACACGGTAAATACAGGCTTATTTTAAAATGTTAAAAATTGTCATACAAGGGTGTGCCAAACATGAATTTCATTTCGTTGTTTTTCCCCTCTCCCCCTTTTATACTGTAAGTGTAAAGAGGAAAGGTTTACAGAAAGAAGGGAACTATTTATGAAAGAAAACGTACAGAGGTTTGGCCGCTTCCTGAGTGGAATGGTCATGCCGAACATCGCAGTATTCATCGCCTGGGGATTTATCACTGCTTTGTTTATTCCAACCGGCTGGATGCCGAATGAAACACTGGCACAGATGGTTGCGCCAATGCAGCGCTTCCTGCTGCCGACACTGATTGCCTATACCGGAGGTAAAATGGTTTATGATGTGTGGGGCGGTGTGGTAGGAGCTGCCGCTGCCATCGGTATTCTGGCGGGAACAGAGGATCCGATGTTTATCGGTGCTATGATTGCCGGTCCATTGGGCGGCTGGCTCATGAAGAAGGTGGATGGTCTGTTTGCAGGGAAAATACCGGCAGGCTTTGAAATGCTGGTCAATAACTTCTCGGCAGGAATTCTTGGTGCACTGCTTGCTGTCTTCGGATGCCTTGCAATCGAACCGCTTTGTGTCGGTATCAAGGATGTTCTGGTAATCTGTGTTGACTTCCTGGTGAAACGCAGTCTTCTGCCGCTGACGTCTCTGTTTGTGGAGCCTGCGAAGATATTATTCCTCAATAATGCAATCAATCACGGTGTCTTCACACCACTGGGAATGGACCAGGTTGCGGAAGCAGGAAAATCGATTTTCTTCCTGATTGAAGCGAATCCGGGGCCTGGTTTGGGACTACTGCTTGCTTATAGCTTCTTTGGGAAGGGAGCTGCCAGAAGCAGTGCGCCAAGTGCAGTCATCATTCATTTCCTTGGCGGTATACATGAAATTTACTTCCCCTATGTACTGATGAATCCGCTGACTGTTCTGGCGGTGATGGCAGGCGGTATGTCCGGTGTCTTTATCAACAGTATCTTCAACTCCGGTCTGGTATCTGCCGCATCTCCGGGAAGCATCATCGCAATTTTGGGAATGTGTGCGAAGGACAGCTATATAGGTGTGATTCTGAGTGTAATCGTTGCAGCTGCCGTATCCTTTGTGATTGCAGCCTTCATCCTGAAATTCAGTAATAAAAACACAGACGACAATGCCCTGGAAGAAGCAAGTGCCGCCGTCAGCTCCATGAAAAGTGAAGCCAAGGGTGCAAAGCCTGCGGGGACTGTAAGCAAAATCGTATTTGCATGTGATGCCGGAATGGGAAGCAGTGCCATGGGGGCAACAACCCTGACAAAGAAGCTCAATGCGGCGGGAATGAAGGTAACGGTTGAGCATTTCGCGCTGGATGATGTTCCAAAGGATACCCAGGTTATTGTTACGCATAAATCCCTGGTGGAGCGGGCTGAAACCCGTTGTCCAAACGCTTTGATCTTCCCAATCACCAATTTCATGGGCGGGAAGGAGTATGATGAAATCGTAGCACAGCTTACAAAATAATATAACACCGGTATATCACTGACAAGTATATCCGTTATAAGAAAGGAATTGATTGCTATGAGCTATCCGAAGGGCATGATCTATTCGTCACGGTTGAAGAAAATATTACAAATAATCATAGAAACAGACGGGTATGTCAAGGTGGAGGAGCTTGCCAAACGGCTGAAAACAAGCTCAAGAACCATCTTTCGGGAGCTTCGGCATATCGATGATGAATTAAAGGAATATCATGTCCGTCTGGTATCGAAGGCCGGTATGGGGATTCATATGGAGGGCTCGTATGAGGATAAGGAGGCGCTTCGTCAGGAGCTGAATACCGAGCAGATTCAGTATCTGAATAAGGAGGAACGCCAGCACCTTTTGATATTCGAGCTGCTGCGAAGCGATGAGGTTCAAAAGCTTTTGCATTACGGCGCATTGTTTCAGGTGAGTGAAGCTACCATATCCAATGATCTGGACAGTATAGAGCCGTGGTTTCGACAGCATGATCTGTCTCTGATTCGCAAGCCGGGCGTCGGTGTGGGTGTTCAGGGGGAGGAGGCTGTGCTGCGAAAAGCGATGACACAGCTTCTGCAGGAGGATTTACAGAGCAAGGAAAGCTATGAAAGTGTGAATTTTCTGGATTCCCAGACGCTGCTTACCGAGATATTTCTCCATCAGGACGCAGGTATTCTGAATATGCTGAATCAGGATATTCTGAAGCGGATTCTGGACGTGTTTCAAACAAATCAGCATGAGCTGAATCTGGACCGCTATGCACAGGCATCCTATATCGGTCTGATTATGCATCTGGTGATTGCTATCGAACGCATCCTGAAAAACGAGGAGCTGAAGGATGGCGGTGATGTTGTAGCCATGGTGCAGGAGGATGCCAGCTATCAGCAGGCACAGCAGATGGCACATGTTCTGGAGCTGGAATTTGATATCGATATACCCGATGTGGAAATTGCATTTATCGCACTGCATATCCGGGGAGCTAAAATCAGCAGGGTCGAATACGACAGTCTGCAGGATGAACCGGCACGGCAGCTCCGCGATGTTCTGTATGCCATGCTGCAGACCTATGATGAGGATAAACGCTATCTTCTTATGGAGGATGAGGAACTCTTTCAGGGGCTGTTGACACATCTGTCACCGACGATCACCCGTCTGCAGCATGATCTGCCCATCTATAATCCACTGCTTTCGCAGATACAAACGGAATACCGGGAATTATATGAACAGACGAAGCAGGCATGCCGTGTTCTTGAAAATTACTGCGGCGTGTCAATCAGTGCGGATGAAACAGGCTTTATCACCATGCATATCGGGGCATCACTGGAGCGTATGCAGCATACCGTAATTCATCGCCGTGTGATTCCCATCGGTGTTGTGTGTGCGAGTGGAATCGGTGTCAGCGCCATGCTGTCCGCGCGTATTCAGAAAAGCTTTCATCCGGATGTAAGACTGCAGATATTTTCCATGGAGGATGTCCAGCGCCATGCATATGACGATGCAGAGCTGCTGGTTTCCACCTTCTCGCTGGATGTTGCGGACCGGGAAGTGATTGTCGTAACACCGCTGCTGAATCAGCAGGATATTCACAATATACGAACGGCACTTACCTGCCGTCAGGAGCTGAGTGAGCCGATTCAAAAAGCAGTGCAGCCAGTCAGTGAATTTCGCGAACAGCTGCACCTGCTGCATACCATCAGTGAGGAAAGTCTGGTTCTGTTGGACCACATCCGGCTGCATATCAGCGACAGTGACACACTGTCCCAGCTCCTGATTGAAAGTGCAGAATATATCGGAAAGGATGCAGCCGCAGTTGAGCAGATACGTGCCGATCTACAAAAGCGTGAGAGCATGGGGCCGGTGATTATGCAGGATTTGCAATTTGCCCTGCTGCATGCCGCAACCAGTGCAGTGGATACGATGGAAATTCTTCTTCAATATCCCAGGCATGCATGGAGCGCAGAGGCGAAGAATCTGAAATTTGCCGTAGTTATGCTTGTGAATACACAGGCCGGCAGGGTTCGGAAGGAGCTGTTGTCCCTGTTCTCCAGAGGTCTTGTGGAATCTGAAACGCTGCTGGAAGCCGTCTGTACACAGGATATCGAACGAATAGAAGAGGCACTGAGTCAGCTGATCATGGTATACATGGATACAGCGGTTGCATGGTAGAAAGGAGACTGTGATGGGCTTATTTCATAAACATAAAGAACGCGCGGCTCTGGAGGACCTGCATATCTGTTTTGTATGTGATGCAGGCATGGGAAGCAGCGCAATGGCCGCAGGTCAGCTGCAGAAAAAGCTGAAGGCACATGGCATCAGCTGCCGTGTGAAAAACTGTGCGATTGATGAAGTGGCACCGGATGCAGAAATTCTGATATCCCATCATAACTTTGCACAGCGGATACAGAAGCAGTTTCCTACTGTACGTTACTACAGTGTACAGGGATTTATGAACGATGAAGAATACGAAAACATAGTGGAGGATATTATGATATTCAGAAAGAAAAAGGAAGAGAAGAAAAACAACATACTGGAAAAGAGCAACATTCTGCTTAACTGCCGTGCAGATAACAGTGATGAAGCCATCGTGGCTATGGGAAAACTGTTACAGGGTGCGGGATATATCGACGAAGGCTATATTCAGGGCATGCTGAACCGCGATCACTCACTGACAACCTATATCGGAAACGACATTGCGATTCCCCATGGGGAATATGAGGTAAAGGACTGTGTTAAAAAGACAGGGATTGCTGTGATGATTTATCCGGATGGCATCAAATGGGCGGATGGCAGAGCACGAATTGTGATTGGCATTGCCGCTAAAAATGATGATCATATGGCGATCCTTGCCAATATTGCAGAGAAGCTTGGAGAAATGGAAATGGTCGAAAAGGTTGTCGCTGGCGATGTTGATACCGTGTATGAGATTCTGGCAGGTGATGCGGCATGATACTTACGGTAACCTTTAATCCGGCAATTGATAAAACAGCAGAGGTGGATGAACTGATTCCCGGTGGACTGAATCGACTGCGCAATGTTATGCAGGATGCGGGGGGAAAGGGCATCAATGTATCCAAAACCATACATGCTTTGCAGGGAAAAAGTGTTGCGACAGGATTTCTGGCAGGCTCAGCCGGTGAATATATCCGGAAGGTTTTAAACGGGCTTGCAATTGATAATGATTTTGTATGGGTGGAAGGAATGACACGGACCAATCTGAAGGTACTGGATCATGAAATGGAGCTTACCGAATTAAATGAAGCAGGACCTGTTATCACGGAAACGGAAATCAAGCAGCTGAAGGATAAAATTCTGTCGCTCCTGCATCCGAATGATTTCGTGGTTTTGAGTGGAAATGTATCTGCACAGGTTCGTAAGGATATTTATCGTGAGCTGATTGAACTTGTAAAGCAGCAGGGAGCCCGTGTGATACTGGATGCGGATGGGGAGCTGTTTGCCCAGGGGATACAGGCAAAGCCGTATGTGATCAAACCGAATAAATACGAGCTTGCGACTTACTTCGGTGTTTCACAGGACTGTTCGAATGAGGAAATGATTTCACTCGCGAAAACACTGCTGAATGAGGAATGCCGTCTTGTTGTCGTATCCATGGGAAAGCAAGGCAGTATCTTTCTGAGCCATGAGGGAATCTATCAGGCAGAGGCTTTGCACATTCAGGCACATTCCAGTGTCGGTGCAGGGGATGCCATGGTGGCTGCCATCGCCTATGCGCTGGAACAGGATACTTCAATGGAACAGCTGATCGCTCTGGCAGTTGCCTGCAGCGCGGGAGCTGTTATGACGAAGGGAACACAGCCTGCGGAAAAGGCAGTTGTCGAAAAGCTGATGAAGCAGGTCACAATCAAGAAACTGGAGGAAAATTGATATGAAAACAAAAGCAGTACGCCTGTATGGCGTTGATGATATCCGTCTGGATGAATTTGAATTACCGGAAATAAAGGATGATGAGATTCTGGTAAAGGTTGTCAGTGACAGCATCTGTATGTCCACATGGAAAACGGTTAAACAGGGGGCCAATCATAAGCGTGTTCCCAATGATGTGGCGGATCATCCGATTATTATCGGACATGAGTTTGCGGGGGATATTGTGCAGGTAGGAAAGAAATGGCAGGATAAATTTCAGCCGGGTCAGAAGTTTGCACAGCAGCCGGCTATTCCGGGACAGATGGAAAGTCCGGGATATTCCTATGCGTGGTGCGGTGGCGATACGCAGTACTGTATCTTCCCGAATGATATCATTGAAGCAGGATGTCTTTGGACATTTGAAGGGGACGGCTATTTCGCAAGCAGTGTGGCAGAGCCTGTCAGCTGTGTAATCGGTGGCTACCATACCAATTACCATACGGTACCAGGCACCTATCAGCATGTGATGGGAACCAAAAAAGGCGGTAATATCATTATCCTTGGCGGCTGCGGACCGATGGGACTTGGGGCAATCAGCTATGGACTTACCTTTGAGAATAAACCAAAGCGTATCGTTGTTACAGAAATCAATGATGAGCGTATCAATCGTGCAAGAGAAGTCATCAGCGAGGAAGAAGCGGCAGCGCATGGAGTGGAGCTTATATATGTAAATACTGCCACTATGCAGGATCAGGTAAAGGAGCTCATGGCACTGACTGATGGAAAAGGCTATGATGATGTCTTTGTGTATATTCCAAACCGTGCGGTTTGTGAAATGGGAAACAGTATCATGGCATATGACGGCTGTATGAATCTGTTTGCCGGACCGACAGATATGAAATTCTCATCCATGATCAATCTGTATGACTGTCATTATTCCAGAAGTAAAATTATCGGCTCCACCGGAGGAACGATTGATGATATGAAGGAAGCGATTGAAAAAGAGGCACAGGGGCTGATCAAATCTGCGGTCATGATCACTCATGTCGGAGGCTTGGATTCCGTAGTGGAAACAACAAAGAATCTGCCGGATGTTCCCGGTGGTAAAAAGCTTGTTTACACACACATCAATATGCCAATGACAGCGATCGATGATTTCGCTAAGCTGGGAGAACAGGATCCGTTCTTTAAGGAGCTGGATGCTGTATGCAAGAAAAACAGGGGATTGTGGAGTGCAGAGGCAGAGAAGATGCTGCTGGAGCATTTCCGGTAAACAAAAATTGAATATACGAAAGAGATTGATAAAGACTTCATATAGATAAGAACTTCATTATTTCATGTCACAAAAAGACAGCACAGTGCGGATGCTGTCTTTTGATGCTGGGGAAAAGAAAACAGCTTAACAGGCAGATTCTCATGGTAGTCTGTGGGTGATAGAATAACCGCTTATCCATGGATTTATAGGATATGCTCCTGCTGCTTTTTTATCGTTCCCGCTTTCAGAAATCGGTGTAGATGCTATCAGAATAGCATATCTCCTGAAAAAGATTTGTTTCCGGAAAAGAAGACCTTGTTGAAAGGGGTTTCTCTTGTTTGTGCCTATCTTAAGTGGTAAACTGATGGTATATATCAAAGGAGGAGCTTACATGAGGTTATTAACAAGGTCGGATTTCGATGGATTGGCGTGTGCCGTGTTTCTGAAGGAAGCAGGCGTTATCGATCATTGGAAATTTGTACATCCAAAGGACTTGCAGGATGGTCTGGTTGAGGTTACGAGGGAGGACTGTCTTGCGAACGTACCGTTTGTGGAAGGCTGCGGTCTGTGGTTTGATCACCATTCCAGTGAAGAGGAGCGAAATGCATACAAAGGAAAATACAGGGGAGAGAGTCGAACATCTCCAAGCTGTGCGCATATCATATATGATTATTATGGCGGCAGAGAACGGTTTCCAGGATATGATGATTTACTGGAAGCAGTGGATAAGGTGGACAGCGCCAATCTAAGCATAGAGGAAGTGCTGCATCCCAATGACTGGATTCTGCTCGGTTTTATCATGGATCCCCGCACCGGTTTGGGACGGTTTCATGATTTCAGAATCAGCAATTATGCTTTAATGGAAGAAATGATTGACTGGTGCAGGACAAAGGATATCCATGAAATTATGGCAGAAGCAGATGTCAGAGAGAGAATTGAACTGTATTGGGACCAGAACGATAAATTTATCGACATGGTGAAGGCACATACAACCGTCGAAAACAGGATTATCATCTCAGATCTGCGCGGTGTAAATCCTATATATACCGGAAATCGATTTCTGATTTACAGTCTGTATCCGGATGCCAATATCTCTGTGTGGATTGTGAACGGTAAAGGGGGGAAGGGCTGTTCTGCAGCTGTTGGCTACAGTATACTGAACAGAACCTGTACGATTGATGTCGGGGCATTGATGCTGAAATATGGCGGTGGCGGTCACCGTGTTGTCGGCACCTGTCAGTTTGATGATGCTTCCATGGAGGATAAACTACATCTTCTTCTGTGTGAAATGAAAGAAAGAAACGCTTAAAAAAATAATCCGCATACCTTGGCAAAGTGTACATAAAATTTTGAATAATTAAACAAACAGAGAACACAGTGGATTCTCTGTTTTCTTCTGCTGCATCATATCCGGAAATAAAGCATCCTATATTTGAAGCATCGGTTGAAACAGCACAGAGGAAACAAAATATTGAATTTAGGGAATGTATTTGTCATAATGTATCATATGAGCGCATGGAACTGGCTGTGAAGCATCCGCTTTTTGTAATTCATTCGAATATGTCTTGATATTCTTGGTAACAGCGAATATAATGCATTTAGATGGGATAATTTAAAATTATCCTATATATTTAAAAAAGAAAGCCGGTATATTCTGTAATCTATAACATGATATCGAAAGGATTTTGATATGAAAATTTCATAAAATATTTCATATGATATTCTAATTTATATAGTATGAGGCTTTGGGAATCTAAAGAAAATGCTATTGCTGTATCAGCCTTGGAAAGTGTTTGAATACGAGAAGGGAGTGTCATCCGAATGAGTTCATCGAATGATATGAAAAAAGCTGTCCTGATACTTGCGACAGAGCAGGGTGGAGATTGTTCTGAATTATGTGAGATATTTCAGACGGTATATAATGTTGTCGAAGCAAAGGATATGAAGCAGGCACTTCATCTGATGAAGCAAATCGTGATCAGTGCCGTACTGTGTGATTCCTCTGTAGAGAGTACCGCAGAGCTGATAACCTCCATGCATGATGGAATGATGCCGGTAATTCCTGTGATTGCTGTTATAGACAGCAGGGATGAGGAGGGCTATGTTTATGCGCTGGATTGTGGAGCAGCCGATGTGATAACAAAGCCTGTACGCCCTCAGATCGCACTTGTGCGTGTGAAAGCCGCCCTGTTGAACAGCAGCCGCCAGATTGATTCTCTGACAGGATTATACACAAGTGAGCTGTTTCAGCGTGCAGCGACAGAGCTGATAGCGAATCATCCCTCCTCCACCTATCTTATTTCCTGCTTTGATATTGATAATTTTAAGGCGGTCAATGCACAATACGGACAGAAAACCGGGGATTATGTACTTAAGAAAATAGCTGGAATCGTTATGGAATTTACATCTATGTATCACGGTATCGCATGTCATGTATCCGCTGATAATTTTGCCATGCTTCTTCCAAGCGGTACACCGGAGCACCTGCAGAAAAATATGATGTCTCTGGAAGATGATTTCAGAGATCGCGGGATCCATATCAGACTTCAATTAAGCATCGGCCGTTACATCATAAAGGATAAGCAGCTTTCATTCAGCGATATAATGAATAAGGCACTACTGGCTAGAAGAACGGTGAAAGGACGTTATAATGTTTCTCTTGCCTATTACAACGGGAAGATGCAGAAACAGATTCAGGAGGAGCAGCATATTATCAGCAGAATGGATTTTGCACTCAGCAGCCATCAGTTTGAAGTTTGGTTGCAGCCGAAATACAATCATGAAACAGGGGCGATGATTGGTGCAGAAGCGCTTGTACGCTGGAACAGCAGTGAGCATCATGTGATGATTCCCCCGAATGTATTCATACCTGTTTTTGAACGCAACGGCTTTATTTATGAATTGGATAAGTATGTATGGAATGAAGTATGCAAAATGCTTCGGAAATGGCTGGATGAGGGAACGTGCACTCTGCCGATTTCAATAAATGTATCCCGTATGGATATCTTACAAAGTGATGTGTATGAAGTGCTCACAGGACTTGTGGAAAAGCATGAAATACCGGCTCACCTGTTGCAGCTTGAAATTACGGAATCTGCGTTTTCCTTCGATGTTGTACGCATCATAGATGTTGTGGAAAGACTGCGGACATATGGCTTCACAATCGAAATAGATGATTTCGGCAGCGCATATTCTTCCCTGAATGTATTAAAGGATGTTACTGCGGATGTATTGAAGCTGGATATGCGTTTTCTTTCCGGAGAAGACAGTACCGGCAGGGGTGGCAATATCATTGAATCCATCGTTCGGATGTCCAAATGGATTGGTATGCAGGTCATTGCCGAGGGCGTAGAAACACAGGAGCAGGCTGATTTTCTCTGCTCGATCGGCTGTCCATTTATTCAGGGATATCTGTATGCGAAACCGATGCCCGTACAGGATTATGAATGCCTGCTGGAACAGAACAGCGGAATACATAAAAAGAATACCTTTGAAATGATCAATGCATTGGATGGAAACGCCTTTTGGAATGCTGAATCCATAGAAAGTCTGATTTTCAACAGCTATGTAGGCGGCGCCTGTGTCGTAGAGCTCACAGAAAAGCACTGTGAGCTCATTCGTGCGAATGAAAAATTTCAGAAAGAGCTAAACACGAAGCACTCCTTGCATGAGCTGCTTAAGATCGATCTTTTTTCTCTTATGTCAGATGCGGAAATCTACCGGTTCCAAAACGAAGTGTACAACAGCAAGCAGAAGGGCTCGGAAATGCGTGGAGAAATGAGGGTTTTGATGCAGGATTCGCACAGCCATGAAGAATATCTTCGCTATTCCGGCAGGGTGATCGCGCAAAGCAGCACCTGTGATGTTATTTATCTGCTGCTGGAAAATATCACAGAACAGAAACAGATACAGAGCAAGGCTGCAGAGATGACCGAACAGCTGCAGTTTCTCAATGAGATATCTAAAAGCGTGCTGAGCAAATCCAATACAGAAGAAGCGATGAAGAATCTGCTGAAGCGGCAGCTTACATACTTCGACGCTGAGCGGGCTCTGGTGTTTGAACTGGACAGGAAACAGGAAGCGGGAACCATCTCCTATATGGTTTGCGCTGATGGTGCAAGCTCTTCTGATGTTACAGGGCAGCAGATTCGATTTACGGAAATGTCACACTGGGCTGAAGTACTGAAGTGTGAAGGCCATATCGTAGTTGAGGATGTTCACAAGCTGAAGGACAACGTCTCTTTCGAACGGCAGCAGCTGCTGAACCGTGGTGTCAGCTCACTGATTGCTGTTGCTCTGGTAAGAAACAATTTGTTGATTGGCGTGCTTTGTGTAGAACAGGTGCGGCGTGCAATGAATCACATCGAGCATCTTGCGGTACTCGGTGATTATGTGGCTGTATTGATCAATCGCCGTGATCTGCTGACAAAAATTGAAAATGACAATGTTAATATGCAGCGCCTGATGAATGACACACCGGGTGGATTTGTACGAATGAAAATGCTTCCTGAGGGAGGCGCAGTTCCCGTGTTTGTCAATGACGGATTCTGTCGAATGATGGGGATGAGCCATGATGAGGTAATGGAGTTATATGCAAATGATGCGTATGCCGGTGTACATCCCGAGGATCGCGCCGGATTGCGTGAAACACTCATAAAAGCCATGGATGCGGATATCATCTTTTCCGCACGTGTACGCTTTTACCATAAAGAAAAGGGATATATGCAGTTTCAGGTGTATTACCGAACGACAACGGATATTCATGGTGCACAGTATATGAATGGCTATTATGCGGATATAACGGAAGAAAACGAGCAAGAGGAACGGCGCCGGGAGCTGTTGGATAATCTGCCATGCGGTGCAGCAGTATATGAAATGAAGGATGGAATCCTGTGTGTGCGGCATGTCAACAAGCAGTTTTTAAAGCTGGTATCACGCAATGAAGACCAGATTCATATGGATGATGCAATATCGGCGATATGTCAGGATGATCAGGAGCAGGTACTGCAGTTTATAAAGCATTCAAAGGACAAGGAGGGATTGGAATATGACTTCCGTATCCTGCAGGGAAATGGGGAATATCTTCCGATGCATGTTATTGGAAGGACGCAGAGACAGGACGATAACAGCATGCTGCTTTATGTTACATTTACTCCGATTTCAGAAGAGCAGCTGTCCATCAGCAGGGCACTTGCCGATCAGCAAAAGGCGGAGACACTGGCCGAGGAGGCAAACGAGCAACTGCGATTCCTGAATGATATATCAAGGTATCTTCTGATTGATAAGGATCCGGATAAAGCCATTCATAAAGCGTTACAAAAGGTTCTCGAACATTTTGACGGAAGCAGGTCTTATATCTTTGAGCTGGATGATAAGCGGCAGATAACTACCAACACCTATGAAATATGCGCAAAGGGCGTTCAATCAGAAAAGGAAAACCTGCAGGCACTTCCTTATACCTCACAGCGCTATGTGCTAAGCGAGTTTCGTCAGGGAAAAAACATCTGTATTGAAAATGTGGCAGATATGCCGGTATTCTGCAAGGAGGAACAGGATGTGCTGACCCGACAGGGCATTCGTAAGGTGTTCCTGGTGCCAATCAAAAGCGAAGGCAGGCTGATTGGATATACGGGGGTTGATGACCCGCAGAAAAATATGAAGCATACTGATCAGCTTGTGGCAATCGGAGATTATATGGCAACTATGCTGATTCGCCGTGATCATGTAAGGAAGATGGAAAACGACAATGAACGCATGCAGCGTTTGATGAACGACACACCGGGAGGCTTCGTCCGAATGAAGATTTTATCAGGGGAAAGACCGGTACCAATCTTTGTTAACGACGGCTTCTGTCAGATGATGGGAATGAGTCATAAACAGGTTATGGAAATTTATGCGGGAAATGCCTATGCCGGCGTACATCCTGATGATATTGAAGAACTGCAGCACAAGGTCGAAAAGGCAATTGCGGAGGATTCCATCTTTTCCGCACGTATCCGTTTATTTCATACAAAAAACGGATATATGCATTTTCAGGCTTTCTACAGAACGGCAACGGAGCCGGATGGAATCAAGTTTATAAATGCTTACTATGCAGATATGACAATGCAGGTGGAATTGGAGGAGCGCAGGAAGGAGCTGCTGGATAATCTGCCTTGCGGGGCAATCATATTTGAAGTGACGGCAGATGGGATTATCAATTCCCCACATATCAATAAGCGTTATGCAGAGCTTGTAAACAGACGCGAGGATGAATTGCAGATTTATGATTATATACAGGCTGTCCATGAAGATGACCGTGATGGTATGATGCGCAGTATCACAGAGGCGATTCAAGGGGATCATGAACTGGAATGTGATATTCGTGTAAAAAAAGGCGGCGGAGGTTATATCGCATTTCATCTTGTGGGGCGAATTGTTTCCCGCAAGGATCAAAATACCGTTATCTATGCTACCTATACACAGATCAGTGAGGAAACACGACTACTCAGCACAGCGCTTGCGGATCAGCACAGAGCGGAAAAGCTTGCTTCGGAAAGCAATGAACAGCTTCGTTTCTTAAACGATGCAGCACGTTATCTTTTGATTAGCGGCGATCCGGATGAGGCGATTAACAAAACTCTGGAGAAAACAATGGAGTATTTTAACGGGGACAGGGTATACATCTTTGAACTGGATGATGAAAAACAGATAGCCAAAAATACGTATGAGCTGTGTGCCGAAGGTGTTGCGTCAAGAAAAGACAGCTGGCAATGTGTGCCGTATGCCCATCAGGAATACTCATTACAGCTTCTGAGAAGGAAGGAAAATGTGTGTATAGAAAATTTTGATCTGCTGCATGTTGATCATGCGGCGGAAAAGAAAATTTTAATGAATCCAAGCGTTCACAGTCTCTTGCTTGTTCCTTTATGGATTGCCGATAGCTTAAGCGGCTTTATGGGAGTTGATAATCCGGGGCGGAATGCAACGCATGTGGATCATCTGGCCGCATTAGGCGATTATATGGCAATGATTATTTTGCGTAGAAATAATGAGGCACGCATTTTAAGAGATAATATGGTACTGCATGATTTAATGAATGATATGCCCGGAGGATTCATGCAGATGAAAATCTGCGCGGATGGAAGAATTGTACCGGAATTTATAAATCAAGAGTTTTGCCGTATGAGCGGTATGGATCATGATGAATGCATGACCTTTTACGGCAGCAATGCCTATGCCGGTGTACATCCTGAGGATCGAAGCCGGCTGGGGAACGAGCTGAGAGAAATGATAGCCAAACGGGATACGCGTACGCTGAAGGTGCGTCATTTCCGAAGTGATGGAACGTATATACCGATGCAGGTGTTTTACCGTGTAACCGATGATGGGGAGGATATTCTTTATCTCAACGGCTATTATACCGATCTCACCGAACAGCTTGCACTGGAGGAACGAGAGCTTGCGGAGCATGATGAGCTTACGAATCTGTTCAACCGGACCAAGCTTGCCCGTATGAAAAACAAAGAATATCAGAAGCTGACCGCCTGCGGTATTCTATTCTTTGATGTGAATCATCTCAAGCAGGTAAATGATGCGCAGGGACATGATATGGGGGATACTCTGCTGAAGCTTGTGGCAGATGGTATTCGTTCCATTACGAGTGAACGGATTCACGGTTACCGCTATGGCGGTGATGAATTCCTTGTTGTTGTCTGCGATGGAGATGAGATTGAGCTTGCTGCCTTGATTGAAGCCTGCAACAAACAAATAGAAGTCCTTGCAAAGCAAAGAAATATAGCTGTGACAGCAGCAGTCGGTTCCGCATGGGGGCAGGCACCTCTTACATTAAACGCTTTGATACGTCAGGCAGATCAGGCGATGTATGCGGATAAAAAACAGAGAAAGCGTTATTCTGATCTCGTATAAAAAACAGAGCCAGCTCAAAATGACTCTGTTACATGCTGCCTGTGGATAGGCAAGGAAGCGAATCGCTATATGATATGAGGGTTATAAGCAAGCCTTGTTTCACCTGCACAGCAAAAGTGCAAAGGCTACCAATGGACCTTTCCAGATAATGAAGAATAGCTGAAGCTGTAAAAAATTGAAAGAAGAAATAAGTTCTAAAAAGTCAGAACTTATTTCTTCTTTTCGTTATTTACACAGTATCTGAAGGCAGGGGAATGCCTTACAAGAACATGACTGCTTTATTCTTTTCTTTCGTGCGATACTGGCATAGTCTGCTTGTTGCACCGGTATTACAGTATTGTTTAAAGCTTTTCAAACATATCCTTAGGAACCGTACAGATCGGACATTTATAATCATCGCTTTCCTTTGTGATATCGCCCTCGTAGATATAACCGCAGATGGTACAGCGGTAGCGTATGCTTGTCTGTTCGATAACAGGCTCCTGTACAGGTGTGTCCTCCACCTTAACAAACATATCCTTAGGAACCGTACAAATCGGACATTTGTAATCATCGCTTTCCTTTGTGATATCGCCCTCGTAGATATAACCGCAGATGGTACAGCGGTAGCGTATGCTTGTCTGTTCGATAACAGGCTCCTGTACAGGTGTGTCCTCCACCTTAACAAACATATCCTTAGGAACCGTACAAATCGGACATTTGTAATCATCGCTTTCCTTTGTGATATCGCCCTCGTAGATATAACCGCAGATGGTACAGCGGTAGCGTATGTTCACAGTTGGCTCCTCAACAGGATTTTGTGTCGGAACATCCTCCTGAAACATGGCTTCATAGCGGGATGGATCCTCCTGTAAATCATTTCTTGCTTCATAATTTGTATGCAGCAGAGCCTCAGCAAGGTCACTGAGCGGCTTTCCATAGAACTCTTCATATACCTGTTGTATATGCGGATTATCATGGGAGTTGCGCAGTGTAATGGTGCTGTCCTTATCATACAGGGACTGAATTCTTGCCTTCCGTACAGTATCCATATCCTCGCCGATATGCTTTGTCTGTCCGCCGCCTGAAATACAGCCGCCCGGACAAGTCATAACCTCAACAAAATCAAAATGCTCACCGCTCTCTTTTATATGATGCAGAAATTTTCTGGCATTATCGGTTCCATGAACAACCGCCACCTTCAAAGGCAGCTCCTGAATCGTCAGTTCAGCCGTTTTAACACCCTCTAAACCACGCACAGCCTGCAGCTGGAGAAGATTTTCCTGCGGCTGCTTTTTTGTCAGAAAATAATATGCGCTGCGAATCGCCGCTTCCATAACACCGCCGGTGTTTCCAAAGATAATGCCCGCACCGCTTCCTCTTGGCATTAAAGAATCATAATCGCTTTCCTCTACGCTTTCCAAATCCAGATTGCACGCTCGCATCCAGCTCGCCAGTTCCCTTGTTGTGACGACACGGTCGCAGTCCTGCGCTGGCTTGCGGTCCAGATAATTTGCGGCATCACTCAATTCCTCTCTCATGATTTCAAACTTTTTCGCTGTACATGGCGTGATGGCTACAACGTAAATATCATCTGCATCCAGACTTTCCTTCTCTGCAAACCATGTTTTGACGGTTGGCGCAAACATGGAAATCGGGGACTTGCTGGTGGATATGTTGGGCAGCAGCTCCGGGTAATAGGTTTCTGCAAATTTCACCCAGGCAGGGCAGCAGCTGGTAAACTGCGGCAGCGGCTGTTTCGTCTGTATACGCTCAATTAACTCACTTGCCTCCTCCATGATTGTTAAATCTGCGGCAAAGGTGGTATCAAACACATAATCGAATCCAAGTGCACGAAGACTGCCTACCATCTGCTCCTCTACATAGCTTCCCGGCTGCATACCGAATTCCTCTCCCAGAGAAACGCGGACACTTGGTGACGTGATGGCGATTACGGTTTTACTGCTGTCCTGAATGACAGACTGTACCTGCATCCAGTCCTGAATTTCTGTGATGGCACCGGTAGGGCAGACATTGGCGCATTGTCCGCAATGAATACAGATAGCTGTGTCACCGGTTTTTAAAAGATCGTAATGATGACCGACGGAAATCTGTTTCTGACATACGTCCCGACACTGTCCGCATTTGATACAAAGACTTTCGATTCTGCGAATGGCCGGGTTTCCTTCCTCGATGGGAACCCGTACATCCATGGATAAATGTTTACTCATAAGCTTATCTCCTCTATGGTTGAATTAAGAATGATTCTTAATTATGATTTAATTTTACCTTTTTCTGGAAAGGAAGTCAACGCTATTAGATAAAATAACTAAATTATAGGATAGAAAAGATGATATTTATATGCATTTTTGTATATAGCCGGAATACAGAATGTTCTTTGCCAAAGGAAGGCTTAAAAAGATAGGTGTGTAAAAATATCTGGATTAAAAAAAGTAGAAAAAATCAATTCATTGCGGATTATTTAGGAACTCAGCATCTTCCATACGTATATAGGGGTGTAAGGAGCCCTTACAGAATGGAGGACATAAAAATGTCAAATGCAATGAATCAACTCAACTACAGTAACGATCTATTTTTTAAGTA
>OASS01000041.1_pt1 | contig 127733 bp, 111 predicted proteins | sample 1475811 | NCBI WGS metagenome assembly OASS01 (sample SAMEA2579922, study PRJEB22360) | human gut metagenome | biome: human gut; feature: human-associated habitat; material: faeces | place: Denmark | collected 2008/2010 | reverse complement strand
TAGAGCACTTGGTTTGGGACCAAGGGGTCGCAGGTTCGAATCCTGTCTTCCCGATTGTGAAAAACAGTACTGATCATCAGTACTGTTTTTTTGTTTTGTTTAAAATTTAAGTATCGAAGTAGGTGTATTTTTTTGTGATGTGTAATTCTTATCGAAATTGCGACTAAAAATACAGGAATAAAGGACATTGAGAATATATTCGATGGCTAGTTGAGAGGAAAAGGTTGAGACTTTGAAATCTGCATGTTCAACGTTAGGAATGGGCAAAATCACTGTGGCGTATTTAGCTAATTGGCTGTTCAAGTCTGAAGTAATGGCAATAATCGGAGTGCCTCCTTCTGCAAAAATCCGTGCTTCATTTACGATTTCTGCAGTGTTACCACTGTAAGAGACGAGGATGGCTACGTCATTTTTGGTGGCATTGATGGCTAAATAAAATTGTTCAGCTTGATAAGGGATTAAATGGATAAATAGCTGAATGCGTAATAACTTTGTTTGAAAATCCGTTAAGCGAATGTAGGAGTTACTGACACCCACTGCTAAAATATTTTCAGCGGTTAAAAGTAAATCAATGCTTTTATTTAACATGGCCTCGGTTAATAACTGTTGGGTGGATTGAACAGTTTCAGTCGTTAACTGCGCAATTTTCTTGGCAATTAGTAAATCAGAATCTTGCGCTAAAAAAGGCATATTCGCATCAACATTCCGGATTGCTTGGTAGTGAATTTCTAAGTCGCGGGACAAGCGGATTTTAAATTCTTTGAAACCGCTAGTTTCTGTTTTTTTACACAAACGAACAATCGTGGAGGTTGAAGAGTTGGTGGCTTCTGCTAGTTCATAAATCGACATATGCAGGACTCGTTCAGTATGAGATAAAATAAAATCAATAATTAGCCCTTCGTTATATGTATAGCGTTCTTTTTGTTCTAAACATTCGATTAGATTCAATGGGTTCACCTCTCTGTGGTACTTTGTTTCGCTTTCAGTATACCTTAAGCGTATGAATTATGAAACATAGTTACAGAATCAGTTAGTTGTATTTACATCAGAAAGCGGTTTCTTTATGATGAGGATATCACAAAGGATTAAGGAGAGAAGTGAAATGGATAAGTTAACAAACTGGGTGGAGCAAGCTGTAGTGCCTAAAGTTTCAAGGATTACAAGTTTACGTTATTTTCAAGCCTTAAGAAATGGTTTTTTTGCAATTATGCCGTTAACAATTATTGGATCGATTTTTATGTTGATTACAGATTTTCCAGTAGCAGGGTATGGCGATTTTATGGCTGGAATTTTCGGTGCAGGTTGGGCGGATATGATTTCACCCGCTTATCGAGCAACTTTCAACATGATGGGAATTATTTTTGCTGGGACGATGTCCTATAAATTGGCGGAAAGTTACGAAATGGATCGTTTAACTTCATTAATTTTAGGAATTGTTGCTTACGTAGTCGTTTTACCGAAAACGGTGACCACTGAATCAGGCGAAGTTGTGACGAAAGTTTTATCGTTTGATTGGTTAGGAACGCAAGGGGTGATTACGGCCATTATTATGTCAATTCTTTCGGTTGAGTTGACTCGTTTCTGTATTAAGAAAAAATTAGTCATCAAAATGCCTGACAGCGTGCCTTCTATGGTGAGCCAAGCTTTTAGTGCATTGATTCCTGGGATTTTTGTGGTAGCGGTGGCTTTATTGATTAATGGGATTGGGCTTTCGTTTGCGGATTCCTTCCCACAATTAATTTATGCGGTGATTCAAGCGCCACTGCAAGGTTTAATCGGAACCCCTTTTGCAATTATTATTGTGGCTGGCTTAAATGGACTGTTCTGGTGGTTCGGGATTCATCCAACTGTCATCAATTCCATGCTATATCCTATTTTATATGCGAATGCAGACAAAAACCAAAGCTTAGCGGAATTAGGACAATTAACTGCTCAAAGTGGCAACTTTGGCACGGTCCAAATGCTCGATCAATTTGCCACAATTGGAGGCGCTGGTTGTACGATTGGCTTGGCTATTGCAATGGCCATCGTCGGACATTCATCTAGAATGAAAGCCATGTCGAAAATTTCGTTTGTTCCAGCATTTTTCAACATTAATGAACCCTTGATTTTTGGACTCCCAGTTATTTTTAACCCTTTATTATTGATTCCGATTGCGGTCGCGCCGATTGTATCGGTCTTGATTGCCTTTCTGTCAATGAAAATTGGGTTCATGCCAATGTTTACAAACATTCAAGCACCATGGGCTACGCCCTTTCTGTTTTCGGGCTTTTTAGTGGGAAAATGGCAAGGTGCAGTGACGCAAGTTTTAGCTGTTGCCGCTAGTGTCGTTATTTATTATCCATTTGTAAAAGCCTTAGATCGACAATATCAAAAAGAAGAAGCCCATGAAGTACCAGAAACATTGTAGAGAAAGAGGAGTGAAGGAAATGCATGTTGAGAATGATAAAAATATTTGCTGTGAAGTGGAAAAAGGAATGGAAAAAATGTATCATCCGATGGTGCCCGAGTTGGTTCAAACCTCTTCCTTTTATTTTCCAACTTACGAAGAATTTATGGCAGCGAGTATAGATGAAAAAAATAATTATGTTTACACACGTGGCACCAACCCCACAACAGAAATTTTAGAGAAAAAAATTGCTCGTTTGGAACGTGGAGAAAAATGTAAAGTTTTTGCCTCAGGAATGGGCGCTATTTCGGCAACGCTGTTTACGTTGCTCCAACAAGGTGATCATATTTTAATGGTCAACACAATTTATGGCGAATCTGTTTCGTTTGTGCAATATTTAGAGAAATTTGGCGTATCCTTGACCAAAGTAGACGTTACAGAAACAGAAGAACTTTTTCAATTTGTTCAGGAAAACACCAAAGTCATTTACTTTGAAAGTCCGTCCTCACAAAAGTTTGAACTGCTAGATTTAGAAAAAATAACTGCGTTAGCACAAAAAATTGGCGCATACACTGTCATTGATAACACGTGGGCGTCACCGTTATTTCAGCATCCTTTATGCCATAATGTGGACCTGGTGATTCATTCTTGTTCCAAATATATTGGTGGTCATTCGGATATTGTAGCGGGGGCTGTCATTGGCAAAGCAGCGCTTGTAGATCAAATTTTTGAACATGGTCATCAAGCATTAGGCGCAGTCAATAGTCCCTTCAATTCTTGGTTAGCGTTACGAGGTATTCGTACCATGCCCGTTCGGTTGGCGCATCAGTCTCAAGCCATCCAAACGGTGCTGTTGGCTTTGCAAAAGGATCCGCGAATTAGTCGCTTATATCATCCTTTTGTAGGGAATCAACAACAACAAGCGTTAGCAGAAAAATATTTAACAGGTTATGGCTCATTGTTTGCGATTGATTTAAAAGATACCGATTTTGAACGTTTGAAAACATTTGTGAACGCATTGACGCTGGTCACAATTGGGGTCAGTTGGGGTGGCTTTGAAAGTTTGGCCTTGCCTGTATTTAAAGGCAATAACTTGGCGGCTGTTCAGAAAAGAGGCTTGTCGCCAGCGCACATTCGCATGTACGTTGGTTTGGAAGAGCCAACATCTATTATCGAAGATATTCAACAAGCCTTGGATCAAGCCTATGGCGAAGAATCGCTTTTGTGAGACATTAAGGCGGAGCCATTGTCTGCCTGTAATTCAATAACATATTTTCAATTTTAGGAGGGGAACTTAAGTCAGTTTGACTGAGGTTGCTCCTCCTGTTTTGCATTTTTTTATTAAAGTCAAAGCGTTCCTCTTTATTTAATAGCCAAAGTTCGATATAATAATGGTCAATATTAGTCAAGAGAGAAGAAGGATGGAAGACTATGAGTAATCAAAATACGTCAGATTTAATCGAGGCTTATTTAAAAAAGATTTTAGAAGAAAGTAATAAAATTGAAATCCGTCGGGCGGAAATGGCTAATTTATTTAATTGCGTTCCTTCACAAATTAACTATGTAATTAATACACGTTTTACCATCCAACGAGGCTACGCAGTTGAAAGTAAACGTGGTGGAGGCGGCTATATTCGCATTGTCAAAGTACAAATTTCAGATAACGATCAATTACTAAAACAAATGGATCAATTGATTGGCGCAACCTTAACAGAAAAAGATGCGCTAACATTTATTCAAACATTGTATGAAGAAGAAGTGATTACGAAAAAGGAAGGCAATTTAATGCTAGCTGCTTTAAGTAAAAGCACATTGAATGGTCTGGGGAATCACGAAGATTTTCTAAGAGCTCAAATAATGCGTTCATTTTTAGAGCGCTTGAGCTATGAGGAGGAATAACTATGGATGAACTATTTACAGAAAGTGCGAAAGCCGTACTGGCGATTGCCCAAGAAGAAGCGAAGTATTTTCGTCACCAATCCGTCGGTTCTGAGCATTTATTATTAGCACTCGTTTTAGAACCGAATGGGATTGCCGGAAAAACATTACGACAATTGAATACTGACACAGAAGACATCCGTGAAGAAATTGAGCATTTAAGTGGCTATGGCACCATGCAAAGTCCAATGGGAAATAACAACTTATACTTACCTTATTCACCAAGAGCCAAACAAATCTTTGCCTATGCTGGAGATGAAGCGAAGCGCTTAGGGGCTCAAAAGATTGGTACCGAGCATTTATTATTAGGCTTGTTAAGAGACGAAGAAATTTTAGCGTCTAGAATTTTAGTGAATTTAGGATTAAGCTTATCCAAAATGCGTCAATTATTATTGAAAAAAATGGGCGTTTCCGAACCCAATGGCGCACAACGTCGTCGGAATGGTCAAAGTAAAAATGCGCCACAAGGGACGCCAACATTGGATTCTTTAGCAAGAGATTTAACCAAGTTAGCACGAGAACAAAGCTTGGATCCAGTAGTTGGTCGCGGGACCGAAGTCCGTCGTTTGATCCAAATTTTGAGTCGCCGTACCAAAAACAATCCTGTCTTAGTCGGTGAACCAGGTGTTGGGAAAACAGCGATAGCAGAAGGCTTAGCCCAGAAAATTGTCAACCGGGAAGTCCCTGAAGATATGCAAGGCAAACGTTTAATGATGCTAGACATGGGTGCCTTGGTTGCTGGAACCAAATATCGAGGTGAGTTCGAAGATCGCTTGAAAAAAGTTGTCGATGAAATCTATCAAGATGGACAAGTCATTTTATTTATCGACGAATTGCATACCTTGATCGGTGCTGGCGGTGCAGAAGGGGCGATTGATGCTTCAAATATTTTAAAACCTGCTTTAGCACGTGGCGAGTTGCAAACAATTGGTGCGACAACTCTGGATGAATACCAAAAATATATTGAAAAAGATGCCGCTTTGGAACGTCGTTTTGCCCGTATTCAAGTAGCAGAACCAACCCCAGAAGAAGCAGAAGAAATTCTAAAAGGCTTGCGTTCACGCTATGAAAAACATCATGGCGTAGAAATTACAGATGAAGCTCTACATGCAGCGGTTCAATTATCGATTCGCTATTTAAATGACCGCCAATTACCAGATAAAGCAATTGATTTAATGGACGAATCTGCAGCAAAAGTTCGTTTAGATAAGGCAGATCAACCTTCAGAAATTAATGAATTGCGTACCGAAATTTCTCAATTAATTACGGAAAAAGAAGAGGCCATTCAAAACCAATCATTTGAAAGTGCCGCTCGGATTCGTCAAAAAGAAAAACAAGTGATGGAAAAACTAGAAGAATTGATTGCAGTGAAAGAAAAAAGTCTGTCTGGTTACAGTACACAAGTAACAGAAGAAGACGTGGCTGGGGTCGTTTCACAATGGACAGGCGTTCCTTTGCAGCAGCTAGAGAAGAAAGAAAGCGAACGATTGATGGAATTAGAAACCATTTTACATCAACGGGTCGTTGGCCAAAATGAAGCAGTTGAAGCTGTTTCACGCGCTATCCGTCGTGCGCGTAGTGGCTTGAAAGACCCAGCAAGACCGATTGGTTCCTTCATGTTCTTAGGGCCAACAGGGGTTGGGAAAACGGAACTTGCCAAATCCTTAGCCGAAGCGATGTTTGGCAGCGAAGAAGCTTTGATTCGCGTGGACATGTCTGAGTTTATGGAAAAATACAGTACTAGCCGTTTAATCGGTTCTCCTCCAGGTTATGTCGGCTACGAAGAAGGCGGCCAACTAACTGAAAAAATTCGTCAACGTCCTTATTCCGTTATTTTGCTAGATGAAGTAGAAAAAGCCCATCCAGATGTCTTTAATATTTTATTACAAGTCTTAGATGATGGCCATTTAACGGATGCCAAAGGACGAAAAGTCGATTTCCGTAACACGATTTTAATCATGACCTCCAACCTAGGAGCAACAGCGATTCGTGAAGAAAAACATGTCGGCTTCAATGTGAAAGACATTTCTAAAAATCATGAATTAATGCAAAAACGAATCATGGAAGAATTGAAAAAAGCCTTCCGTCCAGAATTCTTAAACCGAATTGATGAAACGGTTGTATTCCATTCCTTGAAACAAGAGGAAATTCATGAAATCGTGAAAATTATGAGTCAATCTGTCGTGAAACGGATGGCCGAACAAGAGGTTAAAGTGAAAATCACACCAGCTGCAATTGAAGTTATTGGTAAAGTTGGGTTTGATCCAGAATATGGCGCACGTCCAATTCGTCGGGCCTTGCAAAAAGAAGTGGAAGATCGTTTAAGTGAAGCCCTTCTTTCCGGTCAAATTCAGTTAGGGGATAAAGTAACCTTAGGTGCTAGCAAAGGCAAAATTACGTTAAATGTGCGGGCACCAAAAGCACCAAAGACAGAAGCGAAAGAATTACAAACTGTATAGATGAGATGCGAAGTCTGGTATAAAAACCATTTAGGGTTTTTATACCAGACTTTTCTATTTTCCAGTGGCGATTTCTTTTTGAGAATTGCCAGATTGATTTTTCTGTGCTACGTTAATAAGGAGGGGTGATGGAATGGAACAATCTTTTTTTCGAGAATTACTACATTATCAGCGTCCAAAGGATAATCCTTTTCGACTAGTGTTTGCTGGCTTGGTTATGTTCAGCATTCTTTTTTTGGGCTATATCAATCATCAATTATTGATTTCAAGCTTTGGCTCGTTAGGTATTTTTACTTTTTTATATTATCAGCCGCTACCATTAAAACAGTTAATGACTCGTTTATCTGTGGTCGGTAGTTACCTTTTTTTAGGAAATTTGTTAGGCATGTTATCGACCCATATTGCATGGCTTATTCCCATTGTTGTTGCACTGGTCGGTTTTGGTGGCCGCTTTTTCTTTGAAGTCTACGATATTTCAAAACCAGGGGCCTTCTTTGGTGTGATGGTGACAGCGATGGGTGCCAGTACGAGTATTCCGTTAGCAAAAATTCCGTTCATGAGTGGCTGTATGTTATTAGGCATTGGCTTTTCTATTTTGTTTGCACTAGTGTTGCATTTTACAGAGAAGGAAATCAGTGCCCCGCTAGCTAAGCGATCATTACGGGAACGAATTTATCGGCATCCAGAAGCGCCATTAGATAGCATATATTATAGCTTTGTCTTATTTTTTGCTGTATATATCAGCGAAAGTTTACATTTACAGAATCCGTATTGGTTAGTCGTTTCCTGTGCATCCATTTTACAAGGAGACAATTTACGTGCGATTAAGCAGCGAAATATTCAGCGAATTTTTGGCACAACGATTGGATTGGTTATTTCCGCTTTTCTGCTTAATTTAGCTTTGACAACTTTTGAATCGATTGTCGTGATTACAATCTTATTTGTGACCGTTGAGTATTTTATTCGTCGTAATTATGGATTGGCGCAATTTTTCACAACGCCTATGGCTCTGATGCTTTCATTGCTCGTTCGTCAGCAGTACGTGATAACGTTGATTCAATTCCGCTTTTTGGGGATTGTTTTAGGCAGCTTGTTAGGCTTAGCGGCAGCGTGGCTATTCACCGTTGTAGTAACGTTTTATGAACGAAAATATCACTTGAACGAGTGACCAAAGAACAGATGACCAGTAATTAAAAAAAGAGCATTTGGTAGGTAAGCGGATGGCGCTTCTCTACCAAGATTTTTTTCGGAAAAATTGTGAAAAATGTACGTTTAATACAGATGGGCTCTTTTAAAGTTTGTGAACGTATGATACTATTAAACGGTCATAAAGAAGGAGGCTATATTTATGATTGAACTGATTGCAACTGCAGAATCTGTTGAGCAGGCTGTAGAATTACTCGCAACAGGTGTGGATACATTATATATTGGAGAAGAAACATTCGGGTTGCGTTTGCCCGTATCTTTTACACGAGATGAACAACGCGAGATTGTGAAACGTGCACATGAAATGGGCAAACAAGTGCTAGTTGCAGTAAATGGCATTATGCACCCTGAAAAAATGAAATTAGTCCCAGAGTATCTGACATTTTTAAAAGAAATCAACGTCGATAAAATTACTTTGGGTGATCCAGGTATTGTGTTTATTATGCAACGAGATGGATTAGAAATTCCTTACGTTTATGATGGTGAAACCTTAGTAACGAGCTCACGTCAAATCAATTTTTGGAGTAAACGAGGAGCCATCGGAGCTGTCCTAGCTCGGGAAGTACCTTTTGAAGAAATGGTCGCAATGGAAGAAAACTTAGCAGTTCCAGCTGAAATTCTTGTCTATGGGGCGACGTGTATTCATCAATCGAAACGCCCATTAATTCAAAATTACTACAATTACACAAAGAACAACAAAGGGGTTACGAAAGACGAAGGGCTGTTTATTTCTGAACCCAAAAAACCAGAAACCCACTATTCCATTTATGAAGATAGTCATGGTACGCATATTTTTGCCAATAACGATGTGAACTTGATGAATGAGTTAACAAACTTGTATGACCATCACTATCGTACATGGAAGCTCGATGGCCTTTACACGCCAGGTGAAAATTTTGTCGCGATTGCTCGCTTATTTGCTGAAGCGAAAGCAGCACTTGAAGCGGGAACTTGGTCAGAAGATCAAGCAGCTCATGCAACAGCTGAAATTGAAAAATTACATCCAACAGGTCGTGGCTTAGACAATGGTTTCTTTGATTTAAGTGCCGATGCAATAAAATAAATTGATTCATTTAAGGGGAAGAAGAACATGAAAGTAATGACAGAACGAACATTGAAGCGTCCCGAGGTGTTGGCTCCAGCCGGGACGCTAGAAAAACTAAAAGTCGCAATTCGTTACGGTGCCGATGCCGTTTATATCGGAGGGAATGCCTACGGTCTGCGTAGCCGCGCAGGAAATTTCACGCCAGAAGAAATGGCGGAAGGCGTAGCCTTTGCCCGCGAACATAATGCGAAAGTTTATGTCGCTGCCAATATGGTCACTCATGAAGGAAACCAGGAAGGGGCAGGAGCGTTTTTCAGAGAATTGCGAGACATCGGAATTTCAGCTGTGATTGTTTCCGATCCAGCTTTAATCGAAATTTGTGCGACAGAAGCACCAGGTTTACCTATCCATTTATCGACACAAGCTTCAGCAACCAACTATGAAACATTAGAATTTTGGAAAAATGAAGGCTTAGAACGTGTGGTTTTAGCGCGCGAAGTTTCAATGGAGGAAGTTGCAGCGATTCGTGAAAATACGGACATTGAAATTGAAGCTTTTATTCATGGAGCAATGTGTATTTCATATTCAGGACGTTGTACTTTGTCCAATCATATGTCGATGCGGGATGCCAATCGTGGCGGTTGTTCTCAATCTTGTCGCTGGAAATATGAGTTATTTGATATGCCTTTTGGGACAGAACGTCGGAGCAAAACCAGTGAAGGGGAAGTTGAAGAAGAGTTTTCAATGAGCGCCGTAGATATGTCTATGATTGAACATATTCCAGAATTAATTGAAAATGGTGTCGATAGTTTTAAAATTGAAGGTCGCATGAAATCCATTCACTATGTTTCGACAGTCGCTAATGTGTATAAAAAAGCCGTCGATTCTTACATGGAAGACCCTGAAAACTATGTCTGCCAACAAGAGTGGATTGATGAATTATGGAAAGTAGCACAACGTGAATTAGCAACTGGTTTTTATTACAATACACCAAGTGAAAATGAACAATTATTCGGCGAACGTCGTAAAATTCCACAATATAAATTTGTTGGCGAAGTGATTGCGTACAACGAAAAGACGCAAGTCGCAACGATTCGTCAACGGAACCTTTTCAGTGTCGGCGATGAAATTGAATTTTATGGTCCCGGGTTTACCCATTTCCACCAAACCGTTAAAGAGATGTATAATGAAGACGGTGAAGCGATCGATCGGGCACCTAATCCCATGATGTTATTAACAATGGAAGTGACGCAACCTGTTGCAGTCGGCGATATGATTCGTAAGAAAAAATAAACCAGCCAAAAGGAGGAGTAAATATGAGTGTCCGCGTGAATGATTTATTAAAATTACCGTCTTTGCGAGAAGCAACGGTACTTTCTGGTAAAAACCAATTGGACACATCTGTTGCTTCTCTTTCTTTTTTAGAAGTCTCTGATATGTCTTTGTTTTCGGAAAAACTTCACAAAACAAATGAATACCATGCTGGCGAAATTTTGATTGGTTCATTTTGTGCCATTCGTCATGATGTGGTGAAGCAATGCGAAACGATTCGGCATCTCCATGAATTAGGCGAAGTAGGCCTAATCTTGTACTACGTTGGGATTATCGTACCGAAAGTTGCAGAGGAAGTGATTCAATTAGCGGATTCTTTAGGTTTTATTTTAATCCAAATGCCTAAAAATGATCCCACATTACGCTACAACGAAGTCATTTATGAAGTCATGAAATTGTTAGTCAATAAAAATAAAATGGCTTCTTTTGCAACGGACCTCTTGGAAAAAGTTTCCCTTTTGCCTGAACAAAACCGCAGTGTGGAAATGACCTTGAAAATCCTATCCGATTTTTTAAAAGTCAACATTGCGTTAACCACATATACCAATGAAATCATCAGCACCATCAATTGGCCGCGAAGCACGAAATTGCCCTTAACCAAGTTACTTTATCAATCACAAGAGAAAGTAGCGCTGGGAGAAACGACCTACTTCATTACCTCGCAAAAACTTCCTCAGAAAGATGGACAAACATTGAAGCTTTACTTCATTCGAGAAGAAGAGCAGTTAACCTCTTTTGAGATGAATCAAGCGGTGGAAGTCGTTCAGATGGCTCTGAATTTATGGGGGAAAAACTATGACGAAGTCAGTGAGTATGCCTTAGTCCAAGCAATCATTAACGATGAAAGTGATAAGATGTACCAATTAGCCAAAAAATTAATGATTGATATTTCTTCTGTCGAAACGATGTGGCTTTTGCCTATTTGGCAACAAGGACAAGAAATCCACGCTATTCAGCAAGATTTGAAAGATTTCCTACGTTACTATTACCAAACAACGATTGTCCAGCAAACAGAAAATTACCTGATTGTTCTCTTAGGTAATTATTTACACAAACAGCCTGAAGCCACGATTAGTAAAGAATACTTGCAAGCCACAGACTATCAGGACTATTTAGGTGAAATCATCCTTTGTCCGAAAGTTCGTAACACGACTGAAGTGCGTGTCAGCTACCAAACTGCTAATCAAGTCGCGCCGTTTTTAAAGCGCGTCTATCCACAAAGAAAAGTGTTATCAATCGCAGAAATTCGTACAGTTCAACAAATGATGACGTGTCTCCAAGCAGGAGAAGAAGCAATCCAACAACGCTTAGCAGTTATCCAACCTCTCTTAAAAGAATCAGAGCAGTTAATGACATTAGGAACGTTTTTACTAGATGCAAGTAGTGATTTTAAAGAATGCGGCGAACGCCTATTTGTTCATAAAAATACGGTCAAATATCGTATCAGTAAAATTAATGAAGCGCTCGGCTATGATATGACCAACGCCGCCGAAGCCTATGAAGTCTATTTGGCGATGATCTTATATCGCTTGGTCACGAATGAATGAAAGAAGCAGACGAGAGCCTGGGACAAAAATCACTTTGAATTTTTGTTCCAGGCTCTTGTCTGCTTTTTATTTTAAGCCAAAACTTCCTCGATATTTTTTTCAATTTGAAAAAGACCTATGACTGATTTTTCGTTATAATTGAAAAAATAATTAAGGAGGAATGAGAATGAAATTAAAAAACGAGCAACAACAATCGTGGCTTAGCTTAGCATTTGTTTGGGCGGGCGCAATGATTAGCGTGCCAGGATTAATTATTGGAGGAACGTTAGTTGCAGGCATGCCTTTATGGGAAGCTTTGTTAACAGGATTTATTGGTTACGGTATTATTGTTATTTTAATGATTTTACAAGGAATTCAAAGTTCCGACTTACAAGAACCTTCTGTCAAAGTCGCTTCTCAAGTGTTTGGCATTCAAGGTTCGCAAAAGATTATTTCCATTATTCTAGCGATTGCTTGCTTAGGTTGGTTTGGTTTGCAAGCCAATGTCAGCGGCGGCGCCTTCACGAACTTTTTAAAAATTTACGGCATTGATTTACCTGTGTCGCTTTCTTCCTTAATCTGGGGAATTATCATGCTTATTTCGGCTCTTTATGGCATAAAAATATTGAAAATTCTGAATTATTTTGCGGTTCCTGTGTTAGTTCTGGTTTGTCTTTATGGCTTGGTGGCTTCGTTAAGAAACAACGGTTGGGAAGCTGTTAGTCAATATACACCTCAAACAGTAGGAAGCTTTATGTCAGGTCTTTCAATGACTGTCGGTTCTTTTGCATTAGGCGCAGTAATTGCTGGAGATTACTCTCAATATGTTTCTTCTCGTAAAGATGTGGTTAAAGCGGCCACCTTAGGGATTTTACCGACAGGCTTGTTGATGATTGGCGTTGGTGCGGTCTTGACCATTGCTTCGAACACCGCAGATATCACGGAAGTTTTTATGAATCTCGGTTTTCCAGTTTTAGGAATTATTGCGCTAATTTTAGCAACTTGGACCACGAATGCCGTGAATGCTTTTTCTGGCGGACTGGCCTTGATTAATGTCTTTGATATTCCAAAAGAAAAAGAAAAAGTCGCTGTCGGTGCGGCCGGCGCCATTGGGACCTTATTAGCAGTCGTGGGGATTTTAAATTACTTTACGCCGATTATGTCCGTCCTTTCTGCGATGGTGCCACCAGTGGCTGGTGTAATGATTGCTGCCTATTGGTTGATTAACAAAGGCGATCGAACCAAATGGCAGCCAACGCCTGGCGTGAATAAATTAGGTGTTTTTTCATGGCTAATTGGTGCTGCAGTGGGGGGCATTCCGGTGATTATGAGTTTCTTTCCCAATGCCCCTCAATTGCCTAACCAACCGCTAATTGGCATTGTTTTATCGTTTGTTATTTATTATTTCGGTGCAAAACGTCAACAGACGAACACCGAATCATTAGAAATGGAATGAAGAAGAGGAGTGTCGGAGAATGCGTTATTTAGATGCAGAAGCAATTGAGAATATAGCCACAGGAGCAGCGTTTTTAGGGACAGGAGGTGGCGGTGATCCCTATATTGGTAAAATGATGGCTTTGTCCGCCATCGAAGAAAACGGCCCTGTCAAACTGGTTTCTCCAGAAGAGATAGCTGCGGAGGATTTTTTCCTACCCGCCGCAATGATGGGTGCCCCATCTGTCGCAATTGAAAAATTTCCCAAAGGCGACGAATTCGTCCGTGTCTTTGAGAAGTTAGGAAAATATTTAGACCAAGAAACGATTGCGGGAACCTTTCCAATGGAAGCTGGGGGCGTCAATTCAATGATTCCAATTGTTGTTGCAGCGAAGCTAGGCATTCCCTTGGTGGATTGTGATGGTATGGGTCGGGCCTTTCCAGAATTGCCTATGGTAACGTTCCATTTGAATGGGATGTCAGCGACCCCTATGGCAATTACCGATGAAAAAGGAAATATCGGCATTATGGAAACGATTGATAATACTTGGACAGAACGTCTTGCTCGTGTTCAAACGGTTGAAATGGGCGCCAGTGCTTTAGTGAGTATTTATCCCGCGACAGGCAAACAATTAAAAGACTATGGTATTCACAACATCGTGACATTATCAGAAGAAATTGGCAAAGTGATTCGAGGTACCTATGCAGATGAACAAGAAAAACGCCAAGCATTAGTAGAAGTTACGGATGGCTTTGAATTGTTCCAAGGAAAAATTCTAGATGTAGAACGAGAAGTAAAAGGTGGCTTCAATTTGGGACGTGTCAAATTGAGTGGCTTAAACAGTGACGCTGGTTCAGAAGCAGTCGTCCATTTTCAAAATGAAAATTTAATTGCCGAGAAAGATGGTCAGGTGATTGCGATGACGCCTGATTTGATTTGTATGGTAGATTTAGAAACTTTAACGCCTGTGACAACAGAAAGCTTGAAATACGGCAAACGTGTCCAAGTAATGGGCTTGAAAGCGAATGCTGCTTGGCGAACGAAAAAAGGTATCGAAACAGTGGGTCCTCGGTATTTCGGCTACGAAATGGATTATCAACCACTAGAAAACTTAGTAGCGAAGGAGGACAAATAAATGTATAAAATCGGTATCGATGTCGGCGGCACAAATACAGATGCTGTTATTTTAGATCATCAATTAAACTTGATTCATTCAGTGAAAGTTCCAACAACCGATGATATTCAAACAGGGATTGCCGGTGCCTTAAATAAAGTCTTGGCAGAATCAGCAGTGGACCCAACCAAAGTCACACATGCAATGTTGGGCACGACCCAATGTACGAATGCCATTGTTGAGCGAAAAAAATTAGCAAAAGTTGGGGTCTTTCGTTTGGGCTATCCAGCAACCGCTTCGGTCTTGCCTTACACAGCTTGGCCCAAGGATTTAGTGGCCACTCTTTCAGAAACGTATGCTTTAGCACATGGCGGCTACGAATATGATGGACAACCATTGACTGCACTGGACGAAGAAGAATTACGTGGGATTTTGGCCTCTTGGCGAGGAGAAGTAGAGGCAATCGCAGTAATTGGCGTTTTTTCTTCTTTAAAAAATGACCAAGAATTGTTTGTTCAAGCACTTGCGAAGGAAGTGTTAGGGGCAGATGTTCCTGTATCTTGCTCCTCAATGATTGGGTCTGTCGGTTTAATTGAACGGGAAAATGCGACAATTTTGAATGCTGCGTTGCACAAAGTAATTAAAGTGACCAGCGAAGGCTTTGAACAAGCCTTAGAACAAGAAAAAATTCATCATGCCCAAGTGTACTTATGTCAAAATGATGGTACGTTAATGTCGTTAACTTATGCCAAACAGTTTCCTATTTTAACCATTGCTTGTGGACCAACCAATAGTATTCGTGGCGCTTCATACTTAGCTGGCTTGAAAGATGCGGTTGTTTTAGATGTTGGTGGCACAACGTCCGACATTGGCGTGTTAGTGGATGGCTTTCCAAGAGAATCTTCACTGGCCGTTGATGTTGGCGGGGTACGGACCAATTTTAGAATGCCAGATATCGTGTCAATTGGTGTCGGCGGTGGCAGTCTAGTGCGTGAACAACCAGATGGTTCTGTGACAGTTGGCCCCGACAGTGTCGGCTACCGTATTACACAAGAGGCCCTTGTTTTTGGCGGCACACAATTAACGACCACTGATATTGCGGTTCGCTTAGGCCATGCCCAAGTCGGTGATCCTAGCAAAGTGGCTCATTTAGACCAAGCGTTTGCGGAAAAAGTGTACCTAAAAATTGGCGAATTGGTCAGTGAAGCGATTGATCGCATGAAGACCAGTTCCGCAGACGTGACGGTCGTTTTAGTTGGTGGTGGGAGTATTATCATCCCCGAAGAATTGACAGGTGTTAAAGCGCTAATTCGCAACGAAAACGGGGCAGTGGCGAATGCCATCGGTGCCTCTATCGCTCAGATTAGCGGACAATACGAACAAATTTATGTCTATTCAAAAATCCAACGAGACGCGGCGTTGACTGATGCCCAAGAAAAAGCCGTCCAACAAGCTGAACTTGCGGGTGCAGTCCCTGGCACAATCGAGTTAGTCGAGGTGGAAGAAACACCACTCGCCTATCATCCAGAAAATGCAACCCGCTTACGAGTAAAAGTGGTTGGGAACATGTATTAAAAGAAAGGAAATCCTCTGGCATATGAGGGTTTCCTTTTTGTGCTATAGTAAAAGAAGGAGGAATAACTATGGCTAAATTATTCGCCTACCAAATTGGTCAAAACCCTCGTATTCAAACGGACCTTTTGGTAGATCCTCAGCTGTTTGAAGATGAGCATGGCTGTATGGGTGCAGTGGGCTTCGGGTTAGCAGATTGTGTTCAAACCGGAATGTTTACAGATATTGAAGTGATAAAACGGTATCTTCACGAAGCAACCTACGTTTTTATTAATGGTGACTTTGACCGACTAAGTTATTTAGAAATTGGGATTGCACTTTCCTTAGGCAAAACACTTTACGTCATTACAATGAACCCAAACGTAACGAAAGAAGATTTAGGAATTCCCTTCGACAATGCTACGATTGAATTCCTTTCCCCCAGTGCTTTTATGGAACGAATCCATAAAACAGAAGCAGCAGAAAACTAAACAAAAGTAAGTAATACGACTGTCTTTTTTTGCTATTTTTTGCGATAATAAAGGAGAAAGTTCAAATTGAAAGGGAGCCAGAATAAATGAAAACCTATGATTATATTGTTATTGGTGGCGGTAGTGGCGGGATTGCTTCTGCTAACCGCGCAGGAATGCACGGAGCTAACGTCCTTTTAATTGAGGGCAACGAAATTGGTGGGACCTGTGTCAACGTTGGTTGTGTGCCTAAAAAAGTCATGTGGCAAGCCAGCAGCATGATGGAAATGATGGAAAGAGATACAGCAGGCTACGGGTTTGATGTTGAAATCAAAAATTTTAGCTTTAAACAATTAGTTGAAAATCGTGAAAAATATATTGACTTCTTACATGGTGCGTATAATCGTGGTTTAGACAGTAACAACATTGAACGTATCCATGGTTACGCTACGTTTACTGGGGAGCAAACAATTGAAGTCAATGGGACAGAATATACGGCGCCGCACATTCTAATTGCGACAGGTGGTCGTCCAAAAAAACTAGGTATTCCAGGAGAAGAATATGCCTTAGATTCAAACGGCTTCTTTGCGTTAGAAGAAATGCCAAAACGTGTGGTCTTTGTCGGTGCGGGTTACATCGCAGCCGAATTAGCAGGAACCTTACATGGCTTAGGCGCGGAAACACATTGGGCCTTCCGTCATGAACGACCATTACGAAGCTTTGATGACATGCTTTCTGAAAAAGTCGTAGAACGCTATCAAGAAATGGGCATGCAAATTCATCCGAATGCAACACCAGCTAAAATTGAAAAAACGGCGCAGAATGAGTACGTTATTACATTTGAAAATGGTGAATCAATCACGACAGATGCCGTGATTTTCGGGACAGGCCGTCAGCCGAACACGGATCAATTAGGCTTAGAAAATACGAAAGTAGCACTTGATGAAAAAGGCTACGTCAAAGTAGATAAATTCCAAAATACCACGCAAAATGGTATCTACGCAGTCGGCGATGTCATTGGTAAAATCGACTTAACGCCAGTCGCGATTGCCGCTGGTCGGCGCCTGTCTGAACGCTTATTTAACGGACAAACCGATTTATATTTGGATTATAACTTGGTACCAACGGTGGTCTTTACCCATCCACCAGTTGCGACAATTGGTTTGACGGAAAAAGCAGCGCTTGAAGAATATGGTGAAGACCAAGTGAAAATCTATCGCTCTAGCTTTACACCAATGTATTTCGCTTTAGGAGAATACCGTCAAAAATGCGACATGAAATTAATTTGTGTCGGCAAAGAAGAAAAAATTGTCGGTTTGCATGGCATCGGCATCGGTGTTGACGAAATGCTACAAGGCTTTGCAGTCGCTATTAAAATGGGCGCGACCAAAGCAGATTTTGATAATACTGTTGCGATTCATCCAACAGGCTCAGAAGAATTTGTAACAATGCGATAAAAGGCGAATAAACCCCGAAAAAGAGCGTTGCATCAGCAACGCTCTTTTTTGAATACACGAGTTATTTCATTCAATTTATAACCAATTGGGTGCTGACAAACGTGATGAAATTAGCTATTTTCTATTATCAGTTGCAACATTTTTTTCATTAAAATGTTGATATAAGGAAGTATCAGAAACGAGTAATTCAATGATTTCAGATTTATCTATAATAGTAATTCTTTGTCGAGATAAAAACGCAATAAATTGTGGTAAAAATCTTTTGGCATAGATATCTAAATATAACTTTGTGGTTTGATTATTATAGGTGACTAGTAAGTAAAAATAGTCGGGACTACTATCAAAAGCGGACGCTCTTATCTTTTTGGTATAAATGATTTCTATGGATTCAATTTCAGAATAAGGAATTTTTATTTGTGTAGAACTGTTTTTTATGCATTCAATGATTTTCAGAATCGGGTTTCTGGAGAATTGATGGACCATAATATCTTGTTGGTTAATTATCCAATAATCTGAAAAGATGATTGGAAAAACTAAAAGTAGACCGATAAATATGATTGCACTAAACAACCAAAAAGGTTGATAACCAAAACCAGTAAGTAGCAAAGAGAAACAAGTCCAAACAATACAAAATAAAATTCCTTTTTTTAGATTATAAATTTTTCCAACAACTTGGGGCTTTTTAAAATAAGGACTACCTTGGATTAGCTCATCAATAGAAACATTGTATAAATCAGAAAGCATCAGTAAATTATCAATTGAAGGGATGGATTGTCCAGTTTCCCATTTGGAAACAGCTTGTGTAGTGACATGTAATTTTTGGGCAATTTGTTCTTGCGTATAGTGATTATTTATTCTCCGTGTTTTTAAAATAGTTTGGATTAACATTATTCGTTACCTCCTTGATTTTAGAGTAGTCTATTCCGCTATATGTTTCAATCAACTAGTGGTTGATAAGCAAATAATTGCTATTAAATAAACAATAACATCTTTTAACTACTGACTTTTCCAAGAAATATGCTATGATTAAAAAAATCAGCAAAACAGAGGGTAGGGAGTTAGAGGATGGATAAAATTAGAATCAACAACTTGAAATTTTTCACAAAAAATGGTGTTTTGGCAGAAGAAAAACGTCTAGGACAGCAAGTAGAAATCGACCTTGAAATGCAGTTGTCGTTAGCTGAGGCAGGGCGAACAGATGATGTCACTCAAACTGTCAATTATGCCGAAGTGAATGAATTGATTGCCCAACGAGTAAACAATCACTCGTACGATTTAATCGAAGGTTTAGCGAGTGCTATTTTAGATGATATTTCCGCAGATTATCAAGAACAATTGAACAAAATTATCATTAAAATTAGAAAATATAGTGTGCCGATGCCCGGCCTTTTTGACAATATTGAAATTGAAATGGAGCGAGAAGTATAGATGATTGGCTATGTAGCATTAGGTAGTAACGTCGGCGATCCATACGCAAATTTAGTGAAAGCCCGCAATTATTTAAACGAAGACCCGCAGATTCAGGTCGTGGCTTCTTCAAAACTTTATGAAACGGATCCTTACGGCTATACAGACCAAGATGATTTTTTGAACGCCGTATTGAAAATTGATACTAGCTATACCGCTGAAGAGTTATTGGCTGTTACCCAAGGGATTGAGCAAGCAATGAAACGTAAAAAATTAATTCACTGGGGTCCGCGGATTATTGATATTGATATTTTATTATTAGGGGAACAGTCAGTCGCGTTGCCCCACTTACAAGTTCCTCATCAAGAATTAACAAAACGGTCATTTGTTTTGATTCCCTTAAGTGATGTTTACGCAGAGGAACAACTATTGGGCGCGCCAATAGCTACGTGGATTCAGCGCAGTGGCAATCAAGAAGAAGTGCGAGTAAGCGAAAAGGAATGGTAGAGATGGAGCAGGAAAAACAAGCGCAAATTGAGCAGGCAGTTACCACAATCTTAGAAGCAGTGGGGGAAGATACTCAACGGGCAGGACTCATTGATACACCCAAACGCGTAGCTAAAATGTATGCAGAAGTTTTTAGTGGATTAACCGAACCTGAATTTGATGATTATAAATTATTTGATAGCTTAAATGAAGGCGAAATGGTTTTAGTAAAAGATATTGCCTTTTATTCAATGTGTGAACACCATTTATTGCCATTTTATGGAAAAGTACATGTCGCTTATCTGCCAGAAGGTGGCAAAGTATTGGGACTAAGCAAGTTACCAAGATTAGTAGAACATTGTGCCAAACGTCCCACAGTTCAAGAAGATTTAACAGTGACAATTGCCCGCAAACTCCAAGAAAATATTCCCGTCAAAGGCATTGCAGTAGCCATTGAAGCGGAACATATGTGTATGACGATGCGCGGCGTGAAAACACCACAAAGTAGCACCAAAACATTTCAATTTACCGGACTATTTAAAGAACAAGAGTGGAAAAATCAATTTTTAATGGAGATACGTTAGAAAATGGAAATCATTGTTGGCACGAATAACCAAGGTAAGTTAAAAGAAATGCAATCAGGACTTAAGGACCCCGCTATTCAACTTGTCTCTTATCGAAAGTATACAACCAGTCAAGAACAACCTGCAGAAACTGGCACTACGTATGCTGAAAATGCTTATCTAAAAGCTCGCTTTTTCCAACAATTAATTGGCCGCCCAGTGTTAGGTGATGATGGCGGCTTAACGTTAACTGCTTTTCCTGATTTATTAGGTATTCATACAAGCCGCTTTTTCCATTCAGCCAATCCGGAAGAACAGAACCGCGAACTGTTGCACTTATTTGAAGGGCAACAGTCGACCCGAGAGTTAACCTTATCAGCCACGTTGGTCTATGTACTCGATGACGACAAACTGTTGCAAACGGAAGCCACTTTGACTGGTGAATTAGTTGAACTGCGCGGTACAGGTGGTTATGGCTTTGATCCGATTATTTATTTACCAGATCGAGGCAAAACCTTAGCGGAGTTGTCCACGAGTGAACGAATGAAGATAAGTCCTAGAATGCGGGCTTTACGAAAGATGATTCAGCAGATAAAGGAGCAATGTGACAATGATTGATTTAAAAAAGAATTACCAAATTATGGGGATTGTCAACACGACCCCCGACTCTTTTTCTGATGGCGGTAGCTACACAACGGTCGACGTGGCCTATCAACATGCGCTTCATCTACTAGAAGCGGGGGCCGATATTTTAGACATTGGCGGCCAATCCACACGTCCTGGCTACGAAGAAGTTTCTCCACAAGTTGAGGCAGACCGAGTATTACCATTAATAAAAAAAATACGTGAGACTTCTCTAGCGCCGATTTCTGTGGATACCTACTATCCCGAAGTAGCGGAAGCCGCGATCCAAGCTGGCGCCACAATGATTAATGACATCAAAGGATTAGACACTCCGGGGATGGCAGAAGTCCTCGCACAATATCCTGAAGTCCAAGTTGTGATTATGCATTCTAGAAAACGCCAATCGCTTTCTTTAAAAGAAGAGTTGCACCAATTTTATACAGAAAAAATTGAACAATGCCAAAAATATGGGCTTTCCTTAGAAAAAATTTGTTTCGATCCAGGGATCGGCTTTCATAAAACTGTCGCAGAAAACCTTCAACTGTTAAAAGATCCTAACGCCTTTCGCTACCAAGATTATCCGTTACTATACGGCGTTTCTCGCAAACGAACCATTGGCGCTTTAACGAACGAACCAGAACCAGCCAACCGTGATTTTGGTTCAGCCGCTGCTTCCTTGTATGCAGCACAACAAGGCGTAGAAATTTTACGTGTTCATAATGTCCAAGGCTTAAAACAAACATTTGATGTCTGGCGAGCATTGTCGGAGAAGGAGTAAGGGCAGAGCAATAAACTAAACAGACCGACCATCTTTTTTTGATGGTCGGTCTGTTTAGTCTAAAAAATTTTAGTTGGCTGAATCGTTTTATCCCAGTAAACGGTGCGCGATTTTTATTACAAAAGAAAGCGGCTGTTGAATAATCAGGAAAGTAAGCGTATTCTAGGAAGGTGCAAATGTGTTATACTACACAAGTAGGAAGTTTATGACGGTGGCAATTTCTCAAAAAAAGGGGGACTGCCAATGTTTTTGCTTGTTTGCTCTTTCCCTAGAAAGGAATAGCAGTGACTGTCTTTGAAGCATTGATGCTTGCGATTGCTTTCGCAACATTAATTGTCAAAATCAGTAAAAAAAACGACAAAAAATAAACCCGTCATAACCTTTAGCGAAGATTGACGGGTTTATTTCCGTATTAAAATCAAGCTACCGTCTTAAACGGTCTACCCGAGAGCGTATGTCTAGTACGCTCTCTTCGTGTTTATTATACCAAGGTATCACCTAAAAAGCTAGCCGCTAAATCCTCAATAGGATCCAGCGGCTTTTTTAATTTTCTCTTGTCAAAATCGTTTGTGTAATTTCATACAATTGTTCTTTCGCTTGGGCCTTTGTTTCAGGAAGTTTGCTGATTTCTTTCAGCGCTTTTTCTGTGTAATGAGTGGCTAATTGTTGGGCCTTTTCTACGCCACCTAGTTCATGGACAAGACGATAAATTTCCTGTGTTTCTTCATCGGTCAAGGCTTCTTTTTTCATTAAAAGTGGCAACAAGACTTCACGATTGGCTTCAAGTGCATAAATCAAGGGCAAAGAATACACGCCTTGACGTACGTCTTCTAAGACGGGTTTGCCGATAGCATCGGCAGTTTGTGTATAGTCCAAAATATCATCAATAATTTGAAAAGCCAGCCCGATATTTTCGCCGATTTCACCACAACGTTTGGCAAAACGTTGGGAGGTGCCACTTTCATAGGCACCGACAAAACAACTTAGCGCAAACAATTCCGCTGTTTTCCCAGAAATATTTTTTAAATATTGGTCAATCGTTACCTCGAAATTATAGCGATTGTCCATTTGACCAAGCTCACCAGTCAGGACTTTTTCCATACTGCGCGAATTTAATTGAATGCTTTTTAATGAAGAAGAATAATCAGATAAGAGCTTGAAACAGCAAACAAAAAGATAATCGCCTGTATACACGGCTGTGCTATTTCCAAAGCGCGAACGCAATGTTGGCAAGCCACGACGCGTATCGGCTTCGTCGACAATATCGTCGTGAACTAACGTGGCGGTATGCAGTAATTCAATGGAAGCCGCTAACGCTGTCGCCTTTTTAGGGTCCCGCTGTTCACCAAAATAAGAGAACAACAGTTGGTAGGCTGGACGTAGCAATTTGCCGCCAGAATGAATCATGTCATGGACAGCAGCTTGAATCTCTTGATTATCGATTTGAACCGCTTGTTCCATCAAGCGAAGAGTAGTTGTTAATTCTTTTGATAACGTAGGATAGGTATTCCACATAGGATGTATATTCATAAGATGACTCCTTTAATTGTGGCGGACAGGTTTTCAATTAGAAAAATTGACTCCACTTATGTTTCGTTGTTTGTTCATAATTCAGTTGGAATTTTCGTAACGTCTGGACGTGTTGTAGTAAATAATTAGCGGCAATCCCAATGGCAATCCCCGAAAGTAACCCAAACAGAGATAGAAATGGTAAGTACAGCATCGGCGCCCACGAATGAGCAAAGAAAGAGGTCGTTAGCAACTGACCAACGTTGTGTAAGAAACCACCAACGGCACTAATCCCGATAATGCTGACCCGTTTTGGCCCCAGCTGCTTGACAAGCAACATGCCGAAATAACTTAATAAGGCACCACTGGCACTATAGAAAAAGGTCGAAAGTGTGCCGCCCAGTAATGTCGTTAAAATCAAACGTAAACAGACTAGGAAAAAACTATCACGCTTACGCATGGTGAAAATCGCAATAATGGTAATTAAATTTGCTAGACCGAGCTTTGCCCCAGGAGCAAATGCGAAAGGGTAAGGAATCATATTTTCGATTAAACCAATAATGACCCCTTGGGCAACGAGCATAGCAATATAAATATTCTTGTGTAATTTGCTCATAGTTGTCGTGCTTAATAAATTAAGCTACCGTCTTCACTCCCATCAGAAGCTTCCACGGTGATAAACAAATTGTGGGGTAGACAGGCAATCGGGGTTTCACCAGGTTTTGAAATCCAGCCTCGTCGAACATCCACTAAGTCAGCACAGTTGGCTTCCTTCACGCGGATACGATCACCATCTACTTCAATCAGGTTGTAATCACCGTCTTTTGCTTCGTATTTATATGTATAATGCGGGCCGTCCTTTTTTAAGTCAAAGACTTTGATTACTTTGTTGTCTACTTTCAAGACTGCTTGATACGTAGCCGCTTCTTGACCACGGTTTTGCATGGCAAAAACAACAAGGGGCAGAAAAGAACCAAGAACTAAAACAGCAATAATAATAACGTCCCATGTTTTCAAGCGACTTTTCTTAATGAATTCTTTGATCGTCATTTTCTTCTCTCTCCTTTGGTGTTTTTTTCTTGTCTATCATAACATAATGAACGGAAAAGAAGTATTCTTTTCCAGTTGAGCCACCATATTATATAAAAGAAAATATGTGGGACAAAAGTCATGCTTGACTGCTGTCCCACATACTAAATCCTATGATAGTCAGCTGGAGACATGTGTCTCAGCTTTTGCTCGTAGTTGTCAATCGATTATCGATTGCTTACTTACCGCCGTATCTAGCTTTCGGGGTACCATACCACGCTTTACCAAGTTTGCGTTGAATCCATGGAATTACCCAGCGGTCTAAACCGACAGCACGGCCTGAACCGTTCATCAAAGCAAAAGCGACAAAGATAAACCAGATATTTACCCAATAGAACATGCCAGATAAACAGAAGGCAATTGTTAAACCAATTGTAGCAGCACTTGATAACCAAGTGAATAAACCAGCAATCAATGCTAAAGCAATACATACTTCAACGATTGTCATGAATTTTTGCATGAACAAAGCAACTTCTTGGTTTGGCATCATAAATTTCATTACGCTTTCGAACCATTTAGGCATGTGATCAAACACTTGCATTGGTGTTTCGCCGTAAGCGTAGCTTAAACCAAAGTGCGCTGCTTGTGTTGCCGCATCGGCACCACCGCTTGCCGCCGCACCACTTGCAGCAGTTGTTGCTGTTTCAGTTGCTTGAGAAGCACCTGTTGTTACTTGTTCTTGTAACCAAGGGAATGGGAAAACGACTTTATCTGTGAACCAAGAACCGTCACCAAACCAAGTGCTTGGTTTCAAGTAATCGCCGTTGCCGACAATTTTCTTCATTGATTCGACTAACCAAACCATACCATAGAAGACACGTAGCGGAACACTCCACAAGACATTGCCGTAACGAGACGTATGTCCGCGAGCAACAGAACGATCATCTTTAATATGGAAGATTTCGTGCATAATGTATTGGAACATATAGTAACCAGAACGAATATCAAAGAAGTATTTCAAGTTAACGATATGTTTCATAATGATGGCTAAGAAACCACTCAAATGAATTTTATCGAATAAGTTGGCAACGCCCCATTTCGCGCCGATGGAAACCATGAATCCTTGGTAGTTTCCTTTAAAGGCATGTTTTTCGCCACCTTTAATATCTGCAACGATGTTGGCAGCTGCAGTATGACCTGTTTGTTCAGCTGCTTGAACGATTTGAGGAGTTGGTGTATTTGGTGTTTCTTCGTAATAAACCAAGTCACCAATGATATAAATGTTTTTGTCTTCGTAACCTTTTGCTTGCATGTATTCATTCGCAACTAAACGACTACCACGTGCTGCTTCTAAACCAAAGTCAGCGGCATCAGAAGTTGCTTTCACACCAGCTGTCCAGATTAACGTATGCGTTGGGACTTCAGAACCATCTTTTAATTTAATGTGATCTGCTGCAACTTCAACGATTGGTGAGTTCAATAATAATTGAACATTTTTCTTTTCTAGATAACGTTCTGCTTTGGCAGCATCGTTACGAGATAACATGTTTAAGATGGTTGGCATTGCTTCAACAACCATTAATGTAATTTCGTCTGGATCAATTTTGGCATCTTTCGCTAAACGATCTTTCCAGTCGATTAATTCGCCGACCATTTCGATCCCAGTAAAACCAGAACCACAGACAACGAATGTTAACATTGCTTTGCGTACTTCAGCATCTGGTTCGATGGCTGCTTTAGCAACGGTTGCTTCAATGTGATGACGAATTTTCACTGCATCATCAAATGACCATAAGGTGAAACCATTTTCTTTCACGCCTGGTGTTCCAAAGTCGTTTGGTTCGCCACCCATACCCAGAATTAACTGGTCAAATGGATAAGAACCTGCTAAAGTTTTCACAACTTTATTTTCTTTGTCGATCCCAGTAACAGTATCTGTTACCAATTTTACGTTTTTCTTGCGTGAGAACAAACGTTGTAAGTCGTATTGAATTGCTTCTGGTTCAACACGTCCGCCTGCTACTTCATGCAATTCGGTCATCATAGTGTGGTAAGAATGGCGATCAATCAATGTGATTGTTACGTCCGTATCTTTTTTAAATTTCTTTGCTAGAAATTTAGTAGCTGAAACGCCAGCATACCCAGCACCTACAACGACAATATTTTGCTTTGTCATTGACAATCCGCTCCTTAATATTGTAAGTAGTAAAATAGTGATAATGATTAATAAGTACACAATCGACTAACATTATATAAGTATTTCACGAATTTGTCTAATATAAATTTTAATTGTCAACAAATTTACTCCAACGATGAGTTTTTGATGAAAAAAAGACCGAAATGTAAATATTTTTAGGGGATGGTCTTGACAACGTTTTTAAAACCATTATAATGTGTAATGTATCACAAACTTTTGATGTTTGTGAAAATCATGAAAGAAAAGGTGACTATCAATGAAAGTGAATAAATTTGTTAAAGGTTTTGCGGCAATTGCATTATTTAGTTTAGTATTAGCAGGCTGTGGCGCAGACAAGAAAGACAACACAACGAACTCTTCTAGCGCAGCATCTTCAGAAACGAAAAAATCAACTGAATCATCAGCACCAGCGAAAAAAGTTGCCGGTGGCGATTTAAAAGATGGTACGTATAAATTAGAAGAAAAAAATGAAAAAAATGGTTACCGTGCAGTCTTTGAAATGACTGTAAAAGACGGCAAAATCACTGAATCTAAATATGACAACATCAATGCTGACGGCAAATCTAAAACAGAAGACACTAAGTATGAAGAAAGCATGAAAGCAAAATCTGGTGTTGGACCAAAAGAATACATCAAACAATTAAACGATTCTTTTGTTAAAGCACAAAGCGCAAGCGGTGTGGAAGTAGTAACTGGTGCGACTCATTCATCTGAATCATTCCAAAACTACGCACAACAATTAATCCAAGCAGCACAAGCTGGTAACACAGACACAATCGAAATCGACAATGGGGCAACATTGAAAGATGGTACGTACTCATTGAAAGAAAAAAATGACTCAAACGGCTACCACACAACATTCTCAATGACTGTGAAAGATGGTAAAGTGACTGAATCTAACTACGATAACGTGAACGCTGACGGCAAATCTAAAAAAGATGACACTGAATACGAAAGCAAAATGAAAGACGTTGCTGGCGTTGGACCAAAAGAATATATTGAAACATTAAACAAAGAATTTGTTAAAGCAATGGGCGAAGAAGACGGCTCACCTGCAGGTGTTGAAGTGGTAACTGGTGCAACACACAGCACACATTCATTCATCAACTACGCACAACAATTAGTGAACGCTGCTGAAAAAGGCGACACAACTGAAATCGTTGTTGACAACATCGTAACAAAATAATTAGAAATAAATGAATCGTGAAGTAGTTCCTGAAATGCTTTTCAGCAATTACTTGACACCATTGAGGGGTTGGGAAAAAGTCGGTTGGCTGACTTTCCCGCCCCTTTTTCTTCGCTAGTTCTGTCCATCATTTCACAAATTTTTTCACAGAAATTTGTGAATTTCCAAGAGAAAGACTTTTCATTTTTTCCAAAAAAGGCTACTATGCAAGAGAACTTATTTTTTAATTAAAGAAGGAAAGAAGAGGGAATCCTATGAAAAAGAAACTTCTGCTCATGGTGAGTGTTCTAGCAGTGCTGTTTGTGGCAGCTGCTTGTTCCTCAAAACCAGAAGCGAAAATTAATACAGAACCATACTCTGACCGTCAAACAATGCTTGGTACCTACGTTCAAATTCGCATCTACGATGATGGCAAAGAAGACGTCTTACCGAAAGCCTTTGCCCGCGTCAAAGAACTAGGCGATAAAATCACGGTCAACCAACCAGGTTCAGAAATTGATGAAATCAACCAAGAAGCAGGCGTAAAACCAGTCAAAGTCTCAGATGACCTGTATCCTTTGTTGAAAAAAGCCTATGAATACAGCAAAGACTCCCGCGGCGGCTTCGACATGGCAATTGGCCCAATCACCTCTATGTGGCACATTGGCTTCGATGATGCCCGCAAACCAAGCCAAGCCGAAATTGATCAAGCCTTGAAACTCGTTGATTACACGAAAGTCAAATTCAACGACAAAGAGCAAACCGTTTACCTTGAAGAAAAAGGCATGCAATTGGATTTAGGCGCAATTGCCAAAGGCTTCATCACCGACGAAGTCGTGAAAGTCCTCAAAGACAACGGCGTCACCACCGCTATCGTCGATTTAGGCGGGAATGTTTACGTCTTAGGACACAGCCCACGTGGCAAAGACATGGACTGGACAGTCGGCATTCAAGATCCGAATAAAGCCCGCAACACAGTATTAGGTCAAGTCAAAGAAAGCAACAAAACCTTAGTCACATCAGGAATTTATGAACGCTACTTAAAAGTCGATGGCAAAACCTACCACCATCTCTTCGATCGTGAAACTGGCTATCCGTTTGATAACGACATCGCAGGTGTCACCATTATCACCGACAAATCCATCGATGGTGATGGTCTCTCAACAGCCGTCTTCTCAATGGGTGTCAAAAAAGGACTAGAATATGTCGAAAGTCTGAAAGGAACCGATGCCATTTTCGTCACAAAAGACGACAAAGTCTACATCAGCAAAGATATCGAAGGCAACTTTGAAATCGGCAAAGACTCTGGCTATACGATGGGGAATCGGGCCGATTTGAAATAAGGAGCGACTAAAAATGTCTTTAAATGTGTTTTTAAAAGTAGTGGAAATTCAGACGAAGCTTGCCAGTCTCTTTCCCTTCATTATCGGGGTCTTGTTTTCAATGACCTATTTCGGGGAAGTCCAGTGGGGCAACACGCTGGTTTTCTTCATTGGCATGGTGGTCTTTGATATGGCCACCACCGCCATTAATAATTACATGGACTTCAAAAAAGCCAAATCTGACGTCTATAAATATGAAGAAAATATTATCGGACAATCAGGCGTTTCACCACAACTAGTTCGCAACATGATTTTCGCCATGATTGCCTTCACTGCCGTTGTGGGTGCTTACTTAACGGTTCAAACCGGCTTGCTCTTCCTCGTATTAGGCGGGATTTGCTGCTTCATCGGTATTTTCTACACGTATGGACCGATTCCGTTATCCCGCATGCCCTTGGGGGAAATTTTCAGTGGCTTCACGATGGGCTTAGGCATCTTCGTCTTAACCGTTTACTTGAACGTCGTTACCCAGCCGCCTTTTTACTTAACGGTCGATTTTGCTAGCGGCGCCTTTCGCTTAGACGGCAATCTCTGGGCGGTGCTTGCGATTGTCGTGGCGTCCTTGCCCTTGGTCTGTTCGATTGCTAACATCATGCTCGCCAACAATTTACGGGACTTAGACACGGATATTGAGAACCACCGTTATACATTAGTCTATTATATCGGGCGCCCAGTAGGGATTGTGCTGTTTCAAGTGTTAGCGTTAGCTGGTTATCTGGTGATTTTATTCGGCTTCATTAGTGGTATTTATCAATGGCCAGTGTTAATTACATTTGCCACTTTGCCTGTCATTTGGAAAAATATTCAAACGTTTAAACAAGAATTGCCGCAGCCGAAAAGTTTCCGTCATTCCATTAAAAACTTAATGGTTTTCAATGGCACCTATGCCTTAGGGCTATTAATTAGTGCGTTGCTTGGCTAGATTCTTAAAAAAGTAGAGAAAATACGAAAAAAATACTGTTTTTTTTCAAGCGACTTCTTCAAAAGTGTTACACAAAGCTCAAAAAGTTAGTATCAATTACTAACTTTTTGAGCTTTTCTCGTTAAATGGCTAGAAACCTTAAACTTTTGTCGGGGATTTTTGATAAAAATTGACTAAAATCGCCTTTTTTTAGTAACGATTATTAAATAACGGGCGTTGTAAACCCTGGTATAACAAGAACTTTCAAAATTTTCGCAAGAGGTGCGAAAAAAACGTCAATTCCTAAGGGGGGGTTCTTTGTTATTATAGAGGTATGAAAAAAGGTTGTTACACATTCCTTGTATAAAAGATCAACGAATACAAGTGAATCTAAAGGAGGTTTTTAAATGAAAAAAAAGCGTTATTTAATGATTGTGTGTCTACTATCTTCTCCTAGTTTTTTTATAAATGTTGAAGCGTCTGATGGTGGTTCTAGTTCGGTGGGGATTGAATTTTACCAAAATCCGAGAACACCCGCTCCTAAAGATGCCCCACCGAAAACAGATGCGCCAGCTGCTGATCCCAAGGAACCAGCTGGTCCTCCGCAAGGAGATCAACGAAGTGGTGGTTCGACACAGACCACCACAACTGGCTCGCAGCTCCCTCGTACAGGGAGCAAGAGTCAGGCAAATCTTAGCATTCTCGGCTTAGCCTTAATCGGCTTGGCGGGAATGGTACATAGAAAGAAGGGACGACATGAAGCAAACTAAGTGGCAACGATTAGCAACCATTGGCTTGTGTAGTTCTTTAGTGATTAACGCCTTTTCTGGCGTGACCGCAGTTGCGGAAACAATCACGATTGAAAGTAGTCCGACAGTAGCAAGTAGCGTAAAGGAAGAAACGACAAAAGCTAGTACAGAAACAAGTGAGGCAACGACTGAAACAAGTCGAGAAGTTATGAAAGAGCAAGAAACAGAAGAATCTGTAAAGCAAGAAGTAGTGAAGGAGAAGGAAGAACCAAAAGAGAAGGTGGAACAAGATATAGTAGCACCATCAATTAATAAAATTTCACCACGTGCGACAGTCATTTTTCCAGAATCTATCTTTCAAATTGGGTTTGTTGATGAGAAGGGTGCCTTTGTTGCTCCAGAAAATGTCTCAATTAAATACGACTATATCAATTGGGAACAAAATGCTTATTCGAATAGATTTACTAGTTCAATAATTACACCAAATGTTGAAGTACCAAACGTAAATGGTCTTAAACAAATAGTATTACCTGCTGCAAATATTGCACAGACAAACTATCCAGGACCAAACGGCACAGGAATACAAAATGCCTATAGGGGAACAGCACCTGCTAACTTTTCTATTAGTATTCCTAAATATTATGAAAATCTTAGTCTCTACGATCAGTCGGGAAATATAAGTCCAGCCTATCCTTTACCGATTGTAAAACAACGAAATAAGTCAGGTATATTTGCTCTTGACCTTGATGCAATGAAATTCTATTTGAATGTTAAAAAGAAAGACGATGGAACATATACTAATACTATTGAGAATAACTTTAAGACAACAACTCTTCGTTGGCCAATTATTATGGAAAGATGGGTAGATTCTGTTGCTATGGGTACTCACTATTCTTATTATTCAGAGGGGCCGGTATATTACCACTTAACCAATCGTAAGGTAACCGAATCCTTCAAAGACACAGCAGGCGCAACCATTCCTGCTCCAACAGGATTCACCCAAGGCAAACAGACCAGTATTACCAGCAATAACTATACCTTCAAGCAAGCTGGCACCTTGCCAGAGACTTACAAAGCAAGCAACGGCAAAACCTATAAGTTCAAAGGCTGGTACAAAGGCAAAACCAAACCAAACACCTTGACCACGACTAAAGCACCAAGCTATGCGGTGACTTATGATGATAATGATGATTTGAATGTGGTGTATGAGGAGATTAAGGTTTTGGAATTTCCTAGTCGTACATATCAATTTGGTTTTGTTGATGAATCAGGTAAGCGAGTAGATGCCTCCACGATTGATTTGACATATGATAATTGGTACGGTATTGGTACTGAACCACCCAACAATATCCCATCAGCATGGGCAACTACTAAAATAGAAACAGGGATTAAGGCAAATACAAAAAATAATCTTAAAGAAATCATATACCCAGTTCAATATCTTGAAACGAATAGTAATGATTCATTTCAATTTAGTGCAGTAAACTTAAGATATCAGCTTCCAAGAATTTATAAATCCATCAGTATACAAAATCAACAAGGTGGTTTTGATGCCGCATATCCTTATCCAAGTATACTAAACCCATCAGGTGCGGAAATAAATAATACTCCTCAATATTTTGAATTAAAGAATAATGGAGGACAGGAGTTTGTGTTCAATAGAACAACAGCCGCCGCTCCCGAAAATGTTCAGCTTCCATTTTATTTAAGATATGTATCGAGTTTTCTTACGGGGAAAGCAATGTACTATACGATTCAAGGTCCAATCTATTACTATCTAACCAACCGCCGTGTCACCGAAAACTTCGTGGACGCCAACGGCACTAAAATCACGCCACCAACAGGCTTTACGCAAGGGAAACAAACAGTAATTAACAGTGACCCATACACCTTTAAACAAAGTGGCACCTTGCCAGACACTTACACAACAGGTGGTAAGACCTACAAGTTCAAAGGCTGGTACAAAGGCAAAACCAAACCAAACACCTTGACCACCACCAAAGCGCCAAGCTATGCGGTGACGTATGATGATAATGACGATTTGAACGTTGTATATGAGGAAGTCAATTTCCCAGAAACTACATACCAATTTGGTTTTGTCAATGAAGCGGGACAGTTGGTGAATCCTGACGATATCAATCTCACGTATGACTATAAGAGTATTGTGTATAGAGGAACTGGGGCAGCAGGATCTACGGTATCATTTGGCACAATTGCTAATAATCAGAGTGGCGTAAAAGTTGGTAATTTACGGCAAGTGACGTTACCTGCAAAGAATATTGCACAACCTACCGTAGTAGGTTGGAATGGCGAGGCATTCGCAAATTTCTCAATTAACCTGCCTAAATACTATAAATCGTTGAATCTTTATGATAAAACTGGAAAAATTGATCCTAAGTATCCTCTACCAGTAAAGACAACTGTTTCTTCGGTATCCAATGATACGGTGCAACCTGAAGCAAATGTAATTGCTGAGTTAACCTTGACACAACGAGCAGATGGGAGTTTTACACCAAGAGAAACATATTCAGGTATCGATTCTAGTGTTAGGTACCCACCTTTCTTACGTAGAGCAGTTTCTTATTCTAGTTCTGGAAGTATCACTGCCCTATATCAAACAATCAGTGGACCTGTCTATTATCATTTAACCAACCGCAAAGTCACCGAAAACTTTGTGAACACAAGTGGCGCTAAAATCACGCCGCCAACAGGTTTCACGCAAGGGAAACAAACAGTAATTAACAGTGACCCATACACCTTTAAACAAAGTGGCACCTTGCCAGACACTTACACAACAGGCGGTAAGACCTACAAGTTCAAAGGTTGGTACAAAGGCAAAACCAAGCCTAGCACCTTGACCACCACCAAAGCACCAAGCTATGCGGTGATCTATGATGATAATGATGATTTGAATGTTGTGTATGAAGAAGAGACAGTCACAATGTTGTATCCAACAATGAATGTAAACTTTGTAGATGAAAAGGGTGTTGGCTTCACGCCAGCGTTAACCTTTAGTGGTAAGTACTATGCGCAAAGTACAAGTGCGTCCTTAAGGACCGATTTATATGACGTGACCTCAAAAAATAATGGTAATGGGCAATATACGATAAGTGTTAACAATGGTAGTATGCCATTGTCCCAAGAATTATTGAAAAAATATAATAATGGACAACCAATCGGTATTACCAGCAGATTACAGTTTAATGTTGATAAATTGACCATTGACCAACAACTAAAATATGTTGATAGCATTCAAGTAGATACCGCTCAAAGTAGGAATTTAAAATCTTATAGACATGAGCATATGACGGATAATTCGCTTATTTTCGATCCGAATGTACCACAATCAGAGGCTGACCTTCGTTCAGAATATGTTGATTTGTTCAGATTTAATTCGGATGGCACCTATTTTTCTAATGCAAGTAATCGATTTTTTAACATGCATTTAGGATATAGTAGTACAGGGGTTAACTATCTTCTCGTAATGATACTTTTTAACGCCAATCCTGTAAATCCAACCAAACTCGTCTATACAGTCACACGAAAACAAGTCACCGAAAACTTCGTGGACACCAACGGCACTAAAATCACGCCGCCAACAGGCTTCACGCAGGGGAACCAGATTCCCATGACGAGCAACACTTTCAAGTATACGAGCGCAAGAGCCTTACCAGCTAGTTATTCAGTAGGTGGTAAAACTTATATTTTCCAAGGTTGGTACAAAGGTAAAACCAAGCCCAGTACCTTAACAACCAGCACTACGCCAACATACAATACAACTTTTGATGGCAATGACGACATGACGGCAGTCTACAAAGAAGCAAACATCAGCGCTAACTTAACGATGCGTGGTGCAGTCGATGTCATTGACAATGGCGCAGCCATGGAATATTGGGAGGTGCTCTTAAAGAATACTGGAGAAGCACCTTTAACTTCAGTTAAGATTAAACCAACCACTGACTGGGCGGCTGGAATTAGTACACCCACGGAACTGTTTATTTTAGGTACTGGTCAAAATACGAAAGTTCGACCAATCACGAAAGAGCAGTGGGAAGCAGGTTTTGAGATTCCTTTAGACAGTAGTCTTCCTGTGGGCGGCCAACTAACGATTAATCTCCTAGGAACAAAAGTTACTGGACAACCAAACCAAGTGCTAAAAGTCGCTGTGGAAGTCACAGGGAATTTCAACAAACTGACTGCCTCAGATACTGTCCGGATTAAAGATTTAGATCAAGAAACAAAGGAACCGACCGGGGAAGGCTTCATCAGCGTTCCAACCTTCAATTTTGGTCAAGTTGGGGTAGCGGGAAGCACGCAACAGCATGGCCTGAAAAAAGCCGCTGATTACTATGGCAACGGCACACGCAATCCCTATCTGCGGATCAAGAAAACCCAACCGAATTGGAGCTTAACGGCGCAGCTGTCACAACCAAAATCAGCGACAGACAGCTTGCCTACAGCGACCCGCTTATTATTAGGGGCGGCTCCTGTTTCGAGTTTCTCAAATTACAACCAACCTACCGAGTTGAAAAATGCGGTCGGTACTACGAGTGCCATTAGTTTGAATGCCAACAACACGGCCACTAGGATTATTGCCAATCAACAATTCACTGGGAGTAATATCTATCAGTTGGACTTCACCTTCAACAATGTCAAACTTGAAGTGCCAGCCAACCAAGGGGTCAAGGGGCAACAATACCAAGCCGCAATTACGTGGAACCTAGTTACAGGTCCTTAAAATAGTTAAGTTATCATGAGGAAAGCTCAAAATGTTAGTATCAAACACTAACATTTTGAGCTTTTGTTTATGTAAATTAAGGAATTTGGCTGAAAATCAGTAGCGAAATGGTAGATTCTCTTAATTTTCGCGCATTTTTCTAGTGGAAAAGCACTCTTCCGCCTTGGTATAATAGGAATCGTCGGAAAAGTCACTTAGCTGTAGCAAAATTTGAAATTTCAAAGGCACCTTTTTTTGATAGAATGGAGAAAATTAAAAGCTGTACATAGACCAATGAACAATAAATCAATACATAAAGAAAGAGAATAGCATGAATCAAAATGGTACATAGAAAGAAGGGACGACATGAAGCGAATTAACTGGCAACGCTTAGCAACCATTGGCTTGTGTAGTTCTTTAGTGATTAACGCCTTTTCTGGCGTGACCGTAGTTGCGGAAACAGTCACGAGTGAAAGTAGTCCGACAGTAGCAAGTAGCACAACGCAAGAAAGTACGGAAAGCAGTCAAGAAACGACTGAAACGAGTCAGGAAGAAGTAACACAGGAAACAGAGAAACAAGCAGAAATACCAGAGGTGAAAACTGAAACAACAGAATCGGTACCAGAAAGTAGTAATGAAAATGACCGACAAACGAGCATTTCACCACGTTGGGTGCCGAATGATCAAGTGATTTATCCGAGAATGATTTTTGGCTTTACTGATGAAACAGGAAAAGCTTTTGCTGATGAAAACTTAACGTTATCAGGGACGTATTATAAATTAGCTCGCCACACGGCAACTAGTCAGTGGCGACCATACGCTGATAGATATCCAATTGTTTCTTCTAATGCAGGCGGTGGCCAATATCGAGTAGCTGTCAATGCAACGATTCCTATGCCGTACGATTTTCTCACAAATTTACCAGCAGGTTACACTCATAATTTGTACGCAATTGAACAATTAAAGATTGATAACACATTAAAGTATGTCGACAGTATTGTTGCCCCGCCTGGTAGTATAAACATGACCAGATACAGTGAGCAACAAACATCTGAAGCAGCTCAATTTGGTAATTATGTTAAACAGAATTTGACTCAGAGGGATAGAATATTTTCTAAAAATAGTGCAAATATCTTTTCTCTAAATTCATTAGCTTTGGCTCCAGAAATTACTGACGTATTAACGATGCTTCGCACAGATTCTGTAGAACGTGGGCCAATATTAGTAGGTTTTGACGGCACTACCACGTACCGAGAAACACTTAATTACGTAGTCACTCGGAAACAAGTCACCGAAAAGTTCGTAGATACTAACGGCGTAGCCATTACACCGCCAACAGGTTTTACCCAAAACAAGAAAACACCAATGACCAGCAATGCTTTCACCTTCAAACAAGCTGGCACCTTACCAGACACTTACAAAGCAAGCAACGGCAAAACCTACAAATTTAAAGGTTGGTACAAAGGCAAAACCAAGCCAAATACCTTGACCACCACCAAAGCGCCAAGCTATGCGGTGACCTATGATGGGAATGACGATTTGACGGTGGTGTATGAGGAAGAGACAGTCACAACGTTGTATCCATCATTAGATGTAAACTTTGTAGACGAAAAAGGGGTTGGCTTCACGCCAGCGTTAACTTTTAGCGGTAAATATCGTGTGCAAAGAACGAGTGATAGGCTTTATACAGATTTGTACGATTTAACATCCAAAAGCAAAGGTAGCGGACAATACACACTAAGTCTTAACAATGGTACGATGCCATTATCACCAGAGCTATTGCGAGTTTATGGGAATGACAAACCAATTAATGGTACGAACAGACTTAATTTTTCTCTAGATAAACTAGCGATCAATCAACAATTAAAATATGTCAATAGTATTGAATTAGATACGGTGAAAAGTGTTATGAAAATGTATGGCTATAACTATACCAGTGGTAGCGCCACAATTATAGATCCTAATCAAGTGCCAACAGAATATAACCTGAGTGCTGGAAATATCGCCTTATTAGGCTTTGATACAGATGGGGGATATTTTTCAAAGGAAAGTAGTGGAGTATTCAATATATTGATGGGTTATGCGAGTGACGGAGGTAAGCCCCTAATTACCATGAATCTTTTTAGTGGAAATCCAGTAAATGCATCCAAATTAGTCTACACAGTCACCCGTAAACAAGTCACCGAAAATTTCGTGGACACCAACGGCACTAAAATTACGCCACCAACAGGCTTCACGCAGGGGAACCAGATTCCCATGACGAGCAACACTTTCAAGTATACGAGCGCAAGAGCCTTACCAGCTAGTTATTCAGTAGGTGGTAAAACTTATATTTTCCAAGGTTGGTACAAAGGTAAAACCAAGCCCAGTACCTTAACAACCAGCACTACGCCAACATACAATACAACTTTTGATGGCAATGACGACATGACGGCAGTCTACAAAGAAGCAAACATCAGCGCTAACTTAACGATGCGTGGTGCAGTCGATGTCATTGACAATGGCGCAGCCATGGAATATTGGGAGGTGCTCTTAAAGAATACTGGAGAAGCACCTTTAACTTCAGTTAAGATTAAACCAACCACTGACTGGGCGGCTGGAATTAGTACACCCACGGAACTGTTTATTTTAGGTACTGGTCAAAATACGAAAGTTCGACCAATCACGAAAGAGCAGTGGGAAGCAGGTTTTGAGATTCCTTTAGACAGTAGTCTTCCTGTGGGCGGCCAACTAACGATTAATCTCCTAGGAACAAAAGTTACTGGACAACCAAACCAAGTGCTAAAAGTCGCTGTGGAAGTCACAGGGAATTTCAACAAACTGACTGCCTCAGATACTGTCCGGATTAAAGATTTAGATCAAGAAACAAAGGAACCGACCGGGGAAGGCTTCATCAGCGTTCCAACCTTCAATTTTGGTCAAGTTGGGGTAGCGGGAAGCACGCAACAGCATGGCCTGAAAAAAGCCGCTGATTACTATGGCAACGGCACACGCAATCCCTATCTGCGGATCAAGAAAACCCAACCGAATTGGAGCTTAACGGCGCAGCTGTCGCAACCGAAATCAGCGACAGACAGCTTGCCGACAACGACCCGCTTGTTGCTAGGAACGGCCGCTGCTGCCAGCTTTACCGATTACAACCAACCAACAGAAACCAAGACGCCGCTTGGCAAGACTGGCATCGTGAATTTAACCGCCGACAATACCGCAACAGCGGTGGTCGCGAACCAACAGTTCACAGGTAGTGACGTCTATCAGTTGGACTTCACGTTTGCTAACATCAAACTAGAAGTGCCCGCCAATCAAGGCATGTCTGGCCAACAATACCAAGCCGCCGTCACTTGGAATTTAGTGACTGGCCCATAAAAATAAAAATGCCCGAGCCTCTTATTTTTCTAAGGCTCGGGCATTTTTATTGATGGTCTTTTGAGGGTCGTTGTGCTATAATGGTAATGAAAAGAGAGGTATGCGCCAACATATCTCTCTAGTGTAGAGCCGTTTCAGACGGTAGCGATTTTTATTGTCTTCTTTAACAGCCTCTAGGATTCCGAAGATTAACGTTGCGATAAAAGAACCGAAACTAATCATCAGAGCTAAAGCTTCTGCGATAGACAAAAGGCCTCTCCTTTCATAGATTTTAGTACTTACATTCATAAGCACCACCACCGAAAGGGAAAGTCTCTGCTCCTACGCTTCTCACTTTGTTGCGATTCTCGTCGCAAAGCGCATGTTCCTGTGCGCTTGCCGCCGCCATAACTTCTCTACGCTTAGAGTATACTATGTAAAACAAAAAATAATTAGTTTCCAATATATTTTTTAGGCAATTGTACTATAATGGTAATGAAAAGAGAGCTATGCGCTAACATACCTCTCTGATGTAGAGCCGTTTAAGACGGTGACCTTTTTGATTATTTAAAAATAACCGTACTGGTCAAAGTAGACGGTTATTTTTTCTTGTCATTTTTAAGCAATTTCACAATCAGTGCAATCAAAGCAATGGTAAACATACCAAACCCTAGGATCGTCTGAATTGTTTTATATGTTGTACAGTAAACGATATTTTTATTCGTATTTTTCAGAGAAATATGCTACAATAGAGACGAAAAGAGAGGTATGTTCTAACATACCTCTCTAGTGTAGAGCCGTTTAAGACGGTGACCTTTTTAGTTACAAAAAATAACCGTACTCAGTCAAAGTAGACGGTTATTTTTTCTTGTCATTTTTAAGCAATTTCACAATCAGCGCAATCAAAGCAATGGTAAACATACCAAACCCAAGAATTGTCTGAATTGTTTCATATGCTGACAAAAGGCCTCTCCTTTCATAGATTTTAGTACTTACATTCATAAGCACCACCACCGAAAGGGAAAGTCTCTGCTCCTACGCTTCTCACTTTGTTGCGATTCTCGTCGCAAAGCGCATGTTCCTGTGCGCTTGCCGCCGCCATAACTTCTCTACGCTTAGAGTATACTATGTAAAACAAAAAATAATTAGTTTCCAATATATTTTTTAGGCAATTGTACTATAATGGTAATGAAAAGAGAGCTATGCGCTAATATACCTCTCTGATGTAGAGCCGTTACTAACGGTGACAAAAATTAATATTTTTGAAATGACCGTCTAACTAGCCAAAGTAAGCAGCGCCCCTTTCATTAAGGGGCGCTGCTTTTTAGTCGTTATTGTGATTGTTCAGTGTCTTTCGTAGAGAGGTTCATTTGTTCTTTGATGGCATTTTCGACACGTTGGCGTTCACTCTCTTCCACAAGTTGATAAGAAATACCTTCAATCCCTGTCACGCCATCGCCAGTGTAATCGTAGCCTTTTAATTGATCGGTTTCAATCGTTTTTAGTGCGGGGGTGTATTTTTTTAGCATTGCCATCATTTGGTCAAAGGACAAGTCGGTTTCGCCATGCTCGCCGATTACGTCCAGAATTTCTTGATATTTTAGCAAGCTGTTAAAAGAAAGTAGTTTGTTGGTTAATTCGATTAAAACTTCTCGTTGGCGGCGTTGACGACCATAGTCGCCTTCAGGGTCTTCGTAACGCATGCGCGCGTATTGTAAAGCTTCCCAGCCCCCTAAATGCTGTTTGCCTTTCGGATAATGAATTCCTTCAGCGTCAAAAGCAAAGGCATTGTCAACAGTGACGCCGCCCACCGCATCGCCAAGGTCCTTCATAGCATCCATATCAATTGAAAAGTAATGATTGATTGGGATGTGCAAGACATTTTCAACCGTTTTAATTTGCATATCGGCACCACCGAAAACGTGGGCCGCATTGATTTTATTATATTCGCCATTGGTGCCAGCCATTTCCACATAGTAGTCACGCGGGATGCTAGTGATGGTAGTTTTTTGTAATTGATTATTCACTGTAACCACCATCAAGGCGTTGGAGCGGTAATCGGTTTTGCGTTTTGAGTCATTCGCAATTCCCATAATTAAGAAACTAACCGGTTCTCCTTTGGCTAAATCGGGACTCTTCGTGGAAGATTTTCTTGGTTTATACATGGTGTTCGCCGTTTTTTGCAAATTACGATACATGCTGACGCCGTAAGCCGAAACAGAAAGTGTGCCTAAAAATAAAAGAGTTAAACTGAAGACCACGAATAAACTTTTTCTTTTACGAGAATGGCGGCGCCGGCGTTGTGTCGGTACTTCTGCTTCCTCTGGTTCAGGTGCCGGCAAATAACGTTGAACAATTTGAAATGAAAAGTTGATCCAGCTATAACTTAGGAGCATCCCAGCGATGACATCACTAGGATAATGAACGCGTAAGATTAAGCGACCTAACACAATCAAAACTAAATAAGTGAGTAAGAAAATTTTGATGCCTTTGGTTTTTTCGACATGAAGATAGGCCAAAATGATCAAAATCGTACAGACCAGCGCCATTGCCAATAATGAATGTCCGCTGGGAAAGCTAGCAGAGCTCCGGTCAGCTAAAGCGCCTAGGTTTGGTCGAGCCCGACCCACCACATGTTTAAAAACGCTCCCTAAGAAGCCGACAGCTAATAGGTTACTGACAGCCCAAAAGGCTAGGATTTTTTCTTTTTTGCGTAAAAGATATACCATCAATAATAAGAAGAATAGCAGCATTGGTCCAATTGTGGCTGTTTTTGCTAACAGATTGACCGCTGTTAAAAGTGGGGCATTTAATTGCCATTTGATGTGATAGATAGCTTCGTCCATTTGTTGAAACCAATTTGGACTAGCCGCCACTAACAAAGTGAGGAAAGTAAAACCAAGTGTTGTTAGGGCATAAAGTGGAAATTTTTTATTCGATGTTTGCATGAGAATCCCTTTCTTTTTCCCTTGAAAGAGTAGACTAAGCCAGCATCGATCGTAAATAAGCGCTTGCGACTAAACAGGACACAGCAAGCCAATCGGTTCTCATCGTCTGAGCTTTAGCACTATCCAACGTAAAGATTTCTCTTAGCTATTTTTAGAAGAGCCTTAATTCGACCATTCCTGTTTTACACATTGGTGTCTTTCGACATTTCTGCGCAATAGCCTATGTTTGGATAGGAGCCTCACCTAACAAGGTTATTTTATCTAACGCTAGAAGTATAGAATTTATGCAGCGGTTCTCACAATGAAGTTTAAGAAAATTTATTGTTTTTTAAATAAATTTAAAGGTGTGGGGAAGTGAAGCAGTTAAAAAAACAGTACTTGAGCATTCTAAAAAAAAAAGTGTACAAGGCTGTTCTCGGTTAACCGCTATAAATAGTTGGTGTTCAATAATGATAAATTAAAAAACAAACATTTTTTATAAGAGTGCTATAAGTTTTTCTCAGTAAAAAAGGCGGACAGTTGCTATTGAATTGCTAGTTCATTTAAAATAAATATGTCGACAATAATTGTGCACAAAGTTGATGGTCGCTATCGAAAAAGTAAAAATGATGTTGTGGAGATTTTATGTTTCAGTTGATTAAGATTACATGTTTTTTGAAGGGTTTTGCTTATAAGGGAGCGATATACATGAAAAAAATGATGTTATTCATAATTGCAGTAGGCGCAACGATGATTAGTGTTTTTGCTTTAGGAGATGCACAGCAGAGTTATGCACACGGCTATGTTGATAGCCCAGTCAGTCGAGTCAAAAATGCGGAAGCAAACGGATTTGGATGGGGACCTGGTCAAGACAGCTCACAGCCAGAAATTATCACGACACCCCAAGGAATTGAAGCGCCAACTAAATTATTAGACACGGGTCAATTAAATGGAAGGTTGCCTTCAGCTGGATTAGCAAGCTATTCCAAACTAGATGAACAAACAGCCACTCGTTGGGTAAAAAGTAATATAACAACAGGAGAGAATAATTTTAAATGGGTGATGACGGCAAAACATAAGACCAATCGTTTTAGATACTATATGACGAAACCTGGATGGAATCCTAATGCACCATTAACGATGGACGAAATGGAACTGATTGGCATAGTAGGGCAACCAATCGGTCAAGATTTACCTCCTGGTCAAGGATTTATGGTCAATGATACAGAAACACACAGAATAAATATTCCCGCTGATAGGAAAGGATACCATGTTATTTATGCCGTTTGGGATATCAATGACACGATTAATTCATTTTATCAAGCGATAGATGTTAATGTTCAATAATCAGGTATCAAGATAATGCGGCTGAGACAAAAGTGCTTAGCGCCAAGAAATAAGAAGAAATTTCCGAAGGGGCTGCTTTTGTTCAGCTGATTATCTTCAGAAGTAGAAAGTGGGACATCAGTCAAAACGACTGATGTCCCACTTTCTTTTTTCTAAACTTCCCCACTTATCCTCGACGCCATTCACCAATCTGGTCCAAACTAATTTCCCCAGAAGACAACGTTTTGGCCGTGCCATCAGGCAACTGAACAATCAATTCTCCATTTCCATTAATGGTTGTCGCAACGCCGCGGAAGTCTTGCCCGTTTTGGGTAAAAGCGACGTCTTTGCCAATCACAAAGGAGCGTTGTCGGTATTCTTCTAAAAAGTCTTTCGTTGAACGTTCGTCTAAAATTTGGTAAAAATGATTCCAAATGTTGGCGACTAATTCATTTCGCGTCGCTGTCGGTTCACCATCTGGGAAAAGAGAAGTCACTTTCTGCCGAATGTCCTCAGGAAATTCGGTTTCTGTAATTGAAAAATTAATCCCCATGCCGATGATGACATTGGAAATCTGCCCTGTTTCCACATTGCTCATGGCTTCCGACAAAATCCCGCAAACTTTTTTGCCATTTAAATAAAGATCGTTGACCCATTTAATTTCTGTCTGAACGCCTGCCAGAGCATCCATTGCTCGAGCGACCGCTACGGCCATAATCACAGTATATTGAGCGATTTCTTCAAAATTTTGGTTCGGTTGAAGCACCATGCTCATGTAAATCCCTTTACCTGGCGTAGCGAAAAATGGTCGGCCGAACCTGCCCCGCGGCATTTCTTGCATGTCAGCAACAATCAATGTATTGTCGGGTGTCTGGTCTAAAATCGCCCGCTTAGCATCGGTCATGGTAGATTCAGATGTTTCTAGGACGGTAATTGTTAAAGGCGGTGTTTGTGGCCATAATGCCAACTGAATGCCTTCTGCAGAAAGGACATCTGATTTCTCAAGGCGATACCCCTTATTTTGCACGCTAGTAATTTGATAGCCATCTTTTTTCAATTCATTAATTGCTTTCCAAATAGCTGTGCGAGATAAGGACAGACGTTGTGCCATCTCTTCGCCCGAAAGGAATGCGGGCGTTTGTTTCATCAATAAAGTTAGGACTTGGCTTTTTGTCGACATATTTTTTCCTCCGATTCGTTATGCTTATTGTAGCGGAAAGGAAAAGGCTTGGTCAACTAGTGAAAAAATCCATCTTAGGATGGAGGAAAATGAAGCAGGCGTTTGCTATACTTATTTTATTGAGAAGGAGTGAGGGGAATGGAAAAGCAACAATATGTTTGTGAGAAATGTGGCAACATGCACTATGTGTCGGACCAATTTCAAGCAACAGGTGGGAACTTTGCGAAAATTTTTGATGTTCAAAATAAAAAATTTATTACAATTAGCTGTACCCAATGCGGCTACACCGAACTTTACCGCAGCCAAACAAGCGGCGGCATGAATGTCCTAGACTTTTTATTAGGTGGCGGTTAGTCAAAAACGAATGCATCTTTGCATTCGTTTTTTTGTGTGCGAATAGGAAGATAAGGGAAAATGCGTAATTATTTATTACGCATTATATAGTAAACTCAGTCACATTAAGTGTGATTTAAAATTCTTTCCATCATTGCAAAGGCATAGTATAATGAAGCGAAGGGAGTGATTTCATGCTAACAACTAAATCAAGAAGACAAGGAAGCTCGGTCGTTTTAACTTTACCCACTGATAATGGTAAAAAACCAAAAGTCGACCAAGAATATATTGTGATGTATTCTGACGACGGTACAATTACATTAGTCCCTAAAATTCAGGATCCATTTAGTGAAGGTCCAGAAGGTGAGTATTATGAAAAAGATGAGTGGCATGATCTTGCACCTGAGGGGAGAGAACTTTTTTAATGAACGTTGAAAAGAAGTACATTCCCAAAAAAGGAGATATTGTATGGATTGATTTTGATCCTGCTGCAGGTAAAGAAATTCAGAAGAGACGCCCTGGTTTAGTCGTGTCAAGATATGAATTTAATCGGAAAACCATGTTTGCTGTGATTTGCCCGATTACTTCCACCATTAAAAATATTCCCACTCGATATACGTTGCCCGATGACATAGAAACCCAAGGACAAGTAGTGATCTCACAACTGAAATCTTTGGACTTCACTGAAAGAAAATTAAGTCAAATTGAGCATTTGCCATTAAAAGATATGGCGAAAATTGACCAAATAATTGAATATATTTTCTAGTTGTTGAAAAAATGCGTAATTATTTATTACGCATTTTTTCATTAAAACCCTTTACAAAAAAACTCCTTTTTATGAAAAAGAAAACCTTAAAGAAACCCTTGACTTTTCTAGACAAAGGTAGTAAAATCTATAGAGCAAAAACTATCTGAAAGTGACGAAGCAGGAGCGAAATATTGTCCGTTCCGGTTTTTTATAGGAAAACAAAAGTAGAAACGCCAGAAAATTTTTCGGAAGCATGTTCTATTTTTGGTTTTTTTTTGCTTAAAAACTGCAAAAAATGCTTTTTGTTACATATATTTAATATATGTAACGTAAATGTAATTTTTCGGATCGGTGTTTTGATAGACTTATAACTAGAGGGGTGAAGAGCTTGGCTGGACACGTAGTAAAATACGGAAAGCATCGCGAACGTAGAAGTTTCGCACGTATCAGTGAAGTATTGGAATTACCAAATTTAATTGAAATCCAAACAGACTCTTATCAATGGTTTTTAGATGAGGGACTTCGTGAAATGTTTGAAGACATTTTACCAATTGATGATTTCCAAGGAAACTTATCCTTAGAATTTGTTGACTATGAATTAAAAGAACCAAAGTACACAGTAGAAGAAGCCCGCGCACATGATGCCAACTATTCTGCGCCATTACATGTAACATTACGTTTAACTAACCGTGAAACAGGTGAAATTAAATCCCAAGAAGTATTCTTCGGCGATTTCCCATTAATGACAGAAATGGGTACCTTCATCATCAACGGGGCAGAACGTGTTATCGTTTCCCAATTAGTTCGTTCTCCAGGTGTTTACTTCCATGGAAAAGTGGACAAAAACGGCAAAGAAGGTTTTGGCTCAACAGTCATTCCTAACCGTGGTGCATGGTTAGAAATGGAAACAGATGCGAAAGACATTTCTTATGTTCGGATTGACCGCACACGTAAAATTCCTTTAACTGTGTTAGTTCGTGCTTTAGGTTTCGGTTCAGATGATACCATCTTCGAAATTTTCGGCGACAGCGAAAGCTTACGCAACACAATTGAAAAAGATTTACACAAAAACGCAAGTGATTCTCGTACAGAAGAAGGCTTGAAAGACATTTATGAACGTCTTCGCCCAGGCGAACCAAAAACAGCAGATAGCTCACGTAGCTTGTTAACTGCACGTTTCTTTGATCCAAAACGTTATGATTTGGCAAACGTTGGTCGCTACAAAGTTAACAAAAAATTAGACTTAAAAACACGTCTATTAAACTTAACCTTAGCTGAAACGCTAGTTGATCCAGAAACTGGTGAAATCATTGTCGAAAAAGGCACAGTTTTAACACACCAAATCATGGAAACATTAGGCGAATACATTGACAACGGCTTAAACAGCGTAACTTACTATCCAAGTGAAGATGCGGTAGTAACTGAACCAATGACGATCCAAGTGATTCAAGTTCTTTCACCAAAAGATCCTGAACGTATCGTAAATGTGATTGGTAACGGCTATCCAGACGACAGCGTAAAAACAGTTCGTCCAGCAGATATCGTTGCTTCAATGAGCTACTTCTTCAACTTAATGGAAGATATCGGTAATGTCGATGACATCGACCACTTAGGTAATCGTCGTATCCGTTCAGTAGGCGAATTATTACAAAACCAATTCCGTATTGGTTTAGCCCGTATGGAACGTGTGGTTCGTGAAAGAATGTCTATTCAAGACACAGAAACATTGACACCACAACAATTAATTAACATCCGTCCAGTGGTAGCAAGTATCAAAGAATTCTTTGGTTCTTCACAGTTATCACAGTTCATGGACCAAACAAACCCATTAGGTGAGTTAACCCATAAACGTCGTCTATCAGCCTTAGGGCCTGGTGGTTTGACTCGTGACCGTGCCGGTTATGAAGTTCGTGACGTTCACTACTCTCACTATGGTCGTATGTGTCCAATTGAAACGCCTGAGGGACCAAATATCGGGTTGATCAATAGCTTATCTAGTTATGCGAAAGTGAATAAATTTGGTTTCATCGAAACGCCTTATCGCCGTGTTGATCGTGCGACAGGCCGTGTTACTGATCAAGTAGATTACTTAACAGCAGACATCGAAGACCATTATATCGTAGCGCAAGCGAACTCACTTTTAAATGAAGATGGCACATTTGCCAATGATGTTGTTATGGCGCGTCTACAAAGTGAAAACTTAGAAGTTGCCGTAGACAAAGTTGACTACATGGACGTTTCACCAAAACAAGTAGTCGCAGTCGCAACAGCATGTATTCCTTTCTTAGAAAACGATGACTCCAACCGTGCCTTGATGGGTGCCAACATGCAGCGTCAAGCGGTGCCGTTAATTCAACCACGCTCTCCGTGGGTAGGTACAGGTATGGAATATAAATCAGCCCATGACTCAGGTGCTGCTTTACTATGTAAACATGACGGTGTCGTAGAATTCGTCGATGCAAAAGAAATTCGCGTTCGTCGCGACAATGGCGCATTAGACAAATATATGGTTACAAAATTCCGTCGTTCTAACTCAGGAACAAGCTACAACCAACGCCCAATTGTTCACTTAGGTGAAAAAGTTGAAAAAGGCGATACTTTAGCGGATGGACCTTCTATGGAAGAAGGCGAAATGGCTTTAGGGCAAAACGTCTTAGTTGCCTTCATGACATGGGAAGGTTACAACTACGAGGATGCCATTATCATGAGCCGTCGTTTAGTTAAAGACGATGTCTACACTTCTGTGCATATTGAAGAATATGAATCAGAAGCACGTGATACAAAATTAGGACCTGAAGAAATTACCCGTGAAATTCCAAACGTTGGGGAAGACGCGTTGAAAGACTTAGACGAAATGGGGATTATCCGCATTGGTGCTGAAGTTCAAGATGGCGACTTACTAGTTGGGAAAGTCACACCTAAAGGGGTTACAGAATTATCTGCAGAAGAACGTTTATTACACGCAATCTTCGGGGAAAAAGCCCGCGAAGTTCGTGATACGTCTCTCCGTGTACCTCACGGTGGCGGCGGTATCGTTCATGATGTGAAAATCTTTACTCGTGAAGCTGGCGATGAATTATCACCAGGTGTCAACATGTTAGTTCGTGTTTATATCGTTCAAAAACGTAAAATTCACGAAGGAGATAAAATGGCGGGACGTCACGGAAATAAAGGGGTTGTTTCCCGTATTATGCCGGAAGAAGATATGCCATTCTTACCTGACGGAACACCTGTTGATATCATGTTGAACCCATTAGGGGTACCTTCTCGTATGAATATCGGACAAGTACTTGAATTACACTTAGGTATGGCTGCTCGCCAATTAGGTATTCACGTCGCAACACCTGTTTTCGATGGGGCAACCGATGAAGACGTTTGGGAAACTGTTCGTGAAGCTGGTATGGCTAGCGATGCTAAAACAGTTCTTTACGATGGACGTACAGGTGAACCATTTGATAACCGTATTTCCGTTGGTGTCATGTATATGATTAAATTAGCCCACATGGTTGATGACAAATTGCATGCTCGTTCAATCGGACCTTACTCTCTTGTTACGCAACAACCGTTGGGTGGTAAAGCTCAATTCGGTGGACAACGTTTCGGGGAAATGGAAGTTTGGGCACTGGAAGCTTACGGTGCTGCTTACACATTACAAGAAATCTTAACTTACAAATCTGATGACGTTGTCGGACGTGTGAAAACATACGAAGCCATCGTTAAAGGTGAACCAATTCCAAAACCAGGTGTGCCTGAATCATTCCGAGTATTAGTGAAAGAATTACAATCACTTGGTTTAGACATGCGTGTCTTGGACATTGAGGAAGCTGAGATTGAGTTACGCGATATGGACGATGACGATGATGATTTAATCACCGTTGACGCACTAACCAAATTTGCGGAACAACAATCAGCGAAACAGCTGGAAAAAGAAGCAGAATCAGTCGTGAAAGAAGAAGCACAAGACGTTGTTCAAGAAATTGAAACAGCCGAAGACAGAGACTAATTTGTCGCTACCACTCTGATGAGTTGATTCAACTGCGACTTTGTTGCAACTGCGCAAGCCATTACTTGTTCCAAGTGTCGTCAGACCTTCTTTCAAGTGATGCTTGCCATTTGCTAACAAGTTGCTGACTCAGCTTCTCTAAATAAGGAAATGGAGGGAATTCCTTTTGATCGATGTAAATAAATTCGAAAGTATGCAAATAGGGCTTGCTTCACCAGAAAAGATCAGAAGCTGGTCTTATGGGGAAGTTAAAAAACCCGAAACAATTAACTACCGTACATTAAAACCCGAACGTGAAGGGTTATTCTGTGAACGCATTTTTGGTCCAACCAAAGACTGGGAATGTGCTTGTGGTAAATATAAACGTATCCGTTATAAAGGTATTGTCTGTGACCGTTGTGGCGTTGAAGTCACTCGTTCAAAAGTACGTCGTGAACGTATGGGACATATTGAATTAGCCGCACCAGTTTCACATATCTGGTACTTTAAAGGAATTCCATCTCGGATGGGTCTTGTTTTAGACATGAGCCCTCGTGCATTGGAAGAAGTCATTTATTTTGCTTCATACGTTGTCATCGAACCAGGTGACACAACATTAGAGAAAAAACAATTGTTAACGGAACGCGAATATCGTGAAAAACGTGAACAATATGGCCAAGCCTTCAAAGCTGCTATGGGTGCCGAAGCCGTGAAACAATTATTAGATAACGTCGATTTAGATGGCGAAGTTGCGCAATTAAAAGAAGAATTGAAAACAGCTTCTGGTCAAAAACGGACACGTGCCATCCGTCGTTTAGACATCTTAGAAGCCTTCCGTGCTTCTGGTAACCAACCAAGCTGGATGGTAATGGATGTTATCCCAGTTATTCCACCAGATTTACGTCCGATGGTTCAATTGGAAGGTGGTCGTTTTGCAACAAGTGATTTAAATGACTTATACCGCCGTGTTATCAACCGTAACAACCGTCTAAAACGTTTATTAGACTTAAATGCGCCAAGCATCATCGTTCAAAACGAAAAACGGATGTTACAAGAAGCGGTCGATGCTTTAATCGATAATGGTCGTCGTGGCCGTCCAGTTACTGGACCAGGTAACCGTCCATTGAAATCTCTTTCTCACATGTTGAAAGGGAAACAAGGTCGTTTCCGTCAAAACTTACTAGGTAAACGTGTTGACTATTCTGGTCGTTCCGTAATCGTCGTTGGTCCGTTCTTAAAAATGTACCAATGTGGTTTACCAAAAGAAATGGCGATTGAATTATTCAAACCATTTGTAATGCGTGAATTAGTACAACGTGAAATTGCGACAAACATTAAAAATGCGAAACGTAAAATCGAACGTGGCGAAGATGAAGTTTGGGATATTTTAGAAGAAGTTATCCAAGAACACCCAGTTTTACTTAACCGGGCACCTACGTTGCATAGATTAGGGATCCAAGCTTTCGAACCTGTTCTTGTTGAAGGTCGTGCGATCCGTCTTCACCCATTAGTTTGTGAAGCCTACAATGCCGATTTCGATGGAGACCAAATGGCGGTTCACGTGCCTCTAAATGAAGAAGCACAAGCAGAAGCTCGTATGTTAATGCTTGCTGCCCAAAATATCTTGAACCCGAAAGATGGTAAACCAGTTGTTACACCATCTCAAGATATGGTCTTAGGTAACTACTACCTAACAATGGAAGAAGAAGGACGTGAAGGGGAAGGCATGATCTTCCGCGACATGAACGAAGCTGTTTTAGCATGGCAAAATGGCTACGTGCATTTACACTCACGTATTGGGGTTCAAACAACACTTTTAGGTGACAAACCATTTACTGATTGGCAAAAAGAACGAATCTTAATCACCACAGTTGGTAAGATCATCTTTAACGAAATCATGCCTGTTGAGTTCCCTTACTTGAACGAACCAACAGACTATAACTTAACTGTTCAAACACCAGATAAATACTTCGTAGAAGCTGGTACAGACATTCCTGCACACATTAAAGAGCAAGAATTAGTTTTACCATTCAAGAAGAAAAATCTTGGAAATATCATTGCTGAAGTCTTCAAGAGATTCCACATTACGGAAACCTCTAAAATGCTTGACCGCATGAAAGACTTAGGTTACAAACACTCAACTTATGCTGGGATGACAGTAGGGATTGCCGATATCATGGTTCTTCATGAAAAACAAGCAATCATTGATGCTGCCCACAAACAAGTTGAAACAATTACTAAACAATTCCGTCGTGGTTTAATTACTGATGACGAACGTTATGAACGTGTAATCGGTGTTTGGAACGGTGCCAAAGACGAAATCCAACAAAAACTGATCGAAAGTATGGAAGCTCGTAACCCAATCTTCATGATGTCTGACTCTGGAGCCCGTGGTAACATCTCCAACTTTACACAGTTAGCTGGTATGCGTGGTTTGATGGCCGCTCCGAATGGACGAATCATGGAATTACCAATCATCTCAAACTTCCGTGAAGGACTTTCTGTCTTAGAAATGTTTATCTCAACTCACGGGGCTCGTAAAGGGATGACCGATACGGCCTTGAAGACAGCCGATTCAGGTTACTTAACACGTCGTTTAGTTGACGTTGCCCAAGACGTAATCATTCGTGAAGACGACTGTGGCACTGACCGTGGTCTTGAAATCGAAGCCATTCGTGAAGGTAATGAAATTATCGAACCATTAGACGAACGTCTATTAGGTCGTTATACACGTAAATCAGTTGTTCACCCAGAAACTGGTGCAATCATCATTGGTGCGGATCAATTAATCACTGAAGATCTTGCCAGAGAAATCGTGGACGCTGGTATTGAAAAAGTAACCATCCGTTCTGTCTTTACATGTAACACAAAACATGGTGTATGTAAGCACTGTTACGGACGTAACTTGGCAACTGGTTCTGACGTTGAAGTCGGAGAAGCAGTTGGTACAATCGCCGCTCAATCAATCGGGGAACCTGGTACACAGTTAACCATGCGTACGTTCCATACCGGTGGGGTTGCCGGTGATGATATCACTCAAGGTTTACCTCGTATCCAAGAAATCTTTGAAGCACGTAATCCGAAAGGGCAAGCAGTGATTACAGAAGTAACCGGTGAAGTTATCGATATTTCTGAAGATCCTGCCACACGTCAAAAAGAAGTAACCATCAAAGGAAAAACAGATACACGTACCTATACTGTCCCTTACACTGCACGTATGAAAGTTGCTGAAGGCGACATCATCCACCGTGGTGCACCGTTGACAGAAGGTTCAATCGATCCAAAACAATTATTACAAGTTCGTGATGTTTTATCTGTTGAAAACTACCTATTACGTGAAGTACAACGTGTTTACCGTATGCAAGGGGTAGAAATCGGGGACAAACATATCGAAGTAATGGTTCGTCAAATGTTACGTAAAATCCGCGTAATGGATCCAGGTGACACTGAAATCCTTCCAGGAACATTAATGGACATCGCAGAATTTAAAGACCGTAACTACGACACATTAGTTGCTGGTGGCGTCCCTGCTACTAGTCGTCCAGTCTTACTTGGTATTACCAAAGCGTCATTGGAAACAAACAGCTTCTTATCTGCTGCATCCTTCCAAGAAACAACACGCGTGTTAACAGATGCTGCTATCCGTGGCAAAAAAGATCCATTACTTGGATTGAAAGAAAATGTTATCATTGGTAAAATCATCCCAGCTGGTACTGGTATGGCTCGTTACCGTAACATGGAACCAAAAGAAGTTGGCGTAGCTAGCGAAAACGTTTATAGTATTTCAGACATTGAAGCACAAATGGCTGCTGAAGATGCGATGAAAAACATCAATAAATAAACCCTAAAAAGCCGTAAGGAGCATGCTCCTTGCGGCTTTTTTTATTTGCTATAACCAACTGATTGTGAGTAAGCCCAAACTTAAAAAGGGGACAAAGGGAAGTGTCTGTTCAACTGGATACCCCAAAAATTTACAGCTGTAGCCATAGATTAGGCCATAACTACTGGCAAAAAATAGTAGCATCAGCAACTGAGGTACCTGTAAAAAACAGCCCCACAAACCCAGTAACAAAAGATCCCCTCGCCCCATGGCTTCCGGAAAATAATGTAAGACGGCTCGGAAAAAACAAAAACAAAAAAGACCAGTCAGTAAGTAAAACGAATGCTGACCCGTCACTTTCAGCAAACAAAGCACAAAAAAACTAGGATAAAGAATCTTCGGTTCAACCACTAAATACCAGTAATCAATCAAGGATAATGTGAAAGCACTCGTCAGCCACCACCAGAGAATCAAAGCATCAATCGTCAGGCCAGCAAAAAAACAGCTTGCGGTTAACCCGCCCATGACAAGTTCTGCTAAAAGATAACACTTAGCTACTGGCTGTTGACACTTTCGACAACGAAAGCGCTGCAGCAAAATCGAAACAACTGGAATTAATTCATAGAGTTGTAGAGGCTGGTGGCAACCTTGACAGTGGGAAGGGGGCCACCACAAAGAACGCCCTACTGGTAAGCGCTCCGCCACTAAGCATAAAAAAGAACCGAAACAGGCACCAATCAAAAAGAGACTCAAGAAAAACATAGGTTACCTCCTTAAAAATAAACTACGCTTTTTTTAAACTTTTTCGTTTGACTAGACAAATCTTTTTTTGTTAGGAATAATAAAAGAAACAAGAAATGAGGGAATCAAATGGAAAAATTAGCGATTGGTGTCGACGTTGGCACCACGCAAGCCAAAGCAGTGGCTTTTCAAGCAAATGGCACAGTCGTAGCTTCTAGCTATGTGCGTTATCCATTAATTCAAGAGACTGAAGGAATGGCAGAGCAAGACCCAGAAACGCTGTTCCAAGCTGTGGTGAACTGTATTCGAACCGTCACACAACAAGTGAAGAATCAACCAATTGGGCTCATTTCTTTTGCTTCAGCGATGCATGGCTTAATTGCCATGGATGCGCAAGGACGCCCATTGACCCAAGTGATTACTTGGGCTGACACACGAGCATCTGATTATGCGGAAGAGTTAAAAGAAACGCCAGCGGCCCAATTGTTTTATCAATTGACAGGCATGCCAGTTCATCCAATGGCGCCTTTGTACAAGATTCGCTGGCTGCAGGAAAATCAGCCAGCCGTTGCGCAGAGCGCGGCCAAGTTTATTGGGATTAAGGACTACATTTTTTACCGTTTCTTTGGCGAATACTGGACAGATTATAGTAGTGCTTCGGGGATGGGTTTATTTAATATTCACACGCGGCAATGGGAATCGTCGATTTTAGCGTATTTATCTATTGAGGAGGAACAGTTGCCAAAAGTTGCCCCGTCAACGTTCATTTTTCCAGCATTAGCGCCTTCTTGGCAAGAGATGCTTGGTGTTGAGGAGGAAACGGTTTTAGTTCTTGGTGGTGCGGATGGCCCGTTGTCTAATTTAGGTTTGGGAGCGCTAGGAATGGGTGTAGCGACTTTGACCGTTGGTACGAGCGGCGCACTTCGGTATATTGTCGAAGAACCTTTTTTGCATCCGCAAGGTGAAACGTTTTGTTTTGCTCTAGATGAACAGCACTGGGTGATTGGTGGCGCAAGTAGTAATGGTGCAGTTGCGTTAGATTGGGCGAGCCAAACGATTTTTGCAGAAGAACGTCAGCAAGCTATCCAAAACGGGACCAATCTCTATGACCCAATTATGGCCAAAATTGCAACCGTGCCAGCTGGGGCAAATGGCTTACTGTTTCATCCTTATTTGCTAGGTGAACGAGCACCGCTGTGGAATGCAGAGGCGAGCGCAAGTTTTATTGGCTTGCGCAAAAATCACCATGCCGGACATTTAGCTCGAGCGGTGGTGGAAGGCATCTGTTTCAATTTAAAAACCATTTTAGAAGATTTGAAACAACTCGGTGGACCCGTTCAGGAGATTCGGGCGACAGGCGGCTTTGCTGATTCCCCTGTGTTCCGTCAAATCATGGCTGATGTGCTGGGAGAAACGTTATCGTTCACTGATAGCACCGAAGCTTCGGCATTAGGCGCTGTTTTGCTAGGTTGGCAAGGCTTAGGGCAGTTACCAAATTTGCAAGCAGCGGCGCAACAGGTGCTGATTCATGAAACGGTCACGCCACGAGCGGATCAATTGCTAGTTTATCAAGAACTGTATCCTGTTTTTCAAGAAACCCAACAAGTTTTAGCACAAAGTTATCAAAAATTAGCAGAATTCCGCAAATAATTGATAGTAAATAGCTTTGACAAATGGCTGAGAAGTTGCTTAACTAGAAGAGAGACAAAGACTTGAGGAAATGAGGATGAGGAATGAAGAAGCAGCTACTACCACTATTTCTGTTATTCATTGGGGCGTTAGCAAGCTGCAGTGCACCGTCTCGTTCCGGCGAAAAAGCAGCGCAACAGTTGGTAGATTACTTTATTTATCAAGAAAAGCCAGCGACATTCTCTCAAACTTTTCGTGAACCGAAAGTCTTAGCGGAGCATTTGCAGACGAGCCGTCAACAGTTCCAGAAGCAATTTTTCAATAGCTTAAAAGAAATGAACGCTGAAGTCACCGAGACTGAAGCCCAGAAGCTTAGCGCAGAATTACTGGCTCAAGTGAAGAAAAAAGCGTCATATCACCTAGTAGCCACGAAAGAATTGAATGGGCAAGCGACAATCACTTTTCAGATTAAGGGCTTAGATTTTGTGACGGCGATTGAAGATACAACCACTGCTCTTCTTCAGCAAACGCAACAGGCAACACAAGCGCTAGACATGCAGCACACGTTAGCCGTTTTAAAAAAAGAAATCCAACAAATCAATGTCAGCCATGAGCCAGTTGAACTGCCATTAACGGTTAAGCAAGTAGAAGGACAATGGTACTTGCCGGCAGCGGAGCAACTGAGACTGAATCAGTTTTTTTTAGCTTTCGTCACAGGAAAAGAAGATACTGACCAGTTGACAGAGGCACTCGACACGATCCTTACTCAAGCGGAACAAAAAGTCGTCACTGCGGATGAAAAAACAGCGATTTCAGGAAATTAATTAGATTCTTAATTGTAATTATTATAATTTGATAATAATTTTAAAAAAGAAAGGTTTTCAGTGTACTTTTTTCACAATTCATATTACACTAAGAGTGTAGAAATAATATTTAGGAGGATGACAAAGAATGAAATTTGAAAAAACAAAAGAAATTTTGAACCAACTCGTTGCAGATTTAAGCCAATTTTCCGTGGTAATTCATCAAACACATTGGTATATGCGTGGACCTGAATTTTTAACACTTCACCCACAAATGGATGAATACATGGATCAAATCAATGAGCAATTAGATGTTGTTTCAGAACGTTTAATCACATTGGACGGCTCTCCATTCTCAACATTGCGTGAATTCGCAGAAAATACAAAAATTGAAGATGAAATTGGTAACTGGGACCGCACCATTCCAGAACGTATGGAAAAATTAGTAGCAGGCTACCGTTACTTAGCAGACCTTTACGCAAAAGGAATCGAAGTTTCTGGTGAAGAAGGCGACGACTGCACACAAGACATTTTCATCGCAAACAAAACAGACATCGAAAAAAATATTTGGATGTTACAAGCCAAACTTGGCAAAGCGCCTGGTATTGACGCATAATTTAAAACAACTCCCAAAGCCGCTGACGTTGACGTTGGCGGTTTTTTTCTGTTTAAAAGGCACAAAAAAATAAGTGAAAATCTATTTTCTGAAAGCGCAGAAAAACATTGACTTTATCAGTGATTGAAGGTAAAATATTAAATGGTATTGTTTGCCCCACAATGAGCCCCGGAAACTCAAGTGTATGTCAAACATCGAAAACAAAATTGGAGGAAAGAAACGTGCGTACAACATATATGGCCAAAGCTGGCGAAGTAGAACGTAAATGGTACGTAGTAGATGCAACAGATGTTCCTTTAGGACGTCTATCAGCAGTTGTTGCTTCTGTACTACGTGGTAAAAATAAACCAACATTCACACCACATGTGGATACTGGAGATTTCGTAATCGTAATTAACGCTGATAAAGTAAAATTAACAGGTAAAAAAGCTACAGACAAAATTTACTACCGTCACTCAATGTATCCTGGAGGATTAAAATCAGTGACAGCTGGTGAATTACGCGACAAAAACTCTCGCCGTCTTATCGAAACTTCTGTAAAAGGTATGCTACCTAAAAACACTTTAGGACGTAAACAATTTACTAAATTGAACGTATACGGTGGAGCTGAGCATCCACATGCTGCACAACAACCAGAAGTATTAGATATCACGAACTTAATTTAAGGAGGGAAATTCATTGGCACAAGTACAATATAGCGGCACAGGCCGTCGTAAAAATGCAGTTGCCCGCGTACGCTTAGTACCAGGTACTGGTAAAATTACTGTAAACAAAAAAGACGTAGAAGAATATATTCCACATGCTGACTTGCGTGAAGTTATCAACCAACCATTTGGCGTAACTGAAACAAAAGGCGCTTACGATGTAATCGTAAACGTAAACGGTGGTGGCTATGCTGGACAATCAGGAGCTATCCGTCACGGAATCGCTCGTGCATTGTTACAAGTAGATCCTGACTTCCGTTCTGCTTTAAAACGCGCTGGGTTACTTACTCGTGACGCACGTATGGTTGAACGTAAAAAACCAGGTCTTAAGAAAGCCCGTAAAGCTTCACAGTTCTCAAAACGTTAATATTGTTATTAAATCAACATTTCAAGCACTTCTCGAGGTTATTCGAGAGGTGCTTTTTTTTGGTAATGAGTTCAAGCTTATGCATTTTGTTGGTTTAAATACTTAGCGAACTTAGTAATAGTATTTCGTTCAGATTTGGGCGTCGCGTGACTATAAGTATCAAGTGTTTCTTTCGCAGAAGCATACCCTAATCAATTCGCCATATTGACAGAGTCACTTCCTATTTCATTCAGCAGTGTAGCGTGAGTATGACGAAAGCCATGTGGGGAAATCTTCCTCAATCTATAGTTTTGGATAATTTTTTTCAAAATGTTATTGATATAGTCGGCATGTAACGGCATAACTTGATTTTTCTGATTAACATAGGTAAAGCAATAATAATTCTCTGTATCAAGTGGAACACATTCTAATTGTGAGAGTTGCTTAAGCTGCTGATGTTTCCAATCTTTAAGAACAATCATTGTTTCTAAATCCATTGTAATTTTACGGATAGAAAACTGCTTTTTTGTTGCTTTTTTAATGGGGTGATTGTTAAGATGAGCTAGGATTTTCGTGATTGAAATAATATTTTCGTTAAAATCGATATCGTTCCATGTTAACGCATAAAGCTCACCTTTACGCATACCACTATACGCCAGTAGGCGAAACATTACATAATGATAAAATGGCTCGGATTGCTGAACGATTGCTAAAAACTGTTCCAATTCTTTAACTGTCCAAAAATTGTAGGTTCGATTGATACAAGTTTTTGGCATAATTAATCTACTCATTGGATTATCATGAATCATATTCATGTTTATTGCAAACTCAAAAATTTGTGAGGTATAAGATTTAAGTTGCTTGTTATTTTTGTATCGACTACTCCAATCATTTAAGCAGTCTTGACATTCTAAAGGTGTAATATCAACAATTTTTTTCTTTCCAAATGCTTTAAGAATATGCAAACGAAACAAATCAGTTGTACGCGAAAAAGTCGTACGTTCTACTGTTTTTTCATATGCAGGTAACCATTTTTGATAAACCTCTTCAAATATTTTGAACGATCGCTCTATAAACTGTCCTGTAGCAAGCTGATAGCTTAATCTATCTTTGTATAATTTTGCCTCTTTTTTTGTTTAATAAACGAATATAGACATTTAATTTCTCTCCTTTGCTTTGAGGAGCTTGGGTAGTCGAGAAATCAATTGTGAATAGGAAAGGGTGGTTCATTTTGGAAGAAACAACAAGATTAGCAGTATATTTGCCAGAAGATTTGGAACGACAATTAAGACTTCATTATGATGAAATTGTTACGAATGTGCTAAAAAAAGCGTTAGAAAATCCACTGCAAAAACCTTATTTGAGAGTGAATAAGTTAGCTTCATGGATTGGTGTTTCAGATACAACTATTCGTAAGTGGGTAAGACAGAGAATGCCCTCGGTAATGATTGATGGAGTTGTTTTATATAGCAAGAAGTCAATTACAAAATGGTTTGATGAACATGAGAGTTGAATACGAAATTTTTACTTATTTAATTTTGAGATTGGAAGGTTAGTGTCTAATGTTTAAGAATGAAAAAATAGAGTGGATTTTATAAGGAATTGAACATTATCTTCTGTTTGATGATTTACAATGTGAGTGTACTAGTAAAGGTATTCAAGAAGCACTAATTAAGATTGAAAAGAAAGAAAAAATGAATGAAAACCACGCTGAAGACAATAAAGGGTTTAGTGAAACATTCTTGGCAGAATCCACTAAACCCTTTTGGGAGAAGTAGAGTAATGTAGCTCTACTTCTCTTTCAGTATAACGTATGGAGGGATTCGGATATATGAAATTGAATGAAAATGATAGACGGTTTAAATTAACCGATTTTTGGGGTACGGAAACCTTTTATCGTATTCCTAAACTGTTAATTACTAACCCGTTGTATAAAGAAATGTCCAACGATGCAAAATTAACTTATGAGATATTTCAAGACCGTTTTGAATTAAGTTTGAAAAATAGATGGGTAGATAAAAGTGATTCTGTTTATTTTTATTTTACAGTAGATGAAATGCTGTCGATTAAAACGCAGTAAGACAAAAGTAATAAAGATCAAAAGTGAAATGAGTAAATACAATTTACTTGAAGAAGTGAGACAAGGTATTAACAAGCCAAACAGGTTTTATTTACTAAAGTCAAAGGAATCAATCATAAACGCTGGAAGCCTTGATATAAGCGGAAGTCCACGAAATGGACCCTAATGATACTTCTAAAGAGATTGATATAGACTATTCTAATTTGTTCGTTAACAATTTTAACAGAGGATTTATTACAAAGAAGACAATTGAGAAGCTAAATCTTTTTGGAGATGTGAGATTTACTAAAGAATTAATTGACATCATATTCCAAACAAAATACCAAGTTGAGAATTACAGAGAAAATGAAAATCGAAAATTAGGTATATCTACTAAAGAAAAAGGACTATGTACTTTTAAACTAGATGGGGATGTCTTCTCAATACCTTTGGAAGAAAAAGTGAACGAGTTTATTTTACAAAATAAACTAAAAAATGCGAAAGACCAGAAAATCAACAATTTGAAAAGTTATTTCAGAGTGGTTATGCGTACGTTTTGGGAAAACTGTTTACTAAATGATGATTTTTATGGTGTTGATATTATTTATGAAGATTGGGAATACCAGGATTTCTTGTATGATTGCAAATTTGATTTTAAAGAAGCACGCCACAATTTTATTTATGGGAAAGAGCGTATACATTATAATGGACAATTATTTTCAGATTTTTTTCTCTCTCAAAAAATGAAAGTAAAATGAATTGTTTCTTAAAAATGATTTTAAGGGGCGTTTATCTCTGAGTTGATAAATTATACTGATTTTAGTTTGAAACGTCTGTAATATACCTTAAAATCGTTTTTATCTTATGAGTAATGTTTTAAAGTCTGAATAATTTCAATGGGTCACCATTTTTAAGTGAAATGAGAGATGTAGGTGAAAAAAGAGATTCGAGTACACTCTAAATTTAGAATTGTGCGAGGTGTCTATTTAACTGGAGTTGGTCAAGAAAAAGGAAGCTACTATTTTAAGATTCCAGTCAATCATGAAGACTTTAAGAAAACTGAAAGAGGATCTGTCTGTTTATCTTTTTATCAAGGGAGGGAATTTGTTACAGCTCTTCTTGCTATCATCCAAACAGATGCCATCTTAACTGGTCACTATCCTGTTTAAGCTGCATTAAAGCAGGAAATAAATAGGAGCTATCCTTTGTTGCCAATTTTTTCTGTTTTTGATTCTTTTGATGAAGTTAAATTCCAAAAAAACTTAAACGGATGGAAGCGGTATGAGAGGGAATTACGGAAACTCTCTAGCCAAATAATAGCAAAAAGAATAGGAATGAGGATAAAAAAATGAACACAGAAGTAAAAGAAATTTCGTATAAATTAGAAGATTTAAATACAAGTATTTCTCTTGTTTTGAATTATCTGAAATGTGTAAACTTAGAATTGCCGAAAGAAAAGAGTGTAAAAGAATTACCATTAATTTTACAGGGATTGAGGATGAATGGCTTGGAAAATGTGATAGATAATTTGGAAATTATTGGGAAAAGGCTCACTCAATATTCTAGTGAATTATTGGATCTTACTGAAGCTGAAACAATTTAATAATGCAAAATAATACCTAAGTGTATTTAAAGCGAAGTATGTCTACTTTGATTCATTGCTAGTATGCAAAAAACTAAATAATTTAGCTATAGAACTGCTTTTTTGTGGTGGAATCTAAAAATAGGTATGCTAAGGTATGCTTGAAGAAAAGAGCATAAGGGAAACTGTCCCCACAAGTTGTGTGGAGTTGATTGTATCAACGGTTCCAAGACCGTCAAATTTTATCGCTTCGCTTACTGTAGCATACTACAGTTGCATATCAGAGCATACCTAATTGCATACTTTTTACAATAATAAAAAAACAAGAAAAGATGATTGATATGTCTAAACAAAAGACAACTATTAAAATTTTAGTAGATGGAGAATTGATAAAGGAAGCAGAAAGTGTTTTTCAAAAATTTGATGTAAATGTTGAAAGTGCTATCCAATTATTTTTAGAACAAGCAGTTGAAGAACAAAAGCTACCATTCGATAGAGGTATTTCAAAAAAGGAAACTTTACAGGCAACGAATGATGTGGGAAATAATAATAATTATGGATAATTTTGTTCTGTTAAAAGGCTAACAGATAAGCTAAATGTATATTTATAATCAATAAGAAAATTAAAAAGGTGGCTATTATTTTACCATGTGTATTTGCATAATTTGATTGATGTCGTCTATGTCTAAAGCTTCTGCAATTCTTTCAATATGCGGAAGATAAATTTTTTCTCTTTTGTTATTTGCTAATTTATTTATAATTGATGGTTCGATATCAGATAGGCGAGCGAGTTCTCTTAAAGATATGCCACGTTCTTTAACGAGTTGTTTTAGATGAATTTCGACTTTTCTTTCCATAATGAAATAGACCCCATTTCTATATCTCTGTTGTTCTTAAAAGCATCATATAGTATAATAAGTCTAAAAGTGGTGCTCCTAAAAGCATCATTAAATGAAAGTTGGTATATTTGTGGGAAAAATAGGTATAGTTACGTCTAATAAGCAACTGGTCAAAGCTATTAGCCAAGAAGATATACGTTATCTGGAAGATTTAACTGAGCAGCTAAGCTCATGGATAGAAATTTTGGAGATTATAAAAGATTTTTTTCAGAAGAAGACTACCCATTAAATAAAAAGAAGATTATAAAAAAATACTATGCGTATTCTCATGTACATAGGATTTTTTTGGAAATTACGCTCAGACAGTTAGCAAACTTGAAAATTACATAATAATTCTAAAGGATAGACAAAAAGTTTAAAATGTAATTGTGCATATTAATCTAAAAAAAGAGATAAGCTATTTTTTGCTTATTATAATAAAGAGAGATAGACAAAATAAATAAGTCATAACTGAAGGTGGGGGGCTCAATAATAGTTTAATTAAACAGAGTTGAAAACTAATAGTGTGAACTTTATGAAAATATAATTGGTCACACTATAAAACAGAATATTTTAGAACGTATACTAATTCTAAAGTTACTTTTTTTGGAAATTTCAGTTTGTATGCTATCTAGATTTTCAATCTGTATATCCACAAAAAATAATAGCATCTAAACTTTTAATAGGATCATTTGGATCTGGCAAGGTGATTTCTTTTTTGACTAATTTCCCATCTGTATAAAAAGGCGTAAAGTCAGGATTCTTATTACTCATTTCTAGTTGTTCTAAATCACTTTTTAAAATTACTAAATAAATCTTTGTGCTATCATTGTCACATTCAAAATCATCTATATATTGATCAAAAACAAGAGCAGGATGGTGTAGCTCATACATACCTCTAACTCTTAAATTTGAATGTTTTAGAGGATCGATTCCGATAGCTCTCGCAAGTTCTTTCGATTCTTGCAAAGTTGCTTTTGTCTCTGCTACAGCTTCCCTTATTTCATCTACAAGATTTAGATAGACTTTTCTATCAGCAATAAATGTGTTTCCATAAACCATCCAAAGAGAAATCAATTTGTTTGTTTTATTATTCAAGTTTCCAGCAACATAAACAACTTCTTTCTTTTCCCATTCAAGATCTTCAATTATAAGGTTTTTATTAGGAATATTCTGACTATCTGGATAAATATAATCTTTAGGATAAGAGCTATTCAGAGCAATACTTGCTTTAGATTGATTATTCATTTTTTTTGGCTCTACTCCTACTCCACCATTAACAATGAAATCTGGGAAATGAGAACTATCACCTGACCAAGAGAGGTATTGGTCATAAATTTTTTGTTTCTCATGTTCATATTGATACTGTGAAGCTCCTGTACAAAACATGTCTTTAACAAAAAACTCTAAACTATCTCCCGCAGCATTTGCAGAACCATTTGATCTGAAAATTGGTGTTAAAATAGATGAATTTCTTGATAAAATATTATATAAAGCTATTAAAACATTACTCTTTGCTTCCATTTATACAACTCCTTAAAAAAGTTATTCAACCTCATTCTCTCACAAAATAACATGCTGGCCAAATTGAAATTTATATGATAGAATACCCTTATGGACAAAGGAGGAATACTAGTGTCTTTACAAAAAAAAATATTTCGCTCATCATTGAGCTATCCACCTGAAGAAGTATCTTCAGTGTTGAAAAATAAAATTGAAGAAGAAAACGAAATAGTAGAGAAAAATTCAACTATAGATTTAATAGAGTTTGAAAAACAGTTGTTGAGTAATATACATTATAAGTCTAACCAAATTAATGTTGTTTCTCTTTTTAGTGGTGCAGGTGGACTTGATTTAGGAGTTGAACTTGCAAGCATGGCTGCTACTTTAGGTGAGCAAGAAGCTTATAGAATTCTTCACGATAAGCAAGAATTTGAGAATTCACTTTCAAAAGTTAATATTGTGTATTCAAATGATCTATTCAAATCCGCAAATCAAACTTATGTTCAAAATTTTAGTAGTGATTTAGTCAAAGATTCTAGAGATATCAGAAAAGTAATTAACTTCCCAAAGAGTGATTTAATGTTAGGTGGGTTTCCGTGCCCGGGTTTTAGTGCTGCTGGACCAAGATTATTAGATGACCCAAGAAATTTTCTTTATATTCACTATATTAGAGCGTTAATGAAGTCACAACCAACTTTCTTTATTGCTGAAAATGTAAAAGGTTTAATGACAATGGCTAAAGGTCAAGTGCTAAAACAGATGACTGAAGACTTTGCTGCTGCAGGATATCAAGTTTCAGCACATCTAGTAAATGCAAGAGATTATGGGGTTCCACAAAATCGTGAACGTGTATTTATTATTGGGGTAAGAAATGATATCGTTGAAAGATTTGGGTTTGAATATATCTTACCACTTCCCACACATGGAACTATTGAGACTCCTTTTAAAACATTACATGATGCTATTGGAGATCTTCCATTGGAAGCTACTGATGTATTTGAAAGCAGTTATAGCTCAATGTACATGTCAAGGAATAGAAAGAAAACTTGGAATGATCAATCGTTTACCATTCAAGCTTCTGGAAGACAAGCCCCTCAGCATCCTGCTGGAGAGCCTATGGAACACATTGGAAGAGATTTATGGGCTTTTAGAGGAGATTTTAATAGACGTTTATCTGTTAGAGAATGCGCAAGAATTCAAACTTTTCCTGATTGGTTTACTTTTTCTAACGGAAACAATCTCAATGTTTCTAAAAATAACCTTCTTAATGAGCAATACAAGCAAATAGGAAATGCTGTTCCTGTATTACTTGCAGAAAAAATGAGCAGACCTATAATGGAATTTTTGATTGAGAATAAAGAGTTATTTTAAGAAAAAATTTTAAAGATTACTCAAAATTATTACCCAAAAAGCTCATCAATCGTCAAATTGATGAGCTTTTTGGGTAATAACAATAGGAAAAGATAGACGATTAATTTCAGGACATTACCACAAGCTTCTGGTAATGAGTTAGTAATGGATACTTTGTTTCTATTATGGAAAGTATCGCTCAATAGATTTTTTTAACAAAAAAATACAGAAATAATGCGTATTTGGGTGTACTGTTGCCAAATAAGGGTAAACCAGGTCTTAAAAAAGCCCGTAAAGCATCACAATTCTCAAAACGTTAAAAACAGCTTCATATCAGTACTTTCAGACGTTTCGCAATTCATTTTGCGAAGCGTCTTTTTTGGCTCTTTGTCAAATAATGTTGGTAAAGAGAAATTGTAGAATTATGTCGAGTCCAGAGGAGAAAATCCTCTGGACTTTTTTTATTTGGTCTGTAGGGCTTGTCCTTGTTGGACGAGAATCCGCAATTTGAAATTATAAAAGTTACGAAAACCATAGGCATTCCGCTTTAACACTTTGATATGATTATTTAGACACTCCAATTGTCCATTGGAATAAGAATAATTCAAGGCATGGTGAATTTATTTTTGGTATTTTTTAAAAAGTGGTTTGATAGGTAGCTGGCAAGGGAGAAATATTTTGCGTAAGCAAGGCATCAAAATACGTTTGGTTGCGTTTATGAACGGCATACAAGAAGTCTTGGTACAACGTGTAGCCTTGTGCTAACTCAACACTATAAGAAAGCTGTCTGTCCACAAGCTCTGTTTCGGTTAAATACGTTTTAAACAAAGGGCGCCAACGGCGGTTTAAACTATCCAACTTTTCTTGATTTTTTTGTAATAACTTCCAATATTTTTTTAGCTGTTTTCCTTGTCGTTTTTCAGCTAAACTTGAACTTTTTAATAGGCGGTTTGTCCAAGTGATTCGATGGTTTCGAAAGGTCCGAGGCTCAAAACCTGATAAACGGCGGGAACAGAACCAACACTACACGTTGCTTCGATCTCAACAACTTCCAAGGTGTTTTCTCGACATACGTCTCGTCACAGTCCAGCCTTCAAAAGAGCTACAGCTCTAAGAGTTGCGATGTTTCACTGCGAAAAAGGAGCAGATGAAAGCAACGAATCTACTTGGTGAAGGACTTGGTCTCCAAAAATTAAAGAACACCAGGTAGGTATCATGCAACATCAACTCGTTACTCGTTGTGTTTTATGACAATTTTCGGAAATTCCTTCTTGTTGGCTTTCTCATGTGACCATTCGTCGCAGTTTAGCCTTTGGGAGTGTTGAACAGTACCTACTTGGTTCCCGGAGTTAAACACTTGTCATTGTCTCCACTTTGTTTTTCTCAAAAGATGATATCACAATTATTGAATGCTTCTGCCTGAACCTCCAAACCTAATTTTTGCTGATCGTTCTGAGATGAAATACAAGCATAACCAATTTTTACCTTGTCTAATTTCTCTAATTCCTTTTCCTTCTTTTTCTGCCGTTTTTCTATATTGGAAAACTCCACATATATTATTTTGTGTTACATATATATGGTACAGCGAAATAGAGAGAATGACTAAAAGAGGACATAAAAAAAGCCTGCAGTCTTGAGGACTACAGGCTTATATGCGGGGCGAGCTTCTAGTTTTTAGTACTGTTCTTTGTGGTAAGTTAGTAAAGTGTGTGCTTTTGTCTATTCTGGCTAAAATAGCAATCCATAATTGCCGCTCCAATTAGTATCTATAATTTGACCACTCCATTATATTCATAAAAATTTATGATAAAATAGTACTTAAATGCAAATTTACAATTTGCAACATCATTAACTAGGCCAAGTTTTTCAAACGGCATGTTTAATTAAAGGGAGTGTTATCAAATGTCAACTTTAGAATTTATCAAAACCAAAAATGAATTAGTTTGTAAATATTCACCTGCTGGGACTGGGTTAGTTCCTATATCTTCACGTATAAAAACCGACAAATTTGCAACAATCAGGAGAGTATTCAAGGTCACAAAGGACGACCTAAGACCAAGCAAATCTGCGTATTATTATAAAGACGAGTTTGCTAATATTGATATTTTAGATTTAATTGACCAATCGAAAATTGAAGATGTAGAGTTTACAATTGGAACTCTAGATAATGAGTATTATTTACTAGATAATAATATTTTAGAATTTGACAACAACATCTATTTGCATCAAGACTTGAAAATAACTAACAAAACTTTTCTTGCTTATTCAGATATCAACGTATTACGGAAACTTGATAATATTTCAGAGAAGGATATTTTTATAGGAGAAATGTCAGTATGTGACAATCAACAGTCTGAGTTTACGATACCAGCTACGGATTTCTATAAATTAATTAAATCATTTCCGAATTCAACTGAAGTGGCAAAGTATAATTATATGAGAATTACACAAGTAATTGGCAATTATATTGGGCTGAAAAAAGACTACACTTATGACTACGAACAATATATGAATAAAAAACACAGCAGTTTAGCTCTAGATAATGAAATAGAAAATAAAGAAATCATTAAAAACATATACGAAAACGAATATCAGAAGTATAAATTTATTCATCAAAAACTACAAAATATGATTCTAGAAGAGAGGGATTATCTTGAGAAAGATTGGCAGAGAGAAATCGCTAAGATTTTACCTTTAATCTTTCCAAAGTATCTTTCATTTTTGGGTGAAGAAACAATTAGCACTGAGGAGGGAGAAAAGAGACCTGATTTTATCTTTATTGATACTCAAGGAAATATCGATGTGGTTGAGATTAAGAAATCTTATAATGTCTCAGTTTTAGCAAAGAGCAATAAGAAATCGACGAGAAATAACTATGTTCCATCAAGGGATTTAACCATAGCAATAATGCAAATAGAAAAATATATTTATCATCTTAATCGGACTGGTTTAAAGTCGGAAACAAAAATCTGTAATGCGCTTCTCGAAAAGAACCATATTGATATGCCTATAAGAATTAGAAATCCTCAGGGAGTTATTATTTTAGGAAGATCTAATGAATTGAACGAAGAACAACAGAGTGACTATGAAGTAATTAAAAGACAATATAAGCACATAGCTGATATTCTTACGTATGATGATCTTTTGAATAGATTAACCATGCTACTGAATCATTTTGAAGATAAATAATGTGTTAAAAAACTGTACGTTCTGAATTAGCGCAGCCTTAATAGTCATCCACATAATGCTTGAAATTTTGAATTATCGTTTGTAATTTTCGATCTTTCTTATATCTGAAAAAGACACGCTTTACAACAAAAACGTGAAAAAAGACCTTCGATAATGAAGGTCTTTTTGGGTATGGACGAGTCCTTTTATTGTTTAACGTTTTATTTGTCCTTATGAAAGTTAAACACTTCTGTCCCGACCTCAGAAAGTACAGAGCCTCTTTTTCTTTCAAACCAATTAACCTACCTTTTTCAAATAGCAATTAAGTGTTACAATAATACTCATGAATATTTATACATTAAGGAGAGTTACGAATGACTGATGCTCTTGTGATACAAGATTTACGCAAAGTGTACGCTTCAGGTGTTGAAGCGTTGCGGGGGATTGATTTAACAGTCGAAGAAGGCGATTTTTATGCTCTTTTGGGACCGAATGGCGCAGGAAAATCAACGACGATTGGGATTGTGACCTCGTTAGTTAATAAGACTTCGGGGAAAGTCAAAATTTTTGGGTATGATTTAGATACGGAGATGGTGCGGGCGAAGCAACAGATTGGGTTAGTGCCGCAGGAGTTTAACTTCAATCCGTTTGAAACGGTCCAGCAGATTGTGGTCAATCAAGCGGGCTATTATGGGGTGTCTCGTAAAGAAGCCATGAAACGGAGTGAAAAGTATTTAAAACAATCCAACTTATGGGAAAAACGGAACGAACGGGCTCGGATGCTTTCTGGCGGAATGAAACGTCGCTTGATGATTGCTCGCGCGCTGATGCATGAGCCGAAGTTATTGATTTTAGATGAACCAACTGCAGGTGTCGATATTGAATTGCGCCGTGAAATGTGGGCCTTTTTACAAGAGTTAAATGCGCAGGGAACCACGATTATTTTGACGACCCATTACTTAGAAGAAGCAGAGATGTTGTGTCGCAACATTGGGATTATTCAGTCTGGTGAATTGATTGAAAACACCAGCATGAAGCACTTGTTAGCAAAATTACAATTTGAAACGTTTATTTTTGATTTAGCACCTTATACGCAGGCGCCAGTTATTGAAGGCTATCAAAGCGTATTTGAGGACGAGTTAACGTTAGCGGTGGAAGTGGAACGAAACCAAGGAGTCAATCACTTGTTTGAACAGCTAAGTCAACAAGGAATCAAAGTATTGTCAATGCGGAATAAGTCCAACCGTTTGGAAGAGCTCTTCTTGAAGATTACCGAGGATACGTACCAAAGGGAGGATCAACATGTTTAGTCTGTATTTTACTGCTTTAAAAAGTTTAGCTGTGAAGGAAACCAACCGTTATTTACGGATTTGGGTCCAAACACTGGTACCGCCAGTAATTACGACGTCCTTATATTTTGTGATTTTCGGGAAAATGATTGGCGGGCGAATTGGCGACATGGGCGGTTTTTCTTATATGGAATTTATCGTGCCAGGTTTAATTATGATGTCAGCCATTACAAGTTCGTACGCCAATGTTTCATCTTCCTTTTTCTCACAAAAATTCCAGAAAAATATCGAAGAAATTCTTGTGGCGCCAGTTCCAACTCATGTGATTATTTGGGGATTTGTGATTGGTGGCGTTGGTCGTAGTATTTTGGTCGGTGCGTTAGTCACCATCATTTCTCTATTTTTTGTGCCATTGCACGTTGTTTCTTGGCTGATGGTCATCATGACTTTATTGATGACAGCGATTCTCTTTTCTTTAGCTGGTTTGTTAAATGGTATTTTTGCGCAATCCTATGATGATGTATCGATTGTGCCAACCTTTGTGTTACAGCCTTTAACCTATTTGGGTGGGGTTTTCTATGCCATTTCCATGTTGCCGCCATTTTGGCAAGCTGTCTCAAAAGTTAATCCGATTGTTTACATGATTTCTGGGTTCCGGTACGGTTTCCTAGGGGTTCAAGATGTGCCAATTGGTATTTCTATGACCATTTTAATCTTATTTATTGTCGTTTTATATGGCATTTGTTGGTACCTTGTAGAAACAGGGCGTGGCTTACGTAGTTAAGCCTGACGTAAAAAGATTAAACTGTCTGAATCACTCATTCTAGCGAGCGGATTCAGACAGTTTTCTTGTTTCTAAGTATGCCTTTTTTGATTCTTCGTGCATTTCCCTGTATAATAGCAATGTTTCGCACCAGAATATGTCGACAATTGTCGTTGAAAATAAAGAAAAAATCAGAAACGGAGTATATGAAGATGAGCAAGAATTTTTGGGCAACATTGCCAAAGCCCTTTTTTGTTTTAGCACCAATGGAAGACGTCACTGATGTGGTCTTTCGTCATGTCGTGAAAGAAGCTGGGGCACCAGATGTGTTTTTTACAGAGTTTACTAATTCAGATAGTTATTGTCATCCTGAAGGAAAAGACAGTGTGCGCGGGCGCCTCGTTTTTACAGAAGATGAACAGCCGATGGTGGCACATATTTGGGGGGATAAACCGGAATTTTTCCGTGAAATGAGTATCGGCGTAGCGGAGATGGGCTTTCAAGGATTAGATATAAATATGGGCTGTCCTGTGCCCAACGTGGCTGAGCGTGGAAAAGGCAGCGGGTTAATTTTGCGCCCAGAAGTCGCGGCTGAATTGATTGACGCCGCCAAAGCAGGTGGCTTACCTGTTAGTGTCAAAACACGCATTGGGTTTACTGAAATGGCGGAAATGGAGGCATGGATCACGCATTTATTAGAGCAAGACATTGCGAATCTATCCATTCATTTGCGAACACGAAAAGAGATGAGCAAAGTGGATGCTCATTGGGAGGTCATTCCGCAAATTATGTCTATTCGGGACCGTGTCGCACCGCAAACGACAATTACGATTAATGGGGATATTCCCGATCGTCAAAAGGGCCTAGAATTAGCAGAACAATATGGTGTAGATGGCATCATGATTGGCCGGGGGATTTTTAAAAATCCTTATGCCTTTGAAAAAGAACCCAAAACACATACGCCACAAGAATTGCTGGGCTTGCTACGTTTACAATTGGATTTGCAAGACAAATATGCAGAATTGGTGCCTCGTTCCATCGTTGGGCTGCATCGCTTCTTTAAAATTTATGTCAAAGGCTTTCCAGGTGCCAGCGATTTAAGAGCACAATTAATGAATACAAAATCAACGGATGAAGTGCGCCAGTTGTTAGCGACGTTTGAAGCAGAACATGGTGTGCTTGACTAAATAAAAAAAGAGAGGAGGTAGCATTTTAGCTAATGCTATCTCCTCTCTTTTGAATGCTTAATGCGCAATCATTTCTTGGGCAATTTCTTGTTTGCTTAAGTCGCTTGGATAATACGTTGGCCAGTTGTCCATTTCATTGAACAGACTTTCTTGGCTATCGCCGCCGAAGAAGATGTGGAAATGAGCGGCTTTCGTTGGTGCGATGTTGTGGTCGCTAAATTGGACGTATTTAAACCGCCCAGCATTGGCATCGTCTGTTTCAAAAAGGAAACGGACACCACGGTTGCCTTTTGCATAGTTTAAAATTTTATAACCGGTTGCTTTATAGGTGAATTTTTGTGGTTTGCCATCGACCAGAAACTCGATGGTGGAATCAGTGATGTTGATGTGGTCGACATCGGTTTGATAGCCGGCATCATAGTAGGTTTTGTATTCGGCTGGTGTTTTATCTTTTTTCAGTTTCGCTTTGTAATCGAAGACTTGGTCTAATGTGCCATCTTTTAATAAAGGATAGACGGATTGCCAATTTCCAGCGTAATCTGTCAGTGTTCTCTCAGCCACCTCACTGTCTTTGAAATAGCCGTTAGCCACGGTTTTTTCTGTTTTTTCAGAGGTTTCTGGCTGAACCTCTTTCCCAGCTGTATCTGTTGTTTTTTTCAAAGCAGTTAAGTTTTCTTTCATTACAGAAAGATAATCTTCGCCATTGTCCATTTGTTTTTGTGTCAAACTTTCTAGCGGGTTTAGGACCTCCAATTGAACATTTGCTTCGTCAGCTAACGTTTTAGCAATTTTATCGTTGGCATTTTTTTCAAAATAAATATAGCGAATTTGATTGTCTGTGACATATTTTTTCAACTCTGCCAAACGCCCTGCAGTTGGCTCTTGTTCAGGTGTTAAACCAGCTATTGGCACTTGTTTTAAGCCGTAATCTAAGGCAAGATAACCAAATGCAGCATGTTGGGTAACAAAACTTTTTTGCTTAGCGTCTTTCAAAGCTGTTTGGAACTCTTTGTCTAAGGCTGTTAATTTTGTTAAGTATTTTTCTGCGTTTGTTTCAAATGTTTTGGCTTTTTTAGGGTAAAGTTTGACTAATTGTTCTTTGATGTTTGTGACTTCTTGGATGGCACGATGAGGCGAAACCCAAGTATGCGGGTCTAATTCATGGTGGTGGCCTTCTTCGCCATGTTCGTGGTCATGGTCGTGTCCGTCTTCGTCACTGCCGGGAAGTAAGACCATGTTTTCGGTACCTTTAATGACGTTCGGGGCTCCTTTTTTCCAACCTTTAGCAGCTTTTGGTACCCAAGATTCCATATTTTCATTGTGGTAAACGAAAACATCCGCATCATGGATGGTAGCCATATCTTTGGCGGATGGTTCATAATCGTGTGGTTCAGAACCAGCAGGGATTAACAATTTGACGTCTCCTTCATCGCCTACAATATTTTTAGTGAAATCGTACATAGGATAAAAAGTCGTGACAATGGATAGTTTTTCTTTACCGTCAGCGGTTTTATCAGAGGTGTTTGTTTTGCCGCAAGCGCCGAAAAGGATTAGCGATAAGGCGGCTAACAGGGGAAGAGTAAATTTTTTCATAGGTGTGCTCCTTTAGTGAATTACGCAATTTTCTTTTGTTTATTGCGCTTATGTTCTTTAATGATTTTAAGTGCGCGTTTTCGTGTTTTGATGTTGGGACTTTTCAGTCGACGATAAGCGCTAGATAAGTCAGTTTTTTCCATTATATATAGGACCTCCATTTCGTAAAAAATTAATTTACGGAGTAGCTATTTTGTTGAGGGTTTGAAAGGTTTCTTGAATTTTTTTTGTCTCTAATTCTTTGCCAATCAGAACAATTGTCGTTTCTTGAGGGGGTTGATTCGTCATTTGAAAGGCCACTTGCTGGTTGAAGCCTTGCATGGCAATGGCCAAGTCATGCTCCTGTAAGGCGAGAATCCCTTTGAAACGGTATAACTTTTCCTGATGCGTATACATTAACCAATCAAGCCAACGAGTGAAAAGAGGTTCGTTGATGGCTGAGGACGCCGTTAGCGTGAGGGAGTGAAAGGTATGGTGATGATGCTCGTGGGCGTGCTCATGCGGGGAATGAGTCATTTCGTGTTCTGTAAGTGTTGCCGTAAACTTATTTAATTGAAAAAAGTCACTAGCCAAAAGAGGCTCGTTGGCTTGAAAGGATAAAATATCAGCAAAAGGATTAATGGTACGAAGGGTTTCTTGGAACGTTGGTAGCTGAGTGCTGTCTGCTGGTTCCTTGACAGAAAAAAAGAGGCGATCTGCTAAGGCCAGTTGTTTGATGGCTTCGGCTTCTTGAAGCTGTTGTTGCCAATGATGCCCATCAACGACCGTTAAGAGACTGTCTATATAGAAATGATTTTTGATGTGCGGGGTCGTTAAAATTGTTTGAATGATTGGTTGCGGATCAGCAATGCCCGTTGTTTCTAAAATGACTTGGGCAATGGGTTGTTGTTCTTCTTGATACACTTCTAAGATTGCTGATAAAGAGGCAAGAAGATCTCCTCGTAAGCTGCAGCACATGCAACCGTTATTTAATTGAATAATTCGTTCCGTGGTTTGTAAAAGTAATGCGTGGTCAACGCCTGTTTGACCAAATTCATTTTCAATAATAATAATTTCTTCTTTAGGAAACGGTGATTGCGCAAGCGCATGGTTAATTAAGGTTGTTTTTCCTGCGCCTAAAAAGCCAGAAACAATGGTGATTGGAATGCCCATCAAGTTTTCCTCCTGTTATTTGACTTCAGTGAAAAGTGCGCGGCGCCGTAGTTTTGGTGAATATTTTTTCAGCTGTAATTTTTCTGGTGTATTTCGTTTGTTTTTACTTGTTAAGTAAAGGCGCTCGCCAGTTTCAGCGCAAGCTAACGTAATGGTTTGGCGCATAGTACCGTCCTCCAATTTGATTTTTTTAATTGCGTATAAAAGATAAAGGGGGCTGCGAGGTCAGCCCAAAGGCGACTGTCCTCGCTAGTTGTCTTTATCGAAATAATGAGTTACCAGCTTGCTTTTTTGACGCCAGGAATCAAGCCTTGGTGAGCCAATTCACGGAAACGAATCCGAGACATGCCAAATTTACGCATGTAGCCACGTGGGCGCCCATCTGTTTGATCGCGGAGTTTTAAGCGACTTGGATGAGCATCTTTTGGCAATTTGCTAAGACCTTCATAATCGCCAGCTTCTTTTAAGGCTTGGCGAATAGGCGCATATTTTGCAATCATTGCTTGTTGTTTTTTTGCTTTAGCAATTTTTGATTTTTTAGCCATAAGGCACTTCCTTTCTTTTTGGATTTATAAAATCTAAATCGTAATGGTTACGATTTGAACGGAAGTATATTATCAGGTGTTACGTTGTTTGTCAAGTGAGAATTTCGTTTTTTTTAGGACTTGCTAAGTTGAGAAGTTAGAAATGTTTGTTTTAGCGCTGTTTTGTAGTATCTTTTAAGAAAGAGTAAAAAGGAGTGAAGATGGCAATGGTAGAACGTTTGACGATTATTCGTGGTGTGGAAAAATTTGAATTACAAACGAAAACAGCGCGCTGGGTGTTAGCAAAAGAAGAGGGATATTCGCCGGTTCAAATGCTCGTTTCGGCAATTGGCGCTTGTGGGGGATACGTGTATCAATCCGTTTTGGAAAATTCGCACATTCCCTTTGAGTTTGAAAAAATAGAAGTCACGTATTCAAGAGAAGTAGAGAGACGCGCACAACCATTAAAACAGGTGACGATTCTCTTTTATGTGACTGTTCCAGAAGCCTTTCAAGAACGGGCGACACGGTGTTTGAAGCTTGTCTCCCCAAACTGTCCAGTGATTCAATCATTGGCTGAAAGAATTACTGTCGAAGAAACAGTTGTATTTAAAAAGTAAACCATTAGAGACATTATCGTTACGAGCGCTTTTCCCTTTTTGGATGCCTCGTTTCTGAGAATGTCTTTTTTTAGAGGAGCGTAGGGAAATAGCTGTAGAAACAGGAAATTTTTAATTCATTTGTACAAAATAATACAGACAAAAAACAGATAGTGTTTTTTTCACAAATAAAAAGGTTGCTTTTTTTTCTGTTTTAGTAGATGATGTAAGTAGTTACATCTCTGATATAACGCTGTTTTTCGAAACGTGTGTTATTTTTTAATTCGTAATAGTTTTTTTAAATCGTTTCACAGAATTACTTTAATTGTTATACAGTTTTTTTAGTTGTTATAGTTTGTTTGTCGGCCTTTAGGAGGTAATCATGATTGAGTTAGTGAATGTGTCGAAAGTCTATCAAGAGACACACGCGTTAAAAAATATTCACTTTTCTGTCCAACCAGGAGAAATCGTTGGGATTGTTGGGAAAAGTGGCTCTGGCAAGTCCACGTTGTTACGTTTGTTGAATTTAATGGAACAACCGAGTGAAGGGGAGATTCGTATTGATGGCAGAAATGTTCAAACCTTCTCTAAAAAAGAAGTTCGCCAGCAGCAACAACAAATGGGGATGGTGTTTCAGCATTACAATTTGTTAGAAAATTTGAAAATTTATGATAATGTTGCGTTGCCTTTGAAACTTTTAAAAGAGAAACAGCCTGAAAAAATTGAGCGTTTATTAACGTTTGTTGATATGGCCCATAAGGCAGAAGCGTATCCTGCTCAGCTTTCTGGTGGGGAAAAACAGCGTGTCTCTATTGCTCGAGCGTTGAGCCGTAATCCAAAATGGTTATTATGTGACGAGGCAACGAGTTCATTAGATGAAGAAAATACAGAAAGTGTCGTTCGACTATTACATAAGACGCATCAGGAATTCCGACCGACTATTTTCTTTGTTAGTCACGAATTAGAAACCGTGAAGCGCTTATGTAATCGTATCTTAGTGATGGAAAAAGGTCAGTTAATTGGCGAATTTCTGAATAATCCTCAGCAATATGAGGAAGAACCGCTTTCCTATTTAGAAAAAGTGGAAAGGAGTTTGCGTCCATGACTTTTTCAGAAACCTTTGCCGAATATTGGCCATCTATGCTGATTGGTTTAAAAGAAACAGGGATTATGATGTCGATTTCGATGGCTATCTGTTTGCTTGTCGGCTTACCTTTAGGCTTAGGACTATTTTTGGCTAATCCGAAAGTCAAAGGGCATCAACCTTGGCTGTACTGGGTTTTAAATTTCATTGTAACTGTTATTCGCTCGTTTCCTTATTTATTATTTGTGATTGCGTTGATTCCAGTTACTCGTTCTGTTTTAGGAAAGGCGTTTGGCCCAATTCCTTCATCTGTGCCATTGAGTATTGTTGCGATCGCGATTTTTGCTCGCTTGGTTGAACAAGTGCTGTTGGATGTTCCAGAAGAAATTTATTTTTTAGCTAATTCGTTAGGTACCTCGAAAGTCCAATACATTTGGCACTTTTTATTGGTGGAAGCACGTAGCGGATTAGTCCTTGCTTACACAACCACGACAGTGAGTATGGTTTCATATTCCACGGTGATGGGTGTTGTTGGTGGCGGCGGGATTGGCGATTTTGCAGTTCGTGTCGGGTATCAACGGTATGAATACGGTATTATGTATGTTGCCATTGTGATTATGATTGCACTGGTCTTCATTTTACAAATGCTTGGGAACTTCATTGCCCAAAAACTAGACAAAAGAAAGTAGGAGGACAAAAGAATGAAGAAGTTTTATTTAGCAACATTCGCTGTTATTGCAACAGTTATTTTAGCTGCCTGTGGGGGAAATAAACAAGCAGACCAGAAAGAAGACAAGGAGATTACCGTTGCCGTGCAATTGGAATCTTCAAAAGATATCTTGGAGATTGCCAAGAAAGAAGCTGAGAAAAAAGGGTACAAAATTAACATTATGGAAGTGAGCGACAATGTTGCCTACAACGATGCCGTGCAACATGACGAAGCGGATGCTAATTTTGCGCAACATCAACCCTTCATGGAAATGTTTAACAAAGAGAAAAAAGCTGATTTAGTGGCTGTGCAACCGATTTATTATTTTGCTGGTGGTTTCTATTCAAAAGAATACCAAGATGCGAAAGATTTACCTGAAAATGCCAAAGTGGGGATTCCTAGCGATCCAACCAATGAAGGTCGTGCTTTAGCAATTTTAAATGCAAACGGCGTGATTAAATTAAAAGAAGGTGTCGGCTTTAACGGCACGGTGGCAGATGTCGTGGAAAATCCTAAAAACATCACTTTTGAAAGCATTGATTTACTGAATTTAGCTAAAGCCTATGATGAAAAAGACATCGCTATGGTGTTCTGCTACCCAGCCTACTTAGAACCTGCTGGTTTAACAACGAAAGATGCGATTTTGTTAGAAGATGAAGAAGCAAGTAAACATTACGCATTGCAAGTTGTGACACGTAAAGGCGAAAAAGATAGCGAAAAAATCAAGGTTTTAAAAGAAGCGATGACAACAAAAGAAGTTGCTGAATACATCAAGAAAAATTCTAAAGGTGCCAATATTCCTGCGTTTTAATGAATAGAAAAAATGAAGCCTCTTTTTTGAGAAGCTTCATTTTTTTCTTTTCCTTGATTTATAGTATAGTTAATAGGAAGGAGGTGCCGGTGTGGTCGAATTATTTATTTTAATGATGGAACGGGTGGGCTTAATTATTTTACTGGCCTTTCTTTTAGTGAATGTGCCTTATTTTAAGCGTGTTTTATTAAGTCGTGAAAAAATGTCTTCAAAAGTTCAATTGATTTTGATTTTTGGTTTATTTGCTATTATTTCTAATTTTACAGGTATCGAAATCGCTAAGAATCAGATTGTTCCCAATAATTTACTAACCTATTTAAGCAGCAATGCTTCCATTGCGAATACGCGTACGTTAGTAATTGGCGTTTCTGGATTAGTGGGTGGTCCGATTGTCGGCAGTACGGTTGGTTTAATTGCTGGCTTTCATCGGGTTATTCAAGGCGGGGGGCATAGTTTCTTTTATGTGCCTGCTTCTTTAATTGTTGGCTTAATTGCCGGTTTTTTAGGGAGCCGTATGGCAAAGCAAACCGTTTTTCCGTCTGCCGGCTTTTCTGCCATTGTCGGAGCGTGCATGGAAATGATTCAGATGATTTTTATTTTCTTTTTCAGCGGTGATCTATCGGATGGGGCCACGTTGGTTCGTTTTATTGCGCTGCCGATGATTTTGTTAAATAGCGTAGGAACGTTCATTTTTATGTCGATTCTAACAACGACATTGAAACAAGAAGAGCAGGCCAAAGCGGTTCAGACGCACGATGTTTTGGAATTAGCAGCGGAAACACTGCCATATTTTCGAGAAGGCCTCAATAAAAATTCCAGCAAAAAAGTTGCGGAGATTATTAAGCATTATACAAAAGTCAGTGCGATTAGCATGACAAACAGTCATCAAATTTTAGCTCATGTTGGCGCAGGAAGCGATCATCATATTCCAGAGCTAGAAGTCATTACAGAGCTTTCTCGGGAAGTGTTACGGACGGGCCGAATGACCATCGCACATGCCAAAGAAGAAGTCGGTTGTTCGGACCCTAATTGTCCGTTGCAAGCGGCGATTGTGATTCCATTATTTTCCCATCAGCAAATTGTTGGCACCTTAAAAATGTACTTTACGGATCCAGCGCAGTTAACGCATGTCGAGGAACAGTTAGCAGAAGGTCTTGGGACAATTTTTTCTTCACAAATTGAATTAGGTGAAGCGGAAGTACAATCAAAATTACTTAAAGAAGCTGAAATTAAATCCTTGCAAGCGCAAGTGAACCCGCATTTCTTCTTTAATGCCATCAATACTATTTCCGCATTAATGCGGAAAGACAGTGAAAAAGCGCGGAAACTATTGCTCCAATTAAGTAAATACTTTCGAGGCAACTTGCAGGGAGCCGTGCAAACTACAATCCCAGTTTCACAAGAACTAGAACAAGTAAAAGCCTATTTGTCATTAGAACAAGCACGGTTTCCGAATCGTTATCAAGTAACATTTGACGTGGAAGAAGCGGTTGCTTCAGAAAAAGTACCGCCGTATGCGATTCAGGTGTTAGTGGAAAATACCATCAAGCATGCATTTGGCAGCCGGAAGGAGAACAATCAAGTCCGGGTAGTGGTCAAAGCAAAACAACACAAATTACATGTGGATGTGTATGACAATGGGCAAGGGATTCCTGAAGAACGCCGCTTGCTATTAGGAAAGACGACAGTGACTTCGGAAAAAGGCACCGGCACGGCACTGGAAAACTTGTCCCGCAGAATGGCGAACCTTTATGGATCAGAAGGTTGTTTTTTAATTGAAAATTTAGAGACAGGCGGGAGCCATGTTCATTTAGAAATCCCGATGGAACAGGAGGAATTAGATGCACGTATTAATCGTTGATGATGAGCCCTTAGCACGAGAAGAATTGAGCTATCTTGTTTCCCAACATCCGCAAGTGACGAGCGTTGCAGAAGCGGATTCTGTGGCGGAGGCAATGGAAGAGATGATGGATCAAAAGCCAGATTTGTTATTTTTAGATATTCATTTGACCGATGAAAGCGGGTTTGATTTAGCGGAAAAATTAACCCATCTTAAAAAAGCGCCCTACTTGGTCTTTGCAACCGCCTATGATCAATATGCGTTAAAGGCCTTTCAAGTGAATGCAAAAGATTATATTTTGAAACCTTTTGAAGAAGAAAAAATAACACAAGTCATTGAAAAAGCATCGAAAGAAATGGCTCAAGCTGTCCCAGAAAACACTGCCGAAAAAGGACCAAAATCTGAAGCAATACCTATTCAAGGGGAAGACCGCATTTATCTTGTGGCGCCAGAAGATATTTACCTCGTTTCTGTCGAAGAACGGCAACTGAGCATTTTTGTAGATCAACAGGTCTACAAGATGACAGGGACCCTCAACAGTATCGAACAGAAATTACCTGCCACGCTCTTTATTAAAACGCATCGAAGTTTCATCTTGAATCGAACAAAAATTCAAGAAATTCAGCCGTGGTTTAATAACACGTTGCAAGTAATTTTAACCAACGGCTCAAAAGTACCTGTTAGCCGTTCATATGTCAAAGAATTTAAAGAAAAACTTGGCTTAAGTTAAAAAATCACCACTTGAAATGTCGAATGCATTTCAAGTGGTGATTTTTGCATTTGGTGAAGAAATTCTGGCATTTCATGAAAAAAAGCCCTTAAAAAAAACGTTTTCTTTATATACTTAACCCATAGAAAACAGACAAAAGGGAGCGAAGAAGAATGGAAAAGAAAGTATATTCATTTTTACAACAAGCAGCAGTTTTTGCCATTATTATGTTAATCGCCAACGGCTTGGCGTTCATTTCCCCAATACCAATGCCTGCTTCAGTAATTGGCATGGTGTTATTGTTCATTGGTTTATGTACAAAAGTTGTTAAATTGGAGCAAGTGGAAGGGCTAGGTAATAGCTTATCAACGGTTATTACATTTTTATTTGTTCCTTCAGGGATTTCCTTAGTTAATTCTTTAGGGATTATGCAACAATTTGGCGTTCAAATTGTTTTTGTTATTTTAGTAGCGACACTAGCGTTACTAGCAACAACTGGTTGGACGGGCGCCTTTTTATTGCATATGAAAGATGCTCGAAAAGAAAAAGAACCCGCAGCAACGAAGAAAGCGAAAGGAGAGGTTCGCGCATGAATCCGTATGTTGGCATTATTATTTCATTAGCTGTATTTGGCATAGGTACTTGGTTGTTTAAAAAAAGCAAAGGTTTCTTCTTATTTACGCCATTATTCGTTGCGATGATTTTAGGCGTTGTCGTTTTAAAAGTAACAGGAATTAGTTACGAGCAATACAATGAAGGTGGCAAATATATCAGCTTCTTTCTAGAGCCTGCGACAGTAGCGTTTGCGATTCCTTTATATAAAAAGAGAGACGTGTTGAAAAAATATTGGTTAGAAATTTTAACGGCGTTAACAATTGGTTCTTTTGGTTCGCTAGTGGCTGTTTATTTTGCAGGAAAAGTGATTGGCATGGATAATCATTTAGTGGCCTCAATCTTACCACAAGCAGCTACAACAGCGATTGCCGTACCTATTTCTCAAACTGTTGGCGGCATTGCTTCCATTACGGCGTTTACTGTAATCTTCAATGGTGTACTAACCTATGCCTTGGGCCGAATTGCATTGAAATGGTTTAAAATTAACAATCCAATCGCCAAAGGTTTAGCTTTAGGTGCGGCCGGACATGCCCTAGGTGTGGCAGTAGGCATGGAAATGGGCGAAACAGAGGCTGCTATGGCTAGTATTTCTGTCGTAGTGGTTGGTGTAGTTACTGTTTTAGTAGTTCCTTTCTTTGCAACGGTCATTGGTCTATAAAAAAGTGGGATTCCTCACTTTTTTATGAGTAGCTAATTTCTATCAGCTAGCAGTCTCTGCTTATTCTGTTCCCGCCGTTTATCAATTTTTAAGCCTGGGACAAAAATCCAAAGTGATTTTTGTCCCAGGCTCTTTTGTGTTGTTTACACGATTTTTTGAGTATAGATAGGGCGCGTGGAAGGATTGACCAGTCTTTTTATAGAATGGTTGCTCCTAAAGTTTGTTTAAAGTGGCGTAACGCCCATTCGTGTCCTTGTTCATCAAAACTAGCAACGGCGCGTTCAGGAATCATTAATTGATAGCCTAAATTATAGGCATCGACAGCCGTATGCAACACGCAAATATCTGTACAAACACCAGTTAAACAAAGCTCTGTAATTCCTCGTTCTCGTAACCGAATGTCCAAATCTGTACCACTAAAAGCAGAATAGTGCCGTTTGTCCATCCAATAAACGGTTGCCTCATTTTTGTGAGCTTGATAAAAATCAGCTAGCGAGCCAAACAGATTACGCCCGTCAGTTCCTAAGACATTGTGGGGCGGGAAAAGTTTATTTTCAGGATGATAGCGATCTAGGGGGTCATGCCCATCAATGGCAAAAACCACAAAATCGCCATTGTCAAAATAGTGCTTTGTTTGTTGAACAAGGGCCGTTTCAATGGCTTGTCCAGCGGCACCAGTGGTTAGTTTTCCGTCTGTGGCGACAAAATCATTCGTATAATCAATGGAAATCAGAGCTTTCATTTGGCAACCTCCTAAAGGTTAAAGTCATTTTGTTCATTTTACAGCTTTTAAGAAAGCATTTCAAATGATAAAAGTACATCAAATTCTAAAAAAGCTGTTTCAAAATAAACGCTTTGGCTAAAAAACATGCTATAATTTTGCTACAAATTAAAGCAGGTGAATAGAGTGAAAAGAAAAATCGTACGTTTTATCCTTTGGTTGTTAGGAATCATTGTGGTTATTTGCTTAGGTGTGTTTCTCGCCTTTCAATTATCCCCTAAGCCAGGCGCTTGGGTCATCAACCAGTTATTCGCAGGCGAAGTTGAAATAAAAGATTCAGCTTCCTATGATAAAGCATTACCCAATGTCCAATTGCAAGAAAATCAAACATACCCTTCTTCAAGAAAAAAGAATACCTTTGATTTGTATTATCCCCAAACGTCAAAACAAGCGGTACCAGTCGTTTTATGGGTCCATGGTGGTGGCTATGTGGGAGGAGATAAGTCTGGGATGAAAGAGTTTGCGACACGTTTAGTGGCTGATTCCTCAGTTGCCTTTATTTCAATGAATTATGAATTAGCACCAGACGCACCTTATCCAAGCCAGCTCCAGCAGGTCAATGAACTTGTTCAATTTTTATTAGAAAAGAAACAAGCGTATCCCATGTTAGATTTATCTAAGCTTTTTATTGGCGGGGACAGTGCGGGTGCACAGATTGCTCTACAATATGCAACAGTTCAAACCAATGCCAACTATGCCAAAGAATTAGGGATGACTGCAGCGTTGCCGGCTAGCCATTTAAAAGGCACACTCTCGTATTGTGGTCCGGTGGATTTGAAACAAATGGCCAACCAACAAAGTGATAATCGTTTTATGAAATTTTTCGTTAAAACAGTGGCTTGGTCCTTGCTTGGCACTAAAGACTGGCAGACGAGTTCAGAACTGCAAGAAGTGAGTTTAGTGGATAAAGTCACCAAAGAATTTCCCCCGACGTATCTAACAGATGGCAATAGCTTTTCATTCCAAGAGCAAGGACTAGCCTTGGTTCAGCGGTTAAAAACTTTAAATGTTCCAGTTTCAGCTCTCTTTTTCAAAGATAAGAAAGCAACGATCACCCACGAATATCAATTCGACTATCAAACAAAAGAAGCTAAACAATGTTACCAAGAAACAGTCCAGTTTGTGAATACGTATAAATAAACAGAGGCCTTAGAAATATTTCTAAGGCCTCTGTTTATTTATTTTTGTCATTTTTTTAGCTGAGAAATATGTATAAATTAAACAAAAATGTTTATTTAATGATGTTTACATGAGAAAAAATCCGTGCTATACTACGAACTCGTTTGTTAATTTTAATGTTAAAAATAACGTTTTTGTTATTTTTGTGAACAAATTAACATTTTTATCTTACAAAAACAGCAAAAAATTCGTTTAGTTAACAAAAAGAAAATTAAAAAATAAATTTTTTTTTTGAAATTAAGAAAATATCTTTAAAAAAATCAGAAGAAAACTTCGTATACTTGAGCCATAGGTTGGTTGTGGAAAGTTTACTTCGAGGGAGGAGTGATGAAGTTAATGAAAAAGAAAATCGCTGTTTTATTGGCAACTTGTTTACTTGTACAACCATTTTTATCTGTTTCAGCGTGGGCGATTGAAGGGGAGCAACAAACGGAACGTACGCAGACACAGCCAAAAACAGCAGAAACCAGTACAAGTGAAGCAACAAAAGAAAGCAGCGCACATTCTACAGAACAGTCATCAATGACTGAATCTAGTGCTATCACAGAAAAAGTAACCACCTCTTCCACAGAAACAAAACCAAGCGAAGAGCAGAAGCAAATCACGTTGACCTTTGAAACAACGGATCAAGCTTTGTTTCAAAATGATGCCAAAAGTTATCAAGTGGTAAAAGAAAAAAATCAGCCACTTCGGACAGAAGAATTACCAAAATGGGCGAATAGTGAGGAAAATGCGACTTTCGTTGGCTGGTCTTACCAAGGAAAAACATATACAAATGAAGAACTTCTTCAATTAGAGTTTTCAGAAGATACACAACTTACGGCTGTCTTTAAACAGAAACTGACACGCATGGCCAGAGCTGTTTCAATTGATCAGTCCATTGCGGACACAATTGCTCCTGCAGATAAAACAAAAGTGATTGTTGTGCCAAGTCCTGCAGGAGATGGAGCAGCGTACAAAGAATATGCATCGACAGAGGCTGGCTTGAAAGAAGCCTTGTTTGATTTGTATCGACAGGGGAACAATGGCGATTTCACTCTTTATATAGGAAACAATATTACAACGAGTGCGGCGACCACCGCTAAAGTGATTCCTGACACCGTTACGGCAAGTAATATGACCTTTTACGCCTTGCAAGGTAAGGTCAATCATTTAGTGATTACTGGAAACAGCGCGGATCCGATTAGTATGGATCAAACGGCGCCAACGGGTTCTAAGACGTTAGGATTTAATCAAAATATCTATTTTGGCTCAAACATCACTTTGAGAAATCTAAACTATACAGGTACGAATATGTATTTAAATGGTTACAGTTTGAACTTGAATGGCGGCTCTAGTGGAAACGGTCTGACCGTATACGGTGGAACGGATACAGGAGATGTTTCAGGAAACCCAACTTTAACAGTAAATAGTACAGGTACAGGGACATGGAATTTCTATGGCGGAAACCAAAATGGTGGTAATTTAGCTGGAAATCCTACGATTATTATTAACAATACACGGAGCGGACTAAATACATTAAGTGGGGGCGCCAATATTGGGACAGTGACTGGGAATACTTCATTGGTTGTCAATGATTCTGGTGGCAGAATTGCTTCAATTTATGGGGGCGGTTATGGGACCAACGCAACCAACACAGCGAATGTTACTGGTAACGTCTCAACAAAGGTTGCGATTACGAATGCTGCTACAGGTTTCCAATTAAGTACGTATTATGGCGGTGTTCAATACGGAAATATTGGTGGAAAAGTAACAAACGATATTTCTGGATATGGCCGTTGGTATACAGCGGGTCAACGTTTTATTGGTGGCTCTTCCCGCGGCGATATAGGAACGAATCGTGCGACTGATGGAATTACTACAAATTTAAATACACAGTTGTATAGTGCGGGTCGTGCAGATTTTGAAGGAGGCAACCAATATTCTGGAACGATCATCGGAGATATTACGAATGTGGTTACAGCAGGAACGAATTCCGCTGGTGGTATTAATGATTTTAATGGCGGTGCTGGTAACAATGTTTCGAAATTTAACAAGAGTCAAATTGGGGCCTCAAATGAAGCAACGTATGATGCTTATACACCACAACAAAGAGCAGAATTAGCCAAATCAGCAGCAGCTTTTAAAGTTTTTGGAAATATTTCTTCTAAATTAGTCAGCGGTTCGTTTAATAATGGTGCAATTTACTCAACTGCAGCTGGTCGCGGTGGCTATATTGAAGGAAATACAACAATTGAAGTGGGAACAGCGAATGGTGATGGGTCCTTAGGTGGCGATGGTATGGCTTATTCAGGTGCAAAACCGACAAGCTTAGATTATTCAACGACCAATAAAAGTCGTGGTAATAATTCAGGTTGGGATATTGTTGGTGGCGGCGGCTATCCTGCTAGTAATGATACTTGGGATATCTATATAAAAGGAGATACTAAGACTGTTTTAAATAATACCATTGCTCGCTGGACATATGGTGGCTCTTTTTCAGGTGTCGTTGAAGGCAATACTTCTAACACATTGAATGGCGGGATTGCTGACACATTAGAAGGAACAGGCTATCAAGCAGCTCGAGTTTATGGAAACGGTCAAACAATCGTTAATAATGGTCAAGTCGATTGGTTTCTTTCAGGCGGTGGCTGGAATGATGCCAAAAATGTTGGGAATGTCGGTGTAACGGTTTATGAAGGAGTAATTAATGCTTCGATGGGCGCTTCTTATGGAGCAAGCGGTGGCCATACAATTACTGGTAATTCAGACAATCGCATCTACGGAGGAAATTTCTCAGGAACTCCTCGGACAGGCGCGAACGGTTTTTCAGGTGGGATTACCAATGCGGGCTCACTTCTTGGAAATGCCAAACTCTTAATTGATTTAAGAAATTACAACGGAGAGTTTAAGTTGCCTGGTAATACCTACATTACTGGTGGTCGGCCCTATGGTCAAAATACGACACTAGGAACGGATGAATCAAACACAATTACTTTAAATATTTTCACTAAAACAGGTGTGGAATCTCTAAATGGGGCCAGCATTTACGGTGATGGTGGAACCAATGCTGCGTATACCAAGAACGGCAAGATTACAATGAATATTCAAGCAGCGGGTTCTAGTATTGGAAATTTATATGCGACACAGTATTCCAATATCAGTGGCGGAAAAATCTTACGTGATGTTACCGCAAATGTTCAAGGTGCAGTTAGTATTAACGGTTTATCCGGTGGTTCATCAACAGATAATTTCACTAATGCAATTGTGAATGCTAGTTCAAATAAAGTGGTCTTTAACTTTGGGACTAACGTTGACGGCACCAATAACTATCAAACAGAACCACTAAATGCGACAGGCTTAGGCGTTGTCAACTTTACGGAATTAAATGTCACCAATGGCATTAAATTAATGGCTAATGGTGGGAACATCAAAAATGGCGTTTCTGCTACTGCCGCGAATCATAGTACGACTTACAATGAATTCGGATCAATTCATCTATCTAAAAACGCTGGAATTGGGATTACCAACACGGCCAATTTAATTTCAGCTAGCAAACTAACGGTTCAGGATCATGCAACATTAGAAACAATTCCTGGTACAGGTAAGGTAAACATTGCGGATTTTGAAGCTGTCGATCCAACAAAAGATGAACTTTTATGGATTAAACCAACGACAGATACAACTGCTTTGGTGGATAGCACAGGGACTTGGTTTGGAAATGTCAAAGCCTATCAGGTCTTGACGATTAATCCAACGGTCAATAATGCTACAAAACTTATGCCAACAACGTTTCATGGGATTGAAAAAGCGACTGGAAAAACATTTATTGGCGATAACGATGTGACAAAGGGCGCCAATGGCTATGGGATAGCAATTCCTGGTTCCATCATCGATTACGAAGTGGAAACGCCTGGAATTGTGGCAGGTGCAGGTACTATTTCTCATGATGTAAAAGAGGTCAAAGCTGGCAATGCGCCGTTAACCTTACAAGCGTGGGGCACCGAAGTAGCTGGACAAAAAGTTCAAAAAGGACGTTTGATGATTCCGACCTCAAGTGCTTTAACACCAACCCTAAGCTTCCTTCCTGACGAAGTAACAGGTTCTTGGTTGCACCAAGGAACGGTTAAGTCTAGTGAAGTTGGGAGCGCGATAGAGCAAATTCCAGAGCAAAAAGATACCACCCCGCTTTCATGGAAAGCGACGAATATGAACTACAGTTATCAGGTGAAAGTTCAATTTTCAAATAAAGTGGAACTTTCGGGGCAATCGGTGATTGTCACAGAAGATGAGGCAGCGCAACTAACGACTGTCGATAAAGTAATAGAAATGCTCGGTGCAAAAGGTCGGCCGTTTTTCAAGACCTCATTAAAAGAGACGGATTTACCACAAATTCAAGCGCCGTTAGCAGAAAAAACTGTATCGCGGACACATGATATTCAATTAGAAGCAGGGACGTCAGGAGATAATTTGCAAAACAAAACGGTTCATTTAGTTGTTGTGAAAAATGAAAGTGTCCTTGCCAAAGATCGTTCGTTTGCTTTGTATGCGACAAGTGCGCATTTGAAATTAAAAGAAGCAAATGGCTTAACGAATTCAGACGAGTTGGCACAATGGACACAAGCAACGGTGATTTTCGCAGATGGTCGGGCCAATCAAACACCAAGTCTTGATGCCGCAACCTTCCAAGCCATTCAGCAAGCGAAACCAGAAGAATTAGCCAAAACGGTGCCAGCCAATTATCAATTTACAGAAGCTGGTGAAACATTAAATAAAAAAGTCAATGTGTCTATTTCAGGCGAATTAACGTTAGAAAAAGTACCTAAAACAATTGATTTTGGCAAACAAAAAATTTCTGCCAAGCCAGAAGTTTACTGGCCAACTCTTTCAGATGATTTAGTCGTTCAAGACACACGCGGGACAGAAAGTACGCCTTGGAAACTGAATGTTCAGGTAACGAATCCCTTAACGAACGGCACAGATCAATTGGAAGATTTGTCATTGGTTACAGACAAAGGAGAATTTTTACTCAATAAAGGAGATACGGTTGTTACAGAAAATGAAGGCTCCGGTTCAGGTAGTTATACAATTAACCAAGGTTGGGGTGCGGCAAACCAACGGGGACTTAAACTATCTGTGCCAGTCGAGAAACAAAAAGTTGGCGAATTCAAAGGGACATTGTCATGGTCATTAGTCATGGCACCATAACAAGGAGGAGAGAAGTGAGATGAAAAAATACCTTTTGCTTAGTTGTTTTTTAGGTCTTTTCAGCTTCTGTCATTCAGACACTGCGTTTGGGGAAGCAGCTTATGAAAATAGTGGTGTTGTCTCCTTTTATGGAACGTATGAATATCCCACAGAAGAGTCGACAACAGCGACTAGTAATTCTTCCACAACGACCGAACCCACCAAGCCAGCTGACGGAGGCGCTTCATCCGTCCTTTCTTCTGGCGTATATGGGTCGCGACAAGGAAGATTACCAGCGACAGGTACCACCAATCAAGGACCATTTATTTATTTGGGAATCAGCCTTATCACTATAGGCATATTATTTATTAAAAGGAGAAGAGAAGATGAAAAAAACAGTATTAGCAGTAGTAGGGATTGTAGGATTTAGCGGTGTCCTAGCGACACAACAAGCATTTGCGGAAGATATTAACGTGAACTATACAAGTAATGGCGCCATTACATTTGAACCAGATACAGATCCAACGAAGCCAGTTAACCCAACCAATCCAGATGAAAAAGTTGAACCAGAAGATCCAACTGACCCAACTGGACCAAAACCAGGGACTGCAGGCCCCTTATCAATTGACTATGCTTCAAGCTTTCAATTTGGCGCCCAAAAAATCACTTCCGATACGAAAGATTATTACGCACAAATTCAAACATTTAAAGATGGAACAACAGGTCCCAACTATGTTCAGGTAACGGATAAACGTGGGACACAAGAAGGCTGGACGTTAAGCGCTGTACAAAATGCGCAATTCAAAACAGCCCAAAATGAAGAATTAGTGGGGGCCGCTTTATCGATTGCCAATGCAGGTGTGACATCGATTGTTGATGCCGCATACGCGCCAACACCAACAGCAGCACATACCTTTGTTCCTGGAACAGAAGTAGAATTAGTCAAAGCAGAAGATGGCAAAGGAATGGGGACTTGGGTCTATCGTTTTGGGAAAGATGCGACAGAAGGTGCTACTGCCGTGAAATTAAATGTCCCAGGTAAAGCGATTAAATTAGCAAAAGAATATCGTACGACCTTAACATGGACATTGAAATCTGTACCAACGAATGTTGGAGGCTAAGTAAATGAAAAAAACAGTCGTCTACTCCTTGTTATTCGGAACAATGTTGCTTGGCGCCACTGTTCCTGCTGAAGCGGCGACGGTCGTTTTTGATAGCGAACAGTCGATTGTTTTTACCCCAAGCACAGATGGGACGGATCCAGTAAATCCAGAAAATCCCGATCCAGAAAAACCAGTTCGACCAGTCGATCCAACGAATCCTGATGGACCTAATCCAGGTACCCCTGGTCCACTTTCCATCGATTATGCCTCAAGTTTGGATTTTGGGAGTAATGAGATATCGAATAAGGATCAAACGTATTTTGCCAGAGCGCAAACCTATAGAAATCCAGATGGTTCAGCAAGTGAATTAGCAACTGCTAATTATGTACAAGTAAGTGATTTACGGGGAACCAATGCTGGCTGGGTTTTAAAAGTGAAACAAAATGGTCAATTTCGTAATGCAGAAACATTACACAAAGAATTAACAGGCGCCACCGTTGCCTTTACTGAGCCCAGTGTGCGCTCAAATGCGACGGACGTATTGCCGCCAACTGCTACCGCAAACATTCAATTAGATGCTGCGGGCGCAGAAACTGTTGTCATGCAAGCCCCAGAAAAGACCGGCGCCGGAACGTGGATCACGCTGTGGGGGCAAGCAGAAAAAGTGACCGAAAAAAATCAACAAGGACAGCAAGTAAATGCCACAATCACACGGGCAATCTCACTAACTGTTCCCGGGAAAACCCCTAAGGATGCAGTACAATATAAAACAACTTTGACTTGGCTACTTTCAGATGTACCAGTAAATAATGGAGGGAAATAAATGAAAAAGACAAAAGTAATGACATTGATGGCAACCACAACTTTAGGCGCACTGGCACTTGTACCAATGAGTGCATTAGCAGTCGACGGTGGTGAATACCAAACAAACGGAGCGATTCAATTTGCACCAAATACGAACCCAACGAATCCAGTTGATCCGACGAATCCAGATCCGGATAAACCAATTACGCCAGTTGATCCAACTGATCCGACAGGGCCTAAGCCAGGGACAGCAGGTCCGTTATCCATTGACTATGCATCTAGCTTATCTTTTGGGGAACAAACGATTACCTCAAAAAATATGACCTACTATGCAGAAACACAAAAATACAAAGATAATGCTGGTGCCGACCAAGAAGGCCCGAACTTTGTTCAAGTCTCAGATAATCGTGGGACTGAAACAGGTTGGACGCTAAAAGTAAAACAAAATGGTCAATTCAAAACTGAAGCCAATCAAGAACTAACAGCGGCCAAAGTAACTTTAAGCAACGGACGCGTGGTTTCAGCTTCACAATCTGCAAAACCAACGACAGCGCCAGCTACGATTGAATTAAACCCAACTGGGGCTGAATCAGTGGTCATGGCTGCTGGCGATAAAGAAGGTGCGGGTACGTACTTAATGAGCTGGGGCGATAGTGTAGATACCGCTAAAACAAGTATTTCCTTAGAAGTACCTGGTTCAACCACAAAATATGCGAAAAAATACACGACAACTTTTACTTGGACTTTGACAGATACACCTGCTAACACAGGAAACTAAGAACGACAGCATACACGCAAGATCGGGATATAAGTCAAAAATTTTTGGCTTATCTTTCGGTCTTTTGGTGCTTATAATACAACAAAGAATGACAGACATAGGAGAATGAATATGAACAGATGGAAAGTATATGCAACGGTAATCGCTTGTATGTTATTTGGCTGGATTGGCGTGGAGGCGCACGCTTCTGAATTTAATTTTGCGGTCACACCAACAATTCCCGAAAATCAAGTGGACAAATCAAAAACCTACTTTGACTTAAAAATGGCGCCTGGTGCCAAACAAACCGTAGAAATTCAGTTACGCAATGATACAGATGAAGACATTACCATTGAAAATACGGTGAACTCAGCGACAACAAATTTAAATGGCGTAGTAGAATATGGCCAAAACGGGATCAAACCTGACAAAACTTTACGCTTTAACTTAAAAGATTATGTGGAAGCACCGAAAGAAATCATCTTGCCGAAGCATTCCCAAAAGACCTTACCTTTAACCATCACGATGCCTAAAGATTCTTTTGATGGCGTGATGGCTGGCGGCATAACACTCAAAGAGAAAAAGAAAGAAACCACGACTTCTGCGGATCAATCAAAAGGGTTAGCTATTAATAATGAATACTCCTATGTTGTGGCTATTATTCTTCAGCAAAATGAGACAAAGGTTCAACCAGATTTAAAATTACTGGGGGTTAAACCAGGCCAAGTCAACGCGCGAAACGTCATCAATGTTTCTTTACAAAACCCACAAGCGGCCTACTTAAACCAATTACATTTAATCAACACTGTTTCAAAAGGAGGCGAAACGCTTTACCAATCCGCTACTGAGGATATGCAAGTGGCGCCAAACTCTAACTTTAGTTACCCAATTTCTTTAAAAGGGGAACGATTAACGCCAGGGAAATATGTCTTGAAATCAACGGCCTATGGTGTAAAAGATGAAAAGGGCACCTATCAAGTCAAAGGCGACAATGGTGAAGAACGGTACCTGTACAAATGGGAATTTACAAAAGAATTTACTATTTCTGGGGACGTTGCTAAAGAATTAAATGAAAAAGACGTAACCATTAAAGGAACCAATTGGTGGTTGTATCTACTGATTGCATTAATCATTCTAGCGCTGCTCTTATTGATTTTCTTCTTGTATCGTAAAAAGAAAAAAGAGGAAGAACAACAATCTGAGCAATAAAAAGGGCTATCTATTGACAAAAAGGGTTTTCCTTGTAAAAGTAAAGGTACTTTTACAAGGAATTGCTTCCCATAAAGTAGAGGTAGAGAGAGTGAGAAGCCATGAGAAAAAAGTATCTTTTTTTATTTAGTTCTTTGCTAATTTTTACGGCTGTCGAAATAGAACCAATTCAAACATTGGCGACACCTATTTATAATCCCTTAGAACCAACGGAAGAAATTCAACCAAAACCAGAATCAATCACCCCTCAGGAAAAGTCAGAACCGGAACAACCTGCGCCGACCCCTCCGGAAGATCAAAAAACTACGGTTCCTTCTGAAGAAAAAAAGCCTTCACCCAAGAAAAAAGACAAACCTGTGGAGAAACCGGCAATGTCAAAAGAAAAAAAGAAACAAACAAAAGAAACAACGGCTCATCCCTTACAAGTGAATAAAGACTTTGTCTTTCCTAACGGACTTGGTGCAGGCGGCGATGAAGAATCTGAAAGCTATTTAGCAGCGGTTGGGTACTTTCTTTCAGGAAATGGATTGTATGGGAAAAAAATGGATGTGAGAGAAGTCTATGATATTGATGATGTTTTTAAATAAAGTGGATAAAAGAAAAATCGCCTTATTTCAGTTACTGGAAAATGCACCGATGTTAACAGAGTCAAAAGAAACCGTAATGCAGGAGTTAGAATTATCTGAATTTATCGTGAACAAAACGGTCGCTGAATTAAATGCCGATTTTATTGAATTTGGTTTATCAGAGGATTTTCAAATTGTGAGCGATGGTATTTTCTTAACTCTTAATGAATCAGGAACGGAAACTTCCGCTACTTTGATTGATTGCTATATTAAAGAGTCGTTACGTTTTGCTATGTTTCAAGATTTCTTTTTACAGCGTTTTGATTCTGTGAATGAGTTTGCTCTAGAACACTTTGTTAGTCACACATTGGCTTATAAGGAGTTCAAGGAATTAAAGAAAATGCTGGAAAATTATCAAATTACAATTAATAAAGAATTTCACTTGGTAGGAAATGAAACCAATTTACGCGAAGTAACAACACTGGTTTTTTTACAATTATACCAACGTGATTTTTCATTGTACGGTAAAAAAGTTTTAGAGCAGATTCGGAACTTTGAGCTATTTTTTTCTGAGAAGGTACATCTTAATCAGCGTGCGGGCTATGCACAAGCTAAATGTTTTCATTTTTTGGCGGTTTCTTTAGTACGAACGCAGCAACAGTTTTATGTAGAGAAAAAAGTAGATTCGCAAGTGTTAAAACAATTAGCCGGTGACAATCAGCAGAATGTTTTCAATTGGTTAGAGAGTCTTCAAGTCCCAGAACCACAACGAACAAACGAAGGCAATTATTTACTCTTATTTTTAATTGCTGAAGAGTGGCTTCAAGTAGCTTCAGCAGCACTTTGCCAAAGATTTGCAGAAATTCAACAATTGAATCGTGACTTGTTAAGCTATTTAAAAATACAATTTCAGCTTTCTGAGGAAGTCCTGCAAGGTTTTGAACAAAAAGTAACAATCGTACATTTTAAATTGTTCCATTTTCCAATAGAAGCAAACTATAGTTATCGCAAAATGGATATAACCTACTTTGCAGAAACGTATACAGAGTATTTTTCTGCTAGTCGACAATTTATTCAAGAACAAAAAACGAATCCCGCTGTTTGGGATGCCAGACAGTTTTTATTTTATCGGTATCTGTTGTTAATGGTGGATGCGTTACCATTGAAAAAAGTTTTGGCTCCGATTACATTGTGTGTCGACTTTTCCTTTGGTGAAGCCTATAATCGTATGATACAAAAAAATATTGAAAAAATTACGGAATGGAATATCATTTTCAAAGCACATGTAGATGAAAGTGTACAATTAATTTTATCGGATATTCATTTTGTCGATTGGCCTGAGATTACTCAAATTATTTGGCTAGCGCCACCACGTCCTGTTGATTGGTCGCATTTTATTAAAACGCTGAGTGCACTAAGACCGCACTCGGGAGAAGAAAACAAGGTCGGGACAGCACCGCTTAGCTCCGAGAAATAAGAAGAAATTTCCGGAAATTGTTCTTTAATTTTTGGATAATTTCGGCTTATTTCCGAAGGAGCTGGTTCTGTTCCCGCCGTTTATCAGATTTTGAGCGTGGAGCAAAAATCCAAAGTGATTTTTGTACCACGCTTTTTCTTTTAGAATATAAAAATTAAAAATAATAAAAAAGTTGAAACTTTTTATGCTTGTGATTCGTCTATATAAGTGTACAGGAAAGGAGGTTCCAGAAATCGATGGTTTTCGATGGTTGGAAAAGAAAAAAACAAATTCGCGCGTTAGAAACGCTTGTTGATACCAAATATGAAAAAATGTATCGCATTGCCTTTAACTATACACATTCGAAAGAAGATGCCTTGGATGTGATTCAAGAAAGCTTTGAAAAGGCACTGAAGGCCATCCAAAAAGGACCCGATATTAATGATTTTGACGCGTGGTTCTTTCGAATTCTGCTTTCTGTAGCGACAGATTATTGGCGTAAAAAGAAACGAGAAGCTGTTCATATTGAAAAAGATGAACATGTGTTAGCCCTTTTAAATAATCCCCAACGCAGTTTTTTAGAAATTGAAGAAATTATTAATCAATTAGATAGTCCCAATCGTGAAATTATTCTATTAAAATTTTTTGAAGGATTTACGCTAAAAGAAATCGCCTTGATCCTGGATATTAACGAAAACACGATTAAAACGAAGATGTACCGCAGTTTGAATGAACTCCGAAGTCTATTGAATTAGTAAAAGAAAGGAAGCGAAAAAATAATGGAAGATTTTGTAAAAAGTGTTGTTAAAAACTTTTCAAAAGAATACCGCCAGCAACCGTTGCCAACGGATCTACAAGCGGAAGTCAAAGCGCGTTTTCATAAAGAGAAAAAGCGGTACACCTGGCTTCGTTTTAGAAACCGCTCACTGCAAAGTAGTGTAGTGGTGGCTTGTGGCTTTGTCTTATCAGTCAATTTGTTTCCAGGTTTTAGTGAAGCAGCCCGCAACATTCCTGTGTTAGATAAAATTGTTCAATTAGTCACCATCAAAACGTTGACAGCGAAAAAACAGGAAAGTGAAGTAAACATCGATGTCCCTAAAATCCAAACATCCCAAGAATCTTCAGTAGCCGACACGCTCAATAAAAAATACTTGAAAGAAGCCCAAACAGAATTTCAACAAGTCAAAGGGCAATTGTTTGATGGTTCTCGTGTTTCAGTCACTGGAGATTATGAAAAAGTCGTGGACGACCGTCGCTTCCTAGTGGTCAAACGAACCTTCACAGAAATTAAAGGCAGCTCTGCGACGACAACGAAATATGACACCATCGACAAACGAGCCAATGTTGTCGTTTCACTCCCCTTAATTTTTAAAAATGATTTTTACATTGATGTCATTAGTAGTGAAATTAAACAACAAATATCAGACCAAATGAAGAACGATAGCAATAAAATATACTGGTCCGAAAAAGAGGATGCCCCCAGTGATGTTCAACCCTTCAAAAAAATTAAAAAGGACCAACCTTTCTATATCAATGAAAAACACCAATTAGTGATTGTGTTTCCTCAAGGAGAGATTGCGCCTTACTATATGGGCACCCCTGAATTTGTGATTCCTAATCAAGTCATTGAGAATGAATTGGCAGCGCCTAATTATTTAAAATAAACTCAGCAAAAAACACGCGACAGTTTTAAGAAATGTCGCGTGTTTTTTACTGACCTAACCAAGTCAGTTGCGGTTTTACTGAGAGAAGCGTACACTAGAATTAAGCATAACAAGAAAGGGCGAATGGCAATGGAAAAATCAGAAAAAATTAGTATTTTACAAGATGTGGTTAAAATTAAATCTGTAAATGGAAACGAAGAAGAAGTGGCAATCTATTTACAAAATCTTTTGAAGAAATATGAGATACCTTCTGAACTTGTTTCTTATGCACCAAATCGTAGTAGTTTGGTTGCTTATTTAGGTGAAAACCGAGAAAAAGTCTTAGGGTTTAGTGGCCACATGGACGTGGTTTCTGAAGGGGACGAAAGTCAATGGACTTTCCCGCCATTTGCGGCCCATATTGAAGGAAATAAATTGTATGGCCGTGGCGCAACGGACATGAAAAGCGGCTTAGTCGCAATGGTTTTAGCAATGATTGAATTAAAAGAAAAGGAAGTTCCATTAAATGGAGCGGTTAAATTTTTAGGTACAGTTGGTGAAGAAGTCGGTGAGCTAGGTGCTGGCCAATTAACTGAAAAAGGCTATGCGGATGATTTAAGTGCCTTAGTCATTGGAGAACCAACCAATTATAACTTGATGTATGCGCACATGGGTTCAATTAACTATTCTGTTGTGTCACACGGAAAAGAAGCCCACAGTTCGATGCCAGAAGAAGGCATTAACGCGATTAATAATTTGAACGAATTTATTACAGAAGCAAACCAACAAATGGCGGAAGTCACAGCAAACTATGAAAATCCTGAATTAGGTCGAACGATTCACAATGTAACCGTCATTAAAGGTGGCACACAAGTGAACAGTATTCCAGGTCAAGCAGCCTTGCAAGGGAATATCCGTTCAATTCCAGAATTCAGCAACGACCAAGTCATTGCATTATTACAAAAAATTGTCGATGAATTGAACAAAAAAGAAAAACATCAGTTAGAATTAACGATTGATTACAATAAAATTCCTGTAAAAGCTGAGAAAGATTCTGCGTTAATTCAAGCCATTCAAGCCCAATTTGATCAACCATTACCATTAGTGACAAGCGCTGGGACCACAGACTTAGCTGAATTTACTAAATCAGACAATACATTTGATTGCGTTGTCTTTGGACCAGGTGTGACCACTACTGCACACCAAGTCGACGAATATGTCGAAATTGATAATTATTTAGATATGATTGATAAGTATCAAGCGATAGCAAAAAGTTATTTAAATTAAAAAAATGTCGCGCCTGAATCATAAAAATCAGGTGCGACATTTTTTATAAGGTTTATTCCACCACAGTCCATTCATTTAAGGTTTTTCCGTTCTCATCAACTAGCTCTAACCAGCTGTTTGTTCCAGCAAAATAGAGAAACAAGCCGACTTCATTAACGCTTTTTAAGACGATATCTTCCGTTGTGACAAAGTCTTTAAATTGGCCCTTGCGTTCATCACGAAGTTTTTCACCAAATCTGGCGGAGAAACCGACAGACCCGTCTTTATTTAAAGGGGCTTCTGGCATCATTGTCGCGCCAGCTTTAATAAGCATTTCATTGCGCTTTTGCCAAAAAACAGTTGCTTTGCTTTGTCGAGTATCAATATAAAAAGGAATTTGGCTAACTTCTTTTGTCCATTTGTGGCGTGCTTTGGCTGGTCTGGCTTTCTTCGGCGCCGGTTTTTTAAACAGAGAGTAGCCAAAACGTTCCAAGATAAAGGTGACTGTTTCTTTATAGTTAGTCACTGTCGCTACCGCACTTTTCGGAATTTTGACTGTCGCTGGGGTTGCTTCCAATGTTAAACCACTTTCTTTCGCATCATCTAGGAAAGCTTGCGCTAAATAGGCAAGTTCTGTGTCCCAAGTCGGTTTTAATAAAATCGAGTGATCAAAAGAAACTTCTTTATATGTAGCTTTTTCTTCAGCAAGTCCTAAAGCAACTAGTTGGTTATCTCTTAGCAAGAAAAGAATCGCTGCCTCTTTTTTCGGTAATTTAGTTGTTTGTTCAATGATTAAGTGGGCCTGATCGGCTAAGTCAATGAGTGTCTTTGTTTTTTTTAGATCAACGGTTAAATGTAAGTCCATGAAGTCTGCTCCTTTATCGTTAGTTTCTTCATTGTATCATGAAACAGCGTCTTCGTCTTTTAACGAGTCAGCGACCTTACAATATTGTTTGAAACAAAAAGAAGCTTTCGTGGTATACTTACTCACATACATAATTTTTAATGAGGAAAGTAGAGGAACAAGAATGAAAACACTTGGCAATATTTTATGGTTCATCTTTGGCGGCTTTTTTGGTGGCTTATCTTGGCTATTCGCAGGCGTGATTTGGTGTATTACAATTATCGGTATTCCGATTGGTTTACAATGTTTTAAATTAGCGGGGTTGAGCTTTTGGCCGTTTAAAAAGCGAGTCGTGTATAGTGATAGCGGCGTATCTTTGGTGGTAAACATTATTTGGCTGATTATCAGTGGACTACCATTAGCAATTGGGCATTGTATTAGTGGCTTGTTTCTTTGTCTGACAATCATCGGTATTCCGTTTGGGCAACAGTCCTTTAAATTGGCGAAATTAGCGTTAATGCCGTTTGGGGCCCGTGTTGTTTCAACAACTGATTTTTATTTTGAATAGTCAGAGGTTTCTCATTGACAAATAAAACGAAACAGCGTATTCTGTAAATGTAACAAATAACGTTACATTTAGTTTGGAGTGATTAGACATGGCCATGTCAACGAAATTAAGTGTTGCGATTCATATTTTAAGTTTGATTGAAACAGGTCCTCAAGAACAAGTGACTTCTGAATACATTGCTTCGAGCGTGAATACGAATCCAGTCGTTGTTCGACGACTAATGAGTCAGTTAAAAAAAGCCGGCTTGATTCATTCCATGCGTGGAGCCAATAAAAATACCTTATTAAAGAAACCAGAAGAGATCTCACTGTATGAAATTTATACAGCGGTTGAATTGGAACGAGAGATTTTCAATATCCATCAAAATCCTAATCCAAACTGTTCCGTTGGGGCAAATATCCAATCGGTACTAGAAACTGAATTTACTAAAGTGCAACAAAAAATGGAAGAAGAATTGAAAAGCATCACCTTAGCAGATGTGATTCATGAAATAGAAGTTAAGAGAGATAAGTAATCTCTCTACTTTTAAAGTATTAAATGTAACTATTTTAGTTCTATTTGAAAATGAAAGGATGATTTACATGAAAGTAGCAGTATTAGGAGCAACAGGAAAAGAAGGACAATTACTTTTAGCAGAAGCTAAACGTCGCGGGATGGACGTGACAGCCATCGTTCGTAATGCCTCAAAAATAACAGATGGCACACCGACCATTGAAAAAGATGTTTATCAATTAACAACAGAAGATATTCAAGCGTTTGATGTATTAATTAGTGCCTTAGGATTCCCTGATGTGCAAGATTTCCCCAAATCTACCCAGCATTTGATTGAGATTTTAACCAATCAAAAAACGCGCTTGTTTGTCGTTGGGGGCGCTGGAACCTTGTATGTGGACCCAGAACACACAACTCAATTAAAAGATACACCATCATTCCCAGCAGAAATTCAGCCATTAGCTTCGGCGATGGGCGAAGCTTTAAACTTATTGAAAGAAGCTCAAAACATCCACTGGACCTATATTAGTCCTGCAGCCATGTTTGATGCTGAAGGTCCTGCGACAGACCATTATGAAGTCGCTGGCGAAGAATTAACAACCAATAGTCAAGGTGACAGCTACATTAGTTACGCAGACTACGCCGTTGCCATGTTAGATGAAGTGGAAAGTAATGCACACCCAAATCAACGAATTAGTGTGTATCAATAAAAGAAAAAAATCATAAATAAAGAAAGAAGTGAGAGATAAAATGTTTTATCTCTCGCTTCTTTCTTTATTTACACAAAAATTAATAACATTTAGAACAAGGTGTTAAGCCTCTTGCTTGGGCATCTGCCAACGTAGTTGCCGTATAGGTTCCATTTCCACATTTGCGTGCATGGTATTTACTGCCAGTTGGTGTCACAAGAACAGTTGCGCTTGTTTCTGGACCAGCATTTGCAGCAGCCGTCTCGACTTCCGCTGGCGCCTGTGCGGCTTGTTGCGCCTCTGCTTCAGCTTGCGCTTTTGCTGCCGCTTCGGCTTGTTCTTTTTGCGCTTTTTCAGCGGCTAGTTTCTGAGCTTCTGCTTCTTTTCGTTGTTTTTCTTTGTGGGCATCTAATTGAGTTTTAACAACGGCTACCCGTTTTGTTAAAGCTTGATTTGGGGAGTTTAAAGCGTCAATTTGTTTGACCGCTTCATTATAGTAAGCTTCATTGCTTGGTTCTTGTTCAGCTTTTTCAACAGCGGCAGTTGCACTGGCGACTAATTGTTCATTTTTTTCTTTTTCAGCGATAGCGGTTTGAACAGTCGTTAACCGTTGTTGAAATCCTTCTTTGCCAACTGGGGCAGCAGCTACTAATTTTTCAGCTGCTTGATAATCGCTTTTACTTTTAGATTTTTCAGCAGTTGTAACTGCTTCATCAACAGGTACTGCTTCTTTGATTTTTTCAAGGCGATCATTGTATTCCTCGTATTCTTGACTTAATGAAGATACTAAGGTTGCGGCTTCATCATAGTTTTTCTGAGAAGGTTGCTTTTCAGCGTAAGCTAAGGCTTTTTCTGTTTTGGCCAATTCTTGTTCAGAATCTGTGATGCTCGCAATAAATTCTTTTGACGGTGTGACTTCGACTGATTTTTCAACTTTGGTATCTTTCTTCTCAGCAACAAAAGTGATTTTTTGCGTTTTTTCATCGGACAGTTTTACTTTGTAAGCAAACGTTTTGTCTTTTGTTTTTACTTCCTTGCCATTGGCCGTTAGTTTGCTGTTGCCGTCGTATTCGCCTTTGATGGTGGCTGAGCCATTGGCATCGGTTTCAACACTCTCTGCATCAAGTGAAAGTGTCGGGGAAGAATCTGTCGTGGCAACCCCACCAATAAATAGAGCGGCACTTGCTAATGCGGCATAGCCATATTGTTTTTTCGGTTGTTTCTTAATTAATGCTTTGATAGTCAGTCCCCCGCTGACAAGTAACCCTAATAGACCCAAAAGTCCTACTACTACACTCATTCATTTCTCTCCTTTCGATATAACGTTATTATACAATGTATTGTGAGAAAATGAACATTTTTTTCGTAATAATTAATAAATTTCCTGATAAAAAAATTATTTCCTGAAGCTCAAATTCTTTTGTAAAAATTTTGTTGTGCTAAAATGGAAAGTGAGTTTAACTACGTATGTTATTAGAGAAGGGGAAATCAATGAAAGCAGAAATCATTGCAGTCGGAACAGAGTTATTACTTGGACAAGTAGTGAATACCAACGCCACCTTTTTATCAGAAGAGTTAGCTGCGCTAGGCATCGATGTTTACTATCAGACCGTTGTTGGCGATAACGGCGGCCGCTTAGAAACGCTACTAACAGAAGCAGAACAAAGAAGTGATTTAATTGTCCTTTGTGGAGGGCTAGGACCTACAGAAGACGATTTAACCAAGCAAGTTGTCGCACAACATCTCCATAAATCATTAGTAGAAGATCAAGAAGGATTGAACCGCTTACACCAGTTTTTCCAACAGTCTAAGCGGCCAATGACGGAAAATAATCTACGACAAGTGTTAGCCATTGAAGGTGGACAAGTTCTTCAAAACCCGACAGGATTAGCGGTTGGTTCTTTCGTAACAGAAGGCACAACAAGCTATTTGCTCTTACCAGGGCCGCCCAATGAATTAATTCCGATGTTTCAACAAGCGGCACGACCTTTATTGATTGATGCGTTTCCACAAGAAGAACAATTGATTTCAAGAGTCTTGCGTTTTTATGGGATTGGTGAATCACAGCTGGTGACCGAGATTCAATCGTTGATTGCGCACCAAACGAATCCAACCATTGCGCCTTATGCTAAGCCTAATGAAGTGACACTTCGTTTAACAGTTAAAACAAAAGACTTAGTAGCTGGCGAAGAATTATTAACAGCGACGGAAGAAAAGGTTTTAGCTAAAGTGGGAGACTATTTTTATGGGTATGGGGATGACAATAGTTTAGCCAAGGTAACAGTGGATTTGTTATTACAAAACGGACAAACCGTCACGGCTGCTGAGAGCCTCACCGCTGGCCTCTTCCAAAGTACACTGGGGGAAATTGCGGGCGCTTCGAAGATTTTTAAGGGAGGCTTCGTGACGTATTCGCAAGAAACAAAAGAGAACTTTTTAGGAATTTCTCATGAACTTTTAGAAAAACATGGCACGGTAAGTGAAGCGTGTGCCAAAGAAATGGCAGAGAAAGCGCGTCAGTTAGCTAAATCTAACTATGGTTTATCATTTACTGGGGTCGCTGGTGACCCACTCGAAGGTCAACCGACAGGCACTGTTTGGATTGGGCTGGCGGAAGAAGGCCAACCAACTGTTGCAGAATGTTTCCATTTTAACCGTGACCGAAATTATATTAGACAGAGTGCGGTTATGCGAGGGTTAGATCTTTTGCGGCGCCGAATCATTAATAAAAAATAAATATGCGAATGTTTGTTCGGTTTTTTCTTGCTTTTTTGGTACAAAAGAGATATGATAGACCTACTAACAGGAAATGAAAAATAAGTTTATATAAATTAAAGGAGGATTATCCATTGGCAGATGATCGTAAAGTGGCTTTAGATGCCGCACTGAAAAAAATTGAAAAGAACTTTGGGAAAGGCTCTATTATGAAATTAGGCGAAAAAGCTGATCAAAAAATTTCAACTATCCCTAGTGGTTCTTTAGCGTTAGATGTTGCATTGGGCGTAGGTGGGTATCCACGTGGCCGAATTATTGAAGTATATGGTCCTGAGAGTTCAGGTAAAACAACTGTTTCTTTACACGCAATTGCAGAAGTGCAACGAAATGGTGGAACAGCCGCTTTTATCGATGCTGAGCATGCATTGGATCCTCAATATGCGGAGAAATTAGGCGTTAACATTGATGAATTACTTTTATCTCAACCAGATACGGGCGAGCAAGGCTTAGAGATTGCCGATGCCTTAGTTTCAAGTGGTGCGATTGACATCGTTGTCATCGACTCGGTTGCTGCGTTAGTTCCTCGTGCAGAGATTGATGGTGAGATGGGAGCGAGCCATGTCGGCTTACAAGCTCGACTAATGTCTCAAGCACTACGTAAATTATCAGGCTCAATTAATAAGACAAAAACAATTGCTATTTTCATTAACCAAATTCGTGAAAAAGTTGGCGTGATGTTCGGAAATCCTGAAACAACTCCTGGTGGACGTGCATTGAAATTCTACGCAACGGTTCGTCTAGAAGTCCGTCGTGCAGAACAGTTAAAACAAGGAACAGACATCGTCGGTAACCGCACAAAAATTAAAGTCGTTAAAAACAAAGTGGCGCCACCATTTAAAGTGGCAGAAGTTGATATCATGTATGGCCAAGGGATTTCCCAAGAAGGCGAATTACTAGATATGGCTGTGGAAAAAGACCTTATCAGCAAAAGTGGTGCTTGGTATGGCTATAAAGAAGAACGAATTGGCCAAGGCCGTGAAAATGCCAAACAATACATGGCGGATCATCCTGAAATGATGGCAGAAGTGTCTAAATTGGTCCGTGATGCATACGGCATCGGTGACGGTTCAACCATTACAGAAGAAGCAGAAGGTCAAGAAGAATTACCCTTAGATGAATAAATAACGAGTGAATACGACTCGTTAAGAAGAAGGACAACACTTACTGAACAGGACAGGTGTTGTCTTTTTTTGTTTAGAACTAAATTGTTAAATAGACTGTTGTCCATGTCCGAACCCATCCACATCAAGCAGCTTAGTCAAACAGCAGACTATGCGGCGTTTGTTCTAAAATTTAAACAATTCGTGACGGCGGAAACCTAAAAATGTGACGTTGTCTAATATTTGCTGCCCTTTCCAAAAGAAAGGGCTTTTTTAAGTTGACACCTTTCGCGACAAACATTAGAATAAAATTGTGTGTATGCACAAATATGCAAGTAGGCATATTGATAATTGATTTTAGTTTATCAAAAAACTACAAGATATGAATTAACAAAAAGATAGTATGGAGGTGGAAATATGGTTTTAAATATTCTCCTCGCTATCGTCGGTTTGATTGTCGGTCTTGGTTTAGGATTTGTTATTGCAAAGTCACGTCATGATAAAGCAATAAATGGTGCAAAAATTTCAGCGTCGAGTATTCTCGAGAACGCTCGGAAAGAATCAGAAACACTGAAAAAAGAAGCATTGCTAGAAGCTAAGGAAGAGAACCAGAAGTATCGTTCAGAAATTGAAAGTGAGTTGAAAGAAAGCAGATTAGAACTTAAATCTCAAGAAAATCGTTTAATTCAACGGGAACAAACGTTGGATCGTAAAGATGACTCTCTTGAAAAACGTGAAGGCTCACTGGAAGAAAAAGAAGAGAAACTTGGTGCTAGACAGCAATTAATTGATGAGCGAGAAAAAGAAGTAGAAAACTTAATTAATCAGCAACATCAAGAATTAGAACGAATTGCTTCCCTTTCAAAAGAAGAAGCAAAATCGATTATTATGAAGTCAACAGAAGAAGAGTTGAATCATGAACTAACCTTGATGGTCAAGGAGTCAGAACAACGTGCCAAAGAAGAATCTGATCGCAAAGCGAAGAACTTGCTTTCCCTAGCAATTCAACGTTGCGCCGCCGATTCTGTTTCTGAAACAACTGTTTCCGTGGTCACTTTACCAAATGATGAGATGAAAGGTCGCATTATTGGTCGTGAAGGACGTAATATTCGTACATTGGAAACATTAACAGGGATTGACTTAATCATTGATGATACGCCAGAAGCGGTTGTGTTATCCGGATTTGATCCAATCAGACGAGAAATCGCTCGAATGACCTTGGAAAAATTAATCCAAGATGGTCGGATTCATCCCGCTCGTATCGAAGAAATGGTAGAAAAATCACGTAAAGAAATGGATGAACGGATTCGTGAATACGGAGAACAAGCAGCCTTTGAAGTAGGTGCTCATACGTTACATCCTGATTTAATTAAAATTTTAGGCCGTTTACGTTTCAGAACAAGTTATGGTCAAAATGTCTTGAACCACTCAATCGAAGTAGCAAAACTGGCTGGCGTTTTAGCCGCCGAATTAGGCGAAGATGTTCAATTAGCCAAACGTGCAGGTTTACTACATGATATTGGGAAAGCATTAGATCATGAAATTGAAGGTTCTCACGTTGAGATTGGCGCAGAATTAGCTGCGAAATATAAAGAAAATTCAGTAGTTATTAATGCCATTGCCTCGCATCATGGTGATGTGGAAGCAACCTCAGTTATTTCTGTTTTAGTGGCAGCCGCAGATGCGTTATCTGCAGCCCGTCCAGGTGCACGTAGTGAATCGTTAGAAAACTACATTCGCCGCTTAGAAAACTTAGAAAATATTTCTAATAGTTTTGAAGGCGTTGATTCAAGTTTTGCTGTTCAAGCAGGACGTGAAGTTCGTGTCATGGTGAAACCAGAAGAAATTTCTGATTTAGAATCTGTTCGTTTAGTTCGAGACATTCGGAAGAAAATTGAAGATGACTTGGATTATCCAGGACATATCAAAGTAACGGTTATCCGTGAAACACGTGCCGTAGACTATGCGAAATAAAATAAAAAGCGAATAAGTATCGCGTGTAGTGTCTCAACGAACAATTGCAAGAATTGTTCGTTGAGACACTTTTTTTAATCTTTTAAAACCAAAACTTTCTTTTCAAAGCGAAAACAACTATAATAAACAAGAGATGTTAAAAAGAGAAGAGGAACCTTTTTGCGTATATTATTTATAGGAGATGTTGTCGGTTCTTTAGGAAGAGAAGCCCTAGCAACGTATGTCCCTAAATTAAAGAAGAAATATCGTCCACAAGTGACCATTGCCAATGGTGAAAATGCGGCATCTGGTCGGGGAATTACTGGCAAGATTTATAAGAAATTTTTGCAAGATGGTGTCGATGTTGTTACGATGGGTAACCATACGTGGGACAACAAGGATATCTTTGAATTCATTGATGATGCGAAGAAAATGGTTCGTCCAGCGAACTTTCCAGAAGATGTGCCTGGTCAAGGAATGGTTTTTGTGAAAGTCAATCAATTGGAACTAGCGGTGATTAATTTACAGGCCCGCACATTTATGGTGCCATTGGAAGATCCTTTCAAGAAAGCCGCCGAGCTAGTGGCTATCGCTCGCAAACGGACACCGCTCATTTTTGTGGATTTTCATGGCGAAACGACGAGTGAAAAACAAGCCATGAGCTGGTTTTTAGATGGCCAAGTTTCAGCCGTTGTTGGAACACATACGCATGTTCAAACAAATGACGCTCGGATTTTACCGAAAGGGACAGCCTTCTTAAGTGATGTCGGTATGACCGGACCTTATGATGGGATTCTAGGAATGAAGCGTGAACCGATTATTGAGAAGTTTATGACAGCATTGCCGAAGCGCTTTGAGGTAGTCGAAACAGGGCGGACGATTTTATCTGCCTGTATTTTAGAGATTGATGACCAAACGGGCCAAGCGAAGATGATTGAGCCGATTCAGATTAGCGAAGATCGCCCGTTTCAAGAATAATAGAAGAAAAGTTAATCTCGGATCATTAAGAGGTTAACTTTTTCTGCTCTTATAGAAAAAGTGCCGGTGAAAGATGAAGGTGAAAAAAATGGAGCCGTTGAATTTAGATGCACAAAGTAATAAAGAATTAGAAAAATTGTTACATTTAATTGGACAAGATGAAGTCATTCAGCGCTACCAAGCGATTGAAGAAAAGGTAAAGAAAAACAAAAAGCTGACAGAATTAGTGGAAGAAATTAAAGCTGCGCAAAAAGATGCGGTTCAATTTGCTCACTATGGCAAACCAACTGCTGAAAAAGAAGCCATTCAACGAGCTGATGCGAAAACAAAAGAGTTTGATGAGCACCCACTCGTTGTAGCCTACCGCGAACAACTGATCGAAGCCAATGACTTAGTCCAACATGTCACGGCGCTCATTCAATACCGCGTGAACGAAGAGCTAGAGAAGGAAGGGAATTAAATGCCACAAAAGACAAAAAATACACCCATGATGGAACAATATTTATCCATTAAGGCCCAATACAAGGATGCGTTTTTATTTTATCGCTTAGGTGATTTTTATGAATTATTTTATGAAGATGCTATCAATGCAGCGCAAATCTTAGAATTGACGTTAACCAGTCGTAACCGCAATGCGGATGATCCGATTCCTATGTGTGGCGTTCCTTATCATGCCGCGCAAGGCTACATTGATACGTTGATTGAGCAAGGCTATAAAGTAGCGATTTGTGAGCAAGTGGAAGATCCAAAGACTACCAAGGGCATGGTCAAACGAGAAGTGGTCCAGTTGGTAACGCCAGGAACGGTGATGAATAGTAAAGGCTTGGAAGCCAAAGACAATAATTACTTAACCGCTGTGCTAACAGATGGTAATCAGTTCGGTTTTGCCTATGTAGATTTGAGTACAGGCGAATTAAAAACAGCAGTCTTGGCTGATGAAGAGGGCGTTTTGAACGAAGCTTCTGCGTTGCAAACAAAAGAAATGGTCCTAGGTTCAGGGATTCCTGAATCGTTAAAAGAGAACTTAAGTTTACGTTTAAACATCATCTTTTCGACACAAGAAACGGTGGAAGAAAATGCCGAGTTTAGTTTTTTAACCAATGAACTGATTAATCCATTAGAAATTGAAATTACAGGCAAATTATTATCTTATTTATCCGTTACCCAAAAGCGGAGCTTGTCCCATATTCAGAAAGCTGTGGAATATCAGCCAGATCATTTCTTGAAAATGGATCATTATTCTAAATTCAATTTAGAATTGAGTCAGTCGATTCGAACAGGACAGAAAAAAGGGACTCTATTGTGGCTATTAGATGAAACGAAAACAGCTATGGGCGGCCGTTTGTTGAAACAATGGTTGGATCGTCCGCTAATTCAGGAACGTCAAATTAAGGCGCGTCAAGAAATGGTGCAATCCTTATTAAATGCCTATTTTGAACGCTTGGATTTGCAAGCAGCATTGACGAACGTTTATGATTTAGAGCGATTAGCAGGACGCGTGGCATTCGGCAGTGTGAATGGGCGTGATTTAATTCAATTACGGACTTCTTTAGAACAAGTACCAACGATTCGACAGTTAATTGTCGGGATCAATCAAGGGGAATGGGATGATTTGTTAGTCGACTTAAACCCCGTTGAAGATTTAGTGGCATTGATTGCGACGGCGATTAATGAAGAAGCCCCTTTACAAATTACTGAAGGAAATGTTATTAAAGACGGCTATAACGACCAATTAGATGAATACCGTGATGCCATGCGCAATGGTAAGCAATGGTTAGCGGAGTTAGAAGCGAAAGAACGTCAAGAAACAGGGATTAAAAACTTGAAGATTGGTTACAATCGGGTCTTTGGTTATTTCATTGAAATCACTAAGTCAAATTTAGCGAATTTAGAAGAAGGAAAATACGAGCGTAAGCAAACATTAGCTAATGCGGAGCGCTTTATTACGCCCGAACTAAAAGAACTAGAGCGTTTAATCTTAGAAGCCGAAGAAAAATCAGTTGAACTAGAATATCAATTGTTCTTGGTCGTGAGAGAACAAGTGAAAACGAACATTGATCGATTGCAAACACTGGCTAAAACCATTAGTGCGGTTGATGTTTTACAATCTTTTGCAACAATTAGTGAACGGTATCAATACGTTCGACCAACGTTAAGAAGTAACACGAAAAATTTGGCGATTGTCGAAGGACGACACCCAGTCGTGGAAAAAGTTTTAGGGCATCAAGAATACATTCCAAACAGTATCCGCATGAACCCAGAAACAGATATTCTCTTGATTACTGGACCAAACATGTCAGGGAAAAGTACCTACATGCGTCAATTGGCTTTGACGGTGGTCATGGCGCAAATTGGCTGTTTTGTACCAGCGGAAAGTGCTGAAATGCCAATTTTCGATCAAATTTTTACACGGATTGGGGCCTCTGATGATCTAATTGCAGGGCAAAGTACCTTTATGGTAGAAATGATGGAAGCCAACCAAGCACTGCGGCACGCCACGCCTAACAGCCTAATTTTATTTGATGAATTAGGACGCGGCACGGCAACCTATGATGGAATGGCGCTAGCGCAAGCCATCATTGAATATATCCATCGTGAAGTACAAGCCAAAACGCTATTCTCTACACATTATCATGAACTAACTGTTCTAGATGAAACCTTAAAAGGCTTGAAGAATATTCACGTGGGCGCTGTCGAAAAAGATGGCGAAGTGGTCTTTCTTCATAAAATGATGGAAGGACCTGCTGATAAGAGCTATGGGATACACGTTGCTAAAATCGCTGGTTTACCAAGCCCGCTTTTAGAACGAGCAGCCACCATTTTATCCGCTTTAGAAGCGGAAGAAACAACGATTCCAATTTCAGTTCATCATGAAGAAGTTTCAGAAGTACATGAAGAAACCGAGCAACTTTCATTATTTAAAGAAGTTTCAACAGAAGAATTAAGTGTCATTGACACATTGAAGAAAATGAATCTATTAGAAATGACACCACTAGATGCGTTAAACATGCTTCATCAATTGCAAAAACGTATCTAATTAGGAACCGAACCGGTTAGGAGGTCGTGAAATGGGGAAAATTCAAGAACTATCTGAACAACTAGCCAACCAGATTGCTGCTGGTGAAGTTGTTGAACGTCCCGCTTCTGTCGTCAAAGAATTGGTGGAAAATGCACTGGATGCAGGAAGCACCCAAATTGATATTTTTATTGAAGAAGCTGGCTTGAAAACCATTCAAATTATTGATAATGGTGAAGGAATTGCCAAAGAAGATGTACTGAATGCCTTCAAACGCCATGCCACAAGCAAAATTCATACAAGAGATGATTTGTTCCGAATTCGCAGCTTGGGGTTCCGAGGCGAAGCCTTACCAAGTATTGCCTCGGTTTCTGAAATGATTGTCGAAACTGCCACAGCTGAGGAAGAAGAAGGCAGCTATGTGATTCTAAAAGGGGGCAAGGTCGAAGAAAACCGACCAGCAGCCCTCCGTAAAGGCACAAAAATGACCGTTTCTAATTTATTTTATAATACGCCCGCTCGTTTGAAATACGTCAAAACGATCCAAACGGAATTGGCCAATATTGGTGACATTGTCAATCGTCTGGCGTTAAGCCACCCTAAAGTCGCTTTTCGCTTAGTTCATGACGGCCACAAAATGATGAGTACAACAGGCAATGGCGATTTAAAACAAACGATTGCGGGAATTTATGGCATTAGCACCGCAAAGAAAATGTTGAAAATTGAAGGAAAAGACCTTGATTTTACTTTGACAGGGTATGTTTCATTGCCAGAAGTCACACGGGCCAGCCGTAACTATTTATCAACGATTATCAATGGTCGTTATATTAAAAATTTCGCGTTAAATAAAGCAATTGTAGCCGGCTATGGTTCGAAACTAATGGTGGGGCGTTTTCCAATTGCTGTGTTAGAAATTGAAATGGATCCGCTGTTAGTCGATGTCAATGTCCATCCTACTAAGCAAGAAGTTCGTTTAAGTAAAGAAAAAGATTTAATGGCATTAATTGAACAGGCGATTCAAGAAGTGTTGAGCCAAGAACAGTTGATTCCCAATGCGGCAGACAATTTGCGTTTTAAAAAGAAACTACCGCCAGAACCTAAAGCCGAACAAATGGAAATTCCTCTATCGACTGAACAACCTGCGGTAAAACAACGACCGGGCAGCTTAAGCTATAATCCCGCAACGGGTCGCTTCTATGCGGAACATGCGACAGACGAAACACCAGTCTCAAGCGCCCCTGAAGCTGTCAACCAGACAGAAAGAGCAGTGGACCCAATGGACGACCCATTTGCGCCGCCAGTGCCAGAATCAACGAGTGTAGCGGAAGAAACGTCAGCTTACGAAACCTCTTCGGCAGCTGTTGATTCCGAAAATCATTGGGAAACAGCTAGTAATGAGCAACAGATAATAGCCGAAGAAACGAGAATAACTGAAGTATCTGATTCAGAACCTTCTCTGCGTTCATCAGAGGCTGCTGACGAGGTTTTCCAAGAAGAAATGAAACTTCACCCAGAATTCGATGCCAATAGCGCTGCGAGTCAAAGAGAACTGAAACAAGCCCTGAATAAGTTGGAAGAAGAACGACCAACAGAACGTTTTCCTGAGCTAGAATACTTCGGTCAAATGCACGGAACTTATTTATTCGCACAAAGCAAAGATGGCCTGTTTATTATCGACCAACACGCTGCCCAAGAACGAATTAAATACGAGTACTTCCGTGAAAAAATTGGCGAAGTCAGTGATGATTTACAAGAACTATTGGTACCAATCGTTATTGATTATCCAAATAGCGATGCCTTGAAAATTAAAGAGCAGAAAGAAACCCTTGCGGAAGTCGGCATCCATTTGGAAGACTTTGGACAAAATAGTTTCATTGTGCGGGCGCACCCAACTTGGTATCCTGCAGGCGAAGAGGAAAGCATTGTTCGCGAGATGATTGACATGTTGCTAACAACTGGCTCGGTCAGCGTGAAAAAATTCCGTGAAGCAACTGCCATTATGATGAGCTGTAAGCGATCCATCAAAGCCAATCATTACCTCAATGAGCAACAAGCACGCGTGCTATTAAAAGATTTAGCCTTGTGCGAAAATCCGTTTAATTGTCCGCATGGACGTCCGGTGCTGATTCATTTTACGAATTCAGATATGGAACGAATGTTTAAACGCATTCAAGACCCCCATTAAAAAGAAACGAGGCGTCATCATTTTATGCAAATTATTTTAGCATCCCAATCTCCTCGCCGTCAGGAGTTATTAAAGCGTGTGGTCCCAACTTTTACGATTGCACCAGCCGACATCGATGAAACTGTTGGCAAAGACGGCTTACCAGCAGAATATGTGGCGCAAATGGCTGCCCAAAAAGCAGCGGCTATAGCAGAGCAATCCCCCGAAGCACTAGTCATTGGCTGCGATACAATTGTGGCATTGGCGGGAGAGATCCTCGGCAAACCCACTTCTCGGGAAGACGGTTATCGCATGTTGCGCCTCCTAAGTGGCAAAACACATGACGTGTATACAAGTGTGACGTTGAAACAAGGGGAAAAAGAACGCTCCGCGACAGTTCATTCAACCGTGACGTTTTATCCACTGACAGACACGGAAATCCATGCTTACTTAGATACCGCAGAATATGCCGACAAAGCAGGCGCTTATGGTATCCAAGGACAAGGAGCATTACTAATTGAAGCAATCGCTGGCGATTATTACGCCATTATGGGTTTACCAATTGCCAAAGTAGCCCGACTACTAAAAGAATTCAACTAATAAAAGACAGTCCTTTTCATTCGTCAAAAAGAGAAAGGACTGTCTTTTACTATGCAAACTATTAGGTGCCTGTTTGGCAAACGTGGTATCATTGAACCCAATAAATTGAACAGAAGAAAAGGAGTGGACAGAATGACAAAACCAACAGAAGAAGAATTAAAACAAACCTTGACGGATCTTCAATATGCCGTCACACAAGAAAACGCAACAGAACGCCCTTTTTCAGGAGAATATGATGACTTTTACCAAGACGGAATCTATGTAGATATTGTTAGTGGCGAACCGTTGTTTAGCTCCCAGGACAAATACGATGCTGGTTGCGGCTGGCCATCCTTTACCAAACCAATTGAAAAACGTGGCGTCAAAGAAAAAGCTGATTTTAGTCACGGCATGCACCGAGTAGAAGTTCGTAGTCAAGAAGCGGATTCACATTTAGGGCATGTTTTCACTGATGGCCCACTCCAAGAAGGCGGCTTACGTTATTGCATTAATGCGGCAGCTTTGAGATTTGTGCCAGTGGCAGATTTAGAAAAAGAAGGCTATGGCGAGTACCTTTCTTTATTCAAATAATCCTCATTTTTTAGACAAATACGATAAAATAGTTAGAAGAAAGCGACTTTTGATGAATATCTTGTATGAAATACAGAAAATCTCTTGATTTATTTGGCTAGGACTACTATTATTTTAGAAGGAAAGTATTGTTCAGTTTTAACGAATTGGCTGAAATAGAAAGTGGAGGTTCTAATGTCGAAACATTATTTTGATCCAAGATTGAAAATCTTTTCTTTGAACTCTAATCGTCCCTTAGCAGAAAAAATTGCGGATGCTGTGGGTGTGGAGCTAGGAAAGTGCTCTGTAACACAATTTAGTGATGGCGAAATTCAAGTGAATATTGAAGAAAGTATTCGTGGTGCACATGTTTACGTCATTCAATCAACAAGTAGCCCTGTTAACGATAACTTAATGGAACTATTAATCATGATTGATGCGTTAAAACGTGCGAGTGCTAAAACAATTAACGTGGTTATGCCTTATTATGGGTATGCACGTCAAGACCGTAAAGCACGTGCCCGGGAACCAATCACTGCTAAACTTGTTGCAAACATGATTGAAAAAGCTGGCGCAACAAGAATGTTGACATTGGACTTACATGCGGTCCAAATTCAAGGATTCTTTGATATTCCAGTGGATCATTTGATGGGTGCACCATTAATTGCCGATTACTTCATCGAACACGGCATTCAAGGCGATGACGTCGTTGTTGTTTCCCCTGACCATGGTGGTGTAACGCGTGCGCGTAAATTGGCAGAATTCTTAAAAGCACCAATTGCGATCATTGACAAACGTCGTCCAAAAGCGAACGTAGCAGAAGTAATGAATATCATTGGTCATGTGGAAGGCAAAACATGTGTCTTAATTGATGACATGATTGACACAGCGGGGACAATTTCTCTTGCTGCAAACGCATTGAAAGAAGCCGGAGCAAAAGACGTTTACGCTTCTTGTACACATCCCGTTTTATCAGGACCAGCCTTACAACGTATTGAAGATTCAGCAATTGAACGCTTAGTTGTAACAGACTCTATTTACCTATCTGATGATCGTAAAATTGCTAAAATTGACGAAGTCAGCGTTGGTGAATTAATCGGAGATGCGATTAAACGTATCCACGAAAACAAACCAGTTAGTCCGTTATTTGAAACAAAAAATAAATAATTATAAAAACCGCCCACATCATTTTTCTGATGTGGGCGGTTTTTTTTGTGTATTATAAATTATTTAATAGCAAATGAATAGCAAGAGGATACGTGAGATTGTTATTACAGAAATAATAGGTAGAGGCTAAAACCCAGCCCATTCCACAATAAAAAAGCATGGAAATTGATGGTAATAGTCCATGGCTAAGACCAAAAAAAAGACCAGAAAAAAATATTTTACATAAGACACTTCGAGAGGTGTTTTTTATAAAAAATAAGTTCATAAAAATGCCACGAGTCAGGAGTTCTTCTATTATAGGTGAAAAGAGTCTAGTATGAAGGGCCATTAAAACAGGTGCTACATTTCGGACTTCATTAATATAATGTTGATTTTCTGGAGTAGGAATGCGTGAGAAAAGTAAATTTAGAATAATAGAAAATAAGAACATGCCAATAGCTAGTAATAGACTTTTAAAGATAGCTTGCTTTTTTTCTTTACTATTTTTTTATAGAAAACTGACAGCACGATAATAATAATTAAAGATAGTACACTATCAAAGATAATCAAGGCTTTTTCGTTATTTTTTATAGCTATTAAGCTCATTCCGGTTAATGCTTCTATGCTGGGTAGGGCTGTCAAAAAAGTGAACAGGAGATAAAGAAGTGTTTTTTTCTTTGTAGATAATTTTGTCTCGATACTATAACAACCACCTTTCCTATTTTGTCAGAATGATATGTTTACAAATTGAACTACTAATCAAGGAATAAAAAGGAAATGAAAAAATGATGCTTCCTCTATTGTGAGTTTTATTATAATTAGATAAAATATAGATGTCAAAAAGATTAAAAAGGTTGGAGCTTTAAAAATATTGGAAAGGAGTATACAAATGAAAAAGATAACTGAACGACCAATTGTCAAAATCTTAATTAAGATTTTGATGTTTGCCCTATGTTTTTATGCGGGGATAAAATTCGTTGATTTCATTTTTCCGTTAGTAGGATTTAAACAATAAGCAAAAGAAATGAACGTGGAGACAAGCACAAAGGACCGTGAACTTTGTTGCTAATAGTAAAGTATTGGTCCTTGGAAACTAAAAAGCTGTTAAAAATGACAATAAAAAATAACCGTTTACTTTGATCGAGTACGGTTATTTTTTATAACTAAATTGGTCACCGTCTTAAACGGCTCTACATCAGAGAGGTATGTTGACGCATCTCTCTCTTTTCATCTACATTCTAGCATAGATACAATGTAGATGAAAAGAGGTGCCTGCTGCTAAAGGTTCTTGTCCTTCTTTAGCGATTGAGCAGTGCATCAACGCTTAGTTCAGTCATTTCAGAGACTTGCATGTCGGCTCCGATTAAGGGTTGGCTGGCCGACAAGCCGACGGCATAGATGCCCGCGGCTTTCAAGCCGTCAATGCCTGATTGTGCATCCTCAAAGCCAATGGCGTTTTGCGGTAGCACGCCAATACTGTCAGCGGCGGCTAAAAAGATTTCAGGATCAGGTTTGCCTTTGCTTAACGAGTCGGGATCGACAATTGTGGCGAAGTACGCGCGCACGCCTAATTTTTCCAAAATCAGGGGCGCGTTTTTTGAAGCCGAAGCCACGGCACAGGGAATGTGACGTGCTTGGGCTTGCTGTAGCAATGGCACGACACCAGGTAAAACATCTTCTGTTGTTAAATGTTCTAATAATTGAACGTAGTGGTCATTTTTTTGCTGAGCTAAGGCTTCTTTTTCTGCTGGAGTAAACGCATTTTCACGGTGGCCATGAGCTAAAATGCGGTCCAAGGAATCCATCCGACTAATGCCTTTTAATGTTTCGTTGAAGGTTTCGTCAATGGAAATGCCTAGCGAATCGGCCAACGCTTTCCAAGCTTGATAATGAAATTTGGCGGTGTCTGTAATGACACCATCCAAATCAAAAATAAATCCAATCGTCATTGTGGTTCGCTCCTTTATTGATAATGTACTTCTTTTGGTCGTTCGGCGGTTAACGGAATCAACGCGCCCTGAACCAATAATTGTGTGTCTTTATCTGCTGTAATCGTGACACTGGTTTGTGTTAATGAAAATTGATACGTCACGCCTTGATGAATAAACTGGAACGCCAGCGCTTGCCAATGTTCAGGTAAGTTTGGACAAATTGATAACTCGTTCTGGCGCGTGTCAACGCCTGCATACGTCGCTAAAGTAACGTGGATCGTCGCAGCCATGACCCCTGTATGAATCCCTTCAGCGGTCGTGCCACCTTGAATGTCACGATAATCGGAATACAACGCTTCTTGATAAAGTTGCCAAGATAGCTCATGGAATTGCGCCATTTCTGCCAATTGGGCATGAACAATTCGTGACAAAGTCGAACCATGAGACGTCCGTTTTAGATAATACAAAAGATTTTTTTCCAAATAATCCGCAGGCAATTGATACCCTAAATCTTCTAAAATTTGATCCACCCGAGTTTTGTCTAAGTTGTAGAACAACATTAACGTGTCGGCTTGTTTCGCCACTTTGTAATCATCGGGAGATTCTCCTTCGGCTTTTAAAATTCGATCCATGCGGTAAATATTGCCGTATTTCTCTTTCATCGCCGCCCAGTCAATCTCTTTTAAGCCGAAATACCCTTCATATTGCGCAATAATGCCGTCAGAATTAACTTCAATTTCCAGTGAATTTTGAATTTGCTGCATGCGGGCTAGATCAGCCGAAGAGGTCTGCGTTTTGGCAAAAAGTTGTGCCTGTTCTTCCTCAGAGAAAAGTGCCAAAATGTTGGTTAATTCTTCGAATAGCCAAACCACCATCAAATTCGTATAGGCGTTGTTTTTCAAGCCGCTTTCCGCTTGGTCTGGATAGCCCTCGTGAAACTCATCAGGTCCCATCACTTTATCAATAAAGAACCGTCCTGTTGCGTCATCTAACGTCGCAGCGCTGTTCCAAAATTGAGCGATTTCTAACAACATTTCGCCGCCATATTGTTTCATAAATTCATGATCCTGTGTACTATGCCAATACAACCAAGCATTGTAAGCAATCGCCAAGGACACATGCCGTTGCAGAATACTATGATCCTCGCCCCAATGTCCATTCAACGGATTTAAGTGAAGCTTTTGCGTGGTTTCACGCCCATCACGTCCTGATTGCCACGGATACATTGCGCCACGATACTGGCTGGCCGCCGCATTTTCCTTCGCCTTCTCTAATCGGTGGTAGCGGTACAGCAATAATTGTTTCGCTGTGTCAGGATAATGTTGAATATAAAAAGGTAAAATAAAAATTTCATCCCAGAAAATATGTCCACGATACGCTTCACCATGCAAGCCTCGGGCGGTAATCGAGACGTCCAATGCTTGGGCTTGGTTACTAAAAGGCGAAGCCGAAGCCAGCAAGTGATAACTGTGAATCCGTAAAAGTTTTTGAGACATCAAATCGCCTGTCACGGTAATGTTGGCTTGTTGCCAAAGGGTTTGCCAAGCGCGGGCGCTTTCCTGAGCGGCGGCCGCAAAAGAGTCCCTCGGCGTAAACGGTACTTGCCAACTTTGTTCGGCGTGGCTGGCTTGCACAAAGACTTGTTTTTCTAGCGTATAGCGCGTTCCTTGGTGCGCCATCACGGTCACCACTTGGGCGATTTTTTCCGCTTCTTCTTGAATCGTAATCGCTTCTTTTTCAAAAAAATCACCGGTTATCAAGGCCGTTTCTCGGACGCTCAAGTTGGATTGATTGGTACAAACCTCAATCACGGTTTTGTTTTCCTTCGCGCTTAATGCTGTCACCTGAAAATGTTTGGCTGTTAAGTTGCGATACCGCGCCACGTTATAGTTGTAGACACTGCCATCCGTGACGGTTTTCAAAGTAATCGGGGCCGAAAAGTTTAACGGCTCAAACGTATATTGCAGATGATAGTCATTCGGCTGTGCCATATTGGCGATTTTTTTCGTCGTTAATTTAATTTGCTGATTGTCCGCATCTTTCAAAATCATTTCTGCGACAAACAATCCCGTTTTCAAGTTCAATTGACGGTGTAATTGTTGTAGCGTGTCTGGAGAAATCGTTAACCAGTCAGTGGCATCGCCAATTTTTAAAGCGATGTGTTGGTTGTCAGGAGCATTGACGAAATCTTCATTTTCCACTACTTGACCCGCAACTTCCGAAGCCGCTGTATTATAAAGCCCCGCAATGTAGGTCGCTGGATAATGATCATCAGAAATCGTCATCTCAGGTGTCGTGCCGCGCAAGCCTAAAAAGCCATTGCCGACAGTTAACAGGGACTCCACCGCATATTCATTTTTCCCAGGCACGTAGCCATAATAGTCTAAATGCCAAGCCAGATACTGCCGTTTTTCTTCAAATGCTTCCAGCAGATTCGGTGCCGCCGCTTGTTCGGCTGCCGTTAAAAGTGGCGTGTTCAACTGTTCCGCGAATGCTTGAATCACCGCTTGCGGAACCAGCGCCAACGTTTCCTCTGGCGAAAAGAAATCCGCTGGGAAATCAGCCACAATCCCCCCCAGAATCGGCGCAGCCTCTGCCACAATCAATTGGCACAGTTCAGGAACTGTTTCTTCGATAGTCAAAGCTTCAAAAGGGAACGTTTCTTGGTGAAGCGGTTCCAATTTATGGTTAAAAAAAGTCGTCGTTAGTTGGTTCGTTGCGAATGTTAATTCTAAAATAGTCATGTTTGGCGCCTCCTTGTGAACTTGTATAGACATGTTTCGTTTGACTACAGTATAGTATGAACGAATCAGAATTACAAGGATTTTCCCTAGATTCTTGGGAAAACTTTTCCAGAAGGGGGCAGCAATCGACTGCGCTGGGTCCGAAAAAAAGGCGGTCAAGTAGTGGTTTGGCTGGGGGAGTTTGTGGCGTAAGTAAGGCAGAAAGTGCGGGGGATTTTTCTGACCAGCTCTAGGTTTTTCGGAGGGAATATGCTATGCTTTTAGAAAAGAAATTGTTGGTAGAGGAGGATCGGCATGAACAAGTTTCATGACATATTTTTAGAATTAGAACAACAAATTGTCCAAGGCGACTATCAGCCAGGCGATTTATTACCTAGTGAAAATCAATTAGTGGAAACTTACAATGTTTCCCGTGAAACAATTCGGAAAGCCTTGAATTTACTAATTAACGCTGGCTACATTCAGAAAAAACAAGGCAAAGGCTCGATTGTGCTCAACTTTAAAAAGTTTAATTTTCCTATTTCAGGGGTGACCAGTTACAAGGAGTTACAACAAACGCAACATATTGAAAGTCATACTCATGTGGTTTCCTTAGAAGAAATTCCTGTGGAGCGCAACTTGGCTCAGTTGACTGGTTGGACGGAAGGGGCCCCTGTGTGGCGCTTAGTTCGGCAACGGGAGATTGAAGGGGAAGTCGATATTTTAGATATTGATTACTTGATTAAAGAGATTGTCCCAGAACTGCCGAAGCACCGTGCCGAAGATTCGATTTTCGATTATCTGGAAAACGACCTTGGCTTGGCGATTAGTTACGCCCAGAAAGAGATTACCGTGGAACCGCTCACAGAGATGGACAAGCAGCTGATTGGTGAAGTGGAAGGCAATCATGTCGTCGTGGTCCGTAGTATCATGAACTTGGAAGATACCCGCTGTTTTGGCTATACGGAATCTCGTCACCGCTTAAACAAATTTAAGTTTGTGGAATTCGCCCGTCGCCGTAAATTGTAAGTCTTAGTGACGAACAAATATAAAAACGGCTGTCATTAAATAAAAAATTACGGTTTTTTCGCTGCAACTGCGAATAAATGTATAAGATTTTAGGAGAAAACGTCACAAAGTTAGAGTTTGACCTCTACTTTGTGACGTTTTCTCGTTGTTTATTAAAGCATTTTCTCGGAAAAACCATTAAATAACAGCAAAAAATATCAATAAGTGTTGAAAAAAAGCCTTTAAACTAAGGGAAAACGTTGCTTTTAAAGGAAATGTTGTTTTTTTGCAAGAACTGTTCAATATTTAAAATCACAGACAAGGGGGAATCCTGTATAATAAAGCCATAGCTTCAGCAGCGCCAAAGAAACAACTAGGGCGCACTGGAAATTCAAGATGTTAAAGGAGATGTACATATGAAAAAGAAAATCATGGCAAGTTTATTGGTTGGTAGCGCCGTAGTTGGCGCTAGCTTGGCACCACTTTCGGCACAGGCGGTGACGACAGGAAATACGCCGGTGCAAGTTGAGTTTGAGGGAGGCGTATTGCCAGATCATGGTAGTAATATTGGCGGGAATGTAGACCCCGACCCGACAAAACCGAATACAGATTTTGACTTATTAGCTATTCCCAAAAGTTTTGACTTTCCATTTGCAAAAATTGATGAAGATTTATCTGCTCTAAAGGCATCGTTAGAACATTATAGAGCTGTTATGGTAGGGGATTTACGAGGTACGAAAGAGGGCTGGCATGTGACTGGTGAGATTGCGGAAATGAAGAATGGTACAGACAATCTTGATGGTGAGATTAGTTTTTACTTAATACCGTATTATGCAGTATATAATAGCAGGGTAAAATACTATGAATCACTGTCTAACTCAAACGGAAAGAACATTGCTAGTGACCCAACAGCACCGAGCTTTTCTGGCACTGGCATGAAGATTGGTGGTGGTGCCAGCACGGTAATGACCGCATCTGTTGGTGAGGGACAAGGAGCTTGGTCAGGTGCATTCAGAGATGTTTCATTAAACGTTACTACACCAATGCAACAACTTAAAAAAGGCGCCTACACAGGCAACATCACTTGGAACCTCGTCGCAGGACCATCTATCTAAGCAAAGCACAAACAAAAAAGTCATCCTGAGGGGATGACTTTTTGCTTATTTCTCTGTGAAGGTGCTGTCTGTTTTGACAGTTTCAGCAGGCGGTGTTTGCGCCGCTAGCAAGTCGCGAATTTCTTTTAAGTAATCTTCGCTCGTTGGTACCACTTCTTCTTCTGCCGCTTCTTCTTTTTTGCCGCGGTTTTTCATTTTGTTGGCCGCTTTGACAATCAAGAAGAGGACGAAGGCCGTAATTAAAAATGTAATAAGTGCACTAATCACGCTACCAATATTGAATTCAACGCCTTCGACTTTATAAACAAGGGCACCCAATGCATCGTCAGCACTCTTTTTCCCAGTCGTCAAGACAAAAATCAGACTAATTAACGGGGTAATCAAGCCTTCCACCACTTGTGTCACAATCGCTGTAAACGCACTACCAATGACAACACCAACGGCTAGGTCTAAGACACTCCCGCGCATGATAAACTCTTTAAATTCTTTAATCATTCTTTTTTCCCTCCTCACTTTAAAAACAGTATACCGAATCTTCTTGAAAATTTGAACTGAAAAACTCTTATCATTCAGAAAGCACCTGAAGCTGTGTTATAATGGAGCTATTGGAAAAAACATTAAAAAATGCTTTAGAATTTACGCGATACATATATTTCACAGCATTCTTTAGGTAAGATGAAGCAAATGAAGGAGCGATGCGGCAATGTCTGTTCAATTAGTTAAAGGCGTGAATTTACACGTCATTCCTACAGAAAAATATAAAACGGTGCGTCTTTTAGTCCGCTTTAATACACGATTAAATCATGAAACCATTGCAAAAAGAACGCTGTTGTCCAGTTTGATGGAAACCAACAGCTTGAATTACCCGAATCAAGTCAAGTTAAGTGAGCGTTTGGCGGAGCTTTACGGCGCCAGCTTTGGGATTGGCGTTTCCAAAAAAGGCAATCAACATTGGTTTAATATTTCTATGAACATTGTCAATGATCATTATTTACAGGATAGTCAGGTTCTCGCCGAAGCGGTGGACTTTTTGAAGGAAATTATTTTTGCCCCCAATATTCAAGCGGGCCAATTTGAGGCGGAAACCTTCCAACGGGAAAAAGAGAACTTGAAAGCGTACTTGGAAAGTATTGTGGAGGATAAGCAAACCTATGCTTCTTTGGCGCTTCAAAGTGTCTATTTTAATCAATCGGAGGATCAAAAAATCCCTAGTTTCGGGACCGTTGCGGCGTTAGCTGAGGAAACAGCGGCGTCATTAGCAGCGTATTATCAAAAAATGCTGGCGGAAGATCAAGTGGATATTTTTGTTTTAGGTGATGTCAATGAGGCGGAGCTAGTGCCGTTATTCAAGCAATTACCGTTTACGCCTCGTGAAGAAGGCAAAGCCGCGATTTTCTACAATCAACCAATTCGCAATGTGATTGAAGAGCGGACCGAGCGTGAGGTGTTAGCCCAATCAAAATTAAACTTGGCTTACAACACGGATATTTATTATGGCGATAGCTATTATTTTGCGTTGCAAGTGTTTAATGGGATTTTTGGCGGTTTCCCGCATTCTAAATTATTTATGAATGTCCGTGAGAAAGAGCATTTAGCGTATTATGCTTCTAGTAGTATCGACACTTTCCGTGGCTTCATGACGGTTCAAACAGGAATCGATGGCAAAAATCGGAATCAGGTCTTGCGTTTGATTTCGACAGAATTGGAAAATATTCGCTTAGGTAAGATTAGCGAATTAGAAATTGAACAAACGAAAGCAATGTTAAAAAATCAGTATATCTTAGCGTTAGATAATGCAGGCGCGTGGCTGGAAAAAGAATACTTGAACCAATTAATGCCGCAGACGATGCTGACGGCGGAGGAATGGATTGCGCGGATCAATGCCGTGACTATTCCAGAAATCCAAGAAGTAGCCAAACGTTTGGAACTTCAAGCGATCTTCTTTTTGGAAGGAGAAACAGAAAATGATTAAAAAAGACTATGCACAAATTAAAGAAACATTGTATACAGAAACACTGGCGAATGGGTTAAAAGTTTACCTATTACCGAAAAATGATTTCCAAAAAACGTATGGCTTGTTTACGACCGATTATGGTTCCATTGACAATACGTTCGTGCCAATTGGTCAAGAGGAAATGATTGAAGTGCCTGACGGAATCGCCCACTTTTTAGAACATAAAATGTTTGAAAAAGAAGATGGCGATGTCTTCCAAAAATTTGGGCAACAAGGGGCTTCAGCGAATGCCTTTACCAGTTTTACGAAAACGAGTTATTTGTTTTCAACGACGGATCAAGTGACACAAAATCTAGAAACGTTGCTTGATTTTGTGCAATCGCCGTATTTTACGAAGGAAACGGTCGAAAAAGAAAAAGGCATCATTGGACAAGAAATTCAAATGTATTTAGATGATCCTAACTGGCGCTTGTTCTTTGGTATTTTAGGTAACCTTTATCCGAAACATCCATTGCACATTGATATTGCCGGTACAGTGGCAAGTATTGCGGAGATTACCGCAGAAGATTTGTATACATGTTACAATACGTTTTATCATCCAAGTAATATGACCTTATTCGTGGTAGGGAAAATGGACCCTGAAGCGTTAATGGCCTTCATTCGTGAAAACCAAGCGGCGAAAGAGTTTCCTGCCGCCCAACCTATTCGTCGGCATTTTCCTGAAGAAACAGCTGCTGACATTGTCAAAGAGAGCGCCATTGAAATGGCAGTCACACGGGCAAAAGTGCTTGTTGGCTTGAAAGGCTTAGATGAAGTGCCAACAACGGGTCGTGACTTAATGAAATATCAAGTCACCGTGAACTTGTTGTTACAATTATTGTTTGGTAATACCTCTCAAAACTATTTGGCTCTTTATGATGAAGGCTTGTTAGATGATAGTTTTAGTTATGACTTTAATTTAGATCGCAGTTTCCATTTTGCGGATATTGGCGGCGATAGTGAGCAACCAGAAGTCTTAGCAGAACGAATTGAAGCTATTTTATTATCTGCCACAACAAGTCCAGAATTAACGGAAGAAAATTTGTCCTTATTGAAGAAAAAAATGATTGGTAAATATTTCCAATCCTTAAACTCTTTAGAGTATATCGCCAACCAATTTTCACAATCATTGTTTGGGGAAACCACGCTGTTTGATAAGATTGAAGTCATTGAAAGCATTCAATTAGCCGACGTCCGCCAAGTAGCAGAGACCTTTATTCGTGAAGAAGGATTGAGCCGTTTCTACATGTATCCTAAAGGAGAAACCGAGCAATAAACCAACTGTTTAAGAAAAAGAAAAATCTTTGAAATCTTTCAATTTTGTTATCCTCAGTTGGCTTCTTTTGTGGTATTCTTAAAGGACGGGAATGTTTTCCTTGGCAATTGAAAAAGACTGATGAGACAATCGATAAATTAACAAAATAGACTGGAGAAGATGGACGAGTGGCCAGCGTAAATATTGGAGAAACACTAAAAGAAGCAAGATTGCAGAAGAACATCTCAATTGATGAACTGCAACAAATGACAAAAATTCAAAAAAGATATTTAGAAATTATTGAACAAAACGATTTTGAGTCCTTACCAGGCACCTTTTATGTGCGGGCGTTTATCCGCCAATATGCAAGTGCGGTCGGCTTAGATGGCAATCAATTGGTAGATATCTATGATGGCAAAGAACCAGCAATTGTCGAAGAACCCAAGCCAGTGTATGAAGAGCTTGAAGGATCACGTAAGCAATTGCATGACGAAGAAAAGCAATCCAGCTGGTTACTGCGGAACTTACCGGCCATTGCCTTTTCGTTAATTGGTTTAGCCATTGCGGTCGTGGTGCTGTATATTATGTGGCAAGATCAAAAAGCCGAACCGATTATTCAAACACCGGCAACTAGTGCCAGTGTGGAAAAACCCAAAGAATCAAGTCAAGCCCCAGAAAGTAGCACACAAAGTAGTACACCGCCGTCTTCTTCAAGCGAACCAGAGAAGAAAACAGCTGTGGCTGTGGTGAGCGATGCTAACAATCAAGTGACTGCAACGGTTAAAGATGCGAATAGTCCAATCAACATTACCTTTAAAGGGACTGAAGGCTCTTGCTGGATTGGCGTGATGGTCGATGGCAACTACACCTACCAACACACCCTGCAAGCAGGAGAGACCCAAACAACAGCTTTACCTGCGAATGCCGCCAATGCAACACTGATTCTAGGCGCCTCAAATAACGTCGCCATCCAAGTCGATGGCGCCGATTTAACACTGGAAAAAACGCCAGTTTTAATTCGTAAGGATGTTACATTAGGGATTACGTATCGTTAGAAATGGTGTAAGAAGAATCTGGATAAACTGTCAAACGGCAATTATTCCAGATTCTTTTCTTTTATAATTAACAGCGCTCTTTTTACAAACGTTTCTATGATAAAGTATAATTAACAGCGAATAGTTAAAAAAGACGACAATAATAATTCAAGAGAGAAGGGGTTATCAATGCTTAAAATAGTTAATAAAAAATTTAATCTTATCACCATATTTTCAATCGCTCTGTTGGTCATGGGCTTCTTGATTGTTGGCTTACAACTGTATTTCTACTTTATCTATGGTTCTAAATTTTTAGACAGTATCACATTGATTGGAATGATTAATTTAGGTTTAGGCTATTACCAGCTCTTTCTAAAAAAAGGCAAGAATATTTCTGAATAAACGGTCAAACGGCAATTATTCCAGATTCTTTTCTTTTTTTCGTGACACTGCCAGCAAGATAACGTAAAATAGAACAGGAGAAGGAAGGGGCAATTGAAGTGAATTTACCAAATAAATTAACAGTTTTAAGAATATTTATGATTCCGATTTTTATTATTATTGTGTCGGTGCCGATGGACTGGGGAACGATTAGTTTTGGCGACACAACGTTAGCCGTTACCCAATTAGTGGGCGCGATTATTTTTGCAGTTGCTAGTTTTACAGACTGGTTGGATGGCAAAATTGCCCGTGCACAAGGCTTGGTGACGAACTTCGGAAAATTTGCGGACCCATTAGCGGACAAAATGCTAGTGATGACCGCTTTTATCGTCTTAGTTGGTCAAGGCAAAGTACCTGCTTGGATTGTAGCAATTATTGTTTGTCGTGAATTGGCAGTAACTGGTTTACGGTTGTTATTAGTCGAACATGGCGAAGTAATGGCAGCAGCTTGGCCGGGAAAAGTAAAAACAGCTACCCAAATGGTTGCAATTATTTTACTATTCATTAACAACATTCCATTTTCAGCACTTCATCTACCACTAGATCAAATCATGCTATATGCCTGCTTGATTTTCACCATTTACTCTGGTGTTGATTATTTTGCTAAGAATAAAGATGTTTTTAAAGGTTCGATGTAAAGAGAGAATCAAAACGCTTGGCTTGTGCCAAGCGTTTTTTAGTATTTTCTTTGAACCAATTGATGGGTTGCAAAATAAAGCAGAGCGGAAAAATTTTTATTTAGCGAAATCTAAAGATAAAGAAAAAAGTAACTAGTAGCGTACAAAAAAATTTAGTTAAGAGACCTACAGAAGAGGCAATAATTTTTATGTTTTTAAAGAAGTGTTGCAATAGCTTATGCTTATGTAATAACTCTAATTATTTTTTATATAAAATTTTGTGTAACAGTACTTTTAATAGTAAAATTAACATGTAAGATAATTGTAAAAAGGAATCAAGTAAATAAATATGGTAAAGGAGAAGTTGTATTCATGGAAATGACATTTATTTATATCGATGCCCCAGATATTGATCTAAAAAATTTTAGTCTGGATGATTTTTATACAGTAACAAAGGAGCTGGATGATGATGATTCAATAACAGATATAGCTAGAGATATAGCTAAGAGGTGTACTGAACATAAAATGAGTAATTTTAAAGGAAAGATAATCAACCAATTTGTTTATCTTTCTCTTAATCCAATAAAAGGACAAAATTTTTATGATAGTATGCTTAACTATTATTTTAACGAAAAAAATGAAGTGATATTTCTTGATATTTTTGATAACGTCAAACATAATTGGAAGCTAAAAGAATTAAAGAATTTGAAGGAAAAAGGACATATAAGAAACGATATTTCTGTCGTATATATATATGTACCAAAAGGTATGGGGGCAGCGGCAGGGGCAGGTTCTTTTCTTGAAGTAATA